>Ga0187887_10000021_pt1 | contig 154671 bp, 140 predicted proteins | sample June2016WEW_7_10_FD_132977 | JGI IMG/M metagenome (GOLD analysis project Ga0187887, IMG submission 132977) | Peatland microbial communities from SPRUCE experiment site at the Marcell Experimental Forest, Minnesota, USA - June2016WEW_7_10 | ecosystem: Environmental > Terrestrial > Soil >... | reverse complement strand
GGCCGAGTGTCTGGATGCTCACTGGTTCGCCGACCTCGACGAAGCCAAGCAGCTCATCGAATCCTGGCGAAGGGAATACAATGAGAGCCGTCCTCACCGATCTCTCGGAGAGAGGACGCCAAGCGAGTTCGCCAGCCAGATCGCGGCTAGCCGCGATCTGGCTGAAGCCTAAACCGGCCGATGACTAACTCTGGACTCGGTACAGAAATACTGGTCCCTTCAACTTCCGCGCTACACTAACAATCTCGCTGGTACAAAATACCGGGCAGGCCACCTTTCATTCTTCCTAATGCGGCAAACCGTCTCGCTAGAGCCCTAACCGTTCAACACCATCTTCTGCGTCCGGTTTCGACCATTTGCGAAATGAGAGCAGGATGACCGCGCAGGAAAGAAGGGACACAGCGCCCCAAACAAATGTCCACGTCTGGTACTCTGACGCTGCTTCTTGCAGCTTCCCCGCTGCATATTTCGCTGGAAGGAGGTGTCCTTCGGGGTCAAAAACGACATCCGAATCATTCTGAGCGTCAGGTATACAATTGTCGGAGCCGAACGTTTTGCACTCAACTTTAACCCACTTGCCGTCTGCTCCCGACACATCAAAACGCCCGATTACATGGTTGGCATCTTCGTATGCGCGTGCCGCTGCAAAAAAGACGAGTACCAATAAGAACAAGCGAATGACCCACTTCATCTGCCTTCCTCCTGCTTCGGTCAATTATGCGATAAACTCGACCGGATATTCTGCGTGCTTTCCACGCCCGATTTATCAGTTGGTAGCTCCGGCACTTCTGAGGAGTTGCACCACATCCATGTGCCCCTCGTCTGATGCAGCAGTTAAGGCAGTGCCGTGGGAACATCTAGCGTTCACATCGGCCTTGGCTGCGAGCAATACTCGCACCACATCCGCATAACCTTGTCCCGACGCCACCATCAATGCCGTAACACCACGGCTCTCCTTGGGATTCACGTCAGCGTTGTCCGCTATCAACTCCCGGACAACTTCCGGGTGGTCATTGCTTGTGGCTAACATTAGTGGAGTAAGCATACGGTCATCTCTGGCATCAACATCGGCCTTGCCATTGATGAGTACCCGCACCACCTCAAGGTTTCCGTGTTGTGATGCCAATAATAGGGCTGTACCACTGTGGCTGTCCCTAGCATTCACTTCGGCTCCGGCCATAATCAAAGCCCGAACAACATCCGGGTGGTTGTTGCTTGACGCGAGTATCAACGCGACTCCGCCATTACTTGCTTTGGCATTCACTTCAGCTTTGGCAGAAATCAGTACGCGTACTACGTCAAGATAGCCCAGTTGCGATGCCAACATCAACGCTGTGGTGCCATCATCCGTTCGGCTTGCGTTCACGTCGGCCTCAGCGGCGAGCAACGCTTGCACTATGTCTGTGTGTCCGCCCTGCGATGCGACAATGAGCGCCGTACTGCCATTGTCGGCCTTTAGGTTCACCTCAGCTTTTGCATCAAGCAAAACTCGGACAATAGCAGCGTGGCCGTTTTGTGACGCTGCCATTAACGCGGTAGAGCCGCTGCCCTTCGTTGCATTCACATCTGCGCCAGCGGCGAGCAACGCCTTGACGCGAGCCGAATTTCCGCTGTAAGCCGCTTGATAAAGGTCGCCAGTCTGCGCGTTGGCACTGATGCCCACTAGAAGGCAGACGAACAGGATGGACGCAGTAAAAGAGCACTTCCGCACTGAGGATGCATTCCACAGAAGCATAAAAATCTCCTTAACCGGGGGACGCACCGAGTATACAGCCCCCCTTCCAGCCATTATCATTCTTGCCAAGAAACCATCCCCCGTTTCCATGCTGGCAATCGGTACGAACGCGGTCACTCCGACCGGCCAAGGGCTCCAGTATTTTCCGGTTCACGTTGCAGTGCAGGAGTTCCTTCGGCTTGTTCGCGGCGAATCACCGAGAACACCGAAGCTCAAGCCGGAGGCAAGGTCTTCGCCTATCGAAACAAACAATGGGTCGCGATTTCGTCACTGTCGTAATGGGACAACATTTACCAAATGACTAACCCTCGGGGAGCTTACATCCGCTTGGAGGACAAATATGAAGGCCACATGGCTGCTTCTGCTCGCATCAATCATCCTGCCGACGAGTCTTCCGGCTCAAAGCAGTTCCGTTCCAGCTTTACCGGAAATAGCTGCAAGCTCGGATGCCGTCGCCTTTGACTCGAATACCCTTTCCCAATTGTCGAAAGGAATTCATGTTCAGTGGAAGGGCGTTGTCGATAGCCAAGGGGATATTCTCCTGCTCAAAGACGGGAACACATCCTATTTTGCAAAACCCTCAGAGGACTCGCCGAAAATCGCTCTACCCAAAGATGGAACAACGGTTGCTGTAGCTGGTGTCTGCGACACCTACTACAAGGAATCTGATCTCACCAAAGATGGTTCAAGCGTCACAGTCGTGATTGTCTTGAAGGATTTCTCATTGATAGATAGCAGTGCCACGCATTCACCCGCACAAGATGCTCCTACAATGCGGTCCGAAGATGCCAACATTGGTTCCGCTATTGAGGCTTGGCAGGTCGAGATGGCGTATGTTCGGACGAACCGGCCTAGCCATGTGAATGGTTTTCTAGTGGGAGGAGGCGAAGGCATGATGGGAACGATTGTGATTAAAGCAGGACTCTCCAGTATTTCTAGTGACGCCTTTACGTGTACCTTGGTCAAGCCCGTCGAAGCAGACAGTGAAGGATGGTCGGCGTTTGTCGCGAACAATCATGCGTAGAGCATGTCTAATGTCATGCTTGGCGAGTATTCCTACCCCATCATTGGACAGGTGAAGACCTCCGATGGCAAAGTCTTCACAATTTTCCCTGCCGTCTTCACGGCAAAGACTGACATCGAGGCAGGAGGCGTTCAACAATCTGGAGTGTACGTAATCACATCAAAGCGCAGCATTAAAGCTGGGGACACGGTATCAGCGTTAATCGTTGGTAATAGCATCTTCTCGATAGAGCCGTTCGATGCCACGAAGGGGAGTTCACAACAAGAACCGTGGCTTTCCGTCACAATGGGCGCGGCGAAGTAAATGTAGCCAGTTGTTCGCAGGGTCTCGCCTTGGAGGAAACATGAGAATTCACCAAGTGCAGAACATAATCACTTGGGCGGTATTGGCCGGGATAGCTGCCTTCGGGCTTGGGATAGACGCATTTCCGCAGAAGGTCAGCGGCACCGTGAAAGATATTCGCGGAAGAGGTGTAACAGGCGCGGAAGTGACGATTACCAGAACAACAGGAACTGTTCAGGCAACAACTGACCGCGATGGCTACTTTGTCAGCATTGCGGACCCCATGGGGGCACCATTCGAATCACAGTCGATGCGAAAGGTTTTGAGGGCGGTACGGCGGAAGACAAAGCTCCGAAGCAGTCACCGGGGTGCCTCGCAAGAATCACGCTACTAAAGAAGCACGACCGACCGGATGATGCTCAACCCAACAGTGTTGAATGTCAGAACTATACACCTTATTCAAGCGCACCTTCTCTAAAGGCTGCATGGGAGACGCCGGATGGTCAATTTCCCCCAGACACCGGGGAGTTCATGAACTTTGGAAGCCAATTCGAGCCGGGAGGAGGAAAGACATCGACAATGAATGTCAACGGTGCTTACGTCTTTCAGACGAGTCCTCCAGTCCATAAGCCGATAATGATTTTGGTTTCTACACTTCCAGATGGCGCGGTGTGGTCTGCATCGAATCAAGAAGTTTTAGCCCTGACTTCGCTGACAGCAACTAAGAAGCGATTGGAAATCGAAAAGGACGGTGACGCGGACATTCTCATACAGAATGCTGGCCGTCCGCTTCTCCGCATCCATCTCAACGCACACACCTTCAGCGACACGTGGCAGGTGAAGATAAACCGTGTAACGGAGACGGGCGAAACCATCTGGCAAGATGGAAGCTTCGGGGACCAATAGAACTCAGAAGACGCCATGCAAACGGCTCTTTTGGGCTCCCATGGCCGGAGAACGCTGGCGGGTTGACTGGGCGAGGACGAATCGGGGTGGATGACGGGCTCAGGGTTCCTCGCCGCCCACACTTGCACATAGACTGGTTTCAGACTGGCACAATCAATCCCGGACTATTGTTTCTCACGTTGCCAACTTCCCGGCTCACTTTCCACGCCTTCATCTCGTCAGCCGGGTACGGCCTGAGCAGGTCAACGGGCAATTGTGCTGGGTCAGCGGGAGCCCTTGATTGTCTTCTTGAGGACATAATCAAAGAAACACTCGGTCGTGTCGCCGGAAGTCCATTCCGCACGAAGCGTCGTCCGCTTCTCGACCTTTCTCAGGGCAGAAAGCAGCGTGCGGTTTAGTTCTTTCGCGCTGGCTCCTTCCATCTCGGCTTCGACAACGAACTCATCGCCATCTTTCCTGACCGAGCCTTTGGCAGCGAGTTGGTCGAGAGCCTTCCGGACCGTCAGGGGAGCAGAGCGGTTGAGCCGTGCTTTGAGGTTGAAGTTCATTTGCACTGCTTTCTCAAGTAGAGTAGTCCTCGCCGTGTCCAGTACCGGCGTGGGCTCGGTGGAGGCTGAATCTGTTCCGGGGCGGTAGAGCCCTCAGCCGTGTAAACATGGAGCCCTTTGCAACTGGAGTCTGCGGACTCCGCGCCGGAATAGTCGGTGGGAAGCACCGGAAGCGGGTTTGCGTTTCTAATCCTCTCTTGCCAGTTCGTCGATTCGTGCCTTGGTCGCAAGAATCGACGCATTGTAGGTGTCAATATAAGCGCGTGCTTTAGCAACTGCCGGGTTCATCTCAACGGAATCTCCCTGCTTCTCGGAACATGCCTTTGTTTCGGTTATTACTCGCTGCGCGTTATCCCGTAGCAGTTCCCAAAGGCGGATTGCCCTTTCCAAATCGTGAATGACTCGCAGTCTTCTTTGGAGTTCTTCGGTCATGAAACCTTATTCCTCGACCAGATTGACCAACTCAGGCCGATTGTTCCGCACATTCCCCATAGCCCTGCTGACCGGCTATGCCTTCATGCCTTCAGCCCGTTTCTTCGCCACCAGTTGATTCGGCCAGCCCAACAACGCCTCAGAAGGCCGGTACCGACTTTGCTTCCCACACAGTGGGCAGGTGGCAACTATTGACTGGAATGGGAACTTCTTCACACCGGAAGGAACAGCCCGGTAACAGTCTTTGCATGTGACGACGAACTGCTTCCGTTCTTGCATCACGAACTCCACGGAAGAATTATTATGACCGAAATCACAGTCAAGCCTATACGAGGGAGCCGGGAGAGTTGGCCGGGATAAAATCCTGTCACGCCACTTTTTGAAAACATGCGCGACAAAGCACGGGTCTGCCTTGCGTCGGTTTGAAGGGAACCATAGTCTCCGTTCCGCATTCCGCGCACGTTGCCCTAGTCTCAGGGCGAACAGGGCGAACAGGCTTTCGTAAACCACTGTTGCGCCTCGCGTTGCATTTCTTGCAGTGTTTCGGGGCGTTCGTAAACTGTTTGTCGTGAAAGAAAAGCTGCTCACCAGCCGTAAACACGAACTCGGCTCCGCAATCCACGCACGTCAATTCCCTGTCAACAAATTCCATACGCTCTCTCGGTGACCTGCCCCCGGAAAACTCTACCAGTTGAAACTGGAGTTCTCTCGTAATCTGAACGGGAGGACTGGGATGAAGAAGAGCCGGTATACGGAAGAGCAGATCATTGCGATCCTGAAGCAGCATGAGGCCGGAGTGAAGACAGCGGATCTTTGCCGGGAGCATGGGATCAGCGACGCCACGTTCTACAACTGGAAGGCTAAGTACGGCGGCCTCGATGTGAGCGAAGCGCAACGACTTCGACAGATGGAAGATGAGAACCGGCGATTGAAGGCGCTGGTTGCGGATCTGAGTCTGGACAAGGAAGCGCTGAAGGCAGTCATCCGAAAAAACGGCTGGAGCTTGCCGGTTTAAGAGAGGATATTGCGTTCGTCTCGGCGGGATTTGATCTGAGCGAGCGCAGGGCCTGCAAGCTGCTGGGCGTGGATCGAGCCAGCTATCGGTACGAGCCGAGGCCGGATCGGAACGCGGAACTGCGCGAGGAGTTGGTGAAGCTGGCCAGGCAGAAGCCCCGCTATGGATATCGAAGACTGCATGCGGTGCTGGAGCGTCGCGGACAAGCGGTGAACGTGAAGCGAGTCTATCGGCTCTATGTAGAGCAGGGGTTGGCGGTGCGCCGGCGGCGGCGCAAACGGCTAGTGCGCGAACAGCAGATCGAGCCACGGCTGATCCGTGCGAACCAGGAGTGGGCGATGGACTTTATCGTAGATGGGCTGGCGAACGGTCGCATGGTCCGCATCCTCAGTGTGGTGGATGCGTTCACTCGCGAGTGCCTGGTGCTGGAGGCTGATACCAGCCTAGGCAGCGGTCGCGTGACGCGAGCACTGGATCGGCTGATCGAGCAACGTGGCCAGCCGGAGAGTGTGCGTTCCGACAACGGACCGGAGCTCACATCGCGGCGCATGCTGGGCTGGGCAGAAGAACACAAGATCAGCCTGATTCACATCCAACCGGGGAGACCTATGCAGAACGGACACGTTGAAAGCTTCCATGGACGTCTTCGCGATGAATGCCTCAACGCCAGCTGGTTCCGCACGCTGAATGATGTGCGTCGGACCCTCGACAACTGGCGTCAGGAATACAACTGCGAGCGGCCGCACAGCTCGCTGGCATACAGAACACCTGCGGAGTTCAGCAGAGCCCTGGGCTATGGAGATGTGGAAAGCAAACAGCGCTTCCCACATCCCCACAGCCCCGACTACGACGGCGGCGAGATATACTCGCCCACAAACCTGAAGCGAGAAACTCCAGCTATAACTGGCTGAGAAAAACGGGGCAGGTCAGCGGAAACCGCGAGAATAAGTCTAACCGAATCAGCAGTTTATGGTCGGGGAGAGAGGATTCGAACCTCCGACCCCCTGGTCCCGAACCAGGTGCTCTACCAGGCTGAGCCACTCCCCGACGTGTTAGTGATGCAATTTGTCTATTTTACAGCGCAGTGCAGGGCGGCGCAAACAAGCGTGCATGGAGACCGCTCGAGTGCTGTTTTAGAGGGCCCGCGCGCATGATGCCTGCGGCGTTCATCACGAAAAACGGTTTTCGGTCTAGATCGGTGAACGCCGATTCGAGAGTGGACCGAGATTAGAGAATGTAGCGGGACAAATCCTGATCCTTCACGATGGACGCGACCATCTGCTTGACATAAGCATCGTCGATGAGGAAAACCTTCTCAGGGCCGGATGCCGTCATGCGCTCGTGGAAGGGCAAAGGCGTTGTTGCTTCATTCTTGATGGCTTCAGAAAGGGCCGAGGAAGCTTGTCCGTCGGATGCGCGACGGGCCACATCGGGCGCCAGGAAGCTGACATCTTCGAGAACGCGCTCCATGATCGTGTGCAAACGCCGCGCGCCAATGTTCTCGGTGGTCTCATTCACTTTGAACGCGAATTCAGCCATCTCGCGCAATGCTTCAGGCGCGAACTCGAGCCGTACTCCCTCGGTTTCGAGCAAGGCCGAATATTGTTTGGTGAGCGACGCCTTGGGTTCCGTGAGGATACGAAGAAAATCATCGACAGTCAGCGATTGCAGCTCGACGCGAATCGGAAATCGGCCTTGCAGCTCCGGGATAAGGTCGCTCGGCTTGGAAACGTGGAAGGCGCCGGCGGCAATAAATAGGATGTGATCCGTGCGCACCATGCCGTAACGAGTGTTGACAGTGGTGCCTTCAACAATAGGCAGGATGTCGCGCTGCACACCCTCGCGCGAGACGTCTGGTCCGTGGCCGCTCTCGCGCCCGGCGATCTTGTCGATCTCATCCAGGAAGATGATCCCGTTCGATTCCACGCGCTCCACGGCGGCTCGATTCACCGAATCCATGTCGATGAGCCGGCCCTCTTCTTCCTGCACCAGATAATCGAAGGCGTCAGTAACCTTCATCTTCCTTTTCTTGGTGCCGCCTCCGAAGATGTTGGGCAGCATATCTTTGAGATTCATCTCCATGTCTTCCATGTTCTGGTTGGAGATGATGCCGAACTGAGGCGAACTGCGTTCGCGAACATCGAGCTCGACCATGCGGTCATCGAGTTTGCCTTCACGAAATTGCTGGCGGAGCTTTTCGCGCGAGCGCTGGTGACTCTCGGTGCCGGGAAGGGAAAGCTGGCCCTCCTGGGTGTTGGGCGCGGCAGGCGGCGGAGGCAGGAGAACGTCGAGCAGTCGCTCTTCGGCGTTCATCTCGGCCCTGTCTTCCACTTCTTCAAGGCGCTCTTCACGCACCATGTCGATTGCGATTTCAACTAAATCGCGAATCATCGACTCGACATCGCGGCCGACGTATCCGACTTCGGTAAACTTTGATGCCTCAACCTTGAGGAACGGCGAGTTCGTCAGCTTCGCCAGTCGCCGCGCGATCTCAGTCTTGCCCACGCCGGTAGGGCCGATCATGATGATGTTTTTCGGCATGATGTCGTCGGCCAGATCGGGCGGCAGCTTTTGCCGCCGTTGGCGGTTTCTAAGAGCGATAGCCACTGCGCGCTTGGCGCCACGCTGGCCGACCACGTGCTTGTCGAGTTCGGCGACGATTTCGCGCGGCGTCAATTCGTCGAGCGCGAGCTCCTGTTCTTCGGCGGATGCGGGAAGATAGATGGCCATGGACACATGTCAGCGGAGATCCTTCGCTAACCCTGTAGCTCCTCTATGGTGATGTGGTCGTTGGTGTAGATGCAGATTTCGCCCGCAATTTTCATGGCCTTTTCGGCAATTTCGCGGGCGCTCAATTCTGTATTCTCCATCAGGGCGCGGGCGGCTGCAGTAGCATAGCTGCCTCCGGAACCGATCGCCGCCAATGGCTCATCGGGGTCGATCACGTCGCCTGAACCGGAGATGAGAAACGTCTGCGCCTTATCCGCAACAAGGAGTAACGCCTCCAGGTTGCGAAGCATTTTGTCGGTGCGCCAATCCTTCGCCAACTCTACGGCGGCCCGGTTCAGATTCCCGGCGTGCTGTTCGAGCTTGGTTTCAAAGCGCGCGAAAAGGTTGAAGGCATCGGCTGTGGAACCGGCAAACCCGGCGAGAATTTTGTCCTGAAAGAGGCGGCGAATCTTCTTAGCCGAGTGCTTAAGCACATGGTCGCCAAATGTAACCTGACCGTCGGCGGCCATAACCACCTGGCCATTGCGCCGCACGCAAATGACGGTGGTGGAGCGAATGTGGGAATGCTCTTTCATGCCATTTTGTCTCTACCGGGGCAGCCAGCAAACCGGAAAATTGCGCACCGGGCAGAGGACAACCCCGCCCTTCGTGCAACCTAGAGTATAGGTCATTTACGCGACCCTGGAAGGAGCACACGGCCGGGGTTGATCGCCGTGGCACTGTGTGGCCGGCATGCGGCACAGAAGCGATTTCACCTGCGGTATCCTCGAAGTGGGGGCTCTGGGCTTGAGTTCCATCTCGGAATGATCCTGCGCAACACAGACAACTGGGAGATCGCCGCCGGGGTCGCCACGGCGATCCTGTCAGCAGCGACTGCCGCATGGCTGGTGCTGCGCAAGCGCCCCAGCGCGGATGAAGTCGAGCGAGTTCGGCGCCAGTTCCTCGTCCATTCGGGGCGACTCGTCGATGGCATGCTGCTCGACGTTTACGAAATGGAAGCGAAAGACGGGCGGACCCTTACGATGCTTTTGTTCAGTTACAGAATCGCAGGCGTGGACTACGAATGTTCGCAGGACATTACCGCGATGCGTGACGTTGTGAACACAGCAGAGGTCAGGGCTGGATTTCCATGCACCGTCCGCTATCAGCCCGGTAATCCGTACAACAGCATCGTTGTCGGGGAGGGCTGGACAGGGCTGCGGGAACGGATTCCGCAGCTGCCGTCTTTTGACGATCCCGATCCTTTGGATTTGAGCCACCTGCGGCCCGGCAAAGGTTAGACCTGCGCGTTGGCGCGCGATCCCGACCCCGGTTAAACTATCGATATGCATGTTCACGCGACGGAGGCGGGCAAGGGCGCAAATCGGACAACGTTGGTCCTGCGCATCTCGATGGCCGCCACGCTGGCGTACGTTGTGGTTACATTTGTCGCCGGATTGCGCGCTCATTCCCTGGCATTGCTATCTGAATCGGGGCACAATGTCTCCGATTTCCTGGCCCTCCTGCTCAGCTTTGCCGCAGTCTATTTCCAATCGCGACCGGCAGACCACTCCAGAACCTTCGGATACCAGCGCGCCGGCGTGATCGCGGCATTCATTAATGCGGCGACGCTGATCGCCATTTCGCTACTCATTGCCGTCGAGGCAGTTCACCGGCTCAGCGCACCGGTGACGGTGCAGCCGAGGATCATGATGATCGTGGCGGCGGCCGGGGTCGTCATGAACGGAGCGATTGCAGCACTTCTTTGGGGCGTGGCCCGCGACGTAAATCTGCGCAGCGCCTTTCTGCACATGGCCGGCGACACGCTTTCGACCGCGGCGGTGATTGCTGGCGGCGTCGGCATCCTGCTTACGGGCCAGAACTGGATCGACCCCGTTCTTTCAATTCTTATTGCCGCATTCATCTTCTGGTCGAGCATTGGGATCGTGCGCGAAACGATGAACATCCTGCTCGAGGGCACGCCGCGCGGCGTCTCGCTGCAGCAGATTCGTTCTGTCATGGAAGCGGTCGAGGGCGTGGTCAATGTTCACGACCTGCACGTTTGGTGCCTGGGATCGTACACGCGCGCTCTTTCCTGCCACGTGACGATTGCCGATATTCCGCCGTCGGAGAGCGTTTGCATCCTGGCCAACCTCCGGGATGTTCTCCGCGGGCAATTCGAGATCAGCCACACCACCATCCAGTTCGAGCACATCGGCTGCGAAGCACTGGAAGACTGCGTTTGCGTTACGCCTCCCGAAGAGATGGCCGTAAGGCACGAACATCATCACGGTCACGCGCATTGAACGAGCCGGCGAGACTGCAAACTTCCGATGCGCTCCCAACCAATTGAGGGATGAGAATTGATTTCCAGCCGCTTGTTTTTGAGAGCCGTCTGTGTTGCGATCCTTTCCATACCCGCTGGGTCGTATGCGGCTCCGCGATCGGCGCAACAGCCCGCGACTCCGCAGCTTAGCGCATTTGCCGGCGAGTACACCGATCCCGCAAATCCGGGCGACGGATACAGCTTCTACGTGCAGGATGGCGAGCTGACTGTTGAATCCGACCGCCAGGTTCCCATTGAACTGAAGCCGATCTCGGCGACTCTCTTCGCCCTTGCGAATGCGGATGTCACGGCCACGTTTGCCTTGGATGCGTCTGGCTATGCGGCGAATGTCTCGTTGTCCGACCATCCGGGCACGGTTTATGTTCGCAGCGGTGAGCCGATCCGCCACGTCTTCCATGGCTATGTACGGAGCGAAGCGATGATTCCCATGCGCGATGGGGTCAAGCTCCATGCGGTGATTCTTCAGCCTGCGGATATCCAGCCTCCGTTGCCCATCTTGATGCAACGTACGCCGTACGGCGCGGACGGAACGAACCGCACTTCTTTTTTTGCCCAGAGGCCCGAACTGGCGCGCGAAGGGTACATCTACGTGGCCGAAGATATTCGCGGGCGTTACAAGAGCGAGGGCAAATTCGTGATGATGCGTCCGCTCGCCGATCACCGCAACCCGAAGGCAACGGACGAGAGCACGGACACCTACGACACAGTCGATTGGCTGATCAAAAATGTGGCCGGCAATAACGGCCGGGTAGGGGTGGTGGGCACCAGCTATCCGGGATTTCTGGCGATGATGGCGGGAATCGATCCGCATCCGGCTGTGAAGGCGATTTCGCCACAGGCGCCGATGATCGATGTCTGGGTAGGCGACGACTTTTTTCACAATGGGGCCTTTCGGCAGAGCTACGGATACGACTACGTGCTGGGGTTGGAGTCCACGAAATCTGAGATCGAAGTCAGCTATAGCAAAGACAAAAGCGGGAATCCAATTGACGGGTACAACTACTTTCTCAGCCGCGGCAGCTTCGCCGGAGACGTGACGCAGTCCGGATCGAGGCTGCTTCCGACCTGGAAGCTCTTTCTGGATCATCCGGCATACGATCGGGTCTGGTCGTCGCGCGGTGTGGAAAATGCGCTGAATTCCGTCAGTGTGCCGACGCTCACGGTCGGCGGCTATTACGACCAGGAAGATATGTACGGGCCGCAAGAGGAATACGCGAAACTGGAACCGCATGACATCAATCACGAGAACTTTTTCGTCCTTGGTCCATGGCGGCACGGTTACTGGTCGTCGTCTTCGCAGCGCCTGGGCAACCTGAACTATGGAGAGCCGATCGGCACCGAGTTCCGCGGGCAAATCGAAGCGAAGTTTTTCGCGCACTACCTCAAAGACCGGCCGGGATTCAATCTTGACGATACGGCGAGCTTTCAGACCGGGTCGAATACGTGGAAGTACTATTCCCATTTTCCTCCCAAAGAGTCGCGACCGACGGCGCTTTATCTAGATGGCGCTGGATTGCTGAACTGGAACGTGTCGACGGGTGAGGCTACGACGTCGTACACCAGCGATCCCGCCGATCCGGTTCCTTACAGACACCGGCCGATTCAGCCGACGTACAGCGACGGATCCGACTGGTACAACTGGCTCACCGAAGACCAGCGATTTGTGACCGCTCGCAACGACGTGGCCGTGTGGAAGCTGCCCGTGCTCACGAAAGATCTGACGATTACCGGCGAAGTTGTGGCGGACATCTTTGCCTCGACGACGGGCACGGACAACGACATGGTGGTGAAACTGATCGACGAGTATCCAGCCAACGATGCGGATCCGACGATGCGCGGCTATCAGTTGATGACCAACGCCGAAATCTTCCGCGGCCGGTATCTGGCCGGATACGATCGTCCCACGGCGCTCGCCCCCGGTTCGATCCACGAATACAAATTCAGCCTGCACGACGTGGACCACGTCTTCAAGGCCGGACACACGGTGATGGTTGAGGTCCAGAGCACATGGTTTCCGCTCTACGATCGCAACCCGCAAACCTTTGTGCCGAATATCATGAAGGCCAAGCCCAGCGACTACAAAACCGCGACGATCGCGGTCTATTCCGGGCCGGGACATGCTTCGGCAATCGAGATTCCGGGCATTGGTGCGCAGTAACGGCGTGCGCGCGGGAGCGCAAGCTGCGTTGATAGCATGCATGGCAACACCGGAGCCCTGCGACCTATAATTCCTGCAGGAACTGTTCCGGCCCCAATCTTCCCTACAAGGCGAGGAAAAACTTGGCACGTGAGCTTTATACAGCGCGACTGTTGCGCAAAGACTGCATCTCAGAAGTTGCACAGTGCTATCACTTCCTTTTTGAAGTTGAGGGACGCGATAGTTTCGACTACCTTCCCGGCCAATTCGTATCAGCCGTTGCCACGGACGAGAACGGCAAGCAGCAGACGCGCGCCTACTCGATTGCATCGGCGGCGCGCAGCAATAAATTCGAGTTATGCGTGAACCGCGTGGAGAACGGCTTTTTCTCCAATCACCTCGCAGACCTGCCCGATTTGCCCGTGGGAAGCGAGATTCAGATTCACGGGCCGCACGGGCACTTTGTGTTGCAGGAGCCGATCACCGACTCGATTTTTGTGGCCACGGGGACAGGCGTGGCCCCGATGCGCGCCTATCTCGAATGGCTGTTTCCGGTTGGCGGCGCCGATCGGAGCCAGGGCAAAGACATCTGGCTGGTCTACGGGACGCGTCACGAAACCGACGTCTATTACCAGGCGGAATTTGAAGCGCTCGCCAAGCGCGTGCCCAACTTCCATTACCTGCCCACTCTGAGCCGCGCCCTGGACAGCTGGACCGGCCTGCGCGGCCACGTGCAGGTCCACGTCGCGAAGATCATCGAAGAGCGCGCGAAGCGGCTTGGCCAAACGCTGCCGGTACCTCCCGTCGATCCGGCGATTCCCGCCGCGAATCTGAAATTCGACATCTACTGCTACATCTGCGGACTGAACTTCATGGTCTCCGGCGTCCGCGAGCTGCTCGACGGATACGGCTGGAACAAGAAGCAGGTTGTGTTCGAGCGGTACGACTGAAAAAGGCCAAGGTTCGGGTTTCAGGGCTCACGTGTCAGGGAGCCGTGGAACGTTGATGGACCGTGAGTCGCGAGTCAGAGAATAATGAAACAAGACCAATGACATCAGATAGTTAGGGAGTGAATCCGCATCGTTTGCAAATGAGCTGATTGCGTGTTGATTCCAAAGGGTTTGTTCAGCATAAATTCGACGTTATTGGGCGCACATTGTCGATAGTTTTGAAATTGGTTTGCTGATTCTAAATGAGTTAAGTAGCTGAAATTCAGCGAAACATCCCAAAATTTTTTATTTATTTTTTCTCCCCCTTTTCCATCTACAAAAGTTCTGCCCTCACTGAACGCGAAAACTGCGTGAAAGCTAATGCCCAGACGGCGCGCATTCGCTTCTGTAGCACGAGTTCCTGTTTGAGCGCCTATGGACTCAGTATGCGCCGGAAGGAAGAAATGATCGGCAAACTTGGGGCACGAAATTTGGCGCGGGCATCTGTCTTAGGATTATGGAGTTCGCCAGAAAGACGTGCCGCGAGATTGCCCGTGGAGGCTTGACACGGCAAGGCGGGATACGAGGGAACAAGGGAGTAAGGGTATGGAGCGAGTAGGCAAGTCAGTAGGTCAGCGGTTTCCCGGGCCGCTCGGTCATTTTGGGCGACCCCACGCCCGTCGATCCCGGCTGCTTCGCAGCCTTTCCTAATGTGCTCGCGGCCCGGAAAACCGGGATATGGCGTGCCTGCAGAATGGCTGAGTCGTCTACTTGCTCGCCGGAACGTGGAGCGGAACTTCATAGGTTCCGAAGCGGCCGGAGTTCGGATCGTAGAGGCCGACGCGCAGATAGACGTCGCCCGCAGGCAGATCCAAAACCTGGTGAATCTGAAGGCCGGAGCGGCTGAATTGATTCCATTCGGCTTGGTCGAGGATGATGGGCACGCTAATTCCCGTCCAATTCAAGCGATTGCCATCGCGGTCGTAGGCGATGGCGACGGCCTCGATGTGCCCCTGGCGCGCGCCGTTAGCATTTTCGGTGAGGCCGATGGTGCCGAGAGCAGCGGCATAGTCGATGGCATAACGCGCTGCCCGATTTTTCATTGCGGAATTCGCCCCCGCGACAGATCCGCTCGGAGGCTTTTGATCGGGAGCCGCAACGCGCACATCGAAGACAATCTGGCTCGATGCGGGGATGTCGTGCTCCATCGACCCGAGGAAGCTGGAGCGGCTGTCTTTGGTTGCACTGTCCTGAGAGAACATGCCGGCGTTGGCGTAGTAGCCGCGCCGGTAGAAGAGGTCGGCTTTTCCGTGGGCAAGCCGGACCTGGATTTTGCGTTCAGCTCCATTGAAGTTTGAGTTCGAGGGAACGTAGGCGAGCGTGTAGTAGTTGGCGCCGTCGTCGAGCGCGTCGGCCATGGCTTCCTGAAGGCCGTTGGAATCGTAAACCGCGCGTCCGCCGGTTTGTTGCGCGAGGACGTCCATCGTGGCGTGCTCGGCGGCCCTTTGATCGGATGCAGCCTGTGTAGCGGCCGGGGTAGGGCTTTCGTCGGGGCCGGTGCGGCCGGTGGGCGGGATCAACGATGCGGTAGCGCCCATCGGCATGAGCAGTACCCCGCGCACTTCAACCGGATAAACCGAAACGCGAGAGATCGCGAGCATGTCCGCGGTTTCCTCTACTTGCTGATCAAATGTTTTCATCGATTGAACCTGGGAGCCTGAGACGAGCGTGGCGATGGACACGAACTGCGCGGGGAACGAGCCCGAGAACCACACCAGGTTTTTGCGGCCCCTCTCGCCGGCCAGGTAACGCGTAAGCTGCTGCATGGCATCGAGCGTCATCTCGACACGGGTATTCGCCTCATTGGCGTCGGCATCGGCGTCGAAGCTCGCCTGGTTCGTAATGTCCTGCACCGAGATTCCGGGACTGCCCGCCAGTCCTGCCAGCTCGTTGCTAAACGCATCGTCAGGAAGTAGCGATGCGGGCGAGGTCGCTTTGGACTTTTCGAGGGCGGCCAGCAACTGGCTTGTGTCCGTCGTGAAGCCCTGCAGGAGCCGCAGCTGGCGTCCGAGCGCGAAGACCGCGATGCGCCTGCCCGAAGGCATTTTCTTGAGGAACGAGATCATTTCGCGGCGGACATAGAGCACATCGGCAGGCTCGGTATTGAGGCCATCCAGGAGGAGCGCCGTCGCGGAATCGCTGACAGCTGGGGCGGGCAGATTGGTATAGGTGTCCGGCGGCAGTGGCGGCCTCTGGGTTGCTGCAGGCGCAGGGGCCGCGTCGGTCTGGTTTGCAAAATGAGGGGTGAAATAGCGGATGGTCTGCTGGACGCCATCTTCATAGAGAGTGAAGTCGCTTTGATTAAGACCGGAGACTGGATGGTCGCCCTTTCTGACGACAACATCGACGACGACGAGGCGTGAACTCACCTTTATGTCGGGTTCAGGCTCTTTGGGTTTGTTTGGGGATGAGGAATCACTGGGGCTCTGGGACAGGGAGAAAACAGAGCCAGCCACAGTGATTGCCGTTGACAGCAGGATCGAAGCGAAACGGCTCATAACCAAGTCCCCCAATCATAGCTCCGACGAGATTGGAGTGAGTTTCGTTAGCCTGCGGGCGGTCATCAGCTTTCAAGAGGAAACCACTACAGGTTAAACAGCTCGCGCAGCCGCTTGGTCTGGGCGCGGCTGACGGGGATCTCGGTCTGCTGCTTGTCATTCATGCGGAGCTGATAGCTGGACTTGAACCAGGGCATGACTTCGCGAATCTGGTCGATATTGACGACGAAGCCGCGGTGGGCGCGCCAGAAGCGCACGGGATCGAGGAGCTCGAGAAGCTCTTCGAGAGTGCGGCACTTGGATTGGCCCTCGAAGGCGCGGGTGACGATGCGAATGACGCCTTCGTCGATGGCGGCGAAGCAAATGTCGGCCTGATCAACGAGCAGCAGGCGGCTCTGCACCGTCACGATTAGCTTGGCGGGAGGACGGCTCGGCTCGCCATTTGGGGGGCGGTTGAGCAGGCGCAAAAGACGATCGATCTGTACTTGGTCGGGCGAGGCGCCCGTTGATGGGCTGCCAGCGGAGATGCGCGCTTTGGCGCGCTCCACAGCTTCAGTGACGCGGGCCAGATCGAATGGCTTGAGCAGGTAGTCGACGGCATTCACGGTAAAGGCACGAACAGCATATTGATCGAAGGCTGTGGCGAAGACGAACTGTGGCAGGGGAGCAACGTTTTTCTCCGCGCCCGCCTTCGCGGATTGGGCGCGATTGCGATCGACGAGCCGCTGAATCACGGCGAAGCCGTCCTGGCCGGGCATCTGCACATCGAGAAAGACAAGATCGGGATGGTGCTCATCGATGAGATCGACGGCCTCAATGCCGTTCGAGCCCTGGGCAACGACATCCACGTCGCCGACAGAATCGAGCAGGTACTTGAGCTCATCGCGGGCCAGTTGTTCGTCGTCGATAATCAGCGCGGAGATTGGCATAGGGACTGAACCATTGATTGTAGGAAGCGGAGCGGGCGGGGTCAATGGAGAGGATGGTACGCGGCGGGGCAGCTTTCAGCCCTCAGTCGTCAGCTTTCAGCTGCCCGCTACTCGCTCAGGACGCGGAGGCGCGCGGGAGTTTGGTCGGCGGCAAGCTCATGGCCGCAGTTGGTGCAATAAATGTCGGTGGCGCGGACGGTGCGGAAGCAGGTGCCGCAGTTTGCCGTGAGCTGATAGTTGCACTGGGGACAGAAGTGGAAGTCGCCCTGAACGTGGGTGCCGCATGCAGGGCAGCGAGAGACCTGAGGCTGGCGGAGAAGGAAGTAGAGTACGGCGCCAATGCCGGCCGGCATGACGAAGCAAATGACCATCCAGAATCGCGCGCTCATGGCGCGGCGCGGGGCGTCCTTGCTGATGTAACCGACCATCAGGAAGTAGAGAGAAGCGACGACTCCCCAGGAGATGTTGAAGTATAGGCGTAGGCCGAGGGGCGGCGGCGTATGGTGGCGCTGCTCGGGCGCGACGATCCAGAAATAGTACTCGACGAGGACAAAGGCCAGGCTGGCCAGGACGATGGACCAGACCGGAATCAGCCGCTCTTCTTCATTGAAACTGACAGGCTTTTGATCAGCCATGGGCCGTTACTCCCCGGGTAAGTGGTTCAGAGACAGGTTCGCCTCTTTTTCAATGGACGGAGCAGGGGCGAGAGAAGTTGCGGCCGGAGGCGAATCCGGCAAAAAAAATCGGAGGAACTTTGGTGGGAGTTATTCCTTGCCGCGCGACCAGCCGGCGACCAGAAATGCGGCCAGAATGGCGGGAAAAAGAATGCAGGCCCAGACGCTGGTTTGGGTGGCGATGTCGCTGATGTGCTCGCCGCCGATGAGGTCGTCTGCAACTCGCCAAGCGAGCGGACCGAAAGCCAGGAGAGCCAGCAGGAGCGATGCCAGGACGAGGGAGCGAGTGCGGCGGCGGCCGGCCTTCTGATCGCGCATGACGCCGAGCGAAGCCAGGACGACGCGGCGGGTTTTTTCGGCGACGGCGCGGTCGCGACCGGCTTGCTTGCCGGAGAGGGCGGCAAGGATCTCGGAGTTGGCGGTGGCGCCTGCAGTTCCGCCAGACGCCGGGCTGGCGACCGAGTTGCCGGCTAATTCAGCCGTTCTCACGCAACCTCCTGAAACCGGGCAGCGGCATAACCGAGACGGGGCTTGATCATAGCCAGTCCGCGATAGAGCCGGGACTTGACGGTGGAAAGCGGAGCCCGCGTGACCTTGGCGATCTCTTCAAGCGAAAGCTCTTCGTAAAAGCGCAGGGCAAGTACTTCGCGGTGGAGCGTATCGAGCTCCAGCAGCGCGGCGGCGATCTTCTCACGGTCTTCGAGGTTCGATACGCGGTCAAAGGGAGTAGGCTCGTCGGCGACGACTTCGAATGTCATGGAGCGGTCGTCTTCCGTGGCGCCGTCGATAAGCTCGTCGAGCGAGTTCATGGTGCGCTTGCGGCGTTGATCGATGACGAGATTGCGAGCGATGGTGAAGAGCCAGGTCTCAAACCGGGCGCGTCCATCGAACTGATCGCCGCGAACAAGAACGCGCATCCAGACTTCCTGAAAGGTGTCTTCGGCGGTGTCGCGGTTGCCGGTGAGGAAGAGCAGATAACGCATGAGACGGTGCTGATACCGGACGATGAGATCCTCGAGCAGGCCCGCTTTCTGGAGTTTGAGGCCAGCGGAGACGGCAAGACTTTCCTGCCGCGCTTGATCGTCGGCTACCAAGGCAGATGCTCTGGGGAGAAGCGTGCGAACGGAAGCAAGTGTCATCTGAGTTCATTAGACGATAAAACCGTGGGTGAAGACCAGTTGAATCTGGGGTCCCGGCCTACCGTCCTCCCTCCTGTTGCCTAGTTCAAACACCTACCACCACAAAAGTTGTGATGATTCGAGGGCTAGTGATCGCAGAGACGCGAGTGGGGCGGCTCTGCTGTCGTAACTGCCGAGGAATCAGCGAATAAGTCGGTTCAACCTCTTGGGGGATTACTAGGCGCCTGCGTCGTCGCGCCATTTCCGGCTCGCAGCTTTCAGCGCGGCCTCGATAGCCTTGGTGGCGCGGCGTTCGCGAGCCTCGGTGGTTTCGTAATAGAAGATTCCGAGCAGTTGGTCGCGGCGCTGGGCGGGAGTGAGGGCGAACCAGGCATTGCGGGAACCCGGATGGCGGAGGAAGAGGGCTCGGAGGATGGGAGGCGGATCATGCTGGCCCTCGAGGGCCTGAAGGAGCATCTCGGCGATCTTTTCGGCGCGCTTGGTGCGGGCGGCGGGAGATTTGGGCTGGTCGGCGAACTTGCCAAACTCGCGACGCCGGGAAGGGGTCATGGAGTCAAATAATTTGCGGACCTGGCGATCGGCGTTGAGGGCGCGGACGAGCTCGGACGGGAGGGTGACCGGGCGTTCAGCAAGGTCGGGCTCGAGCCAGACACGGACGCGCGAGCCAACACGAGAGTTGGAACCGGATTGCATCGTCTTATTGACAAGGAGAAAGTGGCCACCGCGGCGCGCATCGGGAAAGAGCGAAGTGCGGAATGCGAAGCCTGCGATTTCGCCGCGCACGCGACGGCCATTGCGCTCCGGCCAGGCTTTGGCGATGTCGAAGGGGACACGGGCGATGACCCACTTGAGCGCGGTTCCATCGGGCTCGAGGAGCGCGGTGAAGGATTTGCGCGGTGAGGCGGAGCGAGAGGACATAGTTCGAATTCCGGGCGCGGCGGGGTGGCGCGCTTGAGAAGAATTTTAGATGAGCGGGGTCAAGCCGGGACGGCGCGCTTGCGGCGATGGCGAAGTGCTGCGAGGGAGCGGAAGACGAAGCGGATGAGGATGAGAGTGACGAGGATGCAGATGAACGCGATGGCCGCGGCAATGTATGGCTTCCAGGTTGAAAGCCAGGTGAGGAATATGGCGAGGGAATCTTCGCCGAGGCTGAGCGCGATGTTGGAGAAGGGTTCGGGCGTGGGAGTGACTACGGCGCGGACGGCGGTTTTGCCACCGTGAGCGATGAAGGCAATGGCGCCACCGGCGAGAGTGGCGGCAAGCTGCTCGGCAGGCGTGAGAGAAGCAGTGGCCTGGAAGGCGAGGAGCGCAGCGAGGGGGACGCGGATGAAGGTATGGAGCGCGTTCCAGACGAGATCGAGGGCGGGGACTTTGTCGATGAAGAAATTGATGCCGAAGAGAACGAGAGCGGCGGCGATGACGCCCCAATTGGACAGGAGATGAAGCGACGGAGGCAGGTCGAGATATTTTGTGTGAGACATGAGGCCGAGGGTGGCCACGGTGGCGTAGACATTGAGGCCGGCTGAGAAAGTGACGGCAACCATCAGGGCGACGAGCTGGTTGGGAGGCAGGGGCATCTGGGACAGTATAGAGTCGAAAGCGGCCTCCAGCTATCAGCTTATGGAGGCGCGGATTCAGCTTGGCTGTTCCGGGGCAGGTTTAGCTGCGGGTTTGGCGGAGGAATCCTCGGCATAGAAGGAGTCAAGGAGCGCGCGCGCGTAAATGAATCCCTGAACCATCACGCTATTCTCGTTGACGAACCAGAGTAAGCAGATTAAATAACCTGCGAGGGCAGCGAGAATTACGGCGGCAATGGGTGTATCGATGTGAGCCACGATTGGCCACGCAAATTGAATCTGCAAATGTGCGACCCTTGCTTCGACAATGAATGAGGCAACCGCGCAGAGAAATGCGAAGCGACGGAGCGCGAAAAAATTGCGCTGGAATCCGTAGGAGATTTCTTCTTCGATGACGAGCACGCTCGTGCGTGAATTCTCGCGCATCCAGGCGACCGCAGGCTCGTAGAGAGAATCGAGCTTGTCGGCTCTCTCATGAGGATCGCTAATTTTGCTCGCTGTCTCCTCGTCGTCTTTTGATGGAAGATCTTGTCCCTTCCGATCCTTAATCACGGTTTCGATCTCTTTTCCTGGGGGCGCTTCGCCGAGAAGATGCCTAATCTGGCTTCGGAAGCGGGTTTTCTCCTCGGTGGTCAAATAGCCCTGGGTAAAGCGCAGCATGGTGGTGGTTGGCTTGCCGCCCCAATCCTGGAAGAGCTTGATCTCTTTCTTGTCGCCGATGCCGCGGGCGATATGGGAGATCCAGCGAACGACTCCGAAGACGCAAAGAAGCGAGAGGAGCGCCGGGATGGTGTCACGAAGCCCCTTGAACGAGATGATGAGTACAAGAAGGACGGGGAATAGGCTGAGGAACGCGGGGGCGAGCCGGGCCTCACGCGTGTAGCGATCGCCGAGGAGGGATTCGACTGCGGAGAAAGCACCGTTGTCGTCTGCCATGGGCCGCACCTCAGGGGATTGCCTCACGATAGCGGGCGGAATGGCGGGTTAGCAAGGGGATTTTCGGGTAACTTGCCGGAGTGCGGGAGCTGGAAAAGGGGTTGGGTCTTATGATGGGCTGCGTGGAGGTCACGATGATAACGGCTCAGAATGCGACGAACGACAACGATGTTTGGCCGGCGCTGTCGCAGAGCGCGTGGAGCGATACATGCGCAACTCTGCAACTGTGGCTGCAGATGGTGGGCAAGGTGAGGATGGCGCTCACCCCGGCGATCAATCACTGCTGGAACGTGACGCTTTATCCGACGATCCGCGGGTTAACGACGATGCCGATGGCGCATGGGTCGCGGATTGTGCAGATCGATTTCGATTTCGTGGCGCACGAGCTGGTGGTCGAGACGAGCGACGGCAGGCGTGAGGCGATCAAACTGGAGCCGATGACGGTGGCGGAGTTTTATAGCCGACTCATGACCGCGCTCGAGAGCCTGGACGCGTTGTGCAACATGTGGCCCGTGCCGTGCGAGGTGGCGCAGCCGATTCCTTTCAAGAAAGACGAAGTGCATAAGGCGTACGACCCGGTGTACGCGCAGCGGTTCTGGCGGATTCTGTTGCAATCGACGCGAGTGATCGAAGTGTTTCGCGCGCGGTTCATTGGCAAGGTCAGTCCGATTCATTTGTTCTGGGGCGCGATGGATCTGGCGTGCACGCGATTTTCGGGTCGCACTGCGCCGGAGCATCCGAGCATGCCGGGGCTGCCCGATCGCGTGGTCCGCGACGCGTATTCACACGAGGTAAGCAGCTGCGGATTCTGGCCGGGTGCAGCGGGAGCGCCGGGCGCCGGCTTTATCGAGCCATTTTTTTATAGCTACGCCTATCCGGAACCGCCGGGCTACCGCGAGTACGCGATTGCGCCGGCTCAGGCCAAATTTGACAGCACTTTCGGCGAGTTCATTTTTCCATACGAGGCGATGCGGCAGTCGGCGGACCCGGATGATGCGTTGCTGGAATTCTTGCAGAGCACATACGAGGCGGCGGCCAACTGCGCGAAGTGGGATCGGGGAGCGCTGGAGAAGCCGTGAGTCGTGGATCGTGAACCTTGGACATGCAAAAGCCAACGCGTTTGCAGTAGGAATTCGCCGCACTTGCATCGGGAATTGCTGCGATCGCAGGTTCCAGAAGCAAGTACCCTAGACTTCGCTCAGGACAGGCTCTGGGACAAGGGAATGCTGCAAGGCCGCCGCGGCGATGGCGGAGGAGCAGATCGAGCGGTGCATGTCCAGTTCGCTGCGGGCGCGCTCCATCTCTACAAAGTCATAGGCCGCAAGCTCTGAGCGGACGCGAAGGAGCACCGCGGACTGAGCTGCGAGGTATTCCCTGTGCCTGCTCTTCAGAGCGCGTTCGAGATTGACGCATATTGAGCAGCGCATAACTTCCCCTTCCGGCCCTTCGGCCGGAAAACCATTGGTTGAAATTTCTTTGCCTTACTGCGCCAGAATCTGACGCTCGGCGTGGAACCAGTCCTGAAGGTCGTGGCCGGGTTGGCTGCCGCGCTTTTCAAAGATCTCAAAGGCACGCTCTCTGATCCGGTCTGGCGAGGCATAGACTCGCGGCGCAGAAGCGGCAGTTTTGGCGGGCTTGGCGGGCAGGTTTTGCGGGGCGACGACGACAACCTTGTTCACTTTTGGCTGTTTTTGAACTTTTGAAACGATCATATGGAACCCTCGATACGAATCGTGGGCTAAGAGGGAGGGTACTTCAGATGAACTGCCTTAGTTCAGCGGACCTGAAAGCGGAGGACGATGGTCACTCCATCTCTCACACTACGCTGTTTGATCACGCGCCGCACAATTGATTCGTGAATATCGTGATTGGGGCGGCAGAGACAGGGACTTAGGGACCAGGTAGCAGTGAGCAGTGAACGGCAGACGGAAGACGGCAAGACTGGAACCGGTGAACGGTGAGGCGCGTACTGAGGTTCGTGGGCCGTGGAAGCTGGGCAGAAACAAAAGACTTCTCCCTCTGTCGCGGCGCGGAGTACACTCGCGGAGTCCCCGCTGAGATGGAAGTCACTGAAAGCGGGATTCCCCCAACAGGCCCATTCTGCGATTCCCCAGGAGGAACCATGTCGACTAATGTTTCTGCCCGGCCTGCGTCCGGGAGCTTGAGCCTTCCGAAGGCGGCGGCGCTGGCGGCCGTACTTGCTGTTGGCGTAGTGTTCGTCGCCAAGTACGTCTTCCGCTACTACCTCAACTACAATCCGGCCGAGTTCGACCCCTACTGGTCGAGGCGCGCCATTCTGCTGGTGCACATCACGAGCGGAATGGTGGCGCTGCTGATCGGGCCGTTCCAGTTTTCGCGGCGGCTGCGGCAGCGCAACCTGCAACTGCACCGCATGCTGGGGCGCACGTATCTCATCGCGGTTCTATGCGGGTCGCTGGCGGGGATGGGGCTGGCCGTGACCACCACTTTCGGCGTGATATGGGGATTCAGCCTCTTCTGCCTTGCGCTGGCGTGGATTACTTGCGGCGCGATGGCCTTTTACGCGATCAAGCTGCGCCAGATCGCGGTGCACCAGGAGTGGATGGTGCGGACCTATATCGTGACCTTCGGGTTCGTCACGTTCCGGCTGCTCAATGATTACGGACCGACATCGCGGCTTGGGGCACCTGGCCAGCGCCAGGATGTGTACATCTGGGCGAGCTGGGTGGTTCCGCTGATGGCCGCGGAAGTGATCATGCAACTGCGGCGAATGCGGAAGGCGGGCGCTACGACGCGGGGGACGTAGAGACGTAGAGACGTAGAGACGAGGGACTAAGGGACTGAGGGACTGAGGGACCAGGAAGACTTGGCAGGCGCTAACCTGATTAAAATGAATGAATTTCGCGAAAGGCTTAGTTTTCACTTGCATTAAGATATATCTTACGATATAGTTTGAGACATATTTTAGTCAGGAGGACTAGGACGATGTTTGGAAGAGAAGTTTTTGAGCATGCAGGCCGCGGCGGATGCGGTGGCCGGAGATTTGAGGGACGCGAGGAATCTTGCGGACCCGAGGGTTGGGCGGAGCGACGCTTCGCGGGAATTCGCGGAGGCGGGTTCGAGATGCCGGGCGGTTTTGGGCCAGGCCGGGGCGATTTTGCCGGGCGGGGCTTCGGGCGCGGCTTTGGACGAGGATTTGGAGAGGGCCGCGAGCGGCTGTTCGACGCCGGGGAGATCAGGCTGGTGATTCTGCGGCTGCTCTCGAGTGAGCCGAGCTACGGCTACCAACTGATCAAGACGATGGAAGAGCGGCTGGGCGGCGGCTACACGCCGAGCGCCGGCGTGGTGTATCCCACGCTGACGATGCTCGAAGAGGAGGGGCTGATTGCGGCCACGCAGACCGAGGGCAAGAAGGTCTACAGCGTGACGGAGGAGGGGCTGAAGTACCTCGAAGCGAATAAGGAGCGCGTGGGCCAACTTTTCGAACGGCTCGAAGAGACGGGGCGCGGCTTCAAGCGCGGCCGGGCTCCCGAGCTGATGAAGGCGTTCATGGACCTGCGCGGGGCTGTGATGTCGAAGATGTGGCGGAGGAACGCGACACCGGAGCAGATCAAGAGGATAGCGGAGGCGATTCATAAAGCGGCGGAAGAGATCGACAAGCTGTAGCAAGCCAGCGGGCGTGGAAGTGAGTTGGCGGTAGAGGTATCCCAGGTCTCCAAATGCGAGGGATCTCCACCCCACGGACCAAGATCTGTCCGCGTGGACCCCGGACCTGGGGCGCCCCGCATCCATTTTTGGGGTGAGAAGGCGGTAACTTTGGCGCATAGCTCGCATCCGAATTAATGTGGGCACGGGCGATGCACGGGTGCCACGCGCGCGAGAGGTACAAATCGCCGGGAAGGTCAACATGGACCCAAAACGGAAATTGCGAGACGAGACTGGATCGGATTCAGCCGGTCAATCGGGCGACATCCAACAGCTGCGCGACAAGCCTTACGCCGATTCTGAGAGCGCGGAGGAGTTGCTCGAGGAGGGTAACGCGTTCGAGGCCGGAATCGTTTCGGGAGTGGAAGACGCGCCCGACGCCGATCAGGGCGAGGTCCGCACGCGGCAGGTCCCGGAAGACGACGTTCCGGAAGAGTATCTCAACGACGACAATCGCGATGTTGGATGAGTGAGGCAGCTTTAGGACAGCGGAGTTAGCGGGGCTGGCGGGTGGCGCGGGCTAGCGCCAACGCTCGCCGGGCTTCATCGCATAGTTTTTCCAGATATAAATCCACGGGATGAGCGGCACGAAGATCACGATCATGATGACCGCCTGGATATCGGCCGCGGCGGCGGGCGTGATCTGGTGAGCGCGCCAGAGCGGCAGCGCGAAGGCGACGAGGTAGATCGCCTTCCAGGTGAATTCGAAGATCAACAGAGGCAGCATCTGGACGGGATAGCGAATGCCCAGCACCGCAGTTAAACCGATGGCGGCCAGCAGGGCCGCTTGAACGCCGTGCGCGAGCGCGAAAGCGGGCGTGTGGCTGATGACTGCGGGCCAGATCATGAGGCCGAGTCCCACGGCCAGGACCAGGTAGGCGAGGCGCAGCGTGTAGAGGCGGAAGAGCGATAAGCCGGGTTTCGCGTTTGGCGAGGCCTCGGCAACAGATGGATGGAGCGACCCTAGAGCAGAGTCCATTGTGATTCCTCCCTGTCAGCTCTCTATCTAATACGGCCAAATTTCGGCCGGTTCCATGCGGCCACGTGACGCGGGGCGCCTGATGCGGATCGGCGATTCGCTTTCAGATTGCGGCTCACTGTCAGGAAGCGGGGCCGTCCGCAGCTACTTCACGCCCTTGGCAGGATCCCAGACACCCTCGAGCTTGCGAACGTAGAGTATCTGGCCAATGTGGTAGGCGTTGTGTGTTGCGACGTGTGAGATCAGCGACGCATTGGCAGCCAGCTTCTGATCGTCGGCGGTTTCAACGGCCTTTTCCCAGTCGGTGAGCACCTGGTCGAGCTTCTTCACCAGGTCGTCCCATTGCGCGGGGGTGAAATTGTCGAAGGTCTCGTTGTTGTTTCCATCGAAGGGCGCGGGCTTCTCGCCCTTGAACTGAGTGAGCGCGCGGTCGTCCCAATACCAGATGTGATAGGCAAGCTGGCCGATGGAGTGGTTGCCCTTGCCGGAGCTCCACTTGGCCTGCTCGGCGGTGAGGCCTTCCACGGCGACGTTTGCCGGAACAAACCAATCTTCCTGATCGTGGGTGGTGCGAAGCTGCTCAAGCAGGACGCCGCGCAGGGTTGTGGGCGGGGTCTTGGTTTGGGCGACGGCGGCGAAGGGAATGGCGAGAACAACAAGGAAAGCAAGTTTTCTCATGGGCGCAACCTCATGGAACAGGATAAGTGAAGGCTTCAGGTTGGATGCTCGCGTCTGTGAAACGTCAGCGGTCTTCCTTCAACGACGTTCTGACAATCCTGATGGAAGCGAAGGAGCGGAGCCAGATGGCTTCTGGCCGCTAGCTTCTAGCGATGGCACCAGACGGGGCATCCAGGTTTCCGACGCCAGGTTTTGGCGGTGATTCACGAGATAACTCATTAAGATTCATGGACGTCCGACGATGCCTCACCGTGATCCAGAAAGGGTATGATGGAACAGAGGAAAGATGGGTATTCCCCGGAGATCGACGGTGCGTGGGCGGGCGATTGCGGCCAGGCGCAAGGTGCGCGAGTACGCCATGGTGGCGCGGGCGCTGGCGGACACAACGCACCCCGTGCTGGTGCAGATTATCCCTACACGGTTCTGCAACCTGAGTTGCGCCTACTGCAATGAATATGACAAGGTGAGCGAGCCGGTGCCTCTCGAAGAGATGGTGAGGCGGATCGACGCGCTGGGTCGGCTGGGGACGGCGATGATCGGCATCTCGGGCGGAGAGCCGTTGACGCACCCACAGCTGGACGACATTATTCGGCGGATGAGGAAGACGGGCGCGATTGCGGGGATGATCACGAACGGGTTCCTGCTCAGCCCAGAAAGAATTGAACGGCTGAACCGTGCGGGGCTCGATCACATGCAGATTTCGATCGACAACTTGGAGCCGGACGAGGTGTCGAAAAAATCGCTCAAGACTCTGGACAAGCGGCTGCAGATGCTGGCCGAGTATGCAGAGTTCCACGTGAACATTAATTCGGTGGTGGGCGGAGGGATCAAGGATCCGAACGACGCGCTGGTGATTGGCCGTCGAGCGCTGGAGCTGGGGTTCGAGTCGACGATCGGGATTATCCATGATGGCGATGGGCAACTGAAGCCGCTGAAGACGGAAGAGGCGCGGGTGTACCACGAGATGAAGGCGCGGAAGAAGACGAATTACGCGCAGTTTGACAAGTTCCAGGAGGCGATTGCAGAGGGGCGCGCGAATGACTGGCGGTGCCGCGCGGGGTCGCGGTATTTGTATGTGTGCGAGGACGGGCTGGTGCACTACTGCTCGCAGCAGCGGGGATACCCGGGGGTTCCGGTGGCCGAGTATACGAAGGCGGATCTGAAGCGGGAGTTTACGACGGCGAAGAGCTGCGCGCCGAATTGCACGGTGGGATGCGTGCACAGGATTAGCTATATCGACCACTGGCGGGCTCCGCAGACGCGGATGGTTGCGCCGGGTGGGCAGGAGCTGGTGAAGATCGCGAACAGCTGAAGGACAGCCATTAGCCATTAGCTTTCTTCTTGCGACGTGCGCGGAGTTGGGAATTCACTAAGATTCAATGAGGGATTTGGATGGCGTTCGCGGGTGCGGACGCCGTTTTTGTTTGTGGGGGCGAAGTGCTGAAGGCATCGGCGACGACCCAGGCGGCCGACATCATCGCCAGGTTGATGGCATTGCCGGACCAGTTGAAATGGTCATGCGGGCCAGCGATGAACCTGGGGATCCAAACGAAGATCTCGAAGCCAAGAATTTCAGCAGTGAGCAGGGCGGCGGCGAGGCGGGCGCGGATGCCGGAGAGGATGGCCGTGGCGGCGAGCAGGAAACAGATGGCGGTGAAGAAGATCCAGAAGACCTGGCCGGGCGGAAGCCAGGCGGGAACCCAGGTGGAGGCTGCGCGCCAGTAGACGATGTGGTCGACGCCGAACGAGATGGCGGAGATGCCGTAGATGCGAGCGACGCGATGCGCTTTGCCTGCCCAACGAGAGCCGGGCGGAGCGAGCGTTGCGCAGGCGGCCAGACCGGCGGCGAACAGAGAAAACTCCTCAAAGACGTTGCCCCAACTGTCGTAGATAGCGGGCGCCTTGAGGGCCTGGATGACCCAGAGCGTGGTGAAGATGGCGTAGACGAAGGTGAGCAGCATTGCTCCGGCACGGGCGAAACGGCGCGAGAGAATGGCGACGCCAGCGAGCAGTTCGCAGGCAGCGACAGCGCAGGCAAGCCCGGCGCGACCTTGGAAGCCGTAAGGAACGCGTTGCCAGTTCACGGCGAAGTCCTGCCAAACGAAGCCAAAGACGCCGAGGATTATGGCGGCAGCTCCGTATGCGGCGAGACCGAACTTTGGCAATGACTGGAGGCGGTTCATCCATGCTCTCCTGAGGGGATTTCGGGAGGCGCGATGCTAGAGAGGCGGGGCTACTGGCCGCGGACTTCGGCGAGGGCCTGATCGATGAGCTGATAGAGGCGGCTGCGGTCTACGACCTCGACAAAGGGCGGCGCGTGGGCGGCGTTGGTGACGATCCAGATGGTCGGCGTGTGCTCGATACCGATGCGCTGGCCGAGTGCGTAGTCGGCTTTGACTTCTTCGGTCAAGTGGCCCATGGGATCGACGGCGAAGGGCAAGGCGACGCCGTGTTCCGCGGCAAACTTCTGCGTGAATTGCTGGAGTTCGCCGGGGGTCTCGATAGAGATCTGGTTGGCGAAGACGTCGTCACGATAGTCGTTGCCGAGGGTCTTGCTTTTGGTGTCGAAGAAGCGGGCGTTGACGGCGGCCTGGAAGCTCCAGTTGTGCTGCGGGAGAGGGAAGTCGTGGCGGACCCAGGGGATGTTGTACTTGGCGGCGGCGTCTTTGAGGAGAGGGTTGGCGCGGGCGCAGTCGGGGCACTCGAGGTCTTCAAACTCGATGATGGCGACGCGAGCGCCGGGCGGCGGCTTGAGAGCGGCGGGGTCGTGGACCTGGGTCGTATCGGGCGCGCCGAATTGGGCGTGAGCTGGGGCGGCGATGAGGGCGGCGAGGGCAAAGGCAAAGGAAATCCCGGCGAAGCGCACGGGGGAATGGAGGCTGCGGAAACGATGCATGATGTTTGGACGGCTCCCTAACTCCATTGTAACGGGAGAGATGGGAAAGGCAGGGACATAGCCACCCCAGCGACGAAGACCTGTCGCTGGCGGCCCCGGCAGGGACTAAGGGACTAGAGGACTAAGGGACTAGGGGAGCAAGGGTGCGAGGGACGGGTTATTTGTGAGCGGTCTTCGCGGGTGCGGCGGAGCGAGTGTCGGCGAGGGCCTGATCGATGGAGGTGAAAAGCTGAGCCTGGGGATCGCGGACTTCGATGTAGGGCGCACCCTTACTGTTGGCGGTCACGATGAAGATGGTTGGGGTGAGCGTGATGCCGGTTCGCGTGCCGATTTCGTTGTCGGTCTGAGCAGCATCCTCCAATTTGCCTTGTGGATCGATGGCAAAGGGCAGGGCGATTCCGTGCGCGGAGGCAAAGCGCTGCGTGAATTGCTGGAGGTCGAAGAGAGTCTCAATGGAGCGCTGGTTAGCGAAGATGGAATTGCGATAGTCGTCACCGAGGTGCTTGCTTTTCTCGTCGAACCAGCGGGCATAGACAGTGGCTCTCGGGCTCCAAATGTGGCCGGGTATAAGGACCTCGTGTCGAATCCAGGGTATCCCGTACCTGGCTGCGGCCTGCATGAGCAAAGGATTGGCGGCGGCGCATGCCGGGCACTCGAGGTCATCAAACTCCACGATGGCCACGCGCGAGCCGGCGGGCGGATGAAGCGCGGAGCTGTCGAGGACTCGTGTGGGCGGACGTGAATTTCCGGACTGAGCGCGGGCAAATGGTGCGGCGAGCAGGAAGGCGCCGAGCGCCAGGAGAAGGCAGGCGCAGAAGCGGCGATTCAATCTGGATTGGACGGGCAAGGTTTGGCGCATAGGGAATGTGCGACTCACAAAGTAATTTTAACGGATGAGATGGGGAAGGCAGGGACTAAGGGACTAGGGACGTGGGGACCGAGGACCAAGGCGTTACTCGTTGCGGTCGCGGCGGTGGCGGGTGATCCAGTGACGCCACTTGTAGTCGGCAAAGATGGACCCGGCGACGATCAGAATGGCTGCGGCGATGAGGAAGATCTTCATAAGAGCAGGCACCAAGGGAACAAGTGAAGGAGTGAATCAGTGAAAGAGTGAACGAACAATAGGCTTCGGAAAAAGCCGAGAGATCGATCCGGTCAGCGGCCGAGGACGATGACCGTGAAGGTACCGGGGATGACTGGGGGACGCGGGCGCGGATTTGCGGGAGTGGGATCGGGGCGCGGGCCAAGGTCGGCGGTAATGAGGTAGACGCGGTCGGTGGAGGGGTCGTAGGTCATGGTGCGCGCGCCGGCCTGGGTGGTGAGGCTCTCGATGGTTGGATAGCCGGGGGCGGCAGCGTCGATGACGGAGAGAATTCCATCGCGGCTGGGGATGAAGACGAGCGAATGCGCATCGCTGTAGCCTGCCGCATCGGGACCGTCGCCGATGGTGGGATTGGCGAGGAGCTTTCCGGAATTCGAGTCGATGACGGAGGCCTTCTTGCCGTCGCAGGCGGGGAAGAGGAGATGGCCGGCGGCGTCAAAGGCGAGGCCGGAGGGTGAATCGCAGCCGGCGGGCCAGGTAGCGGTGATGGTTTTGGATCGGGCGTCGATGCGAACGATTTCACTTTTGTCTTCGATGTTGTCGAAGACAGTGCCCTGACCGTCGGTGACGGGAAACTCGGGCTTGCCAGGCAGGGCGATGGTGGCGATGACGGAGTTGGATTTGGGGTCGATGACGGAAACGTCGTGGGAGTGGCCGTTGAAGGACCAGACGGTCTGCGTGACCGGCTCGAAGAGGATGTCGTCCGGGCCAGTTCCGGCGGGGATGGTTGCCGTGACGGCGAGAGCGGAGCGATCAAATGCAACTACTGCGTTGGCGCCGCCGTCAGTGATGTAGCCGAACTTACCGGCGGTGTCGAGGGCGATGGAGTGGACGCCGTGGAGGTTGGGGATGGTGCCGAGCGATTTACCGGAGTTGGTGTCGACGACATCAACTTCGGTGCCATGCGCGATGTAAAGGCGATGTGCGCCGGGATCGGCGACAGGGTAGTCCCAGCCGCCTTCGCCGCCGACCTTCCAGTGGTCGACGATGTGGTACGGCTGTTGCGACGCCGCGGGCGCGGGAACTGCGGGCTGTTGTGCGGCGAGAAGGGATGGCGCGGCGGTGACGGCGAGGAATGCGGCGGCGACGAGGGGAAGAAGCGAACGGGACATGAAAAACTCCGGTTGGAAAACGAACGGGCCAAGGATAGCACGTGAGGGTTGGCTCGGCGATCAAAGCGCGATGAAACGCAAAGTGGCTGGATGAACCGGGCGATGGACCGGGGGCGAAGTCAATGGCCGCCAATCAAGCGTAGCGGTGCTATCTTGGACAGAACCAAGAGGTCACGATGATGAAAGAGACGAGCAAGCGGGCGTTGGTGCGGAGCGCTCTGGTGGCGGCTGCGGTTTGGACTGCATCTTCCGTGGGGCTCGTGGCACAGGGGCCGGCGGAGAATCCGGCGCAAGCGTGCGCGGCGAAGAACCAGACGGACTCAGCGACGGTGGGGCAGTACAACTTCACGGCGCACAAGAGCAGCGACGGCGCGTGCCTGCAAGTGACGAGCGGAGGCAAGACCGTTTACACCCAGAGTGTCGACAGTTTTGAGACCTACACGCTCGGCCAGCCGGGATCCGCGCAGGACAATATACCGGTGATCCGGGACGGAACCGACGTGACGGGCCGCGGGCAGCCGGACATGATTGTTTCGCTGTTTACCGGCGGTGCGCACTGCTGCTCGATTCACTTTGTGTTTGAATTGGCGCCGCAGTTCAAATTGCTGACCACGCTGAACGATTCCAACGATGACCTGGCGCACTTTGAGCGCGGCGCGGACGGGCACTACGACTACGTGACCGCCGATTGGACCTTTGGCTATTGGCCCACTTGCTTTGCATGCTCGCCTTCGGTGCTGGTGACACTGCGCTGGACGGACGACGCGAAGGGCGGCGCGTTTCATTTGGCCACGGATAAAATGCAAACGCCCGCGCCGACGATCGCGGAGTGGAACAAGGAGCTGAGCGCGGCGCAGAAGGTGGTGGCGGCGGGCGATGCCGATTCCATTGGAACGACGATGTGGCAAACGGTGCTGAACTTGATTTATGGCGGGCAATCGGATCTGGCGTGGAAGTTTGTGGATGCGCTGGGGCCGAAGGCGCAGCAGAATCCGTTTCCCGCGCTTGGAGATTTCTGCGCGCTGTTGAAGCAGAGTCCGTATTGGCCGGATTTGCAGCCAACGCTGAAGGATGTGCCGCCGGCTTGTGCGAATGCACCGGTGAAGCCGACGCAATAGCAGTGTGTTCTTATCGCGATAAGCTTCCCGCGGCCTGAGATTCAGGATGCGTGTACCTTCAAAGGCAACTTCAAATTGAGCCGCTGCGGAGCGTAAATCGCGCCGCCCATGCATTAGTCTCAAAGTTGCGAAACCATCATGCGTTGGGGAGCCCGGGATTGCGCATTGTTCTGTCGAACATTGGAACGTTTGGGGACATCAATCCACTGATTGCGATTGCGCTGGAGCTGAAGCGGCGCGGACACACGCCGGTGATGGCGCTGCCCAACGTTTACCGGCCGAAGATTGAGCCGCTGGGCCTGGAGTTTCACGCTTTGCGGCCGGACATCGACCCCACAAACACGCTTCTCGTGGAGATGATCTACGACGTAAAGAAGGGCACGGAGACGGGGCTAAGAGAGTTTCTGTATCCGGTGTTGCGGCAGACATACGACGATCTGCTGGATTCGGCGACGAAGCCCAAGCGCGCCGACTTGCTGCTGCTGGGCGAGTTGAATTACGCGGGCCCGATTGTGGCTGAGGTCACGGGAATCCCGTGGGCGAGCTACGTGTTGGCGCCGTTTTCGTTTTTCTCGGCATTCGATCCGCCGGTGCTGCCGCCTTTTCCAAAACTGGCGCGGGCTGACAAAGCGCCAGGGATGGGACGCGCGATGAAACGGCTAGCGCGTTTTGTGACGCGCAAGTGGCCGGAGCCGGTTTACGAGCTACGGCGCGAACTGGGGCTGCCTAAGGGCAAGAACCCGATCTTCGACGCGAAACATTCGCCGAACCTGGTGCTGGCGTTGTTCTCGCGCGTGCTAGGCGTGGAACAGAAGGATTGGCCGGAGCATACGCTGATCACAGGATTCTGCTTTTACGATGCGGACGCGGGGAACGCGGCGCTGCCGGAACAGCTTGAAAAGTTTTTGAGCGCGGGCGAAGCGCCGGTGGTGTTCACGCTGGGATCGGCGGCCGTGCTGGCGGCGGGAGATTTCTATGAGCAGTCGGCGAAGGCGGCGAAGAAATTAGGTGTGCGCGCTGTGCTGCTGATCGGGGCGGACGCGAGGAACCGGCCCAAAGGGGAGCTGCCCGATTCAATTTGCATTGCGGAGTACGCGCCATACTCGAAGCTGTTCTCGCGCGTTTCATTGGCTGTGCACCAGGGCGGTGTGGGGACGACGGCGCAATGCCTGCGCGCGGGGCGGCCGATGCTGATCATGCCCTACTCGCACGATCAGCCGGACAATGCGCGGCGCACGCGCCGGATGGGCGTGGCGCGGGTGATTCAGCGTTCGGATTACAAGCCATGGCGCGTGGCGCGAAGGGTGCGGGCGATGCTGGCGGAGCCGGAGTTTGAGGTGCGGGCGCGCGCCGCAGCCGAGGAAGTGGCGCGGGAAGATGGCGTGAAGACGGCATGCGATGCGCTGGAAGAGCTGCAGCGAAAGCAAGGGACTAGGGACTAGGGGTTAGGGACGAAGAGAGCAGTGGAACTCTCTGCCGGTCGTTGCCAGTCGTTGCCGCGGTGTTAGCGCGATCGGAAAGACAACCCTTCGAGTCGTCTTCCCGGCGACTCATTCAGGATGACAACTTGACTTTGGCGGACTCTCTCGTCGCGCTTACTGCGGGGCGGGCAGGTTTGTAGAGACTTCGGTCGGCGGAACGGCGGCGAGGTTCTCGGTTTCTGCGGGCAGCGGCGTGGGCAGCGGGCGCTCGAGAGCGATGGCGAGAACTTCGTCCATGGTGTCAACGAAGCGGAGCTTCATGGCGTTCTTGATGTTGTCAGGCAGCTCGGAGAGATCTTTCTCGTTGGCGCGAGGCAGGATGGTCTCGAAGATTCCGGCGCGAAGAGCTGCGAGGAGTTTCTCCTTGAGACCGCCGATGGCGAGGACTTTTCCGCGGAGGGTAATTTCGCCGGTCATGGCGATGTCGCGACGTACAGGGATTTTGGCGAGCGCGCTGGCGAGCGCAGTGGCCATGGTGATACCGGCGGACGGGCCGTCCTTGGGGATAGCGCCTTCAGGCACGTGCAGGTGGATGTCGATGTTGCGGTAGAACTCGCGCGAGAGTCCGAGCGCATGCGCCTTGCTGCGAATGTAGGCGAGTGCGGCCTGCGCCGATTCCTGCATGACGTCGCCGAGCTGGCCGGTGATGGTGAGCTTGCCTTTTCCGTCGAGAACCTGGACTTCAGTGGTGAGGATGCTGCCGCCGACTTCAGTCCACGCGAGACCGGTGACGAGGCCGACTTCACTCTTTTCGTGGACCTCGGAGTCGCGGAACCTGGGCACGCCAAGGAATTCGACGATGTTCTGGCCGGTGATTTCCTCTTTGTGCTTGTTGCCGGCCTTGACCACCTTGCGGGCGACCTTGCGGCAGACGTTGCCGATTTCGCGCTCGAGATTGCGGACGCCGGCTTCGCGCGTGTAATAGCGAATGATTTCGAGGATGGCGTCGTCGCTGAAAACGATGTTCTTGTCACTCAGGCCGGTCTGCTGGCGCTGCTTCTTGACGAGATACTGGCGGGCGATTTCGAGCTTTTCCTGCTCGGTGTAGCCTTGCAGCCGGAGAACTTCCATGCGGTCTTGAAGGGCGGCCGGAATGGTGTGCATCACGTTGGCCGTGGCCACGAAGAGGACCTGCGAGAGATCGTAATCGACGTCGAGGTAGTGGTCCTGGAAGGTGACGTTCTGCTCAGGATCGAGAACTTCAAGCAGCGCTGAGGCAGGATCGCCGCGGAAGTCGGAGGAGATCTTGTCGACCTCATCGAGGAGGAAGACGGGATTCTTGGTGCCGGCACGCTTCATGTGCTGGATGATCTGGCCGGGCATGGCGCCGATGTAGGTGCGGCGGTGACCGCGAATCTCGGCCTCGTCGCGGACGCCGCCGAGAGAGAGGCGGACGAACTTGCGGCCGGTGGCCTTGGCGATGGACATGCCGAGCGAAGTTTTTCCGACGCCCGGAGGGCCGACGAAACAGAGGATGGAGCCCTTGGGATTCTTGACCAACTGACGGACCGCGAGGAATTCGAGGATGCGCTCCTTGATTTTTTCCAGCCCGTAATGGTCGGTGTTGAGAACTTTTTCGGCGTAGTCGATGGAGCGAGTTTCCTTGGAGCGCTTTTTCCATGGCACGGCGAGCAGCCAGTCAATGTAATTGCGGCTGACGGTAGACTCGGCCGACATGGGCGGCATGGCTTCAAGCTTCTTGAGCTCCTGAACGCATTTTTCGAGCACGTCCTTGGGCATGCCGGCGGAATCGATCTTCTTGCGCAGTTCGTCGAATTCGCTTTTTTCGCCGCGACCCAATTCCTTTTGGATGGCCTTGATCTTTTCGTTGAGGTAATACTCTTTTTGCGCGCGCTCCATCTGGCGCTTTACGCGTGACTGGATGTTGCGGTCGATGTCCAGCTTTTCGATTTCAACGTCGAGGACGTCGGCGATGCGGGCCAGGCGCGCGGCGGGGTCAAAGATGGCGAGCAGTTCCTGCTTTTCCTCGATGCCGACCTGCAGATTGGCGGCAATGGTGTCGGAAAGCTTGGCGGGCTCGTCCATGCGCACGCTGGCGATGATGGTCTCGTAGTTGAGCGACTGTTGCAGCTTGACGTAGTTCTCAAAGAGCGTAGTGACGCGCTGCATGAGTTGCTCGGCAGCGGGCGTCATTTCGAAATCGCGCTTGCCAGTGCGCACGGTGGCGACGAAGAAGCCGTCGCGGTCCGTAACCTCGAGGGATTTGGCGCGCTCAACGCCCTCGACCAGGACCTTGATGTTGCCGTCGGGCATTTTGACGCTTTGAACGATGCTGCAGATGGAGCCGACCTGGTAGATGTCCTTGGCCTTGGGCTCATCGATGGAGGCGTCGTGCTGGGTGGCGAGAAAGATCTTGCGATCGCCGCTGAGAGCCTCTTCAAGGGCGCGGACACTGGACTCGCGGCCTACGACGAAGGGCGTCATCATATAGGGGAAGATGACCATGTCGCGAATGGGCATCATGGGCAGCTTGCGCGGCTCGTTTTTGTCGCGGGTCACAGTCATCAGCACACCTGTGTACATTTGACTCCGTAGACCGGCTTAAAGTGAGAGACGGTCCGCGGCGTCATGTAGGGATTGTACAGCCAAAGCGCGTGGGAGCGAAGCGAGGGAATGGTTCGTTGGGGTCATGACGGAAGTCATGTGGCGGCCATATCTTTGCGCACTGAGAGCCATGAGTAGGGCTGAAACAAAACGGGCCGCTCAGTTCGCTGCTGAGCGGCCCGCTTTTTTGAGAGAACCAAGGGAGGGAGCTTGTTTAGTCACCGGAGACGAGTTCGCCTTCCTGCTTCTTCTCGACTTCGGGACGGCGGTTGATGGGTGAAGTGGCGTTGTTCGAAGCAGGCTTGATGTCGCCGAGCGATACCAGGCCGCCCTCAGGAGGCTTCTCGCCGAGAACGTGCTCGCGGTAGAGCTTGGCCATGCGCGCGTTCTCAGCATCCACTTTCATCTTCTCGTCGCGAGCGCGAATCTTTTCTTCGCGGGAGTTTTTGGCGATGCCGAGGTTGTCGAGGGTGTGGTTGGCCTCGGCGTTGGCGTGCTCCATGTTGACGTTCAGATCATGGCCAACGTGATTCATGGCAACCTTCTTGCCGCCGGCGAAGATCTCGTGACGGCCGTGCTCCTCGTACCACTTGGTGAGGGTCGCGGTCATGTGCATCTTCTCGATGATGTTGCGCCATCCCACGCCGGTGTTGTACGCGCAGAAGCTGATTTCGCCTTCCTGCGTGGCGTAGGGAATGATGCACTGCTCGGTGCGCCGGAAGTCGTAGTTGAACAGATCCTGGAACCACATGCCTGCGATGAAGAGGAAGTTCCAGCGGTCCTGTCGGCGAATTTTGATGTCCTCGATGGTGCGGTCGCCCTTGACGCTGCCGTAATTCTTGCCGGTGGCGTTGAAGGTCTTGTCCATCTTCTTCATCATGTCAGTGATCTTGAAGTGGGTGGGCGCCTGGAACGGATCGTAGTTGCGCATGAGCGAGAGGCCGAGGCCGAGGACGGAGAGGAACTTTCCGCGAGCGGCATCGTTGACCTTGGCCAGATCCTTGGCCACCTGCCCCATGTCGAGGAAGGCGGTGACGGGAGCGGACTCCTTGGTTTCCTTGTCGATCATCACGGCCATGCCGATGCCGCAGTTGGGATGGCATCCGCAGGAGAGCTGGCCCCACTCGGCGGTGGGCCCGTGCACGAGATCGGCCCAGTCAGAGAAGGTGCTCATAAAGCTGATGGGGAACCAGTCGCGCGCCGGCTCGCCCATGCCAACCTGCGTCTTGACGTCGTGCGCCATGTGCGAAAGCGTGTAGCGCTGGGCCACGCGGCGTTCGTCGGTGATTTCTTCGTCGCGGCCGGTGAAGCTGACCGGCTGGAAGCTCAAGAAGCTGATCTTCTTGGGATTTTCGAGCGCAAACTCGATGATGCGACCGACTTGCTCGTTGTTAATGCCGTTGACGATGGTGGTCACAGGCACGATTTCAACGCCGGCTTCGTGAAGATTGTTGATGGCCTGCAGCTTGACGTCGAACAGATTGCCGACCTTGCGGTGCGAGTTAGCGGCGTTGCCGATGCCGTCGAACTGGAGGTAGACGTAGCGGAGGCCAGCTTCAGCAGCGGCGCGGCAAAGCTCCTTCGACTTGGCGAATTCAATGCCGTTCGACGCGGCCTGGACTGAGTTGTAGCCAACCTTGCGCGAGTAAGCGACCGCGTCAAGGAAGTAAGGCGACAAAGTGGGCTCGCCGCCGGAGAACTGAACGCTCATCTGCCGCCGGGGCTTCATGGTGATGGCGTTGTCGAGCATGGTCTTGATTTCGTCCCATGTGAGCTCGTGGACGAAGCCAACCTGGTTGGCGTCCATGAAGCAGGGATCGCACATCATGTTGCAGCGGTTGGTGAGGTCGATGGTGAGCACCGAGCCGCGGCCGTGCGTGACTGTCGAGGTGCCGTGGTTGTGCAGCTTCTCGTCGCCCTGTCCGTGGGCACGAATGTCGCGGCCGGGGAAGCTCTCTTCAAGATGCTTGAAGAAGACGGGGTCGATGGACATGACGTCTTCAAAGTGGCCGTGCTTGGGGCAGTCCTTGACCATGAGGATTTTGCCGTCGCGCTCGATGATCTGAGCCTTGATTTCGCCGACTTTTTCGTTGAGGAGGACTTCGTGAGGCAGCTTGCCGTCGAGGATCTGCTTGCGAATTTCGGGAACGCACTTGGGACAGAGCGAGTCCGTGGTGCGCGGCCAGCCGAGGGGCGGCTTCTCCTTTTGGTAACTCTTGAGGAGAGGCTTGTCGCTCCACTTGGGCGTGAAAGAAGCATTGGGGCTGATGCGGTTCAAGCGCTCAAAAACAACCCACGCTCCCTGGGCAGCGTAGACGGCGGCCTTCTCAACATACTTCACGGCTTTGGGCATGATTTCGAATCTCCTCTTATGGATTGAAGGCGCCGGGAATGAAGATGTTGCCCGGCTGGGAGCCAGCGGTTTCCATGGTATAAACCGGAGGCTAAGAAGTCATTACGAGAGTATGTCTTGAGGCCGGTCAACCCAAGCAGGGTGCAGCGAATGGCGGAAATGGGGGCTGGATGGGGATTTGAGGGAGGCGAACGGGGGCGCAGTGAGGCAAGTGGTTGGCGGAGTGAGGTTTATGAGATTTCCCAATGACGATCGAGATGACGGTCGACTGGTTATTGCCCGTTGAAAGCTCATGATCGTGAACGCCTGCGTCTGGAAGACGACATCCAAGCTCGGCGCGAAGAACGAGGGTATACTTGGTGCGCAATTCGCCATCAGTCCTTTCTTCCCTTCAAGAGGTCCAATCAGAGTCGTTGAGGCCCCCTGTCCCATGAAGAACGCAGATCTGGATTCTCTGAACCCCGACGGTTTCATGCCGGGGAGCGGCGTTATCACTGCCAACCTAAGAAAACAATTTCGTCCAGGATTGCTGATTCTGCTGGCGAGCTTTTGCGTGTCTGCCCCTGCGCAAACGAATGAATGGACGTGGATGGGCGGGACCAGCGTTGTCTCACCGCAAACCACTTCAGGCGCGGCCGCCGGCTATGGAACCCTGGGGACGCCCGCCACAGGAAACATCCCGGGGGGCCGGGAGCAGGTGGTCACGTGGATCGACGGCGCCGGCAACCTGTGGCTTTTCGGAGGTGCGGGAGTCGACTCGACCGGCGCGCAGGGACTTCTCAATGATCTGTGGGAGTACAACCCTACGAGCAAGGAGTGGACCTGGATCTCTGGCAGCGACACAATCGACCAGGCCGGCGTACCTGGCACATCGGGAACGCCTTCACCCGGAAACACGCCGGGCGCTCGAGCAGGGGCCATAGGATGGATCGACACGAGCGGGAACCTCTTGCTTTTTGGCGGGGATGGCCTGGACTCCGGTGATTATGAGGGTTGGCTCAACGATCTGTGGGAGTTCAATCCTTCGACGAAGGAGTGGGCATGGATAGGAGGAGCCAGCGCACTGCCCAGTGGAGGCAGCGGTTCGCAGACTGCGACCGGGGTTTACGGGGCTTTGGGCACCTACGCCACCGGAAACGTTCCTCCTGGCCGAACATCGGCCGTGGGATGGACAGACAGTTCGGGCGACTTGTGGCTTTTTGGAGGTGATGCTCATGACCAAACTTGTGGAAATGTTCACCTCAACGATCTCTGGGAATTCAATCGTTCTCTCAATGAATGGAGATGGGAGGGCGGCAGTGTCGAGTCCCCTTGCAATGCTCCTGGCGGAGTGTACGGGACACTGGGCACCCCAGCTCCCGGCAATATTCCTGGCGCGCGATACTCAGCGGTTAGTTGGACCGATGTAAACGGGAATTTTTGGCTCTTGGGTGGGTTTGGCCAAGACGGCTCCAACAACGGTGTGAACGCCAGCGGTAACACTGGCGACCTGAACGATCTTTGGGAGTTCAATCCCGCCACAATTGAGTGGACATGGATAGGTGGCAATCAAATCGGCGAATCACAGCCGCATAGTGTCGACGGCACGGAGGGTCTGCCGGGCGTGTCCGTTGATCCGGGTCCTGATTACATGGCGACGGGTTGGGCCGACGGTTTTGGTGACTTGTGGCTCTTTGGGGGCAATACGCTCGACGGAGAGGGCGACTCGAACGATTTTTGGGTCTTTGATCCTGCCATTCATGAATGGGGCTGGATGACCGGCGGGATGTACGGCGATCAGCCAGGAGTGTACGGCACGTTAGGGCAGGCAGCCAGCGCGAACACACCTGGAAGCCGCGAACAAGCAGCAGGGTGGGTCGATGCCAATGGCAATTTTTGGCTCTTCGGAGGACTTGGCGCAGATGCTGACTACACGTCATCAGGGCGGTACAAGTTCTTGAACGACTTATGGGAATACTCGCCCCAGCGGGTTGACGCTCCAGAATTCAATCCTGCGAGCGGGACATACAACTCATCTCAAACGGTGACCTTCAGCGACGCAACACCGGGATCCCTCATCTTTTACACGACCGACGGAACGACGCCGACAACGGCCTCGACGTCCTACTTCGATTCGATAACCGTCTCATCGTCGCAGACGGTGAAAGCCATCGCCGTATTAGGCGGCTATGCTACGAGCGCAGTTGCTTCCGCCACCTACACGATCAACACTCAGCCGCCCAACTTTACGCTTGGCGCGTCTCCGGGTTCGCTGACCGTGAATTCAAGCAGCCAGGGAAGCGTTACCCTCACTGTCACGCCGCAGAACGGTTTCGGTTCGGCGGTCAGTTTTGCATGTTCCGGGCTGCCGAGCGGGGCGAGTTGCTCGTTCAGTCCCTCGACGGTGACGCCATCGGGCGGCGCGACGACCACACAGTTTACCATTTCGGTCGGCGCGCAAGCGGCGATCGAACGGCGCGACTCGCGGCCGCCCTTGCCGATGTCTGCGCTGGCGGTAGCCGTGTGCCTGATTGGCTGGAAAAAGCGCCGGCGCGGGTTGCAGCTCCTTTTGTTGGCTGCGGCTTTCGCGGCATTGGGGCTGATCTCGGCCTGCGGCGGCGGCGGAACTGGTGGCGGTGGCGGCGGGGCGCCTGTCACATCGACGGTGACTGTGGTTGCGGTGTCGGGCGCAATTCAGCAGACAACCATCGTCTCGCTTACGGTCAATTGAAAGTTGCGGCATTGGACGGGGTGGCGCCGTTCGCACGCAGCGGTGTTTTTTGCGCCTGAGATCCGTGTGGGCTACGGCGGGCTGACGGCGACCCGGTTGATGATGCGCTGGACGAAGACAACGTGCGTATGGATGTGGCTGGCGATCGAGGGCACGAATTCAGTGATCAGGTTGTCGATGGGAGCGGTGGCCAAGCCGATGCCGTAGCGCTCGGCATCGGCAGAGAAATGGGTTTGCTGGCCGGGCACATAGAGGTTCGAGAAAGACATGTCGATGATGGGCGCGACGATTTGTGAGTAATTGAGCGCGTGCCCGCCGTTGTCGTCGCGTTGCCAGAAGATCTGACTCACGCAATGAAGGGCGCGGCGCGGAATGCTGAGGTCGGGACGGCGATGGTAGTGCGGATCGGTGTGCGTGAAAGTGGGAATCAAGAAAGTGCCGAAGAACTGATCGGTCATGTCCTGGGTGAAGTTGACCCCCGACAATCTGCCCCAGCCGGGAAAGCCGGGGCCGTACAGAGTGTGCGAGTTGGCGGCGATTTCGATGCCTGCCTCGCCGAAGATGGTGGCGAGGTTGAAAGGGTTGATCAGGTTATCGAGCGCGAGACGGAGTTTTTTCTCGGGTGAAAAGCGGACCACCTCGGGGCCAGTAACGAAGCGGGCGTACCAGTTGAAGAACGGAGCGTGCGCCAGGCATACCGTTGACTCGACCGGCGCCGCGCCAGCATTGCGCGTGGTCTCCCCGACGCCGAGTACGGAGACGGCGCGTAATCCGCCGGTGGCCGCCATGGATGCGCCGGCATTTTTCACGGCGCAGGGGTTGAGCAGTTCCGGAGGCTTGGCAGGCTTCTGCGATGGAGGATTCACGAGCGGCGGATTTGTTGTTGGGGCATTCGAGATCGCGCTGGGCTGGTTTGAGTTTTGTGGTTGAGGAGCAGACGGAAGAGCTGGAGCGGGATTCGTTGCCGGAGCCTGGCCGGTCAGGGATTGCGCGCAGGCGAATCTACAGATGAAAAAGGCTAGAACCAATGCGAGAGGTTGCACAGCGAGGATCCTGAGATCCCAACCACGCAACCGCGATGAGCCGCATCCAAACATCTTGTGATCGAGAACTCCGCTGCGCAAGATTGTGGACCTCGGACGACGAACGATTCAACCCCGCAATTGTTCGCCGGCTTCACTGGGGAACCGCTAGGCCCATGATTCGAAAGCTGCGGGTTTGCGTCAATAGTAATCTTGGCGGTCCCCGGCATGTGGCTGGGCATTGACGCGGCTGGTTGCGTCGCGCAGACTTTGGACAGGTTTAGTTCTTATCTAGGATGCAATGGAAAGGGCTTCGATTATGAGCACACCGAATCATCCCGGCTGGGGTGGTCCTCCCACATTGGGCCAAAGGATCGACGAAGCGGTCGAGCTGATCGAGATGGAGTTGCGCCACGCGATTACCTATGTGAATGACGCCGTAATTCCGCAGGTGCGAAGGGAGTCGATTTCAGCCATGAGAACGACCGCCGACACACTGCGCAATCTGGCGGATCGCTTTGAACGGCAGAACGACCGTGCGAATCAGCCGAATGGGAAGGCTCCGAATCGGGCGAACAACCCAAACGGGGAGCCGCGCTCTTGAGCGCAGGAAAAATACAAAGCATAGAAGCCCGGGGCAATGCAGCACGGAGCGCCGCGATGAGGGCGGCGCTCGCTGTGGCTATTCTGCTCGGCGCGAGCGGTTGCGGGCACAAGCAAAACCAGGTCCGGGTGGCCCCGCCGCAGGCTTCGCCACCGGAGGCGGCGCGTGCTCCTGCTGCGACATCCGGATCCGAGCCGGCAATCATTCCGGTGACGCCGCTGCCGCCGGGAGGAATCAGCGAAGACGATCTTGCATTTGTTGCAGCGCACCGGCCGATTCTGAGCGAAGTTGGATACGCGACGTGGTACACCGCGCCCCACAAGGGGCGGCGAGCGGCGAATGGACAGGTCTTCGACAACGATGCGATGACGGCCGCGCATCGCACTTTGCCCATGGGGTCGCTGGTGGTGGTGACCAACCTGAAGACCGGCGAATCGAGCGCCATGCGGATCTCGGACCGAGGCCCGTTTGTGGAAGATCGGATGCTCGACTTGACCATCGCTTCAGCCAAGGCAGTCGGTGTTTACCGTGCCGGAATGGCGCTGGTGCGCATGGATGTGTACGAGACGCCAAAGCCGATCAATACAGGTGGACGGTGGTGCGTTCAGATTGGCGCGTTCCACGACGAGGAGGAAGCGCTGGAATTGAAGGCGCAGTTGCTCCAGACGTATCCGGGCGCAAACGTGATCGAGTTTCCCGGAGAAAACAACTTCTGGGTGCGCATTCGGCCAGAAGGCGATGACCGCGCCGAGGCGGAGCAGATTGCGCGTCACCTGCAGCCGGTGGAAGGCAATGCGTACCTGACGAGGCTGGATTAAGAAAAGCAGGAAGTCAGCAAGTTAGCGGGTCGGCGATATCAGCGCAGCAGCGCAGAAGCAGCCCAGAGCACTGGTTCCTGCCCGTGAAAATCGCCGGTCCGGCGCTTGCGCTCTAGATAATACTCAAGGCTGTTGAGCTTGTTGGTGCCTTCGCAGATCTGCGTCACGTCGCTGTTCTGATCGATGAAGCCGGTGACAGCGATCCAAGCCTTGCGCGCGTCGGGACCGTATGTGGGAGCGTCGATCCAACCATTCTTGACTCCCGTGATGAGCCCGAAAGTGAACATGCCCGAGCTTGAGGTCTCTTCCCATGCTTCGTCGTGATCGATGAGCTGGCGCCACATGCCGTCGGGCGCCTGATACTTGAGGAGAGCGGCCATCATGAGCTTGTAGCCTGCCATGATGCGCGCGCGCTGCGGATGATCGGCGGGCAGGTCGCGCAGCATCTCCGTCATGCCCGCTGCGACCCATCCATCGCCGCGACCCCAGAAGAATGGCACATCGGGCGCGTGATAGAAGAGGCCGTTGGGCTGTTGGAGCTTGTCGAGGTACGCGACCATTTCGATGGCGCCGCGGTCGAGGTACTTCTTGTCGCCGGTGGCGCGCCAGGCTTCCAACTGAAGAATGGTGAGCATGTACATGTCGTCGATCCAGAAGCGTGTCTGGTGCGAAAGGCCATCGGGCTGCGGATTTTCCCATTGGCGGTCGGCGAACGTGAGCCCGTAGTCAAGATACTTCTTGTCCTTTGTTTGTATGTAGATTTCCAGAGGCACGATGCCGAAGATGCAGTCGTCAACATGATCGCGCATGGGGACAAGTGCAGCTTCGGCGCCGCCGGGCATCAACGGATCGAAGCGCTTGATGAGGCGGTCGCGAAGATCGGTATCGTGCGTCAACTGCGCGAAGGTGAGCGCGCCGTACCAGGTGCCGACTTCGCCATAAAAGATTGTGCCCGGGCTGTGTTGGTGCGGGCTCACGACAAAGTGCTCGGCCAAGGCCTTGCCGACTTCTTGCGGAGAGCGCCCGGGCGGCAAGTTGCTGAAGTAGTCCTGTTGAGCGGACAGAGAGATGGCCGTGGCGGACAAGAACAAACCGAAGACTGCAACCTTCAATGCCGTTTTCATCATCAACCCCTTTTGCGGCGGTGTGCGGAGCCCGGTTTCTCCGCGTGTCGATGATAGCGCCCGAGGCTGGTGCGTGGAGGGCTGGATCGGGGCGGGCAATGGCGCGAAGAAAATATATCGTGATACGATATATCTATGAACGGCTCTCCCCGACCCTCGCGCAGGCCGCGAACGCGGTGCCTGCAACCGAAGCCAAATGATGCTGGCATCCGCGGCCGGAAGCTCGATACCGCACATCTCAGACGCCTGGCTGAATTTCGTTTTCAGCTGCGCCGCTTTTTGCACGTGAGCCAGGCGGCGGCGGAGCAAATGGGCCTGCACAACCAGCAGTACCAGATGCTGCAATGCGTGAGCGGCATGCCCAAAGACATGGCGCCCACCATTGCCAACGTGGCCAAACGCATGCTGCTGAAGCACAACAGCACCGTCGAACTCGTTGACCGCACCATCGAGCAGGGTTTGCTGCAGCGACTGGGCGATGCGTCCGATCACCGGCGCATCCTGCTTCGCGCGACTCCGCAGGGAGAGTCCATTCTGGCTGCGCTCGCGGAGTTCCATACAAGAGAGCTGGAACAGTCCGGGCCGGAGTTGGTGCGCGCTTTCAATGAGATTTTGGGCGCAAGCAGGCGAGGCGGAGCCCGGTCTGGCCGGGCGACCCGGCAGCGGACGGTGGGCGCGCTATGAAACACGCCAAGGCAGGCGCAACATCACAGTTGCGCGACTTTAATGCCGACCCGCGCATGATTTTGCTGAGTGGACTGGGTCTGATTCTCGGCGGGGCCGGCGCCGTGCTGGCCTGGATTCTGCTGCGCCTGATTTATGGCTGCACCAATCTTTTCTACTTCCAACGCTTGAGCTGGCAGTTCGAATCGCCATCGCAGAATCATCTTGGCTGGCTGGCGGTTTTTGTCCCGGTCGTAGGAGGACTCATCGTCGGTGTCATGGCGCGCTATGGATCGGAAAAAATTCGCGGGCACGGCATTCCGGAGGCGCTGGAGTCGATTCTGGTGAATGGCGCAAAGATCAGCCCGCGCGTGGCGCTGTTCAAGCCCTTAGGCTCGGCGGTGGCGATCGGGACGGGCGGCCCGTTCGGCGCGGAAGGTCCCATCATCATGACCGCTGGGTCAGTGGGCTCGCTCTTCGCGCAATACTTCCATCTGTCGGATGCCGAACGTTCGACGTTGCTGGTGGCGGGAGCCGCGGCGGGTATGGCGGGAGTGTTTTCGACTCCGCTGGCGGCGACCCTGCTGGCTGTGGAGTTGCTGCTCTTCGAGTGGCGGCCACGCTCGTTTGTACCTGTAGCTGTTGCGGCGGCAACGGCGGGAGTGTTGCGGCACTTCTTCATCCGTCAGGATCCGTTGTTTCCCATGCCGCTTTCGACGCATCGCGTTGAACCGTTAACGTTGCTGTGCGCGCTGCTGGTGGGCATTGTGGGCGGAGTCTTGGCTCTCGTGCTGAGCCGCGCGGTTTATGCGAGTGAAGATTTCTTCGAAAATCATCTGCCCATTCACTGGATGTGGTGGCCGGCGATTGGCGGCGTTGTGGTGGGCGTGGGCGGACTGATTTTTCCGCGTGCGCTGGCCACCGGATACGACGTGATCGATTCTCTGCTGGCGGGCGACCACACCTGGCAACTGATCGCGGGCATTCTCATTATCAAGAGCATTATCTGGTCGTTTTCGCTAGGCTCGGGGACGTCGGGCGGAATTCTGGCGCCTCTGCTGATGATTGGTGGAGCGCTGGGTGCCCTGTTTGCGCCCGTCCTGCCCGGCATGTCGAGTGGCGAGTGGGCATTGGTCGGGATGACCGCAGTTCTCTCCGGGTCGATCGGCTGCCCTCTCACCGCAGCCGTCCTGAGCCTGGAACTCACGCACAATTATGGATTGTTGCTTCCGGTGTTTACGGCTTCGGTGGTGGCGCATGCGTTCACGGTTCTTTTCCAAAAGCGTTCGATTCTCACGGAGCGAATCAGCCGGCGCGGGTACCATCTGAGCCGCGAATACAGCGTCGATCCGTTGGAAACCATCATGGTTGCGGAAGCAGTGCGCCCTCGCGTTGTGGTGCTGCCCGCAGAATTGACCGCGGCGGACGCGCAAAAGTGGCTGGATGGCGGGCGCACAAAGAGCGATCACCGCGGTCAGCGGCTCTATCCATTGGTGGATGCTGATGGACGGCTGACCGGCGTAATAACGCGCAACGGCCTTTCTGCGCTGGCAAACGGCTCGGGCCGGGATCGAGAGGCGTCGTCAGAAGCCGCGGCAGTGGTGGCATACCCCAATGAAACGCTACGCACGGCTGCGGAACGGATGGCGTCACGTCGACTGTTTGTCTTGCCGGTCGTAGATCGAGATACCGGCAAGCTACTTGGCCTGCTGAACGCCGAGGATGTTTTGGCTGGGCGAATGCGCGCACACGATCGCGAAACCAAATATGAACGGCTGCGCATGCCCTTCTCTCGGGTGCGAAACGGCACCAACATGCGATGAAACCGAGCGGCGAAAGCCCCTCATTCGCCTTCTCATCCCGCCTATGATCGGAAGTTTAAAACGGAATCTATGGGAATCTTTGGGAGGTATCCATGAGCGACCGGGCAGAAAAGATTGGAATCGTGGGCGCGGGCAGTGTGGGGGCAACCATTGCCTATGCGTGCATGGTACGCGGCGTCGGTAAGCACATCAGCCTCTTTGACAGAATCAGGGCCAAGGTTGAGGCCGAAGTGCTGGACCTGAACCATGGACTGATGTTCGTTCCCATGGCGAAGTTGGACGGTTCGGACGACCTGAACGTGCTGGAGCACTCCCACGTGATCGTGGTAACCGCCGGCGCGAAGCAGAAGCCGGGGCAAACACGCATCGATCTCGCGGAGGCGAATACGGCGATCTGCCGCGGATTGATTCCCGATCTGATGCGGGTTGCGCCGAATGCAACTCTGCTGATGGTGACCAATCCGGTAGACGTACTCACATACGTGGCGCTGAAGCTGAGCGGGCTAGAGAGCCGCCAGGTTCTGGGCAGCGGCACAGTGCTGGATAGCTCGCGCTTCCGCTTTCTGATCGCGCAACGCTGCGCAGTGGCCGTGCAGAACGTGCATGCCTACATTGCCGGCGAACATGGCGACAGCGAGATTCCGCTCTGGTCGAGCGCCAGCATCGGCAATGTGCCAGTGCGAGGCTGGCGCATGCCGGGCCGTTCGGTGCTGAGCGCACAGGAAGAGAAAGCGATCTTCGAAAGCGTGCGCACCTCAGCCGAGAGGATCATCCTGGGCAAGGGCGCCACCAACTACGCCATCGGCCTGGCAGTGGCTGCGATTCTGGAAGCCATTCTGTGGAATGAGGGCCGCGTGCTGCCGGTCAGTTCTCTTTTGACGGACTACCGCGGCATTAGCGACGTCTGCCTCTCGATACCGTCCATTGTGGGCCGCAGAGGAGCGGAAGGATTGCTACTGGTGTCGATGAATCCGGAAGAGGAGGCCGGTTTGCGCTCCAGCGCCGAGACCATCCGGCGGGTGGTGCGAACTCTCGGCTTCTAACGCGATTTAAGGATGGTTATGCCGATTCAGAGTTTGCAATTCGACAGCATTGCTTGATCAGCGCTGAGGAATCTGCTGTATCCGATACCGTTTTAGTGGCCCAGTTGGCAAGGAAATTCAGAAACTGTTGAATGAACAAGGAGATCGAAATGCATCGACATGAGGATGAAGAAAACAGTCTGACGAGGCTCCCCGAGTTAGCTCAACCCCTGCTGCAATTCGATCTTGCAGCAGAGATAGAGCATCTGCGGCGAGAAGATTCCTGGCAACGAGGTACAGGACGAAGCTCGAGAACACTTGTGAAGCAGCCGGATTTTCGTATCGTCCTGGTCGCCATGAAGGCTGCCACAGAGATGAAAGAGCACCGAGCAGATGGAAGGATCTCGATCCAGACCATTGTTGGCTGCGTACGGCTGAAGCTATCCCAGCAGACAGTTGAGGTTCCGGCTGGCCATTTGCTGGTGCTCGACCGCTGTATTACGCACGACGTTGAGGCAGTGGAGGAGAGTGTTTTTCTTCTCACGGTCTGCTGGGCCGCCGCCTGATCTGCTTCTAGCAACTGACTGAAGGCAGGTGCAATTCGGCCGCCTGTGGACCGCTGATCTGTCGACCAACCCCATGCGGCGACTTCAATGGGAAAGCACCTGTCAAGGCGCGGTGCGCAACCGCATTAAGCTCGGCAATACACGCAAAGAGGAGGCGTTGATGGACTATGTATTCTTTGGCAACCTTCAGCAGGAATTTTCGGCCCCCGACAAAGGCATTCTGAGCAGAGTCCTTCACAAGGACGCCGATGTAAATATCACCGCGTTCAGCTTTTCATCAGGTGAGGAGTTGTCGCTGCACTCGGCCCCGACTCCCGCGATTCTCTATTTCCTTGAGGGTGAAGCGGTGGTTCAGTTGGGTGCCGAGAAAATGCTCGCGCAGCCTGGATCATTCGTTTACATGCCGCCGATGCTTCCACACGCCATTGAGGTAAAGTCTCCTGTCAAAATGTTGCTCATTCAAGTCAAGAGGGAAACGAGCGGCGCACACTCGTAACCGCCAAACGCTGACTTCAAGGGGGAATGTCCCTGATCCGACTCAAGCGTGCTTACGACCCGCCGACCGATGCGGATGGCGTCCGGTTCCTCGTGGAGCGCCTGTGGCCGAGGGGAGTCAAAAAGTCGTCGCCGCCCATCGCGGCCTGGCTCAAGGACGCGGCGCCGAGCACAGCGCTGCGCAAGTGGTTTGGGCACGATCCGGCGCGGTGGAAGGAGTTCCGCTCGCGCTACTTCGCCGAATTAAAGACCAGGCCGGAGGGGTGGCTTCCGATCCTCGAGGCCGTGCGAAAGGGAGCGGTCACGCTGATTTACAGCTCTCACGACGAGGAAAACAATAACGCTGTTGCCCTCAAAGAGTTCTTGACGGCAAAGTCCAGATCCAAACGGATGTGAAGGCCTGGGAGTTGCTGCATCTTCGCCGAGTTTGGCGCGCTATGGCAGTGCGGTGACGAAAGCCGGATCGGTGGCCTGGCGCATGGCGGCGGAGAAACCTTCCCACGAGCAGGAGAGATCCGCACCGCTGCATGCAGGGACAAAGACGGGTGCCACGGCGGGCGGGTTGGCAGGCGTGAGCGGCTCAGAATTTCGCATCTGCTCGAGAGTTTGCGTGGTAAATGCGACGCGCACGAATGTGCCAGCTTTCGGCGAGCGCCAGAGCTCGAAAACCAGCGCGCCGCCCGGAGGAGAATCGTCGAAACGTCCGTCAGCGATCCAATCGATACCGAGAGCGCCGGCGACGGTGGCGATGTCGGTGTCGTGGCCGACCAGAATCACCATGCGATCTCCGGGCTTTCCGATCGCGCCCGGAACCGGCTTTCCCTTCACGCCTTGCTCCATAGTGCTGCGCATGTGATCAAGGAGATTTGAGGCGTAGGTGCGCGCAAATGCGGGCGTGCGATCGTTATAGTCCCAGGCCGCGACGTTGGCTTGCATGATGAAGCGCAATGTAGCGCCGTCAACGCATCCCCAGCCAGTGTCAGCCGTGCTCATGCCTTGCGTGTATTCAAGGAGCAGATTTTCAATGAGTGTCGAGGCGGTGACCAGCGGACCGCGCGCCGCCACGGGAGACTCTGCTGTTCCGGGCTTTAAGCTCGTGGGAATGTCGAAGATCGAGGTGCGGTGCGGATTGGGCGGCAGACGCCCGCAACCCGACAAAATGCGATCGAGTTCGGTCAACTGCGGACGGTAGGTTTCGGTCAGGTTGGCGGGGTCGCCGCCGATGCGCCCCGCGACGGCAGCCGTGACGAGTGCTGGATCCGGATGGCCGATACCGGCTTTTCGGGGAAGGAAGAGCGGGTCGACCGTGCCGTCGGGCTGAGCATGAACATCGATGTTGCAGCCAGGGAACATTCCTTCGGCGAGTGCTTTGCCTGTTTCGCGCGTCCGCTCGTCTGTATCGGCCACGATCGTGACATGCGCGGCATCGGCGCAGCCGGTGGACGCGAGCAAGCCTTCACCGGAAAACTTCGCGCGATCCCATACGCCGTAGATCCTCATCAGTTCATAGCCGTGGGCGGTGAGAATGCCGGGCGTGACCTCCCACTTAGGCCAGGGCGCTGCCGAGAATTTGTCGAGATCGGCCCCCGCGCTAAGCGGCGAACGAACGCCGTGGCGGCTGAGAACGATAACGAGCTCCAGCTTGGCATTGCTAGCAGGTATCGTCTGCGATTCAGCCGATGGGATGAACAGGAAGCAGAGAAAAAATAGACAGAGAGAGCGGAGATTAAACGCACGGGATGCGCATTGGAGGGTTAGCATAGTTCACCGAATTCGAGTGTAGCGGGGCGGACAGAGAAAAGCACAAACACAGTGAGAATGTTGGGGGCGACGAGTTTCGAGACCAATCAAGCGGGCGGAGACAGGGAATCTCCGAATTTCTGCATCGTGTAAACGCATTCTTGCCCGGATAACTTCGCAGATCAAACTAAAGGATAAACGGAAGGGCGGGGAAAAGGAACGGCTCGAGCGATCCACTGGATGAGAACTCGATAACGTTATGAAAAATAGAATTGATAAAGCCGTATTGCCTCCATTTTTGCGGATAATTTCGTCCACTAGATAGATCGTTTATCTGGAATAAAGCAGCCAACTTTTGACTTGACAATGGTGCATAAACAAACATATATTTCGCATCGCCAATAAAGGCAGGGCTTGGTGTGTTTCGAATTACCGTGCGCTCCAATCGGCCTCGGCCGCCCGGAGTGGAGGGGCTTTGCAAATTCCATGCGGTTTGGCAAAGCATTTGGCAACATCAACAAACCTTTGGAGGGAACTATGTCAGGCAGGCCAGAACGTGACTCAATGATCCATGGATACGCGATCAGAATTGCGACAACGGCGATCGCGTTTCTTGTGCTGCTGATGATCAGCAGCGTGGCGCAGGCACAAGTTCTATACGGTTCCATCTCAGGAACCGTCTCCGACAAGACAGGCGCGGTAGTTCCAAATGTCCTTGTGACGATCACCAACCAGGCCACGGGCGAAAACCGCGGGCAGAAGGCGAATGGGGATGGCTCGTACAACATTCTGGACGTGCTGCCCGGCACATATACCCTTGTCATTGCGCAGTCGGGAAACTTCGCTGGCTTCACGCAGAAGAACATCACAGTGTCGGTCAACCAGGAAGTGCGCATCGACGTTTCGCTTTCCCCGGCGTCTGTGTCGACGCAGATCGTAGTAACCGAGGCGGCGCCCGAGTTACAGACAGAAACGGCCGAGGTCGACAGCGAAATCAACCAGACACAAATCTCGCAGTTGCCTATCACGTCCTCGAAGGGCCGCAATTACGAAGAGCTCTACACGCTGATTCCCGGCGCTGCCCAGGTACAGGAAAAGAATTCCATTGGAGGCAACCCCTCGCGCGCCCTGTCGGTGAACGTGAACGGCAACTCGTACAACGGCAATACCACGCGCATTGACGGCGCCATCGATTATTACGGATGGCTGCCTTACCTCATCGCCTACGTCACGCCGGCCGACGCGGTGGAAAGCGTCACTGTCACCACGGACGACTTCAACGCCGAGCAAGGGCAGGCAGGCGGCGCTTCCGTCCGCGTAACCACCAAGAGCGGCGGCCACGATTTCCATGGCGGCGGGTGGTGGTACTACCAGGACGCGGCGGTGAATGCGCGCGCTTACCTCAACACTGCGACGGTGCAGCCGACGGTCCCCAAGAACATTAATCAGGAATACGGCGCTAACATTGGCGGGCCAGTCTATATTCCCGGAATCCTGACCGGCAAGAAGAAGCTGTTTTTCTTTACCAACTTCGACCGCATCACGCAGCGCACGTTGGCGTCCGTTCCCGAAACCGTTCCCGACACGCTGATGAACGGCGGCAATTTTTCCGAAGCAGCTTCAGTCGCGACGCTCTACGATCCGTTGCCACAGGCTACGGGCTGGGAAGGCACTGTCAACCCCACGCTGTGTCCGAGCCCGGATACCTCGTATACGAACGGGTATTTGCAATATCAGTGCCGGCCCACATTTACCGCTGAGTATGGCGAGACGGGAGCCAACGTCAACACCATTCCCGCCTCGAGAATCTCGCTGGCAGGCGGGATCATGATGCAGGACCTTGCCGCGATCTCGAAACTCATCAGCACGCCAAGCGCGACCCTGCTGAGCAAGGTGATGCTCAACGATTATCAGGCAACGTCGACCGTCGCTTACAACCGCAACGCGTCGGACTCGAAGATTACCTACATTCCCAACGAGAACACTCAAGTCTTCGGCAAATACGGCATCACGCCCTACACGCTCAGCGATCCCCAGGTCCTGGGTAACACGCCTTGCACGGGCAGCAACGCCTGCGCCGGCGGTCCCGCGGCTGACGGCGGACAGCCGGGCAATGTCGGAGGTCGCGGCCAGAACGCCGGGCTCGGCTTCAGCCATGTTTTCAACCAGAACCTCGTGCTCGATGCCGACGGTGGCTGGACTCGCCTGTTGACTTACGCGCAGTCCACGCTTGACGTGGCGTTGGGCGACTACGGCCTGAACACGCTGAAGATTCCGGGGACGAACGGCATTGGCCTGAACTATGTTGGCCAGCCGGGATTCTACCTCACGACGTTTACCGGAGTTGGCAATGACAACGGGTCCAACCCTTTCGAGTTCCGCGACAACCAGTTTACTGGCGACGTAAACGTGAGCTGGTTGAAGGGCAAGCATGCCTTCAAGACGGGTTACACGTATTACCACTTCGATCTCAATCACTTCCAACCCACTAGCGGCGGGCAACCCAACGTTCCGCGCGGCGGCTTCTTTTTCCAGGGCGGCATGAGCTGCGGCACCCCTGCGACGGCGACAGCCGCTTCTTGCGCCATCGACGGATATAACTCGCTTGCCGACTTCCAGCTGGGCCTGCCCAACAACGGCACGGGCAATGCGATTGGTGACCCTTCGCAGGTCTTCAATCCCAACGCTCTGCGCTGGACCGAACATGGCCTTTATGCGCAGGATACGTGGACGGCGACTCCCAAGCTGACACTGACCTACGGCATCCGGTATGAGGTTTATCCGGCCCCGTATCGCGATCACACCGGCGCATCCGTTCTGCTTCCGCAGCTGCCGCAATCTGCGAACGTGGAAGTGGGCGGCATTAATGGCAACCCGCGGAGCGGAGGCATCGGTGCCGGATGGGGACAGATCGTGCCTCGCGTTGGCGTCGCCTACCGCCTGAACGATAAGACGGTCATCCGCACCGGCTTTGGTTTGACGACCGATCCGGACTCCATGCGTTACCTGCGCGATTCGTTCCCCGAGGATCTGGCGCCTAACTACCAGGGAACCGGGAACTTTACCATTGCCGTCGATCCGGCAAACGGCAATGCGCCGATGAACCTTACCTACGGCATTCCCAACAGTGCCAAGATGGCACCCAACTACTCAACCGGGTTCGCATCGCTGCCCATCGCAGGGTCGACGAATACGGTGCCGCAGAACTTCCGCCGTGGCTACATCGAAAGCTGGAACCTGGTTGTACAGCGGACCGTCGGGTTAGGCTTTGTGGGCACCGTCGGCTATGTGGGCGACCACTTCGTCCGCCAGCAGGACGGTGTCGGCTATCTCAATGCAGCCAACTTTCCGACAGCTTCCTCGCCATGCCTGCCCACCGGTAAGTACAATCCTTCGACGGGGTTGACCGGCAACTGCAGTTTCCAGGCCAACACGATCATCAACGAGCAGTGGTGCGCCGGGAACACCAACCTGACCTGCTACAACACCGGCGGCATCACCGTGAACCTGCCGATCTTCAGCTCGGGGTACGAGGGGCTGCAAACGCAGTTGACGCGCAACGCGGGCAAAAACGCCTCCCTGGGCGTGGTCTACACCTTCTCGCATGCCATCGACTACGAGGACAACGGAGCGGGTTCCGGAAACGAGGGCACGCACTTCAACTATCCGAGTATGTTCCGCTTTAACCGTGGGTCGGCGGGCTTTGACGAAAAACACAACCTGCAGGTGTGGGGCGTCTACAGCCTGCCTTTCGGACCGGGCCAGATGTGGCTCAATCACGGCTTGGCAGCGGACATCATTGGCGGATGGCAATTGAGCGGGCAGTTCAGCCACTACAGCGGCTTCCCGTTCTCAGTGAGCGCGAACAGCAACACCATTGGCGGGTTTGCACCAGGCTATGGCAACACTTATGCCCAGCTCACCGGTTCCTATAGGCAGTTGAGTGGTCACGCCCAGAATGCTGGCTCGCCCGTGAGCGGCGGCAAGCCGTGGTTTGACCCGACCATCTTCTCAAGCCCGACTGAGTCAGCGGCGGCGCCAGTGATTCCAAATACCGGCCGCAACCAGTTCCGCGGGCCGGGCAATACGCAGACCAACGCGAGTCTCGTCAAGAACTTCCACATCGTCCGCGAATCCGAATTCCAATTACGGTTCGAGGCCTTCAACGTGTTTAACCACCCGTGGCTCAACGCCCCCAACACTACCGTTGGTAGCGGCACGTTTGGTTACATCACCAACTTCAACGCCTTCAATGTCGCGGCCTTCGGCACAAACGCGGGCTCGCGCCAGATGCAGTTTAGCGGGCGCATCAACTTCTAACTGCTTTCCGGATCGACCGGCGCGGCAGCTCCTTTGCGGGCTGCCGTGCTGCTTTCTGGGCGCAAACTTCAGCGGTTCCCCGGGAGGTCTCAGCGAGCGCACGGTGTGCCGCGGCGGCTCGATTATATTGATTGCAGGAGATCTCTCCAGGGAAAGCGCTGAGTGGAAGAAAAGTTCCGTTGGTAATCCCCTTCACGAAGGCGCTGAAAAATGCATGTGACCGATAAGCCTGCTCGAACGCGCCGCGCCGTGGCATCGAGCGAAACTGCGCGCGAAATTAATCGCGACATCGTGCTTCACGCCATCCATCTGCACCAGCCTGTGAGCCGGGCCGACCTGGCGCGACTGACAGGCCTGCAACCCAGTACGGTTTCGGTCATTATTGGCCAGCTCATCGACGAGGAGTGGGTAGTGCCGGGCACCCTGGGGCGATTGCCGCGAGGGCGCAGGCCGACCTATGTGACGCTGAATGACCGGCACGTAACGCTGGCCATCGATCTGCGCCCGGGGAAAGCCAATTTGGCCGTCGTTGACATCAACGGGAAGATCCTGGGCCGTGAAGCAGCTGACTTCGAGATCAAAGCCGGCTCGACACCTGAAGAAGCAAGAATCGCGATTGCCCACATCGCTCGAGCGGCGCGATCGCTGCGCGCCACATACGGCGACCGAATGTTTCAAGGTCTCGGCGTGAGCGTTTCAGGGCGTGTGGACCAGAGGACGCACCGCCTGCTCTTTTCGCCCAATGCTCCATGGGGCCAGATCGATCTCTACGCTGAATTGCAGAGGGTCCTGGACACTCCGATTGAAATGGAGAACGCGGCCAACGCTTGCATCGTCGCGGAGCGATGGTTCGGCAACTTTGGCGATGTGTCGAACATGATTGCGATATCGGTTTCGGAGGGCATTGGCGCGGGAATGCTGGTGGATGGACGCTTGGTGCGGGGCCGTGACGACATGGCGGGTGAATTTGGCCACATGCCGCTTGAAGAAACCGGCCCAGTATGCGGGTGCGGCAGCGTGGGGTGTTGGGAGACATTTGCATCGAACCGCGCCGGGCTGCGGTACTACCGCGAACTGGCGCCGGAAAGCACACTGAATTCATTTCAGGAGTTGCTCGAGCTGGCATTGCAGGGCGACATTCGCGCGTTGCGTTCCATCGACAAAATGATGACCTATCTGGCACGAGGGTTGTCGATGCTGGTAGCGGGGCTGGCGCCTGAAGTCATCATCATCGTGGGCGATTGCACGGCGCTGTGGCCGCGCATCTGCCCATTGCTCGAGAGCGAGCTGATTGCGAAATCGTTTACGCCGCACACTCCGCGCGTGGTAGCAGCCATGGACGGCGATGCGGCGCGGCTGCGCGGGGCCGCTGCGCTGGTGCTGCACAAGGTTCTCTTCCGGCAAATGGACTTTGCGTCGCGCCACGAAAGCGAGCGGGCCAGTTCCAAACCCGTTCCAGTACACGCCTAAAGGCCTCATTGGCCCCCACCACGGTGGCCGGGACCATGCGGGAGACTGACTATCCATGAGAGTGGGATTCATCGGCGCCAGCGGCATCGCAGGCAAGCACGCACAAGCATACAAGAATATCGCCTACCGGATTGCGGCGGTTACTGATCGGACTGAGGAGCGCGGGCGCAGGTTCGCCGACGCATGGGGCGCGGAGTTTGTGGCCACGCCGGAGCAGCTTAGCCAGCGCGCGGACGTGGATTGGCTCGATGTATGCACGTTTCCAGGCTACCGCCTGGCAGCAGTGGAACTGGGCGCGAGGACGGGCAAGCATGTATTGGTTGAAAAGCCGATGGCGGTCGATTTGGAGACCGCGGCAAAGATGATCGAATTGGCGCGCGCGGCCGGGATTCAACTTGGCGTGGTGAGCCAGCATCGTTTCGACGACTCGACGCTGTTTTTGAAGCGCGCAATTGCGGCTGGAAGGCTGGGCCGCATCTTGCAGGCCGACGCCTACGTGAAGTGGCACCGTACGGACGAATATTATGCGCGGCCTGTGAAGGGAAGCTGGAGTGGCGAGGGAGGCGGCGCGCTCATCAGCCAGGCCATTCACCAGGTGGACGTTCTGTTGTACCTGATCGGCGCGGTGGATGAGGTTTTCGGGTACTGGCACCTCGGCGCCACGCACAAGATCGAGTCGGAGGATCTGGTGTCCGCCGTTCTGCATTACTCATCGGGCGCAACCGGCGTGATTCAGGCTGCGACCGCACTGTGGCCGGGCTATCCGGAGCGGATCGAGATCCACGGAACGAAGGGGAGCGCAATCGTGACCGGAGACCAATTGACGACCTGGGATGTGCGGGACGATCAAGGCGAACCGGCGCCGATTTCGCTTGAGGCCAAATCCGGCGCGTCAGACCCGATGGCAATCTCGCTCACGCCGTTCGAGCGTCAACTGGCCGACTTTGGCGAGGCGTGCAAGGCTGGCCGGCCAGCATCGTCGTCCGGAGTCGACGGATATCGCGCATTGCAACTGGTGCGGAGCATTTACACATCCTGCGCTGAAGGACGGAAAGTTCAGATCGCAACGGCTGCATTTTAGCGAGCGCATTTCTGGCGCCCGGCGATCTTGTGCCGCGCTGGCGGAAATCTATTGATTCACGCCACTGGCGAGAAATCCGCCGTCGACAGCCAGCACTTCGCCGGTTACGAATGAAGCAGCCTCAGAAGCGAGGAAGATGGCTGCGCCAGCCAGTTCGTGAGCCTGCCCGAAGCGGTGCATGGGCGTGCGCATGAGAAGCTCCTTACCGCGCAGCGTTCCCTGGACCAGCGAGCGGTTCAGCTCCGTAGCGAAGATGCCCGGTGCAATCGCGTTCACGTTGACTCCGTTGGGCGCCAACTCAATGGCGAGAGTTTTGGTCAACGAAACCACGCCGGCCTTGCTGGCCGAGTAGGGCGCAACGCCGCGAAACGCGACAAAGGATCCGAGAGAGGCGACATTGATGATGCGTCCGTAACCGGCCTTTGCCATGCTCGCTGCGAAGATCTGGCAAACGCGAAGCGTGCCGGTGAGATTGGTTTCGATGATGCGTGACCAGTCCGCCTCCGGAGCCTGCAAGACGGGAGATTTGCTCGTGATGCCGGCGGCGTTCACGAGAATATCGACCTTGCCGAAGGCCGCCAGGACAGCATCGTGCAAGGCCTCGATCGAGGGACGATCGAGAACGTCGCTTACTACGCGAAGAGAGCGACGGCCCAACGCTTCAATCTCGGCGGCGGCCTTCTCCACTTCACGCAGGCGGCGCGAACTGGGGACAACATCGGCACCAGCGGCGGCCAGGCCCAGGGCCATCGCGAGGCCAAGGCCCGTGGTTCCGCCAGCAACTACGGCCACTCTGCCCGACAAATCGAATAAGGATTGGCGCATGGAGGAAATCGCTTGATGGATCATGCTGCGCGGCGATTGCAGTTAAATCGCAATGATATTCTGCGGCCATTCCGGGCAAGGTGTCGACCGCTTCAGGGGTTTATTCGTTCCTTAAATTATAGCGAGTGAGGTGGTAATGTTCCGGTGTCGGTTTTGTAACGCCTCCTCAAGGGGTTGTGCCGGAGATTGCCTGGAGCGGGGTTGAATCCTGGCTCAGATCGTCGGCGCCACTCAGCGGATTGGTTTCCTCGACGCGGTCCCCGAGCGCACGCACGAGATCGGGAATGTCGTAGTGAAGCAGCACGCCGGGAATGATGTCCTCCGGCGCGCCGGTTGGCAAGGGCGCATCGATCAGGCTTCGGTAGCTTGTGAGCGCATGATCAACTTCGATGTGCCGAATTCGGCGATCGAGCACGCCGGCATGCAGAAGCACAAGACCCATGTGACCGCTTGCCTTGGCGGAGATATGAGTGGGATCGACATCGCCACGGCTGGAAAGATAATCGACGGCGCGAACCACGTCGTCGGCGCGGAGTCCGACGAGTGTTCGTCCGACGAGATCGGCGCGAAGGCTGAGCAGATAGAACGGCCCGAGAATATGTGCCTTCATCGCTTCGGTGCCGGGAGGAGATGGGCGCGGCGTGACAGCAAGGACTACGTTGCCCTGGGTGGCGAGCGAATTGAATTGGGCCAGGTTGGCGTGAGCGATGGCATCGGACCCGTGAATCGAATCGGGGACCAGCAACAGGACGGCCCGATGACGGCCCGGCGTTGAGGGAACGGCGAGATCGGCTTGAAGATGAAAGCCGGCGGCCGTTGGGAAATCAAGTGGCCCGGATTCGGCGGCGAGAATTGCCGCATCGAACTTGGATGCGCCCGGTTTGGCTTCCGCGGCGGTCAGGCTGCGGATCATCCCGCAGAGGTGGTCATAGGCGATGAGCGGGCGATGCGTGGGAACGAGCTGTGCCGTGCGTTTCCTATTCAGCGAAAAGACAGTAGCCGCGCCAGGGAAACTGGTGGCCACCTGGCCCGTGGGCGTGGTCTGAAAGGCATCTCGGGCCAGCACCCCAAACAGGGCCTCATACGCCTGCCGAGTTTGCTCTGTAGGAACGACCGGGTGGGAAGCATCGGCTTCCGGCTGGAGGTTGCGGAGGAAGAAACTTACGATATTTCCCAGGATAGGCGGCAGCGCGCCGTGGCGACCGGGGCCGGTGATCCATTGGAGGCGGGCCTGGGGAGAAACCGCATTCATCGTGTCGGCGTTGAGCGCGGGCGCCGTCGGCGTTGGTGGAACAGACGATGCTGCACCAGCTGCCGGTGTTCCCGCGCTGGGGGGATCGAAGAGGGAGTAGAAGCGGCGGGCTTCGATGACCGTGTTTCGCGCGCCGTCGAAGGGAAACATGTCTGAGTAGGTGGAAATCACCGTGTAGGGACGCGGGGCGGCGAGTTCGATCCAGTCGGGAAAATCGAGGTCCGAGGATATGAAACGCGGCGTTGACTGTTCGGCGTCCTGGGGACCGAGCGCGGGCAGGAGCGCGTCGAAAGACGTGATGTAGCATGCGGTGCCGATGGCGGCGATACGCGAGTCGAGTGCGCCTGCGAGCGCGGTGATGGTTCCTCCGCCCGAGCAACCGAAGGCGCCAATACGATGCGGATCAACCTCGGGAAGGGAAGCGAGAAAATCCACGCCGCGTATCGCGTCCCAGACCTCGTAGCGGGCGAAAGTGTCGCCGATGAGCATGGGTTGCAGACTGGCCTCGCCGTGCTCTCCAGTGGCGCCCGCCGCGAGAGTCGTACTGGGCTTGGCTGGATCGGGGTATTGCAGCCGCTCGCCCTGGCCGATGGGATCGTAGGACAACACGATGAATCCATTGCGGGCGAAGGTTGCGGCGAAAGGTGCGTCGGACAGCTTCCCGCTTGGGGTATGGCCCGGACTCATGAGGATCGCGGCGCGCTTGCCGCTCGCAGGCGCGCCATCGGGAATGTAGAGCAACGCCGTGACGAAGAAGTTGGGCTGGCTTTCGAAGATGACTTTACGGATGCGAAAGCCTTCGGCCTGCACCTCGCCGACGAATTTGGCGTTCAGCGGGGTGCGCTGGGGCAGAGCACCGATGAGAGAGAGAATCTGCGCGCGCACTTTGGCCTGGCGAGCCAGAGCCTGAACACGCGTGTGAACAGCAGCCACTGCGGCAGCGCGGTTGGCTTCGTCCTGCGTCGCGATGCTGTCGAGGTACTGATCGAGTTCCAGCCGGCCCAGGTTGGCAGGGTTTTCAGTACGGCTGTTTGGCGCGGGCGTTGTGGTTTGCGGTGTTGCGGGATGCGGCGCGGGGACTTGTGCGGGGGCAAATCCTGACCAGGAAATTGCCATCAGCGTGAAGAGAGCTGCAAGAGTGACTCGTGTCATGACTATGCCTTGATACTCCAACAGGTCAGACCAGTCAACCGCGCTCGAAGCGGATCATCGGAGTCTTGCACAATCATTCATGTTGGAGCGTCGGCCAGCCGGTATCCTGTTCGAGAGATGGGTGGGAGCAGGCTGCATAACGGCTTCAGGTGGCTCTTCGATGGGCGTCGCGGCCCGCGGGGGCAGATGGTTCCGCGGTGGATCTTTCTGCGCGCGCTGGCCCTCATCTACTTCTCAGCCTTCTATTCGCTGCTGTTTCAGATCAAGGGCTTGATTGGCCCTGATGGAATCCTGCCTGCGCGAGATTATCTGGCCGATATCGCGCAACAGGTGGGTCTGGAGCGGTACTGGTATGCACCGTCGCTCTATTGGATCTCATCAAGCTCCACGATGATGATGGCGGTGACGTGGATCGGGCTGATTGCGTCCTTGATCGCTTTGCTAAATGTTTGGCCCCGCCTGAGCTTTTTCGTATGCTTCGTTTGCTTTCTTTCGTTCGTCGGCGCGAGCGGCACGTTCTCGAGCTATCAGTCGGATGGGATGTTGCTGGAGGCCGGATTTCTGGCGTTGTTTTTCGCGCCGCGCGGGATTTGGCCGGGTTGGGGTGCGGATAGCCCTCCATCGCGCTTGAGCTGGTTTCTGCTGCAGTGGGAGTGGTTCCGGATTTATTTCGAATCCGGCATGGTGAAGCTTGCGAGCGGCGACGTGGAGTGGCGGAACTTCACGGCTATGGACGAGTACTACCAGAATGGGCCGCTGCCCACGTGGATTGGATGGTACGTCGAGCATTTGCCGCATTGGTTCCATGCGGCCAGCGTTGGAGGAACCCTGGCGCTCGAGTTGGGCCTGGTGTTCATGATGTTTTTTCCGCGCAGGGTGCGGCTGATCCTTTTCTTCATCGTTACGCCGTGGGAGATCGGCGTAATCCTCACCGCCAACTATGCGTTTCTGAATTACCTGGTTCTCTCGCTCGGCTTCCTTCTGCTCGATGACAAATTTCTGTTGCGGTTTTTGCCAGGGCGCATTCGCCCACGCGGGCCGGTGCGGATTGAAGAGCCGATGCCCGGGACGCCTGAGGAGCATTCGCTTTCGATTCTTGGCGTGGGCGAGGCCAGCGTGACAACGGCGGACATCGAGACTGCCCATCAAGTTCCAACACGACACAAACTTCTGGAACGTCTCGGGTTCTCTTGGCGGGTTGCCGGCGTGACCGTTACGGCCTTCATGCTGACATGGATTGCCTACAACACGACGGCGGAGATGATCGGAATTCCGATGGGCAGAATTCCGGGACCCGTCAAACCGCTGATCGCTCTTGAGCCCTTTCGAACCGCTAACCAATATGGGCTGTTCGCGGTGATGACGCGCGGGCGCTACGAAATCGAATTTCAAGGTTCCAACGACGGCACGAATTGGATTGCGTATCCGTTCCGGAACAAGCCGCAGGCACTGAACGAGGCACCCGGGATCTATGCGCCCTATCAACCGCGTTTCGATTGGAACCTGTGGTTCGCATCGCTCGGCGGATGGCGCGAGAACGAGATTGTGCCGCTGACAGAAGAACGGCTGCTGGTCGGCGACGGCGATGTGCTGGCGCTTTTCCGCGGCGATCACTTCGCGCAGAGTCCGCCGCGTTATGTGCGCGCCGTGATTTGGCAATACTGGTTTACAACAGAGGAAGAAAAGCGGAGAACCGGCGATTGGTGGCGCCGCGAGTATATGGGCCTTTATGCGCCGGAGTTGACGATGGCCGCCGATGGCCAATTTGCCGTGGTGGCGTGGCCTGAGGAATTGCCGCCGCGCGAATGAGGATCGAGCACTGAGAGGAAGAGGCAGCGATGAGCCGTGCATGCGTGATTGGATCGGGCCCCAATGGGTTGGCCGCGGCCATTGTGCTGGCGCAGGCCGGAATGAGCGTGGAGGTCTTCGAAGCGGAGGCCGAACCGGGCGGCGCTGCAAGAACGCTGCCGCTCACGCTGCCGGGGTTTCTGCATGATTTCGGCTCGGCCGTGCATCCGTTCGCTGCCGGATCTCCATTTTTCGCCACACTCCCGCTGGCGGATCATGGCCTCGAATGGATTCACGGAGAGGCGCCGCTGGCGCACCCGCTCGACGATGGTTCGGCTGTGGTGCTGGAGCGCGACCTGGAGCACGCGGAGCGCGCACTTGGCGCGGACGGCAAGTTATGGCGGAGTTTGATGCAGCCCGCAGTCGACGACTGGATGGAGTTTGCGGAGGACACGCTGGGTCCACCACTCCGCATCCCGCATCATCCGCTGCGCATGGCGCGATTTGGACTTTCGGCCCTTCAAACCGCGCAAGGCTTCTCAAAAAGTCACTTCGTGAGCCCGCGGACTCGGGCCATTTTCGCGGGATTGGCGGGCCACTCGTTTCTGAGTTTCGACCAGCCGCTGAGCGCGACCATCGGGTGGATGTTCGGTATCACTATTCACGCGGTCGGCTGGCCCGTTCCTCGCGGCGGCGCGAGTGCCATTACGCAGGCGCTTATCGGATACCTAAAGACTCTTAACGGAACGGTGCACACTTCTTGCCGCATCGATGCGGCCGCGTTCCGCGAGTTGGAATCGAAAAATGATCTTGTGTTCTTCGACACCTCACCAGGGCAACTTGTGGAGATTGTCGGCGAACAGCTCTCGACCAAATACAGAAGCGAGTTGGAGCGGTTCCGGCGCGCGCCGGGTGCGTTCAAAATCGATTACGCCCTTTCACAGCCGGTTCCATGGCGCGCGGCGGATTGCCGGCGATCCATCACAATTCACCTGGGCGGATCGTTCGAGGAAATTGCGGAGGCCGAATTCGTCGTGGCCCATGGACGCGAAGCCGAACGCCCCTTTGTGCTGGTGGCGCAGCCCACGCTCTACGATCCAACGCGTGCGCCCGAGGGGAAACATGTGTTGTGGGCTTATTGTCATGTGCCGAACGGCTCCACATTCGACATGACGGAGCGCATCGAAGCGCAGATCGAGCGCTTTGCTCCAGGATTCCGCGATTGCGTGCTGGCGCGGCACGTTTCCGCGCCCGCAGCTCTGGAAGCGATGGATGCGAATCTCGTGGGCGGCGACATCAGCGGCGGTGCGATGACCATGCGGCAGATGTTGTTCCGGCCGACTGCCAGAGACTATGCGACGGGTACGCCCCAGCTGTATTTGTGTTCGGCATCGACGCCACCGGGCGGAGGCGTTCACGGAATGTGTGGCTACCACGCGGCGCGGCTTGCGCTTCGTCGGCTAAAGAAGTGATCGGTAGGCGCCATGGAAAAGGCAAGGCCGCTCGCCTCCGGCGGCCGGCCTTGCCAAGTAACTGCAGTGTTTTCCCCGTGAAATCTGCGACCTAGAAAGAGCGAGTGATTCCTATCCGCGCGCGTAGCTTTCAAGTGCGACGCGGCTGGGAATTGTAAGCGTGCATCCGTGCTGCGCCACCAGGCGACGGTTCTTGAAGATGCTTAGCGTGCGCGTCACGGTCTCACGTGAGGCGCCGATGAACTCGCCGATTTCTTCGTGGGTCATCGAAACGCGGCAGTGCGCGGACGGCTCTTGCTTTTGGCCGGGCTCATCGCTCCAAACCAGTAGCAGGCGGGCCAGGCGCTCCGGCACCGAAGTCGACAGGCCAACCATGCGCAACTGTTCGCAGGCAAGGTTGAAGCTGCGGCTGATTTCGCGCGTGACGATGGGATAGACCTCAGGGTGACGAGCCATGAATTGCAAGAATACCTGGCGCGAGATGTGGGCGATCTTCGCCGGATAGAGTGTGTCGGCGGTCATTTCGTATTCGCCACACGAGAGTGTGGATGAAAAGCCCAGCACCTCGCCAGCCTTGGCGATGTGGAAACTCAGACGGCGGCCGTCGCTCGAGTTGATTGAGAGCTTGACTTCGCCGTCGAGGATTACGTAGATGCCCGATGACGGCTGTGTCTCGGTGAACAGGACCACATTGGAGGGATAGGAAGAAGGTGCGAGCAGCGGCTCAAGATCGGCCCGCGCCGCGGCCGGCAATGCCTTAAAGAATTCGCCCTTCAGGTAAGAAGGTGCGCCCGCGTGGTTCATTAGATCATGTCCCGTCTGCATCTCAGCTCTCCGTGCCAGCAGGTTGAGAGTTCTTGCGCGTGACCTCTTCGGCAAGATACTCGGTCCAGGGTGTGCCGGTGAGGATCGCGGCTTCCGATCGAGAGTAGATCGCTCTCAATACCTTGATCCCGCCGGCATCGGCAAAAGTTGTTCCACGCAAATCAAGAGCCAATTTCTTCTTCTCGAAGGCCGGAGCTTTCTCTTCCCAGAGGCGACCAAGTTCGGTGGCCCATGGTCCGGCGATGCGTCCTTCCAGCTTGATGACGATCGCGTTCGAGTTTTCTTCAAAAGTAATTCGGAGCACTTGCTGGCTCGTCCTGCGCCATGCCTGTGATAAAGCACGGCGCGTGCCAAACTTTGGGCGCGGCGGGACGGAGGCTGCATCCAATTGAAAATAAATGGTTTATTGCGGCAGGATTGCGGCTGTGGTGGGCGGTGCAGCGAGCCGGGTGACGAAGTGGCGATGACGGTATTTCGTCACCGAGACTACATATAGTCGCCGCGCTCGATGCCGAGCTTCTTCATTTTCGAGTTAAGAGTCGTGCGCTTGAGACCGAGCCGCTCGGCCGCGCCGCCGGGTCCGCCGATGATGCCCTTGGCCTCGCGAAGCGCGCGGAGAATATGATCGCGCTCGGCAGCGTGCAACGTTGGATTGGTCGCGGCCTCATAGTCCTCGTCTTCCTCTTTCATGGCTTCGAGTTCGGCGAGAGGCACATGGAGCTGCGGCCCGCGCGAAAGGATCACCGCACGCTCAAGGAAGTTTTCCAGCTCGCGGATGTTGCCCGGCCATTTCCAAGCCACCAGCGCGGCCATCGCCTCGGGCGGAATGGTTTCAATGTTCTTGCCCATACGGCGTGCATGGCGCGAGACGAAGTGGCGCACGAGGATGGGAATGTCGGCGGTACGTTCGCGCAGGGGCGGGGCGGAAACGGGGAAGACTTTAAGCCGGTAATAGAGGTCGCTGCGGAATTGCTTCTCCGCGACCATTTGTGCAAGATCGCGATTGGTGGCGGCGATCAGACGCACGTTCACGGGGATAGACCGTGTTCCCCCGAGGCGCTCGATCTCGCGTTCCTGCAGGGCGCGCAGCAATTTGGGCTGCAGATCGAGCGGCAACTCGCCTACCTCGTCGAGAAACAGCGTGCCCTCGTGAGCCAGTTCCACACGGCCAATCTTCCGTGCAATGGCGCCGGTAAACGCACCCTTCTCGTGGCCAAAGAGCTCGCTTTCGAGCAGCCCCGCCGGGATCGCAGCGCAATTCAGCTTGATGAACGTGTGCTCGCTGCGCTGGCTCAGGCGATGAATGGCGCGTGCCAGAAGCTCTTTGCCGGTTCCGGTTTCGCCTTGGATGAGGACTGTAGCATCGGTCGGTGCGACGGTTTCAATCTGCTGGAGCACATTGCGCAACCCTGAGCTTTCGCCGACGATGTCGTCGAACCGGTGTTCAACGTTGATCTCATCTTCAAGATATTGTTTTTCCTGTTTGAGCCGGTCGCGCAGTTCCGCAATGCGCCGGAATGCCATTGCGTTATCGACTGCCAACGCCACCTGCCCGGCAATCTGGACCAGCATCCCCACTTCGCGCTGCCCGAAAGTGCCTTCCTGCCTGCTCACCACGGACAGCGCGCCAAGAGCTTTGCCTTGATGAACAAGCGGAACCCAGACTCCGGACTTCATTCCCATTCGCTTGAGGTAACTGAGAGTCTCAGGCCCATAGGTCGCTTTAGCAACGCTCTCAAGAAGCACCGGCTCGCGTGTGCGGAACGCGACTCCCGACAGCGAGGCCTCGATGGGAACGCGCAATTCGCCTTGAAAGGCGTCCGAGCCAATTCCCCCAAGGAACTGCACCACCATGTCATCTGTCGCTGGGTCATGAAGGACCAATCCGGCGTTGTCGTGGGGAATCACCTCGCGAATGGAAGCCGAAATCGCACCCAGCAACTTCTCTGCATCCATATTGGCCAGGAGCGCACCGCTGAGCTGAAAGATCAAAGCCTCTTCGGCACGCTTGCGGTCGGTCATGTCGCGGGTAACTTTGGCGAATCCCGTGACATCGCCGCTGCTGTCGCGGATGGCCGTGATAACAATGTTGGCCCAGAAGCGCGAACCATCCTTACGCACGCGCCAGTCTTCTTGTTCCACGCGGTCGCGCGCCACGGCCTGACGCAGCAATTCGGCGGGCCGGCCGCGTTCCTGATCTTCTTGCGTAAAAAAGCGCGAGAAGTGCAGACCGAGGACTTCGTCTGCCTTGTATCCTTTGATGCGTTCGGCGCCGGGGTTCCAGGTAAGCACATGGCCGTCACGGTCGAGCAGATAAATGGCATACTCGCCGATGCTTTCGACGATGGAGCGCAGCCGCAGATCGTTGAGCCGTAGCGCCTCCTGCGCAGCGCGCTGCTCGGTGGCGTCGCGGATGAAGCTGACGACGGCCGGGCCGCTTTCAGTCTCCATCGGCTTCAGCATGATGTCGACGGGGAATTCCATGCCATCCTTGCGCAGACCGAAAAGATTGAGGGCCGCTCCCATTTGGCGGGTGCGAGGGTGGGCACTGTAATTCTCACGATGGCGTGGATGGCCGCCACGGAAACGTGCCGGCACCAGGATTTCGATCGGCTTGCCAATCAACTCCTGGGCGCTGTAGCCGAACAACTCTTCAGCGCGCGGGTTCGCGGCACGCATCACACCGTCTGAGTCCGTGACGAGGATGGCATCCGGCGAAAATTCAAAAAGCCGCTCAATCGTATTTTGGGCAAATCCCGGCTCGACGAATTGCTTCGCGGCCGTGTCCTGCCCGGGGGAATCCGAGGGGACCATGTTGTGCTATCGACCTTAGGTGAACGGTACGCTTCAGGCAAACTTTTCGCAACGCCCAAACGCGGACATTCAATAATGTTAGTGCGTTCTTCCGGTTCAGGAAAGCTGCGCCTTCTCAGCGAGGTACGCGAACCATTCGTCCATGCCCGCGACAGTTTTCGCCGAGGTTTCGAATATCCGGATTCCGGGGCGGATTTCGTTGATGTTTTTGAGCGCCAAGTCACGGTCGAAGCCGCACGGCCCGGCGAGATCAACTTTCGTAATCACGGCCGCATCGGACGAGTTGAAGAGCCCGGGATACTTGAGCGGCTTGTCCTCGCCTTCGGTCACGCTCAGCAGTGCGACGCGGATACGCTCACCCAGGTCGTAGCTGGATGGGCACACCAGGTTGCCGACGTTCTCGATAAAAAGATAGTCGAGTCCCGCGAGCGAGACTTCCTTCCATTCTTCGATGTGCTTCGTGACCATCTCCGCATCGAGGTGGCAGATGCCATGGGTGTTGATCTGACGCACGGGCACTCCGCTCGCCGCCAGGCGCCGCGCGTCATTGTCGGTTTCAAGATCGCCCACCAGAGCAGCCGCTTTAGCGCCGCGAGAGCGCAGCTCGCGCAGTGTCAGCTCAAGAAACGCGGTCTTCCCGGTGCCGGGACTCGAGACGAGATTCAGCACCAGCACACCGGCAGAAGTGAAACGCTGGCGCAGCCCCGCCGCCAGTTCATCGTTTTTCTTCAAAATTCCTCGTCGCAGCTCAACAATCCGGGTGGTCATAAGTGCTCCTCGACCGGACTCGGCGCGCCGACTGGCGCTTCTCCCGCATCCGGTTCTTCCAGCTCAATCGATTCGATCTCCAACTCGCGCCCCTGGCGGAGGTCGGCCGCCAACTCGCCGCAGCGCGGACAACGAAAACTCTGCACGCCTTCGATCTGGGAGTCCATGCCGCAAGCGTCGCAGTGGAGGATTACCGGCAGCATGTTGATCACCAACTTTGCGCCGGCAACCGGTGACCCTTCCGTAGCCAGCTCCCAGCAGAACTGAAGCGAGTCTTCAATGACCGAAGCCAGCGCACCAACGCGCAGCCGCACTTCTTTGACGCGCGCACCGGGGTAGGCGGAGGCCGACTCAGTGACCGCCTCAACAATACTGGCCGCGATGGAAAGCTCGTGCATCGATTCTTTCTGCACGATACTACGGCGACGGCGGATTTGGCTGCGACGCCGAGCACTGGCAACAATCCGGCCCCAACATGCGGGCCCCAAAATGTAAAATGGCTACAAAGGAACTTCCCCTTGCCAGGCAAAATGACACAGGCAGTTACAACTGAGTCGCGCCTTGCGCTCAGCGCGCTTGCGCCCAAGACGCTGCAGTCCGAAATCCGCGCCATGACCACCGAATGCGATCGCATAGGCGGCATCAACCTGGCGCAGGGGGTGTGCGATACGCCAGTGCCCGACGTTGTTGAAGCCGCGGCAATCGAAGCCATCCGCGAGGGACAGAATATATACACCCGATGCGACGGCATTGCGCGGCTGCGCGAAGCCATCGCGGCCAAGCAACAGCGCGACTACGGACTGACCTACGATGCCGAAAACGAGGTGATGGTCGCATCGGGAGCCACAGCGGGCCTCCATGCTGCTGCCATGGCGCTGCTCAATCCCGGCGACGAAGTACTGGTCTTCGAGCCGTTCTACGGCTACCATGTGCACACGCTCGACTCGTTGCGCGTGAATCCGGTGCTGGTCGCCTTGGCGGAGCCTGATTGGCAGCTTGACGTGGACGCCCTGCGCGCCGCGGTCACTCCACGCACTCGCGCTATTCTGCTGAACACCCCCGCGAACCCGACAGGGAAGATCTTCACGCTGCCCGAACTCGAAGCCGTCGCGCAATTGGCGATCGAGCACGATCTCTTTTTGATCACTGACGAAATCTATGAGTACTTTTTCTACGACGGCGCGCAGCACGTCTGCCCGGCCACGCTGCCCGGCTTGCGAGAGCGCACGATCGTGATCTCAGGTTTCAGCAAGACGTTTTCGATCACTGGATGGCGTATCGGCTACGCCACGGCTGACGCGCGGTGGATGCCGACCATGGCGCACTTCCACGACTTGACTTACGTCTGCGCGCCCGCACCATTGCAAGTTGGCGCCGCGGCAGGTCTGGAGCAGTTGCCCGCGAGCTTTTACAAGCAGCTAGCCGCCGATCATCAGTCCAAGCGCGGCCGGCTTTCGAGCGCGCTGAGGGACGCCAGCATGGAGCCATCGGTGCCTCCGGGCGCTTATTACATCATGGCCAACGTCGAGCGCAGCCCTGGCAAAACGGCCGCCGAGAAAGCCCGGCACTTATTGAGTTCGACCGGTGTGGCCGCAGTTGCCGGATCGGCCTTCTTCCGCAAGGGGCGCGGCGAAAATCTGCTGCGCTTCTGCTTTGCCAAGCGCGATGACGAGCTCGACGAAGCCTGCGAACGGCTGCGGAAGCTTTAAGAACGCCCGCGCCGACTCCAATATTTGTTACAAACCTGTCTATGATCCGGGTTGCGCGGCCAGCCATGCCTCCAGGTTCGGTTCCTGCAGCCGGCGCAGTTCGACGCACCCCTCGATCTGCTCGATAGCGTGGCGGAGATACGTATCCGTCGCAGCCAGTTGATGAACGGTGAAGAAATTTTTCACATCATCGCGCGCATCAACCGAGCAGAAGCTGCCGGTTGCTCTTACCAGATACGAGCCCAGGTCCGTGGTGAGATCGGGCTGCACCTCGGTCCAGTGCTTCTTAATAAAGCTCCAGGTCGCGTTGCGGGTGTCGGGGTTTCGCAGCCCGTACGCCAGTTGAATTGCGGTGTCCTGGTTGCGTACCTTGCCTGAAACCGAGTATGTAAGGCCTCGCTTGAGAAGCGTCCGATCGCGAAACGCGACCAGCAGACGTAGCGCCGACTCCTGCAAGTCGGGATTGGATGAGGTCTCATAGACTTTTTGCAGTCGGTCGAACAGGGCAGCGTCGCCATTTTCCGCGGCAGCTCGAAGGGCGGCAATCCCGAGGTTCGGATCGACCGAAGTCGGGTCGTCGAGGAATTGGCTGGCGATTTTACGCGCTTCGGTTTGGAGATCGGCGTCGTCTCCCTGCTTCACGAGCAGGCTGAGAAGCTCCGCGCGGAGCTCGCGCGTGTTGGATGAGTCGCTCGGCGCCGGTGGCCCGAGTTTGGCGTATTCGGGCGCATAGTTGCGGCGGATCCATGTAGCCAGACCGTCGCGCTCTTGTTTTGCCGAAGCGATTTTGTCGGCGATGGTTCCTGTTACTTCTGCGGTGCTTGAGAACACCTCTGCGTTGGTGTCGGACTCGAGTGCGCCCGCGAGGTTCAGGTAGTCGACCACGCTGGCCATGTTGGCCTGCACCAGCGCCCACTCGTCGCCCGCAAGGCTGACGCGCTCAGCCGGCGTCAAAGCCGACTCGGCGTGAGCGGCCAAATCTTGGTATTGTGCCGGCGCATAGGCGCTATGGTAATAGCCCTTGCCGTCGGCGTTAGCGAAGAAAATGCTAAGCGCCGGAAAACTCAATGTAGAAATCTCCGGACTCAATAGCTCACAGTTCCGCGCTTCGCCAGTTTTGAAACATACCGGCAGTGTCCACTTCTGCTTCGGGTTTGGGTGGATGCTCGGGCTAAGGAAGAATCGCTTCTGCTTCACGGAGACGTTTCCGTTTGCAGGCGCTCCAAAGCTCAAGATCGGTTCACCCGGCTGCGCCACCAGCGATTCCATGATCTTGTCGATGGGTTTGTGGCTTGTTGCCGTCTGTGCGTTCCAAAAGTCTTCGGCAGTCGCGTTCGCGTATTCGTGCGCCTTAAGGTAGGCTTGCACGCCTTCGCGGAAGGTTTCTTCGCCGAGGTAGTTCTCTACCATCAGCAGCACGTCGCTGGCTTTGCCGTAGGCTATCGAGTCGAACATCTGGTCGATCTCATCGGGCGTGTCGGCCCTGGCGCGGATGGCGCGCGTGGTCGGCTGGGCATCGATGTCGAGCGTGTCCTGTTCGTCGCCCGCGACAATCTCTGGGATGTTCCATTCGGGATGCATCGCGGCAACGGGCTTTGCCTCCATCCAGGTGGCAAAGCCCTCGTTGAGCCAGATGTTGTCCCACCACTGCATGGTGACAAGGTCGCCGAACCACTGATGCGCCATCTCATGTGTGATGTCGATCGCCGCGTTCCGCTGTGCGGCAATCGGCGCGGTTTTGGGATCGATGAGCAGGTCGGTTTCGCGAAAGGTGATGGCGCCGAAGTTTTCCATAGCGCCGGCCTCGAAGTCGGGAACGCCAATCAGGTCAAGTTTCTTGAGCGGATAGTGAATACCAAAGTAGTCGTCGTAATAATGCAGGGCAAACTTGGCGATGGCGAGTGCGAAGGGAGTTTCGCCGACCTTGTCTGGCGTGGCGCAGACGCGAATGTCCACGTTGTCCTCACGTCCGCCAGTGCACTGGAAATCACCGACGAGGAAGGCGACAAGATAGGAGGACATTTTGGGCGTAGTTCCGAACACCAACGTATGTTTGTCCGCGCCGGGACCGGGCGTGTCAGCCACGATGGCGGAGTTTGAGATTGCGGTGTCGGCGGCGTCGATGACCAGCGAAATGTCGTACGTTGCCTTGAAGGCCGGTTCGTCGAAGCAGGGAAAGGCGCGGCGCGCATCGGTGGCTTCAAATTGCGTGACGGCGTAGTTACGGCGCGCGGTCTTCGAAAGATAGAAGCCGCGCAGCTCATTGTTCAGAATGCCAGTGTAACGGATCTTGATGGTGGCGTTGCCGGCGGGGATGGTGTCGGGAAACGTGAATGTAGCCTGCTGCTTGTCGGCGTCGAGGGTCACTGCGCCCGTTTGCTGAGGGCCGTTGGGGACGATCGTCACCGACAGAAAGTCGATTTCAATGGCGTTCAGCGTAATCGAGCGAGTCGGCTGGGTGACGTTCACGTCGATCGCTTCTTCCCCGGAAAACGTGGCAGCCTTGAGATCGGGTGTGAGCTTGAGTGTGTAATGCGTGGGGATGACCGTGGTGGGAAGGCGCTGAGCGAAAGTGGGGCGGGGATTCAGAAGAGCAAGAACGGCAAACGCCGCCGCGGCGCCAACGGTTGCGCGCGCCAAAAGGAAAGTGGAAGCGGATTTCATCGGGAACCTCGCAGGTTGTAATCCGGAACGGTCGTGCAATTCTTGCCGACTGCTACAAATCTTGCGACCCTGGCGCGCGCGAAGAATCTTTCAGCGGCGCTTCTTAATAATATTTGCACGGCGCTAGTGAAATTGGGCCGGCGCCAGTTTGGGAGTGATGGCTTGAATGATAAGAAGAGCGAGTAGATATGCGAGGCACGCGACGACAAACAGCGGCACGTAGCTATGGGTCAGACCGACGACATAACCGGTTGCCAACTGAAACAGCACGCCGCCGATCGCTCCTGCCATTCCTCCGATACCGATGACACTGGCGACGGCTGCTTTTGGAAACAAATCGGAGGGCAGGGTGAAGAGATTGGCGGACCAGCCCTGATGCGCGGCGGTGGCAAGGCCCACAACGGCGACCACGAGCCACAGGTGATGAAGATACGGCGCCATAAAGATCGGCAGCACGGACAGAGCGCAGATCAACAGAGCGGTTTTGCGGGCGAAATTCGCGCTCTTTCCGCGGCTCAATAGAGCCGAAGAAATCCATCCTCCACCGATGCTCCCTACTGTCGAGATGCTGTACACGATGACCAGTGGTAGGCGATTAGCGGACAAGCTCAGGCCGAACGTGGTTTGCAGGTATCGAGGCAACCAGAAAAGATAGAACCACCAAATCGGGTCGGTGAGAAACTTGCCGATGGCGAAGACCCATGTTTCCTTGAGCGGCAGAACTTTGCTCCAGGGCACCGATTCGGTCTTCTCGACGGGATCGCTGAGAATCAAATCCAATTCGCCTTTGGAAACACTCGGGTGCTGTTCAGGGCGCCGGTAGAGGACGAGCCAGGCGGACAACCAGACCAAGCCCATAGCGCCACTGACGACAAAAGCTCCGCGCCAACTGAACACAGCAACAAGGAACGGCACGATCAACGGGACTGCGATGTTGCCGATGTTGGCGCCGGAGTTGAAGATTCCGGTGGCCAGCGCGCGTTCGCGCTTGGGAAACCACTCCGCCACAGTTTTGATACAGGCCGGGAAGTTCGCCGCCTCGCCCAGGCCGAGCAAAAACATGGCCACACCGAAGGTGACGACCGAAAATGCCAAGCCCGGCAGCATGGCTGCGACGCTCCAGAGGCAGATGGCAATCGCAAATGCCTTGCGCGTGCCCAGCTTGTCAGTAAGTCCGCCGGCCACGACCATGCCAATGGCATAAGCAGTCTGGAACGCAGCGAGGATGTAACCGTACTTGATGCTATTGAGGCCGGGGATCACGCCCTCAAGAAACTTTTCAAGATAGGCGATGACTCCGCGGTCGACGTAGGCAATGACGGTGGCGAGGAAAAGGAGGGAGCAGATTACCCAACGCAAATGCGACATGCGCCTCGCCGGAGCGAGATTCGAAGAAGAAGCCATGGAATCGGAACCTTGTGGGCTCATTTCGAACAGCTCCTCCGGCGGCTACGTGGTCCGACCAATTATAGCTGCCAGATTGCGGTGCTGATTTGCCGTGGTTGGGCGAAAGGTCAAGCTGCTGGTTTGCGGTGGGGCAGCAGCGAGTCGAGCATCAGCAGGCAAGCGCCAATGACGACGGAGGAGTCGGCCAAGTTGAAATCGGGCCAGTGGTAGGTGAAAATATGAACCTCAATAAAGTCGACGACCGAGCCGTAGAGAATGCGGTCGTGAACGTTGCCGATCGCCCCGCCGAGGATGAGCGCGAGCGCGATGGTGGTGAGCGTGAACTGATTGCCGATGCGCAGCAACACGACGAAGATGACGACCGCGGCGATAAGCGTGAATGTGACCAGCGCCCAGCGGACGGCGTGGGGCGAAGCCGTGTCCGCGAAGAGCGAGAAGGCCGCACCTTCGTTGGTCCAGTGGGTAATGCGCAGGACGTGCGGGATGACGGGGATCGCTCCGCCAAGACGGACATGCATGGAGACCCAGGTCTTGGTCCCACGGTCTGCAATGATGACCAGCGACGAGATGAGCAGCAACCAGAACAAGCGGCGGGGCCGCGGCCAGTTTGTCAACCAGCTCACTGTTTGGCCTCCGCCGGCGCCGCGACGCTTTGGGGTGGTTCAATGCCCATCTCGCGCAAGGCGGACTGGCAACGCGTGCACACGTTCTCCCAGATGCCGTAGTTGGAGACTTCAGGCATGAAATTCCAGCAGCGCGCGCATTTGTGGCCGGAGGCGGGCGCCGCGGTAATCGTTGGCTCTCTGCCTTCGACAACGCTAACGCCGGACACGTTAAGGATTTCCTTCAGCCCGGCCTCGTGGCGCTTGAGCAAAGCAAGCAACTCGCCCGACTCCTCGATTTTGATCTGAGCTTCCAGCCCTTTGCCGATGAGCTTGGCCTGGCGATCTTCTTCCAGCACGCGCAGAACTTGGTCGCGAACTGCAAAAAGCTTCTGCCACTCGACGAGAACAGGCGCTGGATCTTCGAAGAAGATTTCTTCTGGTTTTGGAAAAAGGGCAAGGTGGACCGACGCCGCGCGGCCTTCGACTGCGGGTAGGTGTTCCCAGATCTCATCGGCGGTAAAGGTGAGGATGGGGGCGGTTAGCCGGACGAGCGCCTCGGTGATCTGCCACAGGACCGTTTGCGCGGAGCGGCGCGCCTGGCTGGTGGGCGCGAAGGTGTACATGCGGTCCTTCAGAATGTCGAGATAAAAGGAGCTCAGGTCCACGATGGCGAATTCGTTTACCGCCTGGTAGACGCGATGGAACTCGAAAGCTTCGTACCAAGCGAGGATCTTTTCCGTAAGGTCGCGCGTGCGCGCGAGCATGTAGCGGTCAAGAGGCAAAAGTTCGGCCTCGGCGACGCGATCGCGTGCCGGATCGAAGCCATTCAGATTGCCGAGCAGGAAGCGGAAGGTGTTGCGCAGCTTTTTGTAGAGCTCGGCACAACGCTGCATCAGACTCTCGCTGGCGGCCATGTCTTCACGGAAATCGACGGACGCGACCCATAGACGGACGATTTCGCCTCCCATGCGGTTGGCAATGTCGACCGGATCAACGCCATTCCCGAGCGACTTCGACATGGCGCGGCCCTGCTCGTCGAGCGTCCAGCCGGCGGTGACGACATGGGAGTAGGGAGCGCGTCCGCGCAGCGCCACCGAGGTGAGAAGCGAAGAGTGGAACCAGCCGCGATACTGGTCGCCGCCCTCCAAATAAAGGCACTCCACGCCCTTGCCCTTTTGGAAGTTGGTATAGGCCTCGCGAAGATCCGGGTCCGCCTCGCAAACGGCCAGCCAACTGATGCCGGAGTCGATCCAGACGTCGAGAATGTCGGTCTCCTTGCGGAAGGCGACTCCGCCGCAATGGGAGCATTTGGCTGCTTGAGGAAGCAGCGCCTCCGCTTTTGCGGTGTGCCAGACTTCCATACCTTCCCGTTCGAAGAGCTCGACAATCCTGCGGTTCAGAGAGGGATCGATCAAGGGTTGATTGCAGGCTTCACAGATGAACACAGCGATCGGCACATCCCAGATCTTCTGGCGGCTGATACACCAGTCGGGGCGCGTAGCGATCATGTTTGTAATGCGCTCCTTGCCCCACGCCGGGTCCCACACCACTTTGTCGATCTCCTCGATGGCGAGCTGCCTGAACGTTTTTTCCTCGCTTTGAGCTGACTTGACGGGTGTTTCGAGGCTGATGAACCACTGCTCCGTGGCGCGGAAGATCACTGGATGATGGCAGCGCCAGCAATGGGGATAGGAGTGCTCCAGCTGAGAACCACCCAGCAGTGCTCCGCGCTCTTCGAGCATGGCGACGATGACCGGATTCGCCTTCCACACATTCAGGCCGTCGTAAGCCGGAGGTTGGGCGCTATGCCAGGAATCTGGATCGAAGTGAATGTGTCCGCCGGCGTCGACGCGATTGGTGGGGTCAAGGCCGTAGCGCTGGCCGGTATAGAAGTCGTCGGCGCCGTGGGCCGGGGCGGTGTGGACTGCGCCGGTGCCTGTATCGGAGGTGACGTAAGTGGCCAGCACGCCCAGGATGGAGCGCTCGAGAAACGGATGTTGGAAAGTGACGCGATCAAGCACGGATCCTTTGAAGCGGGCGAGTTCTTTGGTGGGCCCGAGTTTGCAGGCAGCAGCCACCTGTTCGGCGAGCGCCGCAGCCACGATGTAGATCTCGCCGGATTCAACCTCCAGCGCCGCGTAGTCGAAGTCGGGATGAAAAGCCACGGCCAGTGACGCGGGAAGCGTCCATGGTGTGGTCGTCCAGATGATTGTCGAGACCTGCTTCCCAACGAGCGCGGGCGAGATAGTGGCGGGATCGGAGGTCAACCGGTAGCGTACGTAGATCGAGGGGCTGGTATGGTTCTCGTACTCAACCTCCGCCTCGGCCAGCGTTGTGCGATCGTGAATGCACCAGTAGACCGGCTTGAGACCGCGGTAGACGAAACCCTTTTCAAGGAAGCCGTAGAAGGCCTCGAGGGTGCGGGCCTCGTAGGCGCGATCCATGGTCTTGTAGGGCGTCTGCCAGCGTCCAAAACAGCCGATGCGCTCGAATTGCTCGGTCTGCAGGTCGACATATTTCTGCGCGTAGGCGCGGCAGGCTTCGAGGATGGCCGGCACCGGCATGGAGAGCTTCTTGTGGCCCAGCTTCTCGTCGACTTTGATCTCGATCGGTAGCCCGTGGCAGTCGTAGCCGGGGACGAAAGGGGCATCAAACCCAGCCATAGTCTTGGACTTGACCACGAAGTCTTTGAGGCCCTTGTTGAGGGCGTGGCCGAGGTGGATGGGCCCATTTGCGTAGGGAGGACCGTCATGCAGCAGATAGACAGGCCGCCCTCGGCCTGCCTTGCGCATCTCTCCATAAAGATCGAGCCTGGCCCAATGAGCCAGGCGGAGGGGCTCATTCTGCGGCAGATTGGCTTTCATCGAGAAGGCGGTTTGGGGCAGGGTGAGGGTCGCCTTCAACTCTGGCGCAGGGGACATCTGGGCTCCGTTCAGTATTGCAAACTTGCTCAAGAATCAGTGTAAACAAAGGGGTGACATTTTTCCCGGTAACAAACCGAACCCACTCAGCGTCTATTGCGTATGGGAGTTGTGAATGTACGGGTCTATGGGAAAGCGGAGCAACTGACTTCCAGTCCGCTTGGGAACCCAGAGAAAGGCCCGTGCGGTCGCGCATATAATGGATTGATGGGCCTGACGGCCGGCGCGCTCGCGTCAGGAGACAGGCAAGGGCAGGCAGGGACGGGCAATACGGCACAGGCAAGAAGGCGAACGATCGACTCATGACACCGGAAGAAAAGGACGACCACGGAGCCTCGGTTCCAGGGACCGGCCACGAGCTGGATTCATTCCTGGGAAAGGCGTTCAAGGAGGAGCCCATCTGGGTAAGCCTCTGGGAGCGCGTCCAGGACGTGTTTTTTCCGGTCAAGCTGCCGCCTCTGGAGCTGACATCGAAACCCATTCCGGTGCCCGACCGGATGGCAGTGAAGGCGAATCCATGGGCCATCGGCATTTCGACGACTCTCAATATTTCTATTCTCCTGCTGGCCATCTGGCTGGGAATTCGCGTGGTGCATAACATTGTGAGCCCGCCCGTGCAGGCGACGAACATCGATGTAGGCGCCTACAACGCGCCGAAGTCCGACATCAAGGCAGGCGGCGGCGGTGGCGGCGGCGACAGAAGCATTATCGAAGCCAATAAGGGCAAGCTGCCGGAGAAGGCGAAGGACACGATAACGCCTCCGCAGCCTCAGACGATTGAAAAGCCTAAACTGCCAGATCCACCGACCATCAACGTGCAAAAGGACATTCAACTGCCTGACAACATGAATATGCCGATGATCGGCATGCACTCGTCGGCCAATGTGACCATTGCGTCGGCCGGCTCTGGAAACGGCGCGGGCATGGGTACGGGCCACGGCGGCGGCATGGGACCGGGTGGCGGGAACGGATACGGGCCCGGCGAAGGCGGCAACTATGGTGGCGGACTGTATCAAGTCGGCGGCAGGATTTCGGCGCCTGAAGTGGTTCACAGCGTAGAGGCCGAGTTCTCTGATGAGGCGCGGCGCGCCAAGTATCAGGGCGTTTGCCTGATTTCGCTCATCGTCGACGCGCAGGGCAATCCGCAGGACGTCCGCGTTGCTCGGGCGTTGGGCATGGGACTCGATGAGAAGGCCATTGAAGCCATCCGGCAATACAAGTTCAAACCGGCCATGAAAGATGGCAAGACAGCCGTGCCCGTTCCGATCACGATCGAGGTGGATTTCCGGCTGTACTGAGGCTTGAGACTTTCAGGGAACCGAAGAGCGGAGCGGAATTTGCTCCGCTTTTCTTATGGGATCAACCAATCGCCGTCATCTTCCAGGAGTTCTTTCATGGCGGCGCAATCGGCGGGCGCGTGCGAGCAGGGCGCCACGTCGGGACCATCCACGGCGCGCATGACGGTGACAAACTGTTCGTTCGTCTTCATGACTTCGTCATGGCACTTCTTTGCCACGGCCATCAACTGTTCCCAGGTGCCCTCAAGGACCGTCCCCTTGTTCTTCGGCTGGTGATAGAGGCCGCTGGAATCGATGATTTTTCCCAGGCCCGCGGCGGCATCGCTCACATGAGGGCTCTTTCCCTTCGGCAACACACTCAACTCGAGAAGCATGGACGCATCCCTTTCGTAGTCTTCCTCTTTATCTGATACAACGCGCGCCAAACCAAGGCCGTGATTTGGCATACACGCGCGTGTGACAACCCGCACCGTGAAGAACGCCCGTTGAGAGGAACCCTATCTTGGTGCATCCCATTGGCCGCCTCGTACCTCCGAGGCCGGTAGGGAAAAAGGAAAGGGTGCAACATGGCAGGACCTGCGGTGATTGAAGCTGGACACGAACTTGAACACGGAGTCGAGGTCACGCACCGGGTTTCATTTGACTTGGCGGAGCTGACGAGGATGTACGATTTCTCCGGGCGAACGGTTGCCATCACCGGGGGTGCTGGCATCCTGGGCAGCGAAATCGCCGGCGCGCTCGCCGGCTGCGGCGCGCAGGTGGCCATTCTCGACGTGAGTCCCGCGGCGGGCAAGGCTGCGGTTGAGCGGATGGGTGAGCATAGAGAGCAGGTTTCGGTTTTTCAGTGCGATGTGCTCAACCGCGACAGCGTGGCACAGACCGCGCAGGATGTTGTGAAGCATCTGGGCAAGCTGGATTGCCTGGTGAATGGCGCGGGAGGCAACAAACCCCAGGCCACGACCAGTGGCGAACTAAAGTTCTTCGATCTGCCGGCCGACGCGCTCCGCTGGGTCTTCGAGCTGAACATTCTTGGGACGATTTTGCCCAGCCAGGCCTTTGGAAAAATCATGGCGGCCCAGGGCTACGGCACCATCCTGAATATTTCCTCAATGAATTCCTTCCGGCCCCTCACGCGCATCCCGGCTTACTCGGCGGCCAAGGCAGCGGTGAGCAACTTTACGCAGTGGCTCGCGGTGCACATGGCGCAGGAATACTCGCCGAAGATTCGCGTCAATGCCATCGCGCCGGGATTCTTCCTCACCAATCAGAATCGGTTTCTTTTGACTGATAAAGATACTGGCGAGCTGACCGCGCGCGGCAAATCGATCGTTGGGCACACACCCATGGCGCGATTTGGCGAGCCGGAAGACTTGTTTGGCGCGGTGCTTTGGCTGCTATCGCCGGCTTCCGAGTTCGTCACCGGCGTGGTGGTTCCTATTGACGGCGGGTTCTCGGCATACAGTGGCGTGTAATTCGCCGCGTTTATGCGGCGATCATAAGAAAATCACGGCGATTGAGTTGAATGTCCGAGTGAGTTATGGTGCGCCCGGAGAGATTCGAACTCCCGACCTACTGATTCGTAGTCAGTCGCTCTATCCAGCTGAGCTACGGGCGCACACGTGATGGCTTCAGGACGAAGCCCACGGACCTTTGTCAGAGTATCAAGGCCAGAGCGGCAGTGCAAGGCTAGACCCGCGGCGCAAGATTGGGCCGGCAGCGCAAGGCTCAAGCGGTGGGGCAACGGAACTACGCTGTCGGCGGAGCTGCTGCGGCCGGTGCGGGCGCCGGCAGAATCGGCTGCTCCTCGGCAATTTCCGGGGCGATTTCAAGCCCCGCCTCGCGGACCAGCTTTGTGACTGCGGCGGCGTTGAGTCTCGTGGCATCGTACTCGACGCGAAGAGTGCGGGAAGCACCATCGAAACTCAACTTCCGAATGCCGTAAACATCGCGCGCGTGAGCCAGAGCGGTCGCGACCTGCTCACTGGGCGGCGTAGCGAAGCGATAGACAATGTCAACTGTGGTCACATCGCCAGAATATCAGCTAGTAGTCGCTCCGCGTGAGGACGAAGCCGGGGCCCTTCTCGTTTTCATTGACCAATGCAGCCTGATTTGGCCCGGTCAGCGTGAGACGGAACTCAACAGGCGGGTCCGAAAGTGAGCGCGGTGGGTGAGCACGCCGATGACTGATCTGAAAGGTGAGATCCTTGCCATCGAAAAGGACGCGCAACATGGGCTCAGGAATGCCCGGCGTTGCGGTCCAGGGGTCATTCACCGTCTTGCGCTCCTGGAAATAGAAAAGCACGGCCCCCGTGAGGCCGCCGCCCTCGTCGGTCACAACGAGAGTGATGCCGGGAAGGCCGTTGATTTGCCCACGCCAAACGCCCGCGAGCCGCGAGAGATTCGGCTGTGGCGTCAACACATTTCTGCTCTGGCCGAAGCTGAAAGCGGCGGCCAACAACAGAACGAATGTCCAAAACGCTGTTCTGCTCTTCATCGCCAGCTCCAATTTGCTACAGGCCTTTCACGAGCTCGACGACCGGAGCATCCGCACCACAGTTGACGCAGTGGATGGTCGCCTTGTCCGTCGCGGTACGCTTCACTTCAAAACTGGCCACGAAACCCGACCCTTGAGGTCTTTGCATTTTCACCTGAAACGTGAGCCTATTGCGGTCGGCGACGGGGTTCATCAGCACGTGCGGCTCGCTTGCAATCACCTTTGGTGTTCCGCTTCTGTCGCTCACCATGTCCAGAACAACTGTTCCGCCCAGTTCGCCCGTTTCCGTTGCGAGTGTCAAGGTTCCGGTTGGTTGGCCACCCATTTCGGCGTGCCAGATTCCCACCCAATCGTCGTTCGTCGTGGTTTGCGCCTTCGCCGTGGCGCACAGAGCAATCGCAAGCGCTGCCACTTTAATCCCTCTGCAATTCATTCCATCCCACTGCTTTTTTGAAAGTGTTAGCTCCGATCGTTACGACTGTTTGTTCAGCGCCATTGCCGCCAGTGACCCGCCCAGTCCCATCGTCTCTACGGCCGACGACGGCACGATCACCATCGACCCGCGTTCCTTGATTGCCTCATACAGCATGTTCATGGCACGCAGATGCAGTGCCACGGGATTGTCTTTGTATGTCTCGGCAGCAGTGGCAAACTTGTCCGCAATCTCCGTTTCTGCGGTTCCCAGAATGACGCGCGCGCGGCGCTCTCGCTCTGCCTGAGCTTCGCGCGACATCGCATCCTGCAGATCGGGAGGAATCTGCACGTCGCGGATTTCGACCGACTGCACCGTGATGCCCCAGGGACTGGTCTTTTCATCGAGGATCTTTTGCAATTCCTGGCCAAGCGTCTCGCGCTCGGCCAGGGCCTGATGGAGGTCATGACGACCAATCGACTCTCGCAGCGCGGTTTGCGCGCTCATCGTGATTGCATCGTCGTAGTTCTCAACCTCAAGGATCGCTTTCTCTGCGTTCCATACCATCCAGAAAACGATGGCATCGACGTTTACGGGGACAGTGTCGCGCGTGAGTGTGGTTTCAGCGGAAACGTTCGCCACACGGACACGCTGATCGACGATCTGGCTCAGAGTCTCGATAACGGGAACAATCAAGAAGATCCCCGGTCCGAGGAGGCCCACATAACGACCGAAGCGTAACTTGATTGCCCTCTCCCACTGGCGGACTACCTTGATGGCGAAGAGAAGATAGAGGCCAAAAAGCGCGCCCGCGAGGGCTGGGGCGGGGTGTCGGGTGAACACCGTGGCGAGCACGCCTGTTACGAAGCAGACCAGGAATGCGGCAACGGCAACTCCATTGAAGTTCTGAGTGGTGATTTTGGGTGTCATTCTTTCTCCTTCGGGGCTGGTCCCATGGGCCATGCCCGCAACTGCTCCACGAGGTCTTCGATGGTGAAACCTGCGGCGCCGGCGCGCGCGACGGCGTCAGCCACTATCTGTCCCAACTGCCGCTCCCGCTCCGCATTTGCGCGAGGAAACTTCTGAGCACTGATAAACGTGCCGGTCCCCTGGTGCGTCTCGAGCAGTCCTCCTAATTCCAATTCCTTGTAGGCTCGGACCACCGTGTTGGGGTTGATGGCCAGGTCTACTGCCAGTTGGCGGACCGTTGGGAGCTGGTCTCCTGTGGCGAGCGCGCCGGATGCCAGGGCGCCGCGGATCTGATCGATGATTTGCCTGTAGACAGGCATCCCGCTCTGAAGGTCCAGCAGGAAGTGGAAGGCCGGCTTGGAATGGCTGCTCACGATCAAAGAACCAATGTACTATAAGACTAGTACATTAATGCACTTGTTTTGTCAATCAATATTTGCGGAGGATTATCAGTGAGGCGGGTTTGGCTGTCTCAAAGGCTGTTGAGATAGCCGACAATTTCGGGGCTGGTCCACTCCTGCGGGCCCACGAGCTTGCTGCGTATGATTCCCTGGCGGTCGATCACATAGGTCTCCGGCCACATATCCGTGTGATACAGATTCGCCGCCGACTGCGTAGGGTCGCGGACGGTGATCAGATCAACATGATGGCGGACGATAAAAGTCGAATATGCGGCGGGATCGTCATCGATGCTCACAGCAAGAATGACGAGATTGGGGTCTTGATGGTGGAGCGCGAGGAGCGAAGGCAATTCCTCGACACACGGCATGCACCAGCTGGCCCAGAAGTTAAGCAGGACGACCTTGCCGCGGTAGCTTGCCAGGTGAACAGTTGAAGTGCCGTCGGAAACGGTGAAATCGGGAGCAGGCTTGCCGGTTTGCGCCGGATGCGAACCGCGATTGCATGCGGGCAGAAGGGCTAGCGGAAGCAAGAGCGCGAGGGCAAGGTAACGAGGAAACCGCACATCCTTATAATACGGAGCGTAAGGCCGGAAGAAAAACGGTGCGGTGTAATGAGCAGGGATGAGGCGGAGCGAGGCGGTACGAGAACGTGGCAGCCAGTGCTGGGCCTGGCCGATCCTGCGGAAGACTCGCCCCCTGCTAGAGATTGGCGCGACTGGGCGGGCAAAACCGCTCCCGAAACGGTCTTCGACCAGCCGGAACCAGAGCAGCTGATCGAGCTCACGGTTATTGTTCCGGCACGAAACGAAGAAGCTTGCCTGGGCGAGTGCCTGCAGTCGCTGGTCAACCAATCGGAAGACATTTTCGATTTGGGCCGCGACTGGGAGCTAATCGTCGTGGACGATCGCTCGACTGACAAGACCGCTGAGATCGCGCGCGGATTTGCTGGAGTCACGCTGTTCGAGGCGGACAAGCTCGAGTCTGGCTGGACGGGCAAGGCCAATGCCGTTTGGACCGGGGCGAGGCGCGCACGTGGCCGCTGGCTGCTGTTTACCGATGCCGACACAGTGCACGAGCCGGGCGACCTGCGACGGGCATTGCATGAAGCGGAGCGGAACAAAGTCGGCATGCTGAGCTATTCGCCGCGGCAAATTGTGCGAGGGTTGGCGCAGCGCTCACTCATGCCGCTGGTCTTTTGCGAGCTGGCGCTGGCCTATCCGCCGGCCAAGGTCTCTGACCCCGCGCAGCGCATCGCGGCTGCCAACGGTCAGTTCCTGTTAGTGGAACGGGAAGCCTACCGGCGGCTTGGCGGGCACCCCAGCGTGGCCGGCAAAGTGCTCGAAGACGTGGAGCTGGCGTTCCTGGCTAAACGCCGCAAGGTGGGCCTGCGCTTTCGCTATGCCGACGATGCCGTCTCCGCGCGCATGTACCGCAGCACGGGGGCGATGATCGAGGGCTGGACCAAGAACCTGAAGCTGCTCTTCAACAACGCGCTTGTGCTGGCGGTATTCAGGGCGCTGGACATCGCGCTGCTCTTCGGGCTGCCGATCCTGGCCTACGAATTGTGGAACGCGCGCCTGGGCGCGCACGGCCTCGAGTGGCTGGGCGCGGGATGGGTTCTGGCATTGCTCTGGCTGCGCACGCTGTTCCGATTCTATTCACGGGTTGCCAAGTCGAACTTTCCATTCCTGGATTGCGCGCTTTCGCCTTTGGGTCTGCCGCTGTTTGTGGTGCTGCTCTATCGCAGCTGGTTCCAGCACCGCATCCTCAAGCGCGTAAGCTGGAAGGGACGGAGTTATCCCACGTAGGCGAAGGCGCGAGCGAGCTTTTTGAGCGGATCGTGGACGGCCCGCTGTTTTTTCGATCCCACGCAAATTCACCTTGGCTCTGTGAAACCTTTGCGAAGCTCCGGAATCTCTTAAGTGAGGGCAGGAATGATCTTTCTGACGCGGCGGGCGACGTTTTCCGCATCGCATTACTACTGGAATGACTCCTGGCCCGCGGAGAAGAATGAGCGCGTTTTCGGGCGCTGTGCGAATCGCAACGGCCACGGCCACAACTACACCCTGGAGGTGACCGTGGGGGGCGAGCCTGACCCTGTGACGGGCTTTGTCGTCGATCTCAAGTGGCTCAAGGACGCAATGGAACGGGAAGTACTGGCAGCATACGACCACAAGCATTTGAATCTCGATGCACAGGAGTTCAAGAAAGACATTCCCACGACGGAAAATATCGCCATTGCGGCATGGAACCGGCTGGAACCAGTGGTGAACGCGGCTGGAGGAGCGCAACTCAGCCGCATTCGCGTTTATGAGACGCCGGAAATCTTTGCCGAATATCGAGGCGAAAAGTGAAAGTATACTTCGGCCGCCGCTACATGCTCAGCGCCAGCCACCGGCTGCACACACCGGCGCTCACGGAGGAAGCAAACCGCGCGGCGTACGGAAAATGCAACAACGAGCATGGTCACGGCCATAATTATTTTGTTGAAGTTCTGGTGGGAGGCGCGGTCAATGCGGAGACGGGGATGGTGGTTGATTTGGTGGAGCTCGATCAAACGATGCGAACCGAAGTGCTGGACCGGTTCGACCACGCCAACCTGAATCTCGATCCGTTGTTTGCCGATCGCGTGCCGACAACCGAGAATTTCTGCACCGCGATCTTCGATTTGTTGCATGATGTGTTACCCGCGGGCAGGCTGGAGCATGTTCGCGTGGAAGAGACGGAGAATAACTTCTTTGAGTGTTCATTGAGGGGATAAAGGACAATGGCGCATCCAATTGCGGTGAGTAGACCTGTTCGAAGGGTGATCGAAACAAGCGAAGGGCTCAGCACCTTCAGCACACAGGAGATGTATCGCGAGATTCTCAGCCGCTTGGGCGAGGATCCCGAGCGCGACGGCCTGCGTGCGACCCCGGAGCGTGTGGAGAAGGCGCTGGCGTTCCTGACCAAAGGCTACGACCAGGACCCCGCGAGAATTCTGCGCGGCGCCATGTTCGAGGTGGACTACGACGAGATGGTCATCGTCAAGGACATTGAGATGTTTTCACTCTGTGAGCACCACATGCTGCCCTTCTTTGGCAAGGTGCATGTGGCCTACATTCCCAAAGGCAAAGTGATCGGTCTGAGCAAAATCCCACGTCTCATCGAAGTCTTTGCGCGCCGCCTGCAGGTGCAGGAACGGCTGACGCAGCAAATTGCCGACACGATTCAGGAAGCAATCGCGCCTCAGGGCGTGGGTGTGGTGATTGAAGCGCGCCACCTCTGCATGATGATGCGAGGCATCGAGAAGCAGCACTCGTCCACCGTGACGAGTGCCATGGTAGGTTGCTTCCGCCAAAAAGAGACGCGCGCGGAGTTCCTGTCCCTCGTGCGGCAGCCGGGTACGGGGATCGTCTAAAGCGAGTCACCGCGGCACGGTCCCTTTGGACCGGTCTCGCACTTCAGGCCCCTTGCGCAACCGGCATAGACAAATACTTTCCGCGAAGCCTGTTTGCCGCCGCGAGCGCCAGGTGGAATTTGCGGTTGCTTGTCGCGTCGATGCGCGTCAAAAGCGGGCCATCCTGGTCGGGACTTAGGATTTCGCTTGCAATCTCATGCAACTGATGCCAGTCGTGCCAGTCGCCGACTCGCCGCTGCACATTTACCAGAGCCTCTTCCAGACCCGAATTGGCGTCCGCGGAAAGTTGCAGGATGTAGCGCAGCTCCTTCACCTTGAGCCGGAAGGCATGGATGTTCTCGGCGTTGAGAGGCGGCCAATCGCCGAGTTCGCGGACAACGTTGGCCGCTGCACTATGGATCCCGTCGTGGCCGTCGGTGGGCAGTTCGTTCGTCGATGCTGTTCTTTTCGCGTGAGCCGCTGCTGCTCGAATCAGGCTTGAGTAATCTTTCAACTCTTGCCGTGCCGCCGTCCGCCGGCGGCCGAGCACGCTCCGCAACTCCACTGCATTTTGCTGGCGAGCGATTTGGAGCTGCTCCACGAGGCGGGCGACAGAATCGCCTTCCGCGCGGTGCGCAAGTTTGCGCGCGTTGCCGATCATCACGTCCATTTCGCGCACGCCGCCTGCTGCCTTGCGAATCGGCTCGATCGATTTGAGCAGGCGCCGCGATTCTTTGCCCTTCACTTGCGCCAGGACAGAGACAATTGCCTCCACCCTTCGCGTGATGGTGCGCAGCTTGTGAACCTCTCCGGGCGGAGGGTCTTTGGGCAAGCTCTTGAGGGTTTTGCTGAGCTCTCGCACCGCCTTGCGCGCTCTTTCCAGTTCTTCTGCCATCTCTACCCTCTAGCTTGGAGCGTTAGAGGCCGAGTTGGCAAGCTACCCTATGGAGGCTAAAGTGGTGATGTGAACGGGCTTCTTGTGATCGATAAGCCAGGCGGCATCACCAGCCACGATGTGGTCAACCGGCTGCGCCGCATCACAGCGGAGCAGTCCATCGGCCATCTGGGAACGCTGGATCCCATGGCCACCGGTGTTTTGCCGCTGCTGATGGGCCGATTCACTCGGCTGGCGCAGTATTTTTCGGATGCACAGAAGAGCTATACCGGAAGCATTCGCTTTGGGTTCGCGACCGACACCTATGACTCCGAAGGCGAGCCTGCCGGTCCTGACCAATGGCCGGAGGCCGCGCAGGGCCTGACGCTTGCGGGCCTTCAGGCCGCCGCTGCTCGGTTCCATGGCGAGATGCAGCAGATGCCGCCGCCGTTCTCAGCCAAGAAGGTTGACGGCAAGCCCGCATACAAGCTGGCCCGCGAGGGCAAACCGGTCCAACTAAAGCCGGCGCACGTCCGGATTGATGCCTTTGTCCTTGAAGCTCTTGAGGGCCCCGAAGCCGCATTTGCCATGGACATCAGCGCCGGCGGATACGTGCGCTCCGTGGCGCACGAACTGGGGCGCGATCTGGGTTGCGGGGCGCACCTGAGCCGCTTGCGGCGCATTCGTGCTGGACCATTCACATTGGCTGAGGCGCACACGCTCGAGGAGCTCGAGGCGTTGGCTGGAGATTCCGCGGCGTTGGAGGATATGTGCGTTCATCCGCGGACGTTGCTACCGGAGATGCCTGCGGTGACCGGCGACGCGCAGGCACTGGGTCGGCTTCGCAACGGAGCGCAAGCCAATCTGCCAGAGTTCTCCGCCGCCCCCTTGGTAAAGGTGTTTGCCGGGCCGCGGGAACTGGTCGGAATCGCCCGCCGAGTCGCAGGGACGCTTTTTCGGCCCGTATTGGTGATGGGGTGAACGCTCGAATAGGGAACAAGGTCAAAGGTCTCACTGACGGCCGCCTTTTCCTCATTGCCTGTAGCCCTCTCGCTTAAACTGGAATTTTGCTGTCTTCATCAAGGAGCAGACTCGCCATGCCTTATCCCACGGATTATCGCTACACTCGCGAGCACGAATGGATTTCGGTAGCCGGCGCCATTGGCTCGATAGGCATTACGGACTACGCGCAGAATTCGCTCGGCGATATTGTGTATGTCGATGCGCCCAAGGTGGGCGATACGATCGCCGCCAATGCCACGTTCGGCTCGGTAGAAAGCGTCAAGGCCGTCAGCGACCTCTTCTCGCCTGTCAGCGGCAAGGTAACAGCGGTGAACGAGGAGCTGAAGACTGCGCCAGACAAGATCAACGAGAACGCGCACGGTACATGGATCATCCAAGTCGAGCTTTCGAACCCGGCAGAGCTGAACTCGCTGCTCGACGCGGCTGCATACGAGGCGTTTATCGCGGAGGAGACCGCAAGCTAGGCCATGCGCTACCTCCCCAAGTCTGACGAAGAACGCAGGCAGATGCTCGCCGAGATCGGCGCGAAGTCGATCGACGATCTTTTCGCGAGCATTCCCTCTGAATATCGACTCGAACGCGACCTTGCCGTTCCGCGCCAACAGGCGGAGAGCGAGATCGTCGACTACTTCCGCGCCGCAGGGCAGAAGAATGCGACGGATTACGCCAGCTTCCTCGGTGCTGGCGCTTATCGTCATTACCGTCCCGTCATTATCGATGCGCTGGTCCAGCGCGGCGAATTCCTGACCAGCTACACGCCGTATCAGGCCGAGATCACGCAGGGCACGCTGCAGGCCATCTTCGAATTCCAGACCATGATCGCCGAGCTCACAGGCATGGATGTAGCCAACGCCAGCATGTACGACGGATCGACGGGCGCGGCCGAAGCAGTCATGATGGCCGTCCGGGTGACCGGCCGCAGCAAGGCCGTGGTCACGTCGACCGTTCATCCCGAATATCGGGAAGTGCTCTCGACCTACGCGAAACATCAGGGCCTCCCGACTGCGCTTGTTGGATACGACGCAGAGACCGGGCGCGCCGACCTGAAGGCGCTGGACGCAGCCGTCACGGAAGAAACAGCAGCTGTTCTTATCCAGAGCCCGAACTTTTTTGGGGTCATTGAAGACATTGCTGCCATCGCACAGATCGCCCACGCAAAAGGAGCGTTGCTGATTGTGTCGATCGCGGAGGCCGTCTCGCTTGGTATTGTCCGGCCACCCGTTGAAGCCGATATCGTCGCCATGGAAGCGCAGTCGTTCGGCGTAGCGCTCAGCTACGGCGGCCCGTTCTGCGGCGTCATCGCAGCCAAGGAGCAATTCGTACGGCAGATGCCGGGCCGGCTCGCAGGCCAGACCGTCGACGGGGCAGGGAATCGTGGATTCGTGCTCACGCTGGCCACGCGCGAGCAGCACATTCGCCGCGAAAAGGCGACTTCAAACATTTGCACCAACCAGGCTCTCGTCGCGCTGATGGCCACAATCTTTCTCGCCGTCTACGGCAAAGAGGGCATCCGTGAGCTCGCCGAGCACAACCTGGCCAAGGCTGATTACGCGGCAAAGACGCTCGCGGCGCAACCAGGCGCGAAACTGCGCTTTACAGGCGCACCGCGCTTTCATGAGTTCGTCTTGCAGACTGACGAAGCGCCTGCGGCGTGGAGCAGGCGGCTGCTCGAGAACAAGATCGTCGGCGGCATCGAGCTAAGCCGCTGGTATCCCGAGCTCGGCAACTGCACCCTATGGTGCGCGACAGAGGTCGTGACGCGCGAGCAGATCGACAAGGCGGCCAGGGTGCTGGCTGCTGAAACGGTGGAGGCGTAGAAGCGACCGATGACAGCAAGCACAGATCGTTCCGAAACCCGTCCCGCCGAGCCCCATACCCTCGGCAAGGTCCGACCGCACCCGACGCAAAACGAGGCGCTGCTCTTCGAGAAGTCCTCGCCGGGCAAGCGCGCCTACAAGCTGCCGCCGCTCGACGTGCCGGCAGTTGACTCCGCAAAGCTGCTGGGCGCCGCACGCCGCACTACGCCTGGGCTGCTACCAGAGCTGAGCGAGATCGAAATCATTCGCCACTTTACGCGGCTCTCCACCTGGAACTACGCCATCGACCTCGGAATGTATCCGCTGGGGTCCTGCACGATGAAATACAACCCGCGCGTGAATGAACTCGTGGCTCGCATCGAGGGTTTGGCCGAGGCCCACCCCTACCGGCCCGAGTCGTTGGCGCAGGGAATCCTCGAAATCTTCGACCTGCTCCAGCGCTGCCTGCTCGACATTACCTGCATGGATGCAATCACGCTACAGCCGGCTGCTGGCGCACATGGCGAGTTCACCGGCATTCTGCTCACGCGCGCGTGGCACGAGTCGCAGGGCAATCCGCGCAAAAAGATCATCATCCCCGACTCCGCCCACGGCACCAACCCGGCCACGGCGGCCATCGTCGGCTATACAGTCGAGAACCTCAAGTCGAATGCCGACGGAGGCATCGATCTCGAGGCCCTGGCGCGGCAGGTCGACGGCGAGACCGCTGCACTGATGCTCACCAACCCGTCAACGCTGGGCGTCTTCGAGAGTCAGATTCACAAGATTGCCGACATTCTGCATGCTAAAGGTGCCTTGCTCTATATGGACGGCGCCAACATGAACGCGCTGGTGGGCAAGGTGCGGCCGGGTGACTTTGGCGTGGACGTGATGCACCTGAACCTGCACAAGACCTTCTCCACGCCACACGGTGGCGGCGGACCTGGCTCCGGTCCCGTGGCCTGCAAGGCGTTTCTTGAACCTTTCCTTCCTATCCCGGTCCTGGTCCGAAGCAAGAAGGGCGAGGAGCCCTGTCCGGATGCGGGAGATTGGGAAGACACCAATACCGAGCCGACGGCCGACGGCTGCCCGCCACTGTTTCGCGCTCCGGCCTTCAAGGCGAACGGCGGGCCGGTTGGCGATACTGATCCTTTGCCACTCCACCCGCTTGGCGGCCCGCTGCGCTGGAGCTATGACCGTCCGCAATCAGTCGGCCGCGTGCGCGCTTTTTACGGCAGCACCGGCATGTTCATCCGCGCGCTGGCCTACATTCTCGCCAACGGCCCCGATGGCCTGCGCCAGACCACGGAAGACGCTGTGCTCAATGCCAACTACATCCGCAAGAAACTCGACGACGTCTACGAACTGCCCTACAAAACAGCTTCGATGCACGAGGTGGTCTTTAGCGACAAGCGCCAGGCCGCGCGCGGCGTCAAGACGGGCGACATCGCCAAACGGCTCATCGATTACGGCTTCCATCCCTACACAGTCAGCTTTCCGCTCATCGTGCACGGCGCGCTGATGATCGAGCCCACCGAGAGCGAGTCGCGCGAAGAACTCGACCTGTTCATCGCGGCCATGCGGTCAATTGCTCATGAAGTAGAAACTACTCCAGAACTAGTAAAAAGCGCGCCACACTCCACGCGCGTCTCGCGGCTCGATGAGGTGCAAGCTGCACGGAAGCCCATCCTGCGCTGGAAACCTGCGGGAAAATAAATCGGCGTCCGTCCAGGCTCAAACCACCAACTCGAAATCAATGTGCGGCACGCCCTTGTACACGACGCGCGCAACTTCCGCGAACCCGCACTTGCGATAAAACTCACCCGCGCCCGCCGCGCAATCGAAAGCATCCAGCCGGATTACCTCCCGGCCCATTTCTGCCGCGATCCGTCGCGCCTCTGCGATACACTTCCTGCCCACGGCTTTGCGTTGCTGGGCCGGGTCCACGGACATTGCTCTCAGGTACAGCGGCTTCGCGCTCGCGCGGAAATGCTTCACGTCAATCGACCACGGTTTCCTCGTTGAAAGCGTTAGCGTTGCGATCAATCGGCCGCGATACCGGGCAATGTACACCTGCCCGATCCTCATCAGGAACCGTTCGCCGCCTTCCGTCGGCCTTCCCACCCAGAACCCCTCGCCAAATTTCTTCGCCATGTCCTGGTTTACGCGCGTGCGCATTGCCACGAGTTCGGCGATATCGTTTGCGCCGGCCAATTGGAGTTTGATCTTCATTGGGAAATCGCGAATGATCACAAGTTCATACAAAACTGGATGGGCGGTCGATTTGTACGTTCTCAGGTATCAAGGGTGCCATATACCCCGCCGCGCGTGCTAACCTACACTCATTTTTAGGATGGCCAGCACTACTCTCACTGCGGCTCCGGGCTATCGCGGACGCCTCGCGCCCTCGCCCACCGGCTACCTGCACGTGGGGCATGCGCGCACCTTCTGGACCGCGTTTCAGCGCGCACGGGAGGCTGGCGGTGCGCTCGTCATGCGCATGGAAGATCTGGACCCCGACCGCTGCCGCCCGGTCTACGCCGACGCCGCCCTCGACGACCTGCGCTGGCTGGGAATCCGCTGGCAGGAAGGCCCCGAAAAAGGAGGGCCGTACGCTCCCTATGTGCAGAGCAAGCGCAGCCCGGTCTACCTCAATGTTTGGCGCAAGCTGCTGCGCACCGGTCGCCTCTTTCCATGCCGCTGCTCGCGCAAGGACCTGGCAACTGCGCTCGGCGCACCGCACGAACACGCGCAATCGGGCGGCGGCAAGCTCGACAGCGAAGACGATGAGCCCCTCTATCCCGGCACCTGCCGGCTTTTCATGGGTGGCACGCCGCAGCTTCCTGGTCCCACGGCAAGCGAGTTCGAGGACCCTGGCGGCACGAACTGGCGCTTCCGTGTTCCCGATGGAGAAGTGATTGAATTCGTCGACCTCAATCTCGGTCCGCAGCGCTTTGTTGCCGGCGAGGACTTCGGCGACTTTGTCGTCTGGCGGCGCGATAACGTTCCCAGCTATCAGCTTGCATGCGTGGCCGACGATGCTGCCATGGCCATTACGGAAGTGGTGCGCGGCGCCGACCTCCTCAAGTCGACCGCGCGGCAAATCCTGCTCTTTCGCGCCCTGGGCTTCGATCCTCCAGCCTGGTACCATTGCCGCCTGGTTGTGGACCACAATGGACGTCGTCTGGCTAAGCGCCACGATGCGCTCAGTCTGCGCGCACTGCGCCAACGCGGGCTTACGCCCATGAACATCCTTTCTGCGGAGTTGCCCGTCGAGGCGTAGCAAAGCGGCTCCAGCTCAGTTCAACATGATTCTTCGTCGATTGACTGCAGCCGGACTGCGTACCGCGGCTTCGATGCTTTACCATCGTTGACGTGATGAGGGCTGCCCGCCGCACTGCGGCTGGGTGCCCGAATCTCGACCGTTTGCCATGCCCGAAGATCCGCAACTTCGACTGAACCCTCTGCGCAACGCGCCCAACCTGCTCACGCTGATGCGCATGTGCATGGCGCCGTTCCTGGTGGCCGCGATCCTCGAGGGACACTTCTTACTTAGCTTCATTCTCTTTATCGCCGCGGGATTGACCGACGGGCTGGATGGCCTTTTGGCGCGCGTGCTCAAGCAGCGTTCCGTGCTTGGGCATTATCTTGACCCAGTCGCCGACAAGCTGCTGCTGAGCACCCTATTCCTGGTGCTGTTCTATAAGGGACTGATGCCGGGCACCGTCACTGTGCTGGTCTTCGGAAGGGACGTGGGAATCCTGCTGGTCTCAGCGATTCTCTATGCGGCCGTCGGGCGTCGCGAGTTCTATCCGAGCATCTTCGGCAAGGCCAACACTCTTGCGCAAATCAGCGCTGTGGCTGCCGTTCTGCTGAGCCAGATCACGCCGGCATGGCATTGGGTCGCGGTCACACGCCAAGTCGCGCTCGGCGCTACCATCGCGCTTACAGTAGCGTCAGGTCTGCATTATGCGTGGCTCGTTTCCCGACGCAGCGCAACTCCCGCCGCCGCGAACGGCGCCGCTGCCAAATAAAGGTCCTCGCGGCTGAGGAGCGCCAGAGCAACGATCCAGCCCGTGCGAGAACGGTTCACTTCATTTCGGATTCGTCCTGTAAGTCTTCGGTTCCAACTGTGTCTTCAATCTCCATATCGCGAAATTCTTCAGAATCGAAGACCTCGCCACACTCCAGGCACTCGACATACTCCGTGTCGTCGTGCCGGGAAACGATCCGGACTTTTGGGTGTTTGCAGGCGGTTGCCATCGTTCGTTGGACTTCTTAGCACCTCTAGCCAATTCCGAAGACCATCTCCCGCTCCGGATAGGTGGAGGCTGCCCTCACTCACAGTTGTTTCCACTTGAGAGTGTTGGCGTCCGGGTATGGTTGCTCGGGAATGGCTATAGGTGCTCTTTCCGCCAGATTGTAGCCGTCTTTTAGCCGATTGCAAACGGATTTTTTGATGAATCAACGGCTCGGTACCTGCGCCCGTCACGTTCCCGGGAGGCAAATGCCGACTTGAAGGCGAATTCAACCGGACGTATACTGAATACGGACCTAACCAGTCGCATATTTCATGCTAAAGCTCACCAAAAAGGCGGATTACGGGCTCATGGCGCTCAAGTACCTCGCAGAGCACCCGGAGACCCCGGCTCTGAGCGCCAAGGACGTCGCTGACGCCTACGGAATCCCCGCCCAGCTCCTGGCCAAGATTCTCCAGCGGCTTACCAAGGTGGGCCTCCTGCGCTCTCATGCCGGGATGAATGGCGGCTACGCGCTCTCCCGGGATGCGCGGCAGATCTCGGCCTTCGAGGTGATCCACGCCATTGATGGGCCGCTTTTCATCACCTCCTGCTTCAAAGGCGCAAAATCCTGCGATTTGACTCCCAGCTGCACCATCAAGGAACCTCTGGCGCGTGTGAATGAAACCATCGCCGGAGTCTTGAAAAGCATCAGCATTCAGGATCTTGCCGAGCAGGAACATCCAGCAGGGAAAGCCCACGAGGCGCAGGCGCTGGTCTCCTTAACGCTTTAGAACTGGATTTTGGAGCCGGAATCGTGATCAAGAAGCTGACGAGCATGACGGCTTTTGGGTGGCTCGGGGTTACCCAGATCATTCTTTTGATTGCATGGGTCAACTTTGGAGAGAAGTTTTCCGCATACCCGGCGATTCACACTCTCGCAATTTGCGAATACAGCGCATACTTCGTTGTCGCGACGGTCTGGGTTTTCTCGACGCAACTCATGCGGAAGCGTGAAACGGCGATGGCCCCGATCGAAATATTCTCCTGGATTCTCACTCTGCTCATTGTGGCTGCTGTTCTGCTGTTCCGGTGGAGTAAGGGCTTGCCGCAGACGCTGCCAGCACTGCTGCCGCTCTTGATGATTGCAGCCATCGCGGCTGGAAGTCTCCTCTCAGAGTTACGCAGGAATGCGAAAGAGCAAAAGGGCAATTTCGGAATCAGCACTACGGCTTAACCGGGAATAAACGCCTGCATCGGTTGGCGCCCCTGCTGAATCAAACCTCAAGGTGGCTATGGCAGAAATCGTCACGATCGGATCGACCCCCTCACCGGACGCTGTTGCAGCGCAGCCGGCAGCTTCTGGCGGCCTCGACGTAACCCCCAGCGCCGTTAAGCGCATCCGCGTCATCCTCGCCAAGGAGGGTATTTCGCCTGAAGAGGGCGGCTTGCGCCTGGGCGTCAAAGGCGGCGGCTGCTCGGGCATGTCTTATTCGGTGGGATTCGACGCGCACCCGCGCGAGCGCGACAACATCTTCACCTTCGAAGACGTTCGTGTCTTCATCGATCCCAAGAGCTTCGTCTATCTGCAGGGCATGACGCTCGACTACGAGGAGACGCTGATCCGGCAGGGATTCAACTTCATCAATCCCAATTCCAGCCACTCCTGCGGATGCGGCTCATCGTTCTCCGTCTAAGGCGATTCCACTTCCGAACCCTTAGTCTCCTCGCCGTCTATTTCAGCGCCTTCTCAATTCCAGCTTCAGCCAGCGGCGTCATAATTGCGTACCCGGCAGGCAGCGGGTGTACGCCGTCCTTGCTCAACGTCGCCGGTAGTCCCCCACGCTCATCCTTCATCGCCGAGTAGTAGTCCACGTACACATCGCCTTTGTCGGCTGCGTATTGCTTCATCCACGCGTTCACTTCCATGACTTTGGGTCCGGGCGTCAGTCCCGGCGCCCACGGAAAATCGAATGCCGGGAGCACCGAGCACAGGACAACGCGAATCCCGTTCGCCGTCGCCAGTTCGGCCATGGAAGCAATGTTTCCCTCCGTCTGCTCCAGCGTCATCGGCCCCGTGTTCCCCGCAATGTCGTTGATCCCGGCGAGAATCACGACGACCTTCGGCTTCAGGTCGATCACATCCTGCCGGAACCGCACTACCATCTGCGGAGTGGTTTGCCCGCCGATTCCGCGGTTGATGTAGGGCTTGCCGGGAAACGACTCATCCAGCTTCCAGCCTTGTGTGATCGAGTCACCCATGAAAACCACGCGGCCCTCGCCCGGCTTCGGCGCAGCAAGCATCGCATTCTCCTCCTTGAATCGGCTAAGCCCGCCAAAGTCCACCAAAAGCTGCTTGTCGTGATCCATCCAATACGGATTGTTCGGATGCCCGGAAGGCGAGGTCTGCGCCGCAGGCGCCGGTTGCGCTGCAGGCGTTCCTGCCAGCTCCATCAATTCGTTTTGGCTGAAGGAGCCATCGATGAGGCCCCGATCGCGAATAGGGTCTCTGATCACAGCTACGCTGCGCACTGAGCCGCCCATCACTACGGCCATATCCTTGCCGACGTTAGCGCGGGTATATTCCCAGAACTTGTTTCCGGCCTCGTCGGTGAGGGTAAACTCCAGCGTCCTTTGCCCGGTGTTTGAACTTCCGCCGGGTTGAATCGAGCGGAAATCGCTGCCGGCCACGATGGACGGCCGCTCGATGAGGTAATAAGAGGTGGCGCTCGAACTTCCAGGATCGCCCGCATAAGGCAGAATCTCATCGTCGGACGGAAGCGTGCCGTTCACGCTTCGCAGGGCCGTGTCTTCGGTGGGGAAAGGGCCGCCGTCGACGGCATGAATCTCCAGTTGAGGGGTGGAGGTTGCGAGCGTTTGTGCCGTCAGTGCGCCGCCTGCAAGCAATCCAGCCAGGGCCGTTGCGAAAAAAGTAGCTTTGTAAAGCTTCCATCGATTCACAAGATGCTCCGATCGATTCCAGAACGTCAGAGACGTTCGTCAATCAGTCTACCTTCCCGCGACGCGTTTCTGATTGTAGGCAATCGCCCGCGCTGAAAGCCACTCATGCCGAGCGCCGGTGCCGGCGCACCTTCGCGCTAGAATTCGAATATGCCCGCTACGGCAGTTTCTTCTGAGATTCTCACGAAATACGAGCCTGTCATCGGCCTCGAAGTGCACGTGCAACTGCTCACGGCCACCAAGGCGTTCTGCAGCTGCGCCAACCATTTTGGCTCTGACCCCAACACGAACGTTTGTCCCGTCTGCCTCGGACTGCCGGGCGCGCTGCCTGTTCTCAACACCAAGGCCGTCGAATTTGCCACCCTTGCTTCCCTCGCGCTCAACTGCCAGGTGCGCGAGCGGTCGATTTTCGCGCGCAAAAATTACTTCTATCCCGACTTGCCCAAGGGTTACCAGATTTCGCAGTACGACAAGCCATTGGCCGAGCTTGGTTGGATTGAAATTCCAACCTCATCTAAAACCAACAAAAAAATCGGCATTACCCGCCTGCACATGGAAGAGGATGCGGGCAAGAGTCTCCACGAAGGGTTCTCCGACTCCGCCACGCGCACCTATCTCGACCTGAATCGCTGCGGCACACCTCTCGTCGAAATCGTCAGCGAGCCGGACATCCGCACGCCCGATGAGGCCTTCGAATACCTCACCCGCCTGAAGGAAATCCTTCTGTACACCGGCGTCTCCGACTGCAACATGGAGGAGGGTTCGCTGCGCTGTGACGCCAATGTCAGCGTCCGTCCCAAAGGCCAGGAAAAATTAGGCACCAAGGTCGAAGTAAAGAACGTCAACAGCTTCAAGTTCGTTCGCGCAGCGCTGGAATACGAGATCGAACGCCAGGTTGAACTCATAGAATCGGGCGGGCACGTGACGCAGGAGACCCGGCTCTGGGACGCTAACCAGGGCCGCACCTACTCCATGCGCTCCAAAGAGCAGGCGCACGACTATCGCTACTTTCCCGAACCGGATCTGCAGCCTCTCGTCGTGTCCGCAGAATTCTTGTCCGAGACCGGAAAAAAACTGCCGGAGCTCCCGGAGGCGCGGCGCAAGCGCATGATCGCCGAGTACGACCTGAGCGTGCAGGACGCGCACACGTTGACTGCCTCGCGGGAATTTGCCGACCGCTTCGAGGCTGCCGCAAAAACGGCGCGTAATCCGAGGCGCGTTGCCAACGTGCTTCTGAGCGAGGTCGGCGGCCGTCTGAAAGCCCTGGGCACCGAGCTTGATCAATCCCCGGTGACAATGGCCGGAATTGTTTTGGCTGCCGATCTGCTCGATGAGGGCACGATCAGCTCCAAGCAGATGAAGCAGCTCTTCGATTTAAGTTTTGAAAAGGGCGAAGACTTCGGACCGGTCTATGAGCGCGAGAAGCCGCAGCAGATCACCGACGTTGCAGCGATTGAAAAGCTGATTGACGAAGTGATTGCCGCCAATCCCAAGCAGGTGGAGCAGTATCGCGGCGGCAAAACGACCATGGCGGGATTCTTTGTGGGCCAGGTGATGCGCGCGTCCAAAGGCCAGGCGAACCCCGCGCTGCTGAATGAATTGGTTGTGAAGAAACTCGAGGGATGAAGCTCAAGCATCGGCCCGACTGCTGGCCCGGCTTCTCATTCGCGAATGCCGCAACAAGCGCCGGCCGCGTGAGCTTATTTCAACTTCAGGTCGCTGATAAAGTCTTTGCGCGCGTCCCAGGAGCTTACAGTCTTTATCGCGCTCTTTTTGCCGTCCTTCTCCGCCCACAGATCGAAATCGGTGCTCATATCGACTTGAGCGAAGTGGAAATGTCCGTTGGCTATGGAATCAAAACTGCGGATCGTCTTCGTTTTCTCGTTCTTGATGAATACGGTGGCGCCGGATACGGGCTGGGAGTTTCCGTCCAGCACGGTCCCCGAAACAGTGCGCATGCCGATGTTCTGCGCCTGGGCTGTCGAAGATAAAAACGAATTGCGCGGCCCTGCCGAAAGCGCCCCGAATGCAAGAAGACTCAATACAGATGCAGCCAGCACGCCGGCTCGGCTCATTCTCACTCCTCCTCGTCCGCTTCGAAGAGATCGTCTTCCTCCTCGATGCCCTCTTCCACGCGCGCCAGCTCCAACGGTTCGACGCCAACCACCTCGTACTCCGTTCCACACTCCTCGCAGGCTATCACGTCGCCCTCTTCAACCTCGTCGAGTTCAACGTCGAGAGCGGTGTCGCATTCCGGGCAGCTGGGCATAGCAGCCTCCTCACTTTCCAAACCGAATCGCATTGCGGGATAACATCATCATCCCGATTCGGCAACCATCGCTAGTTTTAGGGAGAACCCGCCCTCAGGTCAAGACCCAAACGGTGCACTCGGGACCAGCGTTTTCGTTGCCGGGAAAAATCCTTACATACGCCTTAGACGATGCTTTTTCTGGGACGGCAGTTGGCCGTGCTCCATCCCCGATGCAGACTTCTTTGACACCTGGTCCGCCACCAACGGCTCTTCATTCACGCGCCGCCCACGGGCGCCATGACACCGGAGCGCTTGAGCGTTTACCCTGTTGACTACGATGGCGAGATTTGGCTCCAGTCCGTTGGCCTTCCCTGACTTCAAGGGTGCTACGCGCCGCCTTATCCTCATTAACCTGGCCACATACTTTGCCCTTTTGCTGGCGAATTTCGCATCTCCCTTTGCGGCCAAGATCGCCGGATCGCTCGTACTCGATCCATTCTCATTCATGCACGGAGCTCTGTGGCAGCCCCTGACCTACAGCTTTGTGCACGTAGGAATCGTTGGCACACTCTTCGAGCTGCTCTCCTTATGGTTTCTCGCCGGATTCCTCGAGGCCTTTCACGATGCCAATTGGGTGACGAGCCTCTACGCGATTTCGGTGCTGGGCACAGCCGCGGCGGCGCTCGTGCTCTATCTGGTCGCGAGCACGCTGGCCCCTTCACTGCTCGCCAATGTTAACCCGCTTTACGGCTGTTTCGGCGGAATCTTCGGGCTGCTGGTGGCCATTGGGATCCTTTATGGCGACACCCAGTTCCTTCTGTTCTTCGTCATCGGCATTAAGGCGCGCTACATGGTCATCATCTATGCGCTGGTTGCCGTGGCCATGCTTTTTGGCCAGGAACGCATGTACGCATTTGCGCAGATTGGCGGCGCGCTTGCCGGCATTGCTTTCGTGCGCATGGCGCCCCGCCGCGGAATGTCTCTCATGCTCAGCGAGAGCTGGTACGGCCTGCGCAACCGCTACTACCGCTGGAAGCGCCGGCGCGCGGCCCGCAAATTCGAGGTTTACATGCGCTCGCAGGGCCGCACCGTCAAGTTTGACGGCCAGGGAAACCGGATCGATGAGGATGCGGACGACAAGAAACGCTGGAACTGAGCCAAAAGCATTCTGGAAACCGCGCAAACCGGGACGGCACCCCCGCGCGCCAAGATAAAATCTCATAGAAATGACCAACAAGATAGCGTTTCTGTTTCCGGGGCAGGGCTCGCAGGCCGTTGGCATGGGCCGCGAGCTCGCCGAACGATTTCCCTTGGCCGCCGAAACCTTTGCCGAGGCCGATGCGGCGCTTGGCTTCCCGCTTTCAAAGCTGTGTTTCGAAGGGCCGGAAGAGGACCTTCGCCTGACCGAAAACACGCAACCGGCCATCATGACCGTGAGCGTAGCGGTGGCGCGCGTCCTCGCCGAGCAGGGAGTCTCGCCGGTGCTTGCCGCCGGCCATTCGCTGGGTGAGTGGTCGGCGCACGTCCTGGCCGGAACGCTTTCCTTTGCCGATGCGGTGCGCGCCGTCAAGGCTCGCGGCGCAGCCATGCAGAAAGCAGTGCCTCAGGGCGAGGGAGCCATGGCTGCCGTGCTCGCGCTCGATGCCTCACGGGTCGCCGAGGCATGCGCTGAGGCCGCGCTCGAAACCGGCCTCACCGTTCAAGCAGCGAATCTTAACTCGCCAGGCCAGACCGTGATCTCCGGAGCTGCTGCCGCAGTCGAGAAGGCCGCCGCACTTTGCAAAGCCAAAGGAGCGCGCCGCGCCGTCATGCTTCCCGTCAGCGCTCCATTCCATTGCGCCCTCATGCAGCCTGCGCAAGAGGAAGTGGCGCGCGTACTTTTCGGCATTTCAATGCACGATCCGCATATTCCCGTCGCCGCCAACGTCACCGGTAGCCTGGTTACCACGGCCGACGCCACGCGTGACGCGCTCATTCGCCAGGTCACCGGCGCTGTTCGCTGGGTCGATTGCGTTCAAGCTCTGAAGTCCGACGGCGCGGACTTGTTTATCGAGGTCGGTCCCGGCAAAGTCCTCTGCGGCCTGCTCAAACAGATCGATCCCGAGCTGAAGTCGCTAAACGTCGAAGACGCAGCGAGCCTGGAGAAGACGGTGGCGGAGCTGAGGTCCGGCGAGTAAGCCACCAATCGGCACCGGCCGTTACACCACTCCCAGCTCCTTCAGCACGAACGCATAGTCCAGCGCGATCTCTTTCAGATAGTCATATCGCCCGCTCGCTCCGCCGTGCCCCGCCTGCATATTGGTCACCAGCAGCAGTGGATGCGCGTCCATTTTCAGCGTGCGCAGCTTGGCCACATATTTTGCCGGCTCCCAATACATCACCTGGCTGTCGTGGAGGCTCGTCTTCACCAGCATCGCGGGATAGTTCGCCGCGCGCAGATTGTCGTACGGTGAATAACTCAGCATGTAGCGGAAATACTCCTCCTGATTCGGGTCGCCCCACTCTTCGTACTCAGGAACCGTGAGGGGCAGGGAAGCGTCAAGCATGGTGTTCATCACGTCGACAAACGGAACGTGCGAAACGATCGCGCGGAAAAGATCGGGCCGCATGTTCACGATCGCGCCCATCAGTAACCCTCCCGCCGATCCGCCCTCAGCCGCCACGCGCTGGGGATCACCGTAACCTGCCGCAGTCAGATGCTCTACACACGCAATAAAATCCGTGAACGTGTTGCGCTTCGCCAGCATCTTTCCGGCATCATGCCATGGCTCACCCATGTCGCCGCCTCCGCGAATGTGCGCATAGGCCATCACCATGCCTCGATCGAGCACGCTCAAACGGTTGGAACTGAAACCCAGCGGCAGGGAGTAGCCATAAGACCCATAACCGTACACATAAAGCGGATTCTTCCCCTGCTCGCGCTTGTCTTTGCGATACACAATCGAGACCGGAACCTCGACTCGATCCGGCGCCGTCGCGCGAACACGCTCGCTCGCGTAAAGTGTGCGATCGAAACCGCCCGGAATCTCAAGCTGCTTGAGCAGTGTCGACGCGCCCGTCGCCACGTCATATTCGTATACGGAGCTCGGCGTCACAAGCGATTGGTACGCATAGCGAAACGTTGTCGCGTCGAAGATCCGATTAATGTGCGGATGTGCGCTGTAGGCCGGCTCGGGAAAGGCAATCTCGCCCGCGGGTGCGGCCTCGGCTGCGTCGCCAAACTTCCACAGCCTCAACCGTGGCAGCCCATCTTCGCGCTCGCAGGCAATGAAGAATCCTGCGAACAAATCGACATTCTCGAGCATCACGGCGTCGCGGTGCGCAATCCGTTCTGTCCAGTGCTCGCGGCCCGGAGTGGCCACGGGCGCTGTCACCAGCCGAAAGTTTCGTCCGCGATCGTTCGTCCGAATGAACCACAGCCCGTTGCGGTGGTCGACCGAGTATTCGTGCTCATCCTCACGCGGCGCAATCAGCGAGAAATCCCCAGTTGGCTCGTCCGCACGCAGTACCCGGGCCTCGCTCGTCGTGTGGCTGGCCGACTCCACCAGGATGTACTGGCCGTCGCGCGTCCGCCCAGCCGCCAGGTTAAATCGCTCGTCGTCGTCTTGATAAACCAAGACGTCCTCGTTGGGCCGCTCCATGCAATGGCGCCAAACCTGGAACTGCCGCTTCTGCTGTTCATCTTCAACGGTGTAAAAAAGCGTGCGATTGTCCGCAGCCCACACCACGGACCCAACGCGCTCAACTTCGCCCGCCAGCGTCTTGCCGGTTTCAAGGTCCTTGATGCGGAGCGTGTACTGACGAAAACCCTTTGTGTCGGTCGTATAAGCCAGCCAGCGGCCGTCGTCCGTGATGTCGGTGTCGCCCACGGAAAAAAATGCGTGTCCCTTCGCGAGCTCGTTCCCATCGAGCACCACTTCTTCTTTGGCCCCTTCGTCCGGTCCCGCAAGCCCACCGCGCTTGCGGCAATGGATGCCATACTGCAACCCTTCCTCGGTGCGGGTGTAATACCACCACGCGCCGTCGCGGTAGGGAACCGAGACATCGGTCTGTTTCACATGGCTCAGCATCTCCTCGTAAAGCTTTTCGCGCAGGCCTGCCAGAGGCGCCATCACTGCGTCTGCGTAAGCATTCTCCGCTTCAAGGTACGCCGTCACACCCGGGTTTTCCTTGCCTCGCAGCCATGTGTAGTCGTCAGCGAGCAACACTCCGTGCATGTGCGTTTCAGTGGGTATTTTGAGTGCAATGGGTGGCGAAGGAAGCGGATTCTGGCTCATTTCTATCCCAGTGTAGAGCCTGGAGCTCGGGAACTCGCGGCGCCCCTCCAACGTACAATGGAGAAGAAATGGAAGGCCTTCGCCGCGCGCGTTTGACCATGATCCTGCCGTTGCTGGCGGTTCTTTTCGCTTTCCAGCCTGTTCGCTCGCGTGCCCAGGCGGTCGCGAGTCTGCCCCAACCCACCGACTATGTAAGCGATTTTGCCCACGTGCTTTCGCCCGATGCGATCACGCGGCTGGACTCGATTTGCGAGCAGCTTGATCACTCGCAGGCCAACGCAAAGATCGCCGTCGTCACTGTGCAGTCGCTCGACGGCGACGACGCGGCCGACTATGCAAACCAGCTTGAAGACCACTGGAAGATGGGCGACAAAGGCGACAACAAGTACGCCATGGTGCTTCTAGCCGTTGCCGATCACAAATACCGCATCGAAGTCGGCTACGGTCTTGAAGGGATTCTGCCCGACGGCAAAACCGGCGATATCGGCCGCGACATGGTTCCCGACCTGAAGGCCGGTGATTATGACGGCGCCATGACGGTCGCGGTCGGTGAAGTGGCCCAGGTCATCGCCGACGACGCCAAAATCACGCTCAATCAGGACGAGCCTGTGGCCCCGCCAAGCCAGCCCGCGCCTCAAGGCATCCCGGTCAGCAAGATCATTCTTTTTATTCTTGTACTGGTGTTCTTCGGCGGCGGCTCGCTGCTTCGCATGCTCTTCGGCGCCAGCCTGTTTTTTGGCGGATGGGGCAGGGGTGGTTGGGGCGGGGGCTCAGGGATGGGCGGCGGATTTGGCGGTGGTAGCTTCGGTGGTGGCGGCGGCGGCGGATTTGGCGGCGGCGGCGCTGGAGGAAGTTGGTAAGAGCTAAAAGTTTTGCGTGGCTTCTCGCAAATAGAAGCCGGAGGAGAATTAAACCGTATGAGCCGTGGACTTGGAATTACTCTGGCAGTTTTGGGAGTCCTGCTTCTCGTGATCATTATGGTCTTTGGTAGCTACGTGAGTGCCAGAAACCAAATGGTGAGCAAGGATCAGGCAGTAAAAGCCGCATGGTCTGAGGTCGATGTGCAACTCGAGCGGCGCGCCGACCTGATCCCCAACCTGGTGTCGACCGTGAAGGGCTTCACCAAGGAAGAAAGCAGCGTCTTCGCCGACATCGCGCAGGCCCGGGAAGGGCTGATGAATGCCCAGACTCCCCAGGACAAGATCGCTGCGAACAATCAGATCGACGCTTCCCTTGCCAAGGTTCTTGTCCTTACCGAGAACTATCCGCAACTGCGCTCCAGCGATCAGTTCATGCGTTTGCAGGATGAGTTATCGGGAACCGAGAACCGCATCAGCGTGGCACGGAAGCGCTACAACGACGCGATCCAGGACTACAACACCTTCATCTTGCAGTTCCCCAATAGTATTTGGGCGGGAATCGCCGGTTTCCATCAGAACAACGCCTACTTCGCCGCCAGCCCGGCGGCGCAAACCGTGCCCAACGTGAGCTTCTAAGCTCGCGTCGCCACTTGGGCTAGCCAGCCAAGGAAAACACAAAAGGCCATTCCGCGCACGCGGGATGGCCTTTCTTTGATTCGAGAATCGGCTCGCTTCGAGCTACTTGTAGGAGGCGATAGCGCTCGCCTCGTCGTCGTAGATGTCGAAGACGGTATACAGCTTCGTCAACTGCAGCAGGTCGTGGACCTTTTTGGTCAGCTTGAGCAGTTTCAGCTTCGCGCCTTGATTCTTGGCGGTTGTGTATGCGCTCACCATTTCGCCCAGGCCCGAGCTATCGATGTAGCTTACGTCGCCCAGATCCAGCAGGATGTTGCGCTGTCCCTTGCTGATCAGGTCGCGAATGGCATCGCGCAACTGCACGCTGCCCTCGCCAAGCGTGATTCGCCCGCTGAGTTCCAAAACAGTGACGCCATCCACTTCCCTGGAAGCTATCGCAAGTGCCACGGAAAATCCCTCCTTGTTGGTACATCGGTTATAGCATCTTTACCGCCGCCGGCTTGCGGAAAACTCTCCGCTCGGCTGCCTTGCAGGAAAGATGATCATACGCCGGTCCCCGCGCTCCTGCCACCAGGTTAAGTTTTTCCCCCTGCTGGCGCCAGGTGCTTGATCAGCGTCAATTCGGTCCCAGGATGCAATTGTCGAAAGTGTACCTCATCCATCAGAGACCGGATAAGAAAGATGCCGCGGCCCGTTCCGCGAAGAATGTTCTCGGAGGCCAGAGGATCGGGCACATTTTCGGGGTTGAATCCGTGGCCCTGGTCGGCAATGACAACCACCAGGTCCTTGCCCGTATTTTCCATTGCCACTTCAATCTGGCGGGCAGGATCGTATTCGTTGCCGTGCAGCACGGCGTTGATGGCAGCTTCGCGGACCGCCATTCCGATGTGAAAGCGCTGGTCTTCGTCCAGGCCCGCCTCGGTGGCCAGCTGATCCGCGGCCTCTTCCACCTCGCTCACGCTTTCCATGGTGGAGCTCAGCCGGAAACTCCGCCGTCCTCTACTCGGTCCAGTCACCGGGCTTCCTCTAGCCTCCACCGGGCGGATCCGCAAACTCCGCCCACTGCTCCATTAACCTTGCTGGAAGTTTCAAGTCTGGATGCGATTGTGTCAAGCGGAGAAGGGGGATTACTTCGGTTGGCCCGGCTGCGGATTTGTCCGAGCCAGTGCTGCGGCTCGGAGAGTAAACTTCGTTTCGTAGATCGGCTCTTCATTCACGGACCCGCATCGCACAACCAGGCATGGACCAGCACAACTCAATTCGCGTCAGTCTCACCGGTCTTCTCGGGACGCCCGTAACCGATGCGAGTGGACAGTTGCGCGGCAAGCTCAAAGACATTGTGGTGACCACGGGACCGGACGGCGGAAGGGTGGCGGGCATTGTGCTCAAGGCCCGCACCGGCCTGTCCATCGTGCCTTCTCAGGAAGTCCTGGAAACTCCAGCCGGCACATTGGAACTGCGCTCCGCCGAGGCCGTCTCGCCCCTCAGGGACGAAGGCAGCTTCCTTTTTCTGCAGCGCGACCTCATTGACCGCCAGATCATCGACATCAACGGCAGAAAGGTCGTTCGCGTGAACGACGTTGATTTGGAGTGGACCGACCATGGAGCGGCTCATCATCTGCGCGTGGCCGAGGTCGAGGTCGGGCTGCGTGGTGCGTTTCGCAGGGTCTTTAAAGGTGTTCTTCCGCGCGCGCGCCTGGAATCCATCTCGCGCAGGTTCAGTGCGCGCGCCATTCCCTGGCAATTTGTCGATGTCATTGAACCCGATCCAGCGCGGCGCGTTAAGCTGCGCATCGAGCACGAGCGGCTGGCCGACATTCACCCCTCTGAACTGGCCGACATCCTTGAAGACCTCGCCCCCGCCGAGCGCGAGGCCGTCTTCACCTCGCTCGACGAGGAAGTTGCCGCCGAGACTCTCGAAGAGGTCGAGCCCCGGCTGCAAAAAGCCCTCCTTGAAAAGCTCGACGAGGAGCGCATCGCCGACATTGTCGAAGAGATGGACCCTGGCGCCGCCGCCGATCTTCTCTCCGAGCTGCCCGAGGAACAGTCCGACGCCATCCTCGAGGAGATGGAGCCGGAAGAGCGGCAGGAGGTTGAGGAGCTGCTCGAGTTCGACGAGGACTCCGCGGCCGGCTGCATGACCACCGAGTTCGTCTACCTGGGCGCCGATGCCACGGTGGCGCAGGCCGTGCAGGCGCTGCGCAGTTTCGACGGCGATCCCGAAGGCGTCACCGAAATCTTTCTGCTTGACGAGAAACGCATGCTCCGAGCCGCCATTCCATTAGCTCGTCTGGTCATGGCGCAGCCGGATACGCACCTGAGCGTGCTGGCTGAGCCTCGCGTAATTTCCTGCCCGCCCGACCTGAAACAGAACGACCTGGCCGAGATGTTCGATAAGTACAACCTCCACGCGCTTCCCGTTGTCGACTCGCAGGGCCGGATGGTCGGCGTGGTTCAGGCTGAGCGCGTCATCAGCTTTTTGCGCGAAAAGCTATAAGGACCAGCACATCCCCCTAGGCCCGACTATGCGGACGAATCTGTCCCAAACTGAGCAAAATTGCTCACATTTGGCTTGCAAATCGCCGAATCCTGGATCAAACCCGTTGATTAATCTGAATCTGTGAAACAATCGATGCATGATCCCATTTCCCAAAATCATTCAGGGCGGAATGGGCGTAGGTGTTTCGAATTGGCGCCTGGCCCAGGCCGTCTCAAAACTCGGCCAGTTGGGCGTCGTGTCGGGCACGGCGCTGGATGCGGTCTTTGTGCGTCGCCTCGCCGACGGCGACCAGGGCGGCCACATGCGCCGGGGACTAGACGCGTTTCCGTTTCAGGAGATGGCGAAGCGCATTTGGCAGGAGTACTTCGTGCAGGGCGGCAAGGCCGCAGGCGCGTCCTATAAGGCACTTCCCATGCATCAGAAGAGCGACTCGCGCAAGCTCGTCGAGCTCTGCATGGTAAGCAACTTCGTTGAGGTCTTTCTGGCCCGCGAAGGCCACGACAACCCTGTAGGCATTAACTATCTTGAGAAAGTGCAGATTCCTCATCTGCCTTCGATCTACGGCGCCATGCTGGCGGGCGTAGGCTACGTGCTGATGGGCGCGGGAATCCCGCTTCACATTCCCGGCGTGTTGGACGCGTTTGCGGCACAGCGTGCCGCGGAATATCGCCTGGCTATCACGGGGGCGTCGCAAGTCCAGTTCGCGAATCTTGACACGCCGATGCGGCTCGATCCGGCCGAATATGCTGAGGGACCCCTACCGGCGCTTGACCGGCCCAGATTTCTGGCCATCGTCTCGTCGAACGCGCTGGCCGCGACCATGCTGCGCCGCGCCACCGGCCGTGTCGATGGACTCGTGATCGAGAGCCCCACGGCGGGCGGACATAATGCTCCGCCACGCGGCAAGCTGCAGCTGAACGCAGCCGGTGAGCCCCTCTATGGCGAGCGCGATCGGGTCAACATCGAGGATTTGCGCGCGCTTGGCGTTCCCTTCTGGCTTGCGGGCGGATACGGCAGCGCGGCCAAGCTCCAGGAAGCGCTGGATCAAGGCGCGACAGGAGTCCAGGTTGGAACCGCGTTTGCCTTCAGCCGGGAATCTGGTATGCGGGTCGACCTGAAATCGCGCCTGATCGAGCAGGCGATGGCGGGCGCTGGCGAAGTGTTTACCGATCCGCTGGCCTCGCCGACCGGTTTTCCGTTCAAGGTAGCGCAGCTCGAGGGCACCACTTCGGAGGCCAGTATTTACGACGAACGGAACCGGTCTTGCGATCTCGGTTATCTCCGCGAGCCTTACGCGGCGGGCCATGGCCAGATCGGCTACCGTTGCTCCGCGGAGCCGGTTGAGAATTACGTGGCCAAAGGCGGAAAAATCGAAGAAACGGCGGGGCGTAAGTGCCTTTGCAACACTCTGCTGGCAAATATAGGCCTCGCACAGACGCGCAAAGATGGCTCCGTTGAGCCTGCTTTGATAACCGTCGGCGACGACCTGAATACGATCGCGCAATTCATTGCGCCAGGCCGCAACAGCTATACCGCGGCAGAAGTGGTCGAGAGCCTCCTCGGCAGGAGCACGAGCGCGAGGCATCAGACGGAGCCAGTGCTCGCAGCCATGGCATAGCGCGGCGTGCTAGTTTGAGCAGACCCTTGGTCCGCCGCTGTGCCTTCTATCATTCCGCCGCGAACACTCTCGGTATGCGCTCCGACGGCGCTGGCAGCGCCGGAAACGCCACGTGCGGCTCGGTCTGGTACCAATACGCAGTCGAATAGAAGTTATCGGAGCGGTTATTCGCTGTTCCGTGCTCGATCGTCACACGGATCGATTTCTCAAACGCGATGGGGCTCTCAATGTGCCAACGATAGAGGCAATAGCGGCCCCCTGTGCGCTCGGGGTCCACAATATGGGGTGCGCCTTGGTGCAGATTCGCGAAGGGCTGTCCGCCAAAATCCCACGCGCCGTTGTAATAGTCCTCCGTCCCCGTGCCGTTAATCGTGGGCATTGTGTCGCCGTCGATGAAGATCATGTCATCGCCCTCGCCAAACCAGCCGTTTTCGTTCTGCACCACGGCCTGCGTTACGCCCAGGAAATGTCCTTTCCCCGTGGCCTCCAGAAACACATAATTGTCCCGCCCGTTCAGGTTTTTGCCGTCGCTCTTGACTGCTTTGCAAGGCGCGGCCTGACAATACTGGGCGTGAAAGCGGCCCAGCCCTCGGGGAAGACTCGCGAGCGCCACATAGTCAACCGCGAAATAAAGGTTCTTTGTGCGCTCCGTTCCCTCATTCGTCAGTGTGAAGCGTGCTGCAGTCGCGAAAGGCATCTGGAAGTAAGCGTTTAGCGCCTTCATGGGCGCAACCGTCAGCAAGGCCGACTGATAAATGAAATATTCGCCCAGTCCCAGGCCGAAAAAGTCGCCGACGGGAACTTCAACGGAGGGCGTCTGTTCGCCGTCCCACCAAGCGCGAAGGACCAGATTCTTTAAGTGCACGGGATCGGGTGAATTGATGGTGAACCAGATGTGTGTGACCACCCCGGCGCCATGTACGTCAAGCACCGTGGCGGCCCGGCCCGGATCGACGCCAACCGAGTCATCGTTGCCGCCAGTGCGGTCCCAGCTCGAGGAGCGAAGGTTCTTATAGTTGCGCAGACGAGACAGCCCGAAGATCTCTTCCGGAACCTCCGGTTCGCCTCCTGCGGCCAAGACAACTGGCGAATTCATGCCCATCATCGCGGCCGTTGAAACGCCAGCGGCCGTGGCGAGAGAGCCCAGCAATCTCCGCCGTGAGGCACGAAGAATCTCCTTTGCTTCGATTGGGTTCATACGGGGGTTCCTCCTCAGGGCGATTGTCATGAAAGGGAATTCTAATCGAATCACGCTGTCCGCAACCGTGCCACCGCGCCTGTTGTTGCGCAACGTCGCCCTCTTCGTATCGATTTCGCGTGCCGGCTTCGCGCCTTTGGGTCTTGCCTGTTATGGTCAGTGAGGAATCTTTTTCCGCCACACTAAGACTGCAATGAATCCACCATAGGAACTCGCGTCACCATGTGGAAGCGCTGGCGAATCCGGATATTCCTCTTTCTGGCCGTCCTCGGTCCCGGATTCATTACCGCCAATGTCGACAACGACTCCGGGGGCATCCTCACCTACTCGCAAGCCGGCGCGCAATACGGCTACACACTCCTGTGGACCATGCTTCCCATCACCATCGCGCTCATCGTGGTGCAGGAGATGTGCGCTCGCATGGGCGTGGTCACGGGCAAAGGCCTCAGCGATCTCATCCGCGAGGAATTCGGCCTGCGCATCACATTTGTCCTCATGGTGCTTCTGGTCGTGGTCAACTACACCAACGTGGTCACCGAGTTCATCGGCATCGCCGGCTCGCTGCGCCTTTTCCACGTCACCAAGTTCATCTCCGTCCCTCTTTGCGCCATCCTGGTCTGGTATATGGTGGTGCGCGGCACCTACAAAAGCACTGAAAAAATATTCATCGTCGCCTCTTTGGTCTATATCTGCTACATCTTCGCCGGTGTCCTTTCGCAGCCGGACTGGCACAATGCGCTCTGGGCCACCGTCAAGTTGCCTGCCCGATCGGTATGGAGCGATAAGGCCTATATGTACATGGCCATCGGCGTCGTTGGCACCACCATCGCCCCGTGGATGCAGTTCTATCTCCAGTCCTCGATCGTGGAAAAGGGAATTCGCGTAAAGGACTACGCCGCCTCGCGGCTCGACGTAATTGTGGGCAGCCTGTTCACCGACATCGTCGCCTGGTTCATCATCGTGGCCTGCGCGGCCACGCTCTACGTGCACGGCATGGGCGCCATCCAGGTGGCTTCCGACGCGGCCGAAGCCATGCGCCCGCTCGCCGGCGACTACGCGTTCATCCTGTTTGCCTTCGGGCTCTTCAACGCCTCCATCTTCGCTGCCTCCATCCTGCCGCTGTCCACGGCCTACACCGTCTGCGAAGGCATGGGCCTCGAATCCGGCGTCGACAAGAACTTCCGCGAAGCGCCGTTTTTCTACTGGCTTTATACGTTGCTCATCGCCGGCGGCGCGGTCACGGTCCTCATCCTGCCCGATGCGCAATTGATCAACGTCGCCATTCTCTCCCAGGTGCTGAACGGTGTCCTGCTCCCGGTGGTCATCATTCTCATGCTGCTGCTCATCAATCGCACTGACCTGATGGGCGAGCACAAAAACTCGCGCCTGTGGAACGTGATCGCCTGGGGAACAAGCATCATCGTCATCGGCATGACGATGGTGATGCTGTGGGGGATGATTCCGGGACACTGATTAGATTAGCCCGAAATTCTTGTCCTCGTGAACTTCCCTGTCCTTGGCGTCGAGATCGGGGAGACTGTAGAACCATTTGTAGAAGGCGTCGTCAAACTCGTAGTTTCTTGAGAAGTCCAGCGCTGGGAAGCGGTCGTCGTCCGACTCCAGTTTGAGATAGCGAGTGCTTCCGCCACGATAGGTGCGGACGACGTATTCTCTACGCCCACGAATCGCGCTCAATGGGAGTCTTCTTACGCCAATAAGAGTGGTCAATTCAATCGCGTCAGTGCTGAAACCGACGTGCGCCTTGAATGCGTATGCGGTCATTCCAACCCCCGCCAACAGGAACACGACGCTGACGATCATTCCGACCGGTTTTGCCTCATCGATGTCGAGAAACACTGGGCACCAGAACGCGTAAGCAAAGACAATACTAAATGCAGTAAAGAGAATCGAAAATGCGCGTCAAAAAAAGCTAGGCCGATAAACCGATAGGAGTGGCGCGGGTTCCATCATCGTACACTCATTTCCGGCGGTGAATAGGCGGCCTACTTTATCGCGAAACTCTCTGCCGGCGATATCCGGATTCTGATTCCTGATCACAGAGATGCACTTGCCGTCCTACAGCAGTTTTCCCGCCGCCAAGTCCTTGATCAGTCCACGATCCGCGGCAAGGAATTTGTAGTCGGTCAATTCTTCGAGCTTCACCCAGCGAACCTGCTGGTAAATCTGGTTGTCGATGTCGCCCGTAAACTCCCGTACTGCGAAAAACTGCAGATCCACTGCGCCGCCCCCGCGGTAGTTGTGGCGAATGCGCGTCACCGCCGGGCCGACTTCGGCGCGAATTCCCAGCTCTTCCACCAACTCGCGCGCCAGCGCTTCTTGAGGGCTCTCGCCCGGCTCAATCTTTCCACCCGGAAACTCCCATAGCGACGCCATCGGCTGATCCGCCCGCCTCTGCCCGATCAGCACTTCGCGATCGCGTACGATCAGCGCCGCCGCCACAAAACGAAGCGCGGGAAGGGAAGTGTATGCCTTAGGCGTGGTTGGGCTGTCATTCACGGATTCCAGTTTATATGACACTAAAGAGCGAATTGTCTAAGGATTGTATTCATTTACAGGCTGTTACAAGCTGCAGGCTCGGTCCTCGGAAGTCATGTCCCGAAGGTCGGCCAGCGGCCAACTCTGGGCTTTATTCCCCGCCCACCGCCGCTTCAATGCCTTCGGCTGCCCGCGGCCTGAAGTAGCCCCAGCCTCTTTTCGCCGCCGCTTCCAGCAAGGCCGGAGAGGGGTTCACGGAGAACGCGCATCGCGCCATTTCCAGCATGGCCAGGTCGTGAATCGAGTTGCCAAACACAGCATCGGGCGCCGGCAATCCCACCCGCTTGAGCGCCGCCGCCTTTGCTTCGTCCGTCGGCACATCGACAATTTCGCTGGTGATGATTCCGTCCGCAACGCGCACGTCCGCCGCGAGAATTCGTTCCTTTGGGATGCCGAAATCGCGCAGGCCTTCGACGATCACCCAGCGATTCGTCGAACTCACCGCCCATATCTCGATCCGGGCCTGCTGAATCTTCTTGACCAATGCGGCCATCTCGGCAAACACGCGCCCCCGCACAAAATCATCCACGTAACGCGCTGCGGCTGCCTCCAATTCGCTGTCGCGCAACCCTGCGTACATCTGCACCATCTCGCCGCACATCGCCGCTTCGCTCACGTCTCCCGCACGGTAGGCGCGATAGCGCGAGTCGATCCAGTCGTTGGTCGACCGTGAAACCAACCCCTGCTCCAGCGACCATGCCATGAATCCGTACCCGGCATCGCCGCCCCAAAGTGTTCCGTCGCAATCGAACACCGCAACCTTGGGCTTGCACTCAAACACCAGCCGCTCAAACTCCTCCGCGGTCCATTGCTGAACTTCAGTTTCTGTAGGTGCCAAACGTTTTTTCTTCTTGTCTGCTGGATTCATTCAATTCCATTTTCGTCCATGCAGGCCTGTTTGTGCGCAAACGGAAGGTTAATGAATGATGTACGCGCGGGAACGGGATCCAACATTCGCTTCGGGAGGGCTATTCCAATGCCGGAGCGCTCGGCTGCACGGTTTCCACGCGAATCTTGGCGATGCGCCTCGCATCCATCTCCACAACGGTGAGCCGCCGGTCTTCATACTCCACCGTCTCTCCCACCTTGGGAATGTGGCCCAGGCGCGCCAGCACGAATCCCGCAAGGGTCTCCACGCCGCCGTCGCGCGGCAGGCTCCAGTGCATCTGGGTTTCCAGGTCGCGCAGATTCACGCTGCCATCCATCACCACCGTCCCTCCGGCGCTGCTCAATACCGGGTGCGACGGCGCATCGAACTCGTCTTCCAGCTCGCCCGCAAGTTGCTCGATAGCGTCCTCTGCAGTCACCAGGCCCACGGTCGATCCATACTCGTCCACCGCAATGGCCAGGTGCCGCCGGTTCTGCTTAAAGTCCCGTAGCAGATCCAGCGCCGATTTCGACTCCGGCACCACCAGCACCTCGTGCATGATCTGGCTCAGCCTGACATCACCCTCAGGCGCACCTTTGGACGCGCGAAGATAGAACAGCCTTGCCAGGTCTCGCGCATACACCGCTCCGACGATGTACTCAGGCCCGCGAGCCTCGTCGAAAACAGGAATGCGAGAGTGATTGCGGCCAAAGACACGCATGCAGGCATCTTCAAGAAGCATGTTCGACGGCAGAGAGAAGATCTTCTGCCGCGGCGTCATGATCTCGCGCACCTGCACATCGCCAAGTTCCAGAGCGCGATGCACAAGTGTCTCCTGAAACTCGGGCAGCAGGCCTAGCCGCCTTGCCGCTGTCGCGATCAGCTTCAGTTCTTCGGCAGAGTGAACGCTCGCGGCCCGCTCGCCGGCAGGAATATCGAAGGCGCGCAGAACGACCGCCGCCGAGCGGCTGAGCAAGCGCACCGCGGGACGAACAATGGCCATAAACACCAGCATGGGCGGCGCCACAGCCAGCGCCAGCGCCTCGGCCCTGCGCAGGGCCAGCGCTTTCGGTACCAGCTCGCCGGCCACGACATGAAAGTAGGTAATGAGTGCGAAACCGAGCGCCACGGCCGCCACGTGGCCCCAGATTCGCGCGTCGGGCAGTGCACCCATCCACCCCGCAAGCATTTGCGCAGCCAGCGGTTCGCCCAGCCACCCCAGCGCCAGCGAGCAAAGGGTCACGCCAAGCTGCACCGCAGGGAGCAGATCATCAAGGTTGCGCTGCAGGTTCCGCACCGCCCGCGCGCCCGGTACCCGCGCCGCCAGCATTTGCTCCACGCGCGATTCGCGAATGGAAACCAGCGCGAATTCAACCGCAACAAAGTACGCGTTGGCCAGGATCAGCATGGCCACGGCGACCGGTTTGATAAGCAAGAGCTCGTGCATCTCGCAGAGAGAATAGCATTGGAAGGTGAGCGGCATGCTGGAGAGCCGTTCTGAACCAGGCCTTTTCATGGAACTCGAGGGCCGCCCGGCGCGTAGAAGATTCTGGAGTGGGAATGAGGATAGCGATGAGGCATTTTTGTGCGGCATTTTCAATATTGGTGGCAATGGCGGCCGTTGCAACAGTACCGGCGCGCGCCAGCGAGGCGACATTTGAGCGCGACTTAACTGTCAACGGTCGACTCGATCTGTCGGTTGCCACCGGCTCGGGATCCATTCAACTTACGACGGGTCCCGCAGGGCATGTCCACATTTTCGCGCGCGTCAAGTCCGGCTGGGGCGTGAGCGACGACATGGTGCAGCAGGTCGCGGCGCATCCTCCCATCCAGCAGACAGGCAACATCGTCCGCATTGGTGGGGATCACCGCAATCTCGGCAATATCAGCATCGATTATGAGATCCAGGCTCCGCCTGACGCCTATCTCGATGCCGGGTCAGGCTCGGGCAACGTGACCGACGAAGGTGTAGGCGCAAATGCGAAATTGAGCACCGGCTCGGGGTCGATTCATGCCACCGGACTCCAGGGCGGGTTCACTGCCAGCACCGGCTCGGGTAACATCTACGCCGAGCAGGTCGGCTCCGGCGACGTGAAAGCGAGCACCGGCTCGGGGTCAATTGAACTGAAGAACCTGCACGGCGGGCTGCAAGCCGGAACCGGATCGGGCAATATCAAGGTGGACGGCACACCCGCTGCTCCATGGCGCCTCCACACCGGCTCCGGAAGCGTCGAGCTTTGGACAGGCAATGCGGGACTGACTTTGGACGCCTCGACCGGCTCAGGCAGCATTCACAGCGACCGCGAGATCGTCTCGCAAGGCACAATGGACCATCATCACGTGAAGGGTGCCATTGGCGGCGGCGGGCCCGCAGTGCGCGTCGAAACAGGCTCTGGCAACATTCGTGTTCACTAGAGCGGCCCGATACCAGGAGTTTCTGCTACGGCCGTCTGTCCGCGCTACGGAATGAAGTAATAGGGGTCGGGGTACTTCACTGAATACTCCGCCTCCGGCTTGCCTTTCAGGTCACTCCACTGGTCGCCAACATTCAGCGCCAGCGTGTAACCGGCCCCTGCGATCTGCCCGCGAGCCACAGCCTTGAAATCGCCGATCGTTTGCGAGCCATGATTCAGGGGGCGCATCACAAGCAACTTCCAGTTGTCGAAGCCCTGCGCCCGCAAATTCCGCTCCGTGGCGGCGCGCTGCGTATCGTCCCGGCCGGTAAGAAAGATGACGCTCACTTCCAATCGCTGCGCTTCTTTGTAGAGCCGCAGCGTGCCGGGGATCGCCGGCGCCTGCGCCATATCGAGCCATTGGTCGAATGCGGGTTTGTTATACGCAAAGTCCGCGCCCAGCATCTCCGCGTAGGTCGACAGCGTCGTATCGTCAATGTCCAGAATCAGCGCCAGTTTCTCGTTCGGCCGGCGATGCGCGGCCCGCTGGCGCAGAAACGCGATGGCGCGATCCGCCTGTGCATCCAGGTCGTGTGCATAGCACCCGCACCTGCATGTGCAATCGTGGTACTCCGTGAGTTCCGTTTTGAGCGCGCCGAGATTGGGGATGCGCTCCGCCGCCGCGTCGCTGCTGAATTCGGGCTTGGGCGGTTGCTGCGCGGGAAGGGAACTCAGCCCCATCGCCAGAATCAGCGGCGCCGCAAAAATCCTCCTGAATTGGTTCACCTCTCGAACCTCCTCTCTCATGCTTTGTTCGCTCAGTGTAAACAACGCTCCTTGCATCGCCCCTTTAGACTGAAAGCAAGATGATTCGCGTCTTTCGCCCTATTCCCGTCCAGCGTCTCCGGCTGCTCGTCTTCGATCTCGACGGCACGCTGATCGATTCTGCGCAGGACTTGTGCAACAGCGTGAATGCAACGCTACGCGAATTCAATCTCGTCCATCTGCCCGATCCCGCCATCGCCGGCTTCGTCGGCAACGGCGCCCCCATGCTCATGCGCCGCTCGCTGGCCATGGCTGCCAACATCGCCAACGGCGATGTGAATGAGGATCTTTTCTCCAGGGCCTACGCGTTCTTTCTGCAGTACTATCGCGAGCACAAGCTGGACTTCACCTATGCCTACGAGGGAGTTCTCGACGCGCTCAAGGCTCTCCACGAGTTGCACGACGCCCCCGACGGCCCGCAGAGAACCATGGCCGTCCTCACCAACAAGCCGGTGCGCCCCGCGCGCGGCATTTGCGAGGGGCTAGGCCTTGCCGGCTACTTCCTCCACATCTACGGAGGCGATAGCTTCCCCCTCAAGAAACCCGATCCGCTCGGCCTCCGCTCGCTCATGGAAGAGACTGGCGCAACGCCGGAGCAGACCGTGATGATCGGCGACAGCAAAGTCGACGTCGAGACCGCTCGCAATGCCGGGGCTTGGTCCGTCGGCTGCGCTTTCGGCTTCGGTCCGCAGAACCTGATGGATAGTCCTCCCGATGTCCTCGTATCGTCTGCGGCGGAGTGGACAGAGGCCTTGGGCGTAAACATTTCAAAAAAAACGACTTAGGCCTTGCAGTTTCTGCCGGAACTTTCACGCTCCTCTGAGCGTATATTGGCTTGTAGCGAGGATCGCACACCTATGCATCGAAGATTTCTCGCCCTAAGCCTCTTCGGCGCCGCCCTGGCGGTCGCTGCCGTGCCCGCATGCGCTGAAAATGACGCGGTTCAATTCTTCAACAATATTGAAGTCACTCCTGACGTTCCGGTCAACGACGCCGTGTGTTTTTTCTGCAACGTCGACGCCCACGGCGACGTGAGAGGCGACATTGTCGTCTTCTTCGGCAACGTCCGTCTCGACGGCCAGGCGCACCAGGATGTCGTCAACTTCTTCGGCAGCGTCACCGCGGCCGATAACTCCGCCATCGGTGGCGACCTCGTCTCGTTCTTCGGCTCCGTTCGGCTCGGCGAAAACGTCAGAGTGAATCAGGACATGGTGGCCATGTTCGGCACAGTGCACAGCCCGGCCAGCGTCTCCATCGGCCAGGACCACGTAGTGCTCTCGCCATGGATCCTCTTCGGCCCGCTGCTGATCATTTTCTTCATCGTCTTTGTCATCGTCCACGAGGTCCGGGTTCATCGTGAGCGCCGCTTCGCCCAGGCCTACCCGCTCCCGCCCCGGCAGTAAACCACTTAGGCCCCCCAAGCCCTTTGATTTCAATGGCGCGTTGCCTATCTAAATTTTCGTGCCCAATAATTTTGAATATGTTCAATTTGTTCTTGACTTCATTGTCCAGTCGTCATATTGTTATATTTGAACAGGTTCAAATATCTTTCTCGGAGGTGGATCATGTTCGTTGCTTGCAGCTACTTCTGTTACCTTGCGGTGAGCCTGACAGTTACGATTTGGGTTGCTCGAACTTTGCACCGCAGCGGTCGCGTGTTCCTGATCGATGCGTTCCATGGCAACACGCAGCTAGCCGACTCTGTAAATCAGCTACTGGTCGTTGGATTCTATTTAGTCAATGCCGGATATATCGCGTTGGCGCTCAAAACCGTTGATCCATTGAGCACATATCGGGAAGCCATCGAGTTGGAGAGCGGAAAAATAGGCTTGGTGCTGCTCATTCTGGGCGGAATGCACTTCTTCAACATGTTCGTGCTCGCGCAGATGCGCCGCCACAACAAACTAAGAACTGCGGAGTAGTGGAATGCCGGCGCGAATCACTCCCAAATCCGAAGCCACACGTCAACGCATCCTCTCCGCGGCCCTTCGCGTCTTTCGAGAGCGCGGGTTTGACTTGGCCACCATGCGCGAGGTCGCAGCGGAAGCAGGTGTCGCCGTCGGTGCAGCCTACTATTACTTCGATTCGAAGGACGCGATTGTGATGGCCTTTTATCAGCAGGCCCAACAGGAGATGGGGCCTGCGCTCTACACCATTCTGGCCAGGAGTCGCACACTCGAGCAACGTCTCCGCGGCATCATCGATCAGAAGTTCGAGTACTTTGCTCCCAACCGCGCGCTCGTCGCCACGCTCTCGGCTCATATTGACCCCGCTCACCCGCTTTCCCCATTCAGCAAGGCAACGGCCCCGATTCGAGAGCGCGACATCTTCTTTTTTGCCCGGGCAGTTTCAGAATCCAGGCTGCGCGTTCCGGCGTCAATCCTGCCTTACCTTCCGCGGTTGCTTTGGCTTTATCAAATGGGGCTCATGCTCTTTTGGGTCTACGATCGTTCGCCCCGCCAGGCACGCACCACCTTGCTCTTTGACCGGACACTGACCATGATGCTTTTTATCTTCAAGTTTGCCGGGCTTCCGCTTCTCAAGCCGCTCTACCGCCCTGCGGCGGAACTGCTCAAGTCTATTTATGGAGAAGGCTGACAATGACGGCTCGCCCACTGCGCATCGTCCTGCCCGGCGGCAGCGGCCAGGTAGGCCGCATGTTGGCGCGATTCTTTCAGGAGCGTGGCCATCACGTCACAGTCCTCACCCGCGGCCCCTACACCGCGCCCTGGCAAACGGTGTATTGGGACGGAGCCCAGCTTGGCCCCTGGGTTGAGACGCTTGACGGCGCCGACGTCTGCATCCATCTCTCCGGCCGCAGCGTTAATTGCCGCTACACTGCGCGCAACCGCAGCGAGCTCTGCGACTCACGCATCGGCACCACGCGCCTTCTGCACCGCGCCTTCGCCACGCTCTCCAGTCCTCCGCGCCTATGGATGAACGCCTCATCCGCTACTATCTACCGGCACGCACTTGACCGGGACATGGACGAAGCCACCGGCGACCTGGGCGGTAATGAGTGGATCTCGCGCCGCCGGCGAGCTCCCGCGAAATGGAACTGGACCGTGCAGCTTGTGAAGGAGTGGGAGGCCGCATTCTTCTCAGCCGAGACGCCCGGCACACGCAAGATCGCCCTGCGCATCTCGCTCGTCTTCAGCCGCGCTCCGGGCAGCGTCTTCGCAGTGTTCTCTCGTCTGGTCCGAACCGGCTTCGGCGGGACCCAGGGCAATGGCCGCCAATATATTTCCTGGATTCACGAGTCCGATTTCGCTCGTGCCATCGAATTCCTCATTCAGCGTGAAGACCTCGACGGCGCCGTCAATGTCGTCGCGCCCCATCCGCTTCCCAATCGCGAATTCATGGCCGATCTGCGCGAGGCGTGGGAGATGCCCAATGGCCTGCCTGCGCCCGCGCCGCTCCTCGCAGTTGGCATGTTTTTTCTGCGCACAGAGCCCGAACTGGTCCTTAAAAGTCGCCGCGTCGTTCCAGGCCGCCTCCTTGATGCCGGCTTCGAATTCGAATTCCCCAATTGGCCCGAAGCCGCCCAGGATCTCGTGCGGCAGTGGCGTACGCGCGAAGACTAAGGAGGACGATCGTCGAGAACAATGTCCATTTGATCCGCGCGAGCGGGCAGGAGTACGGCCTCGGCCTCGACTGAGCGCCATTGATGTCTCGAGCAACGTGAACGCAAGCTCGTGGCCTATAGGAAGGCGAATGGGATGGAATCTCAGAAGATTATTCTTACTGCCGACTGGATGTACCTGGTGATGCTGAACTACGCTGTCGATTCATCCATCCTTGAGCGATATGTGCCGCCAGGAACCAGCCTGGAAACATTTGAAGGAAAGACCTACCTCAGTATGGTTGGCTTCGAATTCAACCGCTCACACCTGCTCGGAGTTCCAATGCTGTTTCATCGGGCGTTTGTGGAGGTCAATCTCAGGTTCTATGTCCAGCGGTCGTCTCGTCGAGGCGTGGTCTTCATCCGAGAACTCGTCCCAAATTTCGCTGTAGCCGCAGTCGCGCGATTCGCATTCAATGAAAAGTTTTCGTCTGTACCCATGTGGCATCGGATTGACGCACAGTTTCAAAGCACTACTGTGGATGCTGAATATGGTTGGGGCTCGGGACCTCGCCGATGTTCAATGCGCATTGAAACGGAGGGCCCGAGCTTCCTTCCGGCCGAAGGCTCACTGAGCCATTTCATCTCAGAGCACTACTGGGGCTACACGGCGCAATCGGACGGCGGCACTGTCGAATTCGAGGTGCGGCACCCTCAATGGCGGATCAGGGAAGCGAAACGCGCTGTACTCCAAGGCAGCATGGCCGAGATCTACGGCAAGGAAATCGCACAGGCTCTGGCAGGCGAACCCGATTCCGCTTTCCTGGCGGACGGGTCTGCCGTCACGGTATTCAGAGGAAAAAGAATCAGCGGATGACGACGCGCCGACCACTGTTCACTGCTCTCTGTCCGCCAGTCACTGGCCTTTCGGCGTCACATCCGTCACCGGCAAATCCCAGTGCCCAATCAGATTCTCGAATCGCCGCTGTTCTTCTTTCTTGTACGTGTCCTGATCCGGCCACAGTTCTTTGATAAACGCGGCTTCATCCGGGTTCGAGCTCGTCGCGACCGTCGAGTTCTTGTAGACGATCGTCACGCGATAGTCCCAGCGCCCGTCCTCGGTCGTGTGATACGCCGGCGACTCGATCTTCAATGACACGATTCGCCCCGTCGCCTCAATCTTCTTGAGCAGCGGCCAATGGTTCTTCAGGAACAGATCGAGAAACTCCTGCTGATGCCCCCACTGGCACTTGTAGTAGTACTCGATCGTGTACGGCGCCCCTTCGCTCGACTGCGCCGGCGCCCCCTGCGCCGCCAAACTCCCAGAAGTACCCGCGGCAATCGCCAACGCCACAACAGCCAAAACAATCCTGCGCGTCAATTTTGTCATCGGTGCCTCCATGCAAGCGATGGAAGCATTGTAGCGCGCAGCCCGATTGGCCTCGGAAGAGGCGACCAGCCTCAAGCCGCGGCGCACCCACAAAAAAAAACGGCCCCCGTATTAACGGGGGCCAAGTTGCCTTGGTTCTCTCGCGTTGCGAGAGCTTTTTTGGCGGCCTACGGCGGGGTGGCCGTTGGCGCGAGTGCAGAGCCTCGGGGGAGGAGTTGGCCGCTTATTACGGCTGCTCCGCGCCTGCTGCGGCAGGAGCGCTTTGGGGTGACGCTGCTGCCTGGGCCGCCAAACTGTTTTCCATCACCAGTACATGCACACTGCTGAACCGTACCCGTTCCGGCTTTTGATCCTGATCGCCGGTTGCGGTTGAGGCCATCTCAGTTTCGTTGCCGAGAGCCACAGAGTGCATGCGGTAGACGGGAATCTGATGTTCCGTTACAAGGTAGCGCTTGACTGCTTCCGTCAGACGCTCGGAACTTTGAATGCCTGCGCTGCCCGCCAGAGGCGAGTGCGATTCCATTTCCAGGATGTAGCCTTCGTGCCCGGTCAGGCTCGAGGCTAGTTGATCCAACGCTGCCTTCGAGTCTGAAGTCAGCACTGGGCTTGAGCCGCGGAACTTGATTACGAGGTCCGTCGCCTGGTGATATTGATCCAAGCCGTTCACCGTCGTATTGATCTGGTTCACGTGGTTCGATGCATTTTGAGCGGCGCCGCTGGCGTTCTCCGCCTCAGTGTTCGCGGCCATCGCCAACTGGTTCGCAGCATCGGCCGCGCCTTGAGCCTTCCGGATGCCCGCCTGCGCCCGCTCATCCACATCCTTGATGTATGCGGCGTTCTTGGCGTTCACTTCATCCAGTTCGCTCAAACGGTCGTTGATCGGGTCGATCTGCCTCTTCACCCACTTTTTGCGGGCAAAGGGGTAGATGCGGCCCCAGAACCCCTCCTTCGCGGGGGTCAAGGGCTGTTCGGTTGCTGGCATGGGGGAGGGCTGAGCCTGCGCCGCCGAGGTAGAAGTCGTGGTGGTCTGGGTCGTAACCCCAGACGACGTTCCAGTGTTGACTTGGTCCTGAGCCCAAATGGGAAGTGCAATTGCAGATGCCAACGCAAGTACGGCCAGTCGGCGGGGGAGAAGTTTCGCTTCAATCGCAGATATTTTCATGGGTTAAACCCCTTTTTTTGCCTCGCGGCATTGAATCGCCGCGGGATGGAGCGCTGCTTTCCGCTCGCCCTGTTAAAAGCAAGATCGCTGCCAAAGTTGGGGCCTGGCTCGGAAATCAGCTATCTATTTGAAAATAGGTACTTTAGTATTTTCGACGTCGGTGGGAAAATGGCCCGATTCAAGGCCTGTAAACCCTTGTTTGCGCGTAATTTTTGCATCTTCGCGTAGTTTCTACTCTGTCGCGAAAGACGCGCCTACTTCAGATCGACATGGATGATTCGGATCTCGGGGAAAGCCCCGTCCCAGTCCTGGGCAATCGTGTCGAAAATCAGCCGGAAATCGGCGCTGTCTCCCGACTTCAGCGGTGCTGCCGATACAGGCTCGACATCCACATAAGGCTCGCGCGTACGAATCAGGCTCAGCGCCTCGGTTTCGTTCTGCGCCACCTCGTGCGCCGGATCGCGGAACAAAACCTGCACCGTGATCTCGCTTACCGTCCGGCTGCCTGTATTCGCGATCGACCCGTCGAGGTAGGTCACCTTGCCGCCCGCCAGGTTTGCTGACTCGCTCATGTGGAGATTGCTGATCGACAAATTGCCTGCATAGGGATCGAGCGCCGCCGAAATCGGTGTCACAGCCGGAGCGCTCTTTCCATGTTCGTAAAACAGGACCAATCCAATCGCCACGGCTACCAGGATTACCGCGGCCACGACCATGGGCAGCCAGTTGCGCTCCTGCGCCGCCTGCGGACGAATCAATTGTGGACCTGTGCTCACGAGCGCGATTGTACACCCGATTCTATTGGTCTCGTCGGGGCTCTCCATGCTTCAAACGCTTGGCGTGCAAGCCTCCTTCGTGTCCCTCCTGCCTGAACTTGGCCCGCTTATCTGGATCGCCATTCTTGTTTGAATCCAACGTGCGCCTCGCGCGTCTAAGGAGCATCTGAGCGGGATGGGACTTGAACGCCTGCGAATCGACGTCACCGAGTCTCAAGAAGCTTCGCAAATCGGGGACCTTGAACTTTAAGAAAAAGGACCAGGTCCCAAAAGAACGAGGAAAAAGGAAACCAGAAGCGTGATCGAACCGTAAATCAATGTGAAAGGCATTTGAAAGGCAGGCCCCCAATGCAGCCCTCCCCGAATCAGGCAATCAGTTCGCCGCCAACCTCTTCCGCCGCCTTTCCTCAATCCAAACCAGCCGCAGAGCGAGCCTACCGGGGCCTCACCATCGCCGCAATGCTCCTGATACTCGCCAGTCTCCTTCTGTTCTAGAGGCTTCTGAGCAGAGCATCCCCGCATCTCGCAGCGCGAAATCCCGCAGATGGCTGCGCGCATCCTCCATGTGAGACAAACACTTCAACCTGGCACTAACGAGCTAATAGCTAAGGGCTAAAAGCTAATAGCCGTCTCTCACCCGAACCGCGCCCGCTTGATCCCCGTCTGCCTGCAGTCCTTTCCGGTCATCTTTACCCGGATGCACATCTCCGCAAGCCGTGACAGCATGCGGTCCCCGATGCGGTCGCCGAGCGTCGCCTCGCGCGCAGCGCGCTCCGGATCGCTCGTCCCTCCGCCTCCCGCCTGCAGGTCCGCATAATTTGTCGTGATGATTGTCGTCTGCCGGTCGTTGTAGCGCGTGTTCAGAATCAGCGCTACCGTGTCCCACACCCATTCGTTGGGCTTTTGCGCGCCCAGGTCGTCCAGCACCAGCACTTCGGCGGCAAACACCGGCTTCAGCAGCTCCAGTTCCGTGGTCCGCACCTCGGGGTTGTAGCTGTTCTGGATGCTTTTCAGCAGTTCCCGATAATCGCAGAACAGCCCCTTCGCGCCGCGCTCCCGCACCAGACGCTGCAGCACGCCCACCGCCAGGTGCGTCTTGCCCACGCCCATCGAGCCGGTAAAGAGCAGCCCCTTGCCCGCCGTCCCCGCCGGATATTCCTCCACAAATCGCCTCGCCGTCAGCAAGCCCTCGGCCAGCGACCGGTCGGCCTCGTGGTAAATCTCGAAAGTGTCCAGCGTGCAATCCTTGTACCGCGCAGGAATCTGCGCTGCCTGAATCCGCCGCTGCTCCCGTTCCGATTCCTGGCACGTGCACTCGCGGCTCACCCAATTCCCGGCCGCATCCATCGCCCGAACCAGACCCACTCCCTCGCAAATCTTGCAAACCGTCATCTCGTTTTCCAGCCTAGCGCATTCATCCTTGCTCACACCCGGTGCACACCACGTGACCGAATGTGGAAAATCCGCGTCCCGTTCTGCTGGCTACAAGCACTGAGCTGATCCCTTCATCCCTAATCCCTGATGCCTGATCCCTATCTTCTCGCTCTCTCTTCTAAATCTGGTCGAATGGCCGCGCCAAACCCCCGGCTGGTCTGGTATATGAATGAGGAGGAGCAATCAAGTCCCCCTCCGCTACGCTCCAAAAGGATCTCCATGTATACCTCTTCGTCTCTGCCACGTCTCTGTGGCCGCGCATTCACCGTTGCCATTCTTGCCACCGCGTCCGTGGTCTCTCATGCCCCAGCGCAAAGCGCTCCTGCCCCGTCCGCCCAGCCCGTTGCGCCGGTTCGCCCTGTCACCACCGACTACTTCGGCACCACCGTCACCGATCCCTATCGCTACATGGAGAACCTCAGCGATCCCGACGTCGCCGCGTGGTTCAAAGCGCAGGACTCGTACACGCGCGGCGTCCTGGCCAAAATCCCCGGACGCGATGCTCTCCTCGCCCGCATTCAGGAGCTCGATCGCTCCACCCCGGCCATCGTCTCCGCCATCGTTGCCATGCCCGGCGGCCGTTACTTCTACGAGAAGACTTTGCCTAAAGAGATCGTCCCCAAGCTCTACGTTCGTGACGGCCTCAATGGAACCGAGCGCATTTTGCTCGATCCCGACAAGTATCCCGCTCCGGCCGGATCGCACAACGCCATCAGCGATTACACCCCTTCATGGGACGGCAAGATGGTCGGTGTCGCCGTCTCTGCTGGCGGCTCTGAGGTTGGCGCCATTCACGTCCTCGACGTAGATAGTGGTAAGGAGCTGCCGGAAACCATTGACCGAGTGCGATTCGGCTCGGTCCAGTTTCTTCCCGACGGCCATGCCTTCACCTACAATCGGCTGCAAAAGCTCGCGGCCGGCCAGCCACTCACCGAATCTGAAGAGAAGAGCACGGTCTACCTGCATGTTCTGGGAACCCCAGTCGACAGTGACAAGCCCATCCTCGGATTTGGTGTTTCGCCACAAGTCGACGTGAGCGTCACGGACCTCCCGTTTGTCGTCCCCACATTTCATTCCAAATGGGCCATCGGCATCCTGTACCATGGCGTGCTAAACGAGCACACCTATCTGAAGGCGCCCCTCGATTCACTCGGCAAACCCGACATTCCGTGGGAGAAGATCTGCGACACTTCCGATGACATCACCTCGGTCGCCGTGCGGGACAGCGATCTCTATCTCCTCAGCTATCTCGGCGCGCCGCACTATAAAGTGCTTCGCATCAGCCTTGACCATCCCGATGTCGCGCACGCGGTTACGGTCGTTCCTGAAAGTGATGCGGTCATCCACACGATCGCCACCGCCTCTGACGCTCTCTATGTGCAGCAGACCAGCGGCATGGTCGGCGAATTGCTGCGGGTCGATTACGCCGGCGGCGCGCCCCAGCAGGTTCAACTCCCGTTTCAAGGCTCCGTCTCCATCGAGTCTTCCGACGAGCGCATTCCCGGTGTCCTGGCCACCATGACCTCGTGGGTGCGTGCTCCTCGAACCTACAACTACGATCCGCAAGCGCGCACGGTCACTGACACCAAACTCCGCCCCGTGGGGCCCTTCGGCGATCCCGAGGACATCGTCTCTGAAGAGGTCATGGTCAAGTCTTGGGATGGCGTCATGGTTCCCCTGTCCATCATGCACAAACGCGGCATCCCCATGGACGGCTCCAACCCCACTCTTCTTTGGGGCTACGGAGCCTACGGCATCAGCGAAGATCCCAGCTTCTCTCCCGTATGGCTTGCCTGGCTGGAGAAAGGCGCCGTATTAGCAGTCGCCCATCCACGCGGCGGAGGCGAGCTCGGTGAAGATTGGCATAAGGCCGGTCAAAAGCTCACCAAGCCCAATACATGGCGTGACTTCATCGCCTGCGGCGAGTACCTCATTGCCTCGAAATACACCAGCTCGGCAAAACTTGCCGGTCAGGGGGGCAGCGCAGGCGGCATCACCGTGGGCCGCGCCTTCACTGAGCGGCCCGACCTTTTTGCCGCCGCACTCGACGATGTCGGCATGTCCGATGCCCTGCGTTCCGAAAACATGCCCAACGGCCCGCCCAACATTCCAGAATTCGGGTCCACGACAACGCAGTGGGGTTTTGAAGATCTGTACGCGATGGATTCCTATCACCACGTTCGCGATGGCGTGCATTATCCTGCCATCCTGCTCACCACCGGTTGGAACGATCCTCGCGTCGCGCCATGGGAGCCGGGAAAGATGACCGCGCGCCTTCAGGCTGCCGCGGCAGCCGGCAAACCGATTCTGCTGCGCGTCGATTACGCCGGCGGCCACGGCATCGGCTCAACCCGGGAGCAGCGTCAAGAGGTGACCGCCGACGAATGGAGTTTTCTGCTCTGGCAGTTCGGAGTCGCCGGCTTCCAACCCTGAGCCATGATCGGTCGCACCGATCGCTGAATTCGATTTCGGGCCGCTGAATCGTCTACTACCGTTGCTCTTGGCGTCGCGCTCCCCGAGAAGAAATTTCGCTGGCAGGTGACTGCATTGGACCTGATTGACCGCCTTGCTGAACACAAGACGCTCGCTACAGCGCCGCGGGAGGAGCTTGCCTGGCTCGCTGCGCACGGCACGCTTCACTCCCTCGTTCCCGGTAAAATCCTTTCCCACAAAGCCGTCGCGGTCGAGGGCCTCTACATCATCTTGTCGGGCCACATTTCGCTCTCCGTCGACCGCGGCTCCGGCCCCCAGAAAGTCATTGACTGGCGTGCCGGAGATATCAGCGGCATTTTGCCTTTTTCGCGAATGACTGCGGCTCCCGGCGACGCCATCGCCGAGGAGCCCACTGAAATACTCGCCGTTCACCGCGATGACCTCCGCCAGCTCACGCGCGAGTGCTACACCGTCACGTCGATTCTCGTGCACATCATGCTCGACCGCGCGCGCCTGTTCACGTCGAGTGATTTGCAGAACGAAAAAATGATCTCACTCGGCAAGCTCTCCGCCGGTCTTGCGCACGAGCTCAACAATCCCGCATCCGCCATCGAGCGCAGCACAGCGTCACTCAGCAACAGGTTGGAAGAAGCGGAATCGGCAACACTTGCTCTCGGTACGGCCCGCCTCGGCGACGCACAACTCGCCGCCGTCGATCAAATTCGCAACGCCTGCATGGCTCGCGCGCCCCAGGGCGTCCGCTCTCCCTTGCAGCAGGCCGAGCGCGAAGAGGCCATTGCTGACTGGCTGTCGGATCACGGGCTCGTCACGGCCAATTCTGACGTTCTCGCCGATACGCCCGTCACATTCGATGCTCTCGATCAACTTGCCGCCACTGTGGAGGGCCCGGCTCTCGATGCCGTCATTCGCTGGGCCGCGGCCGGCTGCGCCGTGCGCGGCCTTGCTTCCGAGATTCAGGAAGCCGCCATGCGCATCTCCGGTCTCGTCATAGCCATCAAGGGCTTTACGCACATGGATCAGGCCATGGTCGCAGAGCCGGTGGATCTTGGCCCAAATCTCAGCAACACCGTCGTTGTGATGCGAGCCAAGGCGCGTCAAAAATCCGCCGAAGTCGCCATCGAGCTGGAGCCCGGCCTGCCTCTGGTGCGCGGTTTTGCCGGCGAGCTCAATCAGGTTTGGGGAAACCTCATCGACAATGCGCTGGATGCGATTCAGGACGGCGGCAGGTTAGAGGTCAACGCCCGCCGCGACGGCCAGCGCGTTGTTGTGCGCATCGTCGACAACGGCCCCGGAATTCCGCCGCAGATCCTTTCGCGCATCTTCGATCCGTTCTTCACCACCAAGCCCATGGGGCAGGGAACGGGTCTCGGCCTCGACATTGTCCGCCGTCTGGTTCGCCACAACGACGGCAACATTGAAGTCGACTCAAAGCCCGGCCGCACGGAATTTCGCGTCACCTTGCCCATCGCCGATCCTGAAAGCACGGTGCCTGCGAAATGAACAAGCCGGTTCTGTTCATCGTGGACGACGATCCACAGGTTCTCGCCGCCGTTCGCCGCGACCTGCGCTCGCGCTATCGCGAGAACTACACCGTCATCAGCGCGCCGTCCGGTGAAGAAGCGCTCTCCGCAATCCGCGAGCTCAAGAGCCGCGGCGACTCCCTCGCCATGCTCATCTGCGACCAGCGTATGCCAGGCATGATGGGCAGCGAAGTGCTCGCCCAATCACGCTCCATTTATCCGCTGGCTCGCCGCGTTCTGCTCACCGCGTACTCCGACATTGATGCTGCCGTTAAAGCCATCAACGAGGCGCACCTCGATCACTATCTCTCCAAACCCTGGCAGCCGCCGGAGGAACGCCTCTTTCCTGTCGTCGACGACCTGCTCGATGCCTGGCAGGCCGAATATCTGCCCGAAGCCAAGGGTCTCCGCCTCGTCGGGTTCCAGTGGTCTCCCCAATCGCACGCCATCAAGGATTACCTCGCCAGCAATCTCATTCCCTATCGCTGGCTCGATGTCGCACGCGACGCCGACGCTCGCGCGTTGCTTGACGCAGCCGGAGTCACCAATGATGAGCTTCCCGCACTGTTCTTTGACGATGGCTCGGCCGTCCTGCGTAATCCCGCTCCGCGCGAGGTCGCCGAGCGTCTCGGCAAACCGCTCATCGCGGCCTTTGACGTCTACGATCTCGCGATCGTCGGCGCCGGCCCCGCCGGACTTGCCGCCGCTGTCTACGGCGCGTCCGAAGGTCTGCGCACGCTCTTGCTCGACCGACATGCTCCTGGCGGTCAGGCCGGTTCCAGCTCCCGTATCGAAAACTATCTTGGATTTCCCGCCGGCGTCAGCGGGAGCGAACTCACGCGCCGAGCCATCACTCAGGCGCAGCGCCTCGGTGCCGAGTTCCTCGCGCCGCTTGAGGTCACCGGCGTCTCCATCGACGGCGGCTACAAGTCCCTTTCGCTCGGCGACGGCCGCAAGATTGTCACACGCGCCTTGCTCGCCTGCACTGGCATGTCATATCGCGAGCATCTCGCGCCCGGCATCAAGGAGCACACCGGAGCCGGCGTCTATTACGGCGCCGCCACCACTGAGGCCGCCGCTTTTCGCGATCGTCATGTGACGGTCGTTGGTGGCGGAAACTCGGCCGGCCAGGGCGCAATCTATCTCGCTCGCTACGCGGCGGAAGTCGATATCGTTATTCGCCGCGACAGCCTGCGTGACACCATGTCGCAATATCTCATCGAGCAGATCGAGAAAACTCCCAACATCCACCTGCGTCCTCAAACTGAGATTGAAAAGGTCGAAGGCGAAGGTCACGTCGAGAGCGTTGTCTTCAAATCCCTCATTGACGGATCAACCGCTTCGCATCCGGCCGACGCGCTCTTCATCTTCATCGGCACGCGTCCGCGCAACGACTGTCTTCCGCCCGAAGTTCTCTGTGATGAGAAAGGTTTTGTGCTCACGGGCCGCGACCTGATGGCCGCTGAAGGCTACGCGCGCACTTGGAAGGAGCAGCGCGAACCGCTCATTCTCGAAACTAGCGTTCCCGGAGTCTTCGCCGCCGGGGACCTCCGAGCGAACGCGATGAACCGCGTTGCTTCAGCGGTCGGCGAGGGATCCATGGTAGTGCGCCTTGTGCACGAATACCTCGCGCTCACATAAGCGCACTTAGTCGCACACCAGTGCGCCATCAGGAAATACCTGCTCTTCGATTTCCTCCAGCTCGGCCGTATCGCCAGCCGCAATCATCGGCACAAAGAATCGCTCCACTTCGCCGAGCACATCAGGCCCCGTCCGCGCGTGGTAAATCGCCGAGCGCAATTTCGCTCCGCCGGGCACGCCGTGAGTAAACCAGGTCGCAAACTGCTTCATCTTGCCCTCCGGGTCGCCCAACCTCGCATCGCGCGGTAGGTCCTTGGTCGCCTCGGTCTCGGCCAGCAGCATTTCAAAGTACGCGCGGATCATTCTGTAACGATCCTCGTTCGTTGCCCGGTCGTAGCTGCCCGTCGTCGTGTACTGCGCAATCTGCCGGAAGATCCACGGATTCGCCGGCGCCGCCCGCCCGATCATCACCGCGTCGCATCCCGTCTCGGCAACCATCGCCGCCGCGTCCTCCGGCGTGCGCACGTCGCCGTTGCCCATCACCGGAATCTTCACCGCCTGCTTCACTGCCGCGATCCATTGCCACTGCGCCTGCCCGCTGTAGCCTTGCTCGCGTGTCCGCGCATGCAACGCAAGTCCGTTCAGGCCCTCGGCCTCGGCCATCTTCGCGAGTTCGACACACACAATTTGCGAGTCGTTCCAGCCCATGCGGAACTTCACGGTGAAGGGAATCGTCACCGCCTTGCGAATCGCTCGGAAGATTTCGCCGATCTTCGGCAGATCGCGCAACAGCCCCGACCCTCCATTGCATCCCACAACGCGCTTGGCAGGGCAGCCGAGATTCAAGTCGACCGTATCGAAGCCGGTCTTCTCGACGATGCGCGCGGCTTCCGCGAGTGTTTCCGCGTTCGATCCGAACAGTTGCGCTCCGATCGGATGCTCATCATCGTAGAAAGTCAGGTACCGCCGCCGCTTCGTCTCGCGCATCCGCGCCAGCCCATCCGCTGACGTGAATTCGGTCATAATCAGCCCGCACCCCGACTCCACATTCGAAATCGTCGTCTCGACTGTCTCTGTCGCAGGCTCTTGACACCTGACACCTGCCGCGGCCCCCTGCGAGCGATTTTTGTTCGCTGGTGTGGCTGAAACCTGATCCCTTGAAAATAAGCTCGCATGCCGTATGAATCTCCGGAACACCGTGTCGGTCACGCCAGCCATCGGCGCCAGAACCGTCGCCGGCCGCACCACGACCGCGCCTAGCCGCACCTCCGCCGGAACCCGCGCCTCTGCGGGCATCGCGTGCTCTACTGGATTGTCCCAGTCCTTGTTTACCGTGAATCCGCGGCCTGACATCTCACTCCTGATCAGCTTGGAAACTCTGCTACTTGGTACACAAACGGCTTACCCCTCGAACTCGGGTCCCAGCCCGCCGCCATAGCCTCGCGGATATGAGACTCAACTTTTTTGGCGGTAACTTTTACCCTACGTGGATCAATGCGTGACCAGCCGTCCTTCTGAGTTCGTATCGGTGGATACTCAAGAAAAAGTTCGCGGCGTACAGCTCCCGTGACTTGCACATGAACTGCCACACCCTTCCACCGATCCTCGCCACACCACTGCTGTTCGCGGTGCAAGTTCCAAAGCAGCGGGATACCATCGATTTTTATCTCTGACACGATCGAACGCTTTGGTCGTGGCATAGCTTTTGTCTCCGTGGCACAAACAGCTAGAAGGTGGAAGCTTCTTTTTCCCCCAGACAAACGTGAGCCCCCGCCGTGGCGGAGGCCCACTGGTCCAACTCCTGCCTCGGCTTACTTCGCCGCCGCAATCGCCTTGTCGCTCTTCGCGTACTTCCGCCGGAACCGCTCTACGCGTCCCGCCGTGTCGACTAACCTCTGCTTGCCGGTGAAGAACGGGTGGCAAACCGAGCAGATTTCCACGTGAATGTCGCCCTTGTGGGTCGACCGTGTCTCAAAGTTGCTTCCGCAGGCGCACATAACCCGCACCGCGGCGTAATTGGGATGAATCTTTTCCTTCGGCATCGCTCGAAATACTCGCCTTTCCTTCAATTCGTCTCTCTCCGTATTGTAGGGGGATTCGCCCGCTTTCGCAATTCCGGGCCAGGGAACTGCAAAAGCAGCTATTAGCACTTAGCCGTTAGCTTTTAGCTCTGTCCACAGTGACTTACGGCGTCTTAACCGCGATTGCCCACTCAGCATGAACAAGCTAAGAGCTAATGGCTAAAGGCTAATAGCTGTTTCAATGGAAATCCCTCGACCTCACTTCGACCTTCGTGACCTCCAGCGGCACAATCCGCTGCGCCTTCACATGAATCACGCCCTCCTGGTTCTGCACCGGCCCTTCGATGCGCAAAAACCGGTTCCGCGTCACCACCAGCCGGTCGCGCTCGAAAACATCCGGCGTCAGAATCACATTCGCAATTCCCGTCTCGTCCTCCACCGACAAAAATACAAATCCCTTCGCCGTGCCCGGCCGCTGTCGAGCAATTACGCATCCGGCAATCGCCACCCGCCTGCCGCTCTTCAACGCCTCAAGTTCCCGCGCCGAAAAAACTCCTTCTGCCCGCAACTCCTCGCGGTGATACGCCATCGGATGCCGTCCCGTCGTCAGCCCTGTTCCCGCATAATCCGCCGCCAGCCGTTCCTCCGTCGTCATCTGCTTGAGCGGCATCGCCGTCGCGCGATCCGCAGCGGATCCTCCGTCGAAATTTTTCTCGCTCCGCTCCCCTGCCGCGCCCCGCAATTCTGCCGTTGCCCCATCCTTCGCGCAGCGAAGGGTGGGATTCGCCTCCGCCTCGCGCAGCAGCGGCCCAACCGGCCTTCCCGCCCACTCCACCTGCCACAGCGCATCGCGCCGGTGCTCCACTTCACCCAGCGAATTCAATGCGCCAATCTGCGCCAGCGCCACCAGCTCTTTGCGGTTCAGCTCCGGCACGCGCCGCGTCAAATCGTCCACGCTCTTGAAACCCGCCGTGCCGCGTGCCGCAATCAGCGCCTCCGCCGACGTCTGTCGCAATCCCTTCGCGTAATTCATCCCCATCCGCAATGAGACCGATCCATCCTCTTCCTTTTCCAAACTGCACAGCCACTCCGATCGCTGCACGTCGATCGGCCTCACCCGCAGCCCATGCCGCTGTGCATCTTTCACCAGCACCGCCGGAGAATAAAACCCCATTGGCTGGTTATTCAGCAATCCGCATGTGAACGCCGCCAGGAAATGCACCTTCAAATACGCCGATGCATACGCAATCAGCGCGAAGCTCGCCGCGTGGCTCTCGGGAAATCCATACATCGCAAACGACGAAATCCCCTGCACAATATTTTCCTGCGCCTCCGCGCCGATCCCGTTGCGCGTCATCCCCGAGCGCAGCCGTCCCTCTAGGTCCTTCATCCGCTGCATCGACCGCCGCATGCCCACCGCGCGCCGCAGCTCCTCGGCCTCCGCGCCCGTAAAGCTCGCCACCACCATCGCCATGCGCAGCAGTTGTTCCTGAAACAGCGGCACGCCCAGAGTCCGCTTCAGCACAGGCTCCAGCAGTGGGTGCGGATACGTCACCTCCTCCTTGCCCTGCCTGCGCCGCATATATGGATGCATCATCTTGCCCACAATCGGCCCCGGCCGGATGATCGCCACCTGCACTACCAGGTCGTAAAAACGCACCGGCGCGTTGTGCGGAATCGACGCCATCTGTGCGCGGCTCTCCACCTGGAACATGCCCACCGTGTCCGCCTTGCAAAGCGTCTCGTACACCACCGGGTCTTCCGGCAATAGCGCCAGATCCACCTGCTTGCCGTAGTGCCGCGGAATCAGCTCGATCGACTCCTTCAGCGCCGCCATCATCCCGAGGCCGAGCAAATCCACCTTGATCAACCCCATGTCCGCGCAGTCTTCCTTGTCCCACTGGATCACCGTCCGTCCCGGCATCGACGCGCGCTCAATCGGCACCACGCGATTCAGCATCCCCGCGCAAATCACCATGCCGCCCGAGTGCTGTCCCAAATGCCGCGGCAGATCCTTCATGCGCAGGCACAAATCCAGATACCGCGCAATCCGCGGATGCCGCACGTCGAAGCCTGCCTGCAGGAAATGTTTCTCCATCGTGTCGTTCGGACCACGCCACTCCCAGTGCCCCATCAACCCCGATAGCCGCGCCGACTGCTCCTCCTCGAATCCCAGCGCCTTGCCCACCTCGCGCGCTGCCGACCGCCCGCGATATGTGATTACGTTCGCCGTCATCGCCGAGCCCAGCGCGCCGTAGCGCTCATACACGTACTGGATCACCTGCTCGCGCTCGTCGCCCGACGCCAGATCCAGATCGATGTCCGGCCACTCGCCGCGGTTCTCGCTCAGGAACCGTTCGAACAAAAGCTCCATCCCCACCGGATCAACCGCCGTCAGCTCCAGCGCATAGCACACCGCCGAATTCGCCGCCGATCCGCGCCCCTGCACCAGAAATCCCCTCCACTGGCAGTAGCGAATAATGTCCCACACGATCAGGAAGTACCCGGCAAATCCCAGCTTCGCAATCAGCGCCAGTTCGTGCTTCACCTGCGCCCGCGCCTTCTGGAGCAAATGCCGCTTTGCAGGCGATCCGTAACGCTTACGCACGCCCTCCTCCACGCGCTTGGCCAGAAAACTGTCCATCGTCTCGCCCTCCGGCATCGGGTAATGCGGAAATTCGTAGCCCAGATCTTTGAGTGTGAACTCCAGCCTGTTGCTCACAATGCGCGTATTCGCAATCGCCTCGGGAATGTCGTGAAACAGCGCCGCCATCTTGCGCGCCGTGCGCAAGTGTCGCGCGTTATTGCGCGCGAGCAGCCGCCCTGCGCGGTCGAGCGTCGTATGATGCCGGATCGCCGTGAACACGTCGAGCATCTCGCGGTCTTTCTCTTCCGCATAGCGCACGCCGTTGGTCGCAATCACCGGCAGGCCCAGGCTCTCCGCCACACTGAGCAGCGACTGGTTGCGGCACTCCTCTTCGCGCTCCTGGTGCCGCTGCAGTTCGAAATACAAATTGCCATGCCCGTAAATCGTCGCCAGCCGCTCGGCAATTTTCCTAACATCGCTCTCGCCGCCGCGCGCGAGCGCCGCCGCCAGCGGCCCCTCCTCGCCGCCCGTCAGGCAAATCAGTCCGGCCGAAAATTCTTCCAGGTCTTCAACTGTCGCCGCGCCCTCTGCCTTCGTCGCCTCGCGCATCTTGAAGCGCGTAATTAGTTGGCACAGATTCTGGTAGCCGGTCTGCGACGCGCATAGCAGCACCACTCGCGCCGGCTCCTCGGGAAACTGGCGCGGCAGCCAACTTGCCGGTGTCGCGCGGTTGCCCAGCGAAGACACTGCAATCTCTGCGCCAATGTGCGCCTTCACCCTGCACGGTTGCGCCGCCGTGTGAAAGCGCGCCGCGCCGTACACGCCATTCCGGTCGGCCAGCGCGATCGCCGGCATCTCCAGCTCCACTGCGCGCTGGATCAACTGTTCCGGCAGGGTCGCCCCGGCCAGAAAGCTGAATGCGCTCGTCGCGTGCAGTTCAATGTATTCGCCGTCTCTCGCAATCGCCGCAGCTTGCGTCGTCTGTACGCCAGCGCGCGCTTTCACCGCCGGCCTGTACGCATCGTTCGGATGGCAAACCGGCGTCCCCGGCGAGCGTGCATTCGGCACCCGGTGCGTATTCGGAATGTCGATGCGTTGCTCAGTCGTAAAATGCCTCCAGCCGCCACACATTCCGCTTGCGATCGCAGCTCAGCAGGCATGCAACAGATCGCCCACCGCTCATCGCCGCCAGCACATCCCACTCCTCCGCGTCCCACGCCTCCAACGTCCACCAGCACCCGCTCGTCCTCCACGGTCCATACGCCGCCGCAATCTCGTACAAATTTTCCTGGTCGCGAAAAACTGTCGGCTTCGCCGCGCGCACCGTCACCCGCACCGAGCGCGCCGGCCGCACCCGTCGCAGCGCCATTCGCGGCGTCGCCTCCATCTCTGCTTCTTTTCCACAGTTCGCGGTGAACCCCTCGATCCGGAATCCGTCCGCGCGATGCGTATCCTCGAGCACCGGCGAACCCACGCGCTCATCGCCCACCATCGCGCGCAATCGCGCCAGCGTCACATCCAGCCGCGAGGGCTCCGGTGTCTGCGGCGCAAACAATCCCAGCTGCACCTTGCTCTGCGCTCCCGCCTCCGCGCGCAGCGTGAGCCGAACCACCGCTGCCTGCGGCGGATGCGCTCCAATCTCCAGTTGCAGCAGCTTCAGCAGAAATTTCCGGTCGATCGTCGGCACCGCCGGCCGGATCGCGCCGCAATGCGTCCCTCCGCCTTCCAGCCCCATCTCGGCCGTCAGCGAGCGCAATGCCAGTGCACGCCCAGCCACCCGCGTCGCCAGGCAATCGATCATCCGCGCGCCCACAAAGAGCAGGGAATCGATCTGCTCCACGGGCGTCTCGAACTCGCAAAACTCCTCCAGTGCAAACTCCGCTCCAATTGGCTCAAACGTGTGCTCTGCCTCGCCGCGCCCGAGCGCACGCCACATTCGTGCCTTCGGCCCCATCCGCGCCACCAGTTCTGCCTCCGGCAGCGCCGCCAACTCGCCCAGCGTGCCAATGCCCCACAGCGCAAAGGTCGCCGCGTACTCTTCATCCAGCCCCAGCGCCGCAATCGGCAGCTTCTCCAGCGCCTCCGCCTCCGCGCCTTCGGCAATCACGGCGACTCCACGCATGCTCGCCGCCTTCATCCGCGCAGTGTCGAAATTCGCGCTCACCGCAACAGCCGCGCGGAATCCCGCCGCCGCTAGCTCCTCTTTCAGCCGTTCCGCCAACTGCGCCGGCGGCCCAAACAGCCGCTCCGTTCCTGCAATGTCCAGCACAAACGCGCACGCTGTTCCGCCGCCCGCCCCAGGCGTGCCCGCCTCATTCAATCCCGCGCCACACACCTCTTCAATCCGCGGAGAAAACTTCGCAGCGCACTCGAGCATTACCGCCCGCGCTGCCGCCTCGCTCTCCGCCGAGCGCTTCAGCAGCCGCAGCCCTTGTATGCTCTCCGCTTCGAGCCGCGTCATTCCTGCCGCCGCGCCTCTCCTCTCGGCCAGGCGGTTCAGCGAGCAGACCCACTCCTCGGGCGCGCGCCCATCCAGCACCACCACAGGCTCCGTCTGCCAATCTGTCCGCAGCCGCAGCAATGCCTGTGCGGGAAACTCCGCCGCCCATGCGCATGCAAAGAGGCTCATGCGCGCTTCTCCTGGTCCCACGCTGCATTTGCCTGCCAAGTCGCGGCCGGCGGCTTCCTTGTCGTGATTTCAATCGGAGCCTGCCGCTCTCTCTCGCGTCGCACCGCAAACTCAAAACTACACAGCACCGTCCCGCCCGCCGGCTCCGCGTTCCGCGCCGAGCACTCCAGCAACACCGCCGCAGCCGACTGCGCATACCCCCGCGTGCCCACAACCACAAGCGAGCACTGCGTCCTCTCCGCCGCCTGCCTGTATCGGAACCACGTCGCCAGCGGAATACGGCTCGCCTGCTCCGGCGCCATATCGCCCAAATCGAGCACGATCGCTGCAAATCCCCCGGCCTGCAGCAGCAGATCCGTCGCCCGTAGCCCCTGGTCCAATCGCGTCCACAACGGCTTCGCCCGCCACCGACCCGCAGTTTTTCCTGCATCTTCACGGCACCGCATCCACAGCAATTGCTTCAGCCGCACCCCGTTCGCTGCGGCCGACTCGGGATCGAACGCGTCCGACACGTCGACCCACGCGCACACTCTTGCTTCCGCCGTCCGCTGCGCCACAAACTGGAGCGCCAGGCTCGTCCGCCCCGACGACGTCGCTCCTGTCAGCTCGCTGATCGCCCCCACCGGCAGCCCGCCATGCAACAGCTCGTCGACTGCCCGAATTCCCGTCGCCGCAACCTCGTAGATCGCGCGTGGCGCGGGTGTCAGCGCCGCGGGAAACTTCCGTTCCAGCGCGTGTTCGATCTCCAAACGAAGTGCGGCGGCGGTTGGCATAGGATTCGAGGCGCTTCTAGTTTTTCGTCTTTTGTTCGCCTAATGTACCGCCAAAATACCCCGCCTGTCAAAGCCAAAATCCACAGGTTTTCCTTTGATTTTTGCGCCCAGCACACCCCGAAACCAACCTGATGCGCTCTTCGCATCGCGTGAACGACGGGTGCCCCGGGTCCCGCTTTTGGGACCCGGGATAGCACGATCTTCGACTACTGCCAGTTCCCCCGCCCCCTGCATTTAGTGACCGGAGGAATGCAAACTCGTCCCAACTCCGCTAACCCCGCTGCCTTTTTCCTACCAGCTCCGCCCTCGCCGCCAGCCCCATCGCCATGGCCATCACCCGGTCATCATGCGTCCCAGCCAACGCCCCGCTGCTCCCATTCGCCATCCGCACAAAGCTCCGGCACTCCCCCAGCAGCCTGCGGCTCTGGAACCGATCCGGCTCCTCCACCAGCGCCGCATTCAGTTGTCCCAGCATCGCCGGCCGGCTCACGCTCGTCGTCAGCCAACCCGCCTGCGCGCTCTGCCTGTAAATTCGTCCGTACTTGCACGCCGTCTCCGCCAGCGCCAGCACGCCCGAGCCGTGGTTGTTCCGCTCCACCACCAGCCAAGCACCGTTGTACTCTCTCGCCATATCGGTCACAAACTGCGCCAGCTCCAACCCACCCATGTGCCCGGCAAACTCCGCGCACTGCAGGCCCGTTTCCATCTCCAACACCTGCGCAGCGGAGTAGTCGCCCTCGCTCCCGCCCCCCGCCGGATCTACCGCCACCACATACTGCTTGCCCTTCACTGGCGGCAGCCAGATCTCCAGCTCGCCATTCTTCCTTCGCTCCACCGGCTCCGGAGCCGTCTTCATCCGCGCCTCCACCGCCGCCAGCTCAAACACGCTCTCGCCGCTCGTCAAAAAGCAGCTCTCTGCATCCTCCGCATACTCCTGCCGCACCAGCCCGCGAAAATTCGCGCGAATCTGTCTCCGGTACCCGATCTGTTTTAGATCGAGCTTGTGCTCTTGGATCAGCCCGCGGTTCTTCTCGAATTCCATTTGCACCGCGTTTGCTCTCAGCTTCTCCGGCCTCCCATTGCGCGACCGGACCACCAGCAGCTCTCCCGCGATCGCTATCGCCGCTGAGCGTCCCTCTAGGATTCCCGGCCCTGCCATCAACTGCTCAGCCAGGCTCGGCCCGTCATGACCATCATCGCCCCCGCCGCCCTTCTTCTTTTTCTTTTCCATCAGCACCAGCAGCATCTCCGCACTGTGCAGGTCGCCCTGCTCCACCTTATCCATCAGTGTCCCCGCTAACTTGCCGCAGCCCTGTTTCACGACCTTTTTCACCGCGTGGCGCAGCGCCTTTTTCGCTCCCTTGAATTCCTTCTTCTCGATTTTCTTCGCCGCCGTCTTCTTGCTCTTTTCCGGCTTCCCCTCCTTTGCGCTCCCGTTCTTCGGCTTCCTTCCCGCGGCCTTCGTTCCGCCCTTTTCGGTCTCCTCCGCGGCCTCGCCGCCGTCCCTCCGCGGCATCGTCACCACCTTATTCTTCTTCGCAGCCTCTTCCGTGTCCCGCTTGCTTCTTCCAATTGCTCCACCATTCCGGCCACCCATCCACGGTCCTTCCGTTGCTCCGCATCCGCGCGATTCGGATCCGGTGCGAGAAGCAGGTCTCGCTTCCAATTCCCGCTCCTCGCACCAACTCCATTCGATCCTTCGCGCGGACTCGCTGCTTGCCGCGGAAAAGGAAAAGGGGCAACTCATCGAGTCGCCCCTTTGCTTGCATCCTCTTTCCTCGTGCCCGCGCCTTCCGCGGTTGTGGCCCGAAGAAAATCGGAAAAGCCTTTCCAGCTTCTCCGTTAGTTAAGTTTCATTTCGTGATGATTGCTTTCAGCTTACCGTATTCCCTTATAATTACCGGCAAACTTCGCTTCCTAATTCTTCGTCGTCTTTTCAGCAACTTAGCCACTTTCCCTGCCTTTGAGCAGTTGACAGAGTTTTCGCTTCCCGCCTCGAGCCGCCAGAATCGCCTCCTTGCATGCCTCGCGTCGTCACGCGTGCTCTGCAGCTCTTCGGGCCCTCATGCATTTGCATGCGTCACTCCAAAGGCATCCCCTGGCGCCCCTTTTCCGTTGATTTGCTCCTCCGCGCCGTGGTATACAACCCCCAAGTTATTCCGCCTTTTAGGTCCTTGTCTCAGTCGTGCGCCTTCGTCCTTTCCCATCCGAGAAAGCCCGTCAGCTCCACGGCGAGACCCCAACACCGGTTCCTGAGTAACGGCATTTCGAAGCCATTGCAGTCAGGTGGCTCTTTCCTTAAGAAAGAGCCACCCCGCACAACTCTAGGCAGGGCCACAACGACTCAGGAACCGGTCTAACATAAGGAGTTCCCGCAATGCGCGCGCCCTGTGCCTTTTTGTTGTCCACGATTGTTCTTCTTCTCTCGGCTTGCGCGGGTATGCCGGTCCTCACCACGTCCAACACTGACTCCGTTCCCGGCACGGTTCTTCGCGGATCGGTCCACGGCGGCCAGAATCCCATTGTCGGCGCGCACGTTTATCTCTATGCCATCAACAACAACAGCTACGGGGGCCCCGGCATCGCGCCTTCCAGCACCAACGCTTCGGTCTCCTTGCTCCAGAGCGCCGCCAACACCACTGAAGACACCAGCAACCACTACTACGTCACCACCGACCAGTACGGCAATTTCACCATCACCAATGACTACACCTGTCCCAGCAACTACGCGCACACCTACTTCTATGCATCTGGCGGCGATCCCGGGCTGGGCTCCGGCGTAAATTCGGCGATCACCCTCACGGCTCCGGCCGACGCCTGCAACACTTCCGGATCCACTGACATCAACGAAGTCTCCACCGTCGTCACCGCCTATGTCTTCGCCGGCTACGCCAGCGATCCTGTCCACGTCTCGAGCTCCAACACCGCGCTCGCCGGCACCGGCCTCAACAACGCGGCAAACACGCTGGCCAACCTTGAGGACATCAACCAAAGCGTCGCCCTCGCCGCCACGCCCGGGCTCAACGGCACGGTGCCGCAACAGGAGATCAACACTCTCGCCAACATTCTCGCCGCCTGCGTCAACTCCGCTGGCCCCGCCTCCACCCCATGCATGACGCTTTTCTCCAACGCCACCAACAACAGCGTCAATGCGCCAGATACGGCAACCGCGGCTCTCAACATCGCCCACAATCCCGGCCTCAGCCCCACGGCCATCGCGAGCTTGTTCGGGCTTCAAACTCCTACCTCGCCCTTCCAGCCTTCGCTCCCCTCCACGCCCACCCCCAACGACTTCACCATCGCCATCAGCTACTCCGGCGGCGGGTTGAATTCTCCCGTTCCTCTTGCCATCGACAAGGCTGGAAACGTTTGGGTAGGCAATACGGCATCCGGTGCCAACACCGTCAGCGAATTCAGTCCCCTCGGCGTGCCCAACGCCAACTCGCCCTTCTCAGGCGGGGGAATCGTCGACCCCTACAGCATCGCCATCGACAAGTCCGGCAATATCTGGACCGCCAACGTCACTCCCAACAGCCTCAGCGAGCTCAGCTCCGCCGGATCCCCCGTCTCCACATCCGCCGGTTACACCGGTGGTGGTCTCAACGCTCCCTACGCCATCGCCTTCGACCAACTCCAACTTGGCCATGCCTGGGTTGTGAATAATGTCGGCTCCAGCCTCAGCGAGTTCAGCTCCACTGGCTCGCCCATTACCACTGCACCCGGGGACCAGGGCGGCGGCATCAACAATGATCCTGTCTCTCTTGCCATCGATGCCTCGGGCAATATCTGGGTCTCCGACAGCATCACTCTCGGCGCCCTCAGCGAGTTCTATTCATCCGGCGCGTCCGCCGGCATGCCCATTTCCCCCTCCACTGGCGATACCGGCGGTGGCCTCGCCGATCCTTGGGGCATCGCCGTCGATGCCAGCGGAAACGTCTGGGTCGCTGACAGCTCATCGAGCACGAGCAGAATCAGCCTCTTCGGTGCTGGCGGCACCGCCATCTCCAGCTCCACCGGCTACACCGGCGGCGGTCTTAACGTCCCCGAGGGCATCGCGATCGACGGTGCCGGCAACGTCTGGGTCGCCAATCGCGGCTCAACCGCCACCTCCGCGCCTTACCCTGACAGCTCCATCAGCGAGTTCAACTCCTTAGGCACTCCTTTATCCCCCTCCACCGGCTACTTGGCTGGCCTCAATATCTCTCTCTCGCTCGCCATCGACGGCTCCGGAAATGTTTGGACGACGAATGCCAACCTCAACACGGTCACCGAATTCGTAGGCGCAGCCTCACCCGTGGTTACTCCCATCGTCGCCAATCTCCTCACCCCGTACGGCGCCCGCGCCGTCAACAAACCCTGAATCGGCGTAGCCCAACAACACGATTGTCATCATCCACGCTTTGTCATTCTGAGCGGAGCAGCTTGGGACCCGTGATTGCAACGCGATCATGGATAAGCGAAGCGAAGGATCTGCGGTTGCTCTTCGCGAGCTCCGCTCCCCGCAAATGCTGGCGCGCTCTATCTTTTTCCTTTTTTCGCGAACGAAACCGCGAACCTGTCCCGAGCACGAAACCTGTCCACTGTTCACTGCCCTGTCAACCCCCTCCACCCCAACAAATCCCGCAACCTCTTCACTTCATTCGCAGAATTCTTCGCTCAAGTTTGCCTATTAATTCTTCAGAATCGCTATCCTTGTCTTGATGCGGAAATTTCACCATCTCGTTCGAATCGCGCAGCCCAGTTTTTCGATCCTCGTCCGCGCAAAAATAAATAAATAAAAAATTTGGGCACTTTGAGGCGAAAACATGACTTTAACGCACTTGGAATCAGTAAGCCGTTTTCGAAAATATCGAGAAAATGTGCCAAATTGCGTCGAATTTATGCACCGTAACCCGTTTGAAATCAACACTCAATCCGCTCGTTTGCAACCCGTGCATTTTCACTGCTTAACTGCCTCATTCCCTTACTCTTGTTTCATTTCTTTACTCCGTCGCCCAAGATCCACGAGTCACGACCGAGCTCCAAACGAACCCGCCAATTCGCGAACCCTCCAACTTGCTCCCTTGCTCCCTCGTTCTCTGCTTTACCATTCCGCTATGTCTCGCTTCATGCGCAGCTCACTGAGCGCTTTCATCCTCCTCGGCTTCGTCGCGCCGCTCTTCGCTCGTGCCCAATCCGCACCCGCGCAGTCCACTTCCGCGCAGCCCACTTCCTCCCGACTCGATCAGGTCCTTTCCAGCCAGAGTCGCGCCCGTACTATCGCTCAGGTTGCAGTCTCTCCCGACGGCAAGCGCGTCGCCTGGCTTGACGCTGGCGAAATCAGCGTCGCCCCGCTCGATCATTTTGACGAGAGCAAGCCCATCACCCCGGCCACACCCGGCCAATCCTGTACCGCATCAGAATTCGTCTGGTCTCCCAATTCCGACTCCATCGCCTTCCTCTCCGATTGCGCCGATCCTGGCGAGCAGTCGAATCTGTTTCTCTCTCATCTCGATGGCAGCCCCGCCCTTCGGCTCAGTGATCTCCATGGCTATGCCGTCGCGCCGGCATTCTCGCCAGACGGCAAGAGCATCGCGTTCCTCTATGTCGAAGGCGCAACGCGCCCCTCCGGCGCCCTCGCCGCGGAACCCCTGCCTTCCGGCGTCATCGGAGAAGATCACATAGAAATCCAGCGTGTCGCAACTGTCCCCGCGCAGAATTCCCAACCCGCTGCTCCTGCCTTCATCACTCCGCCCGACCTTCACGTCTTCGAGTTCGACTGGTCGCCCGATTCCAAATCCCTCGCCTACATCGCCGCAGACCCTCCCGGCGAAAACAACTGGTGGGTCGCCAAACTTTACACATCGAACTCCGACGTGTGCCCCGTTCGTATCAACGGGCAGTGCCCTGATCCCTCTTTGAGTCCGTCGAAAGCAGGCGCTCAGGGCGCCCCGTCAACCAAATCTGCGAATGCCCCAGGTGCCTCGCACTCGGGCACCTGGGACAACACACCGTTCCGTCCCACCATCATCCTCTCTCCCTCTGACATCTCCGGCCCGCTCCACGGCCTCCAGATGGCCCAGCCCACTTGGTCGCCCGACGGCAAAGCAATTGCCTTCATTGGCGGCCTCATGAGCGATCAGGGTGTCACCGGCGGTGACCTCTGGATCGTTCCCTCCACCGGCGGTGCGCCAATCGACCTCACTCAGAACCGTTCCGCTTCAACGGAGTGGTTCACTTGGGACGGCAGTGATGCACTCTATCTCAGCGAAATCTCAGGAGGCAGCTTTCGCTTGGTTCGCCTTGACCTTCCCCGTGGCTCAACGGCTCCCGCGACAATCAGCGCACCAACCTTTGGCGGTTCGGGCTCGTTCGGCACCAGTGCTGTCGATGCGGGCTTCTCCGTCTCCGCCGATCGCTCCGTCTTCGTTTTTCAGGCCAGCTCGTTCAAAACTCCTCCCGAAATCTTCGCCTTGCGCGCCAAAGATCCAACCGCACCAGGCTCCTCGCGCCTCACTCAACTCTCGCACTTCAACAAAGGCCTCGAGCCGTCCTGGGGCGATTCCGTCTCGCTCTCATGGACCAACGACAACTTCAACATTCAGGGCTGGCTTCTTCTGCCGAAGGATTACGACCCAAACAGGAAGTACCCGCTCCTCGTTGAAGTTCACGGCGGTCCGGCCTCATCGGTCGCCTCGCGCTGGGATGGCGGCGCCGGCGGCTTCAGCGCCACAGTATTTTCCGAGCTTGGCTACTTTGTCCTCATGCCCAACCCGCGCGGGAGCTACGGTCAGGGCGAGGCCTTCACGCAAGCCAACCGCAAGGGCTTCGGATACGGCGATCTGCGCGACATTCTCGCCGGCGTCGATACCGTCCTCGCAAAGTATCCTGTCGATCCCAACCGCGTCGGCATTGCCGGCTGGAGCTATGGCGGTTTCATGTCCATGTTCGCTGTCACCCAGACCCATCGCTTCCGTGCCGCGGTCGACGGTGCCGGAATCTCCGATTGGCTTTCCTACTACGGCGAAAACTCCATCGATCAGTGGATGATTCCCTACTTCGGTGCCTCTGTTTACGACGACCCGCAGGTCTATGCGCGCAGCTCTGCCATCACATTCATCAAGCAGGCCCAAACTCCAACCCTTCTCGTCGTCGGCGATCGCGACGGCGAATGTCCCGCGCCGCAGTCCTTCGAGTTTTGGCATGCGCTCCGCGATCTGCACGTTCCCGCGCAGTTGGTTGTTTATTCCGATGAAGGCCACGGCTTTTCCAATCCTGCGGACCGCCGCGACACTTTGCAGCGCGCCGTCGATTGGTTTGCAAGGTATATGCCGCCCAGCCCATAGTCCAGCAGTCGCCGTCCTCCTACTTCTATTTGGTTACTGGCTACCGGCTACCGGCGATTCCATATTTCTTTTGCTCTCGAAGTTCCTCCGCGCCAGTCTATCTGACAGAGTCTTATCGCTATCGCGCCCGATGCCAGAGGTGGCCTCATCCTGATACACTTTTGCCTTGGGACATTTACTGTGCGTTTCGTCCCTCCGGCCGCATGCGGCAGCCTGCCGGCGGGTACCCGCGGCTGGGGTCCAACTCGCCCCGCGCTGGCCATCCGTTCGCTTGGCCGTGTGCATCGGCGAGGGCGGTTTTGACTCATTCTTCTTAATGCGCTTTTCAAATCCGTTCCGCGGTTCTAGGGTGCGGAACGGGGAGGATTCATGCGGCGGTTTCTGACGCTTATTTGTTTGCTCGGCCTGGCCATTCCGGCCGGGATTTCCATCTCCGGTTGCGTCCGCAATCCGGCCGGAAACTATTGCAACGGTCTCGGCTATGGCTTGAAGCTTACCGATGTGGCCAATCTCACGCTCCAGCCGCAAATCGCCGGAATTTCACTGGCCTATGGACAAACCACCGCGGTCCTACAGCCCGCCGCCACCACTTGTAAGGGCGATGCCGCTTCCATCGCTTCCGGATCGCTGAGTTGGGGCACCACTAACAACCAGTTGGTTGACATTTCGCCCAACGGCGGAATTTGCGCCGGCACATGGAATCGCAACAGCGGTGGTGGCATCCCCGACTACACCTACTGCAGCTACCCTAATCCATTGCCTTCGACGGGTGGCTTGCCATACTCCATCGCCTACATCACTGCCTCGGCCGATGCCGTCACCTCCAATCCCGTCGCCGTCTACGTCCACGCCCCGATCTCCAGCATCAGTCTCGTCACCACTTCTGTCTCCAACTCCGGTCCCCAACAGTGCTTCTCGCAGAACCAGCAGGCACAGCTTGATGCGCAGGAGTGTTTTACCGCTACTTACAACGGCATAACCAATCAGTATGAGCTTTGTGCGCCGCCCTCGGTTACCTCTGGATTCGCCTGCCCGGGCGGCCTGCCGCCAGGCGTCACGTCGGTTCCCGAGTGCACTTCCTCCATCGGCACGCTCAACTTTCTCTCGAGTAATTCCTCCGTTGCGAAGATCAATTCCACAACCAACGTCATCACTGCGGAGCAACCAGGCACGACTGTCATCTCCGCGTCGCTGTCGCAAACCGCCTCTTCGGCTGGATACTTCTCCACCTGCCCGCCCAAATCGATCAGTATTGCGCTGGCCAATGGAAGTACAAAAGGCGTCGTTACACAGGGAGTTGTGCAGAACCTCACGACCAACGTGATCGATACCCAGGGCAACTCGATCACTGGGCTGGCACTCGACTATGAGTCCACCAATCCCATCGATATCACCACCGGCGGTGCCGGTTCCATTACCGCAACGTACCCCGGTGTCGCTACGCTGACTGCGCTCTGCAAGCCGCCGGGATGCAATCCTGCTCCCATCAACGAGCTTGGTCTGAACGGGACCGGGTTGTCCATCACGTCCAATCCCGTCGACGTGATTGTTCCCGGCACCACCAGCGACTTTGTCTGGGCCGCTGCGCCCGGCCAGTCGCAATACTTTTACTCCGTTGAGCTGCTCACTGGCACTCCTGGCAGCACTGTGCGCCTGCCTTTCGTGCCCAACTCCATGGTCATGGACCAGGCGGGTGTCAACCTCTACTTTGGCTCTCCTCGAGAGCTCATGACCTACTCAACCAACGGCAATACCCTCACCAGACAGGACCCATCTGTTCCCGGTGTGGTGCTCGCCGTCTCTCCAAATGACAACTATCTGCTCATCAACGATCAGATACGCGGCCTGTTTTACCTCTACAACGTCTCAGGCAGCGTGGTAAGTACCTTTGGCGGCTTGGGCGCGGCGGCCGCGTGGACGCAGGATTCAAATACTCTTTACATCGCCGATAGCGCGGCGCTCGGCGGCAGCCACACCAACACACTCTATGTGCACGACGCCAACTCCGGCTGGAGCACCTACGACCTGAGCGCCTCGGGAGGCTCACAGAATCTCGCTGTCACTGTCCCCGGCCTTGGCGCCTGGCTTGCCGGCAATCCAACTGTCGACCACACATGGTGCCCCAGCGGCACCGTCGGCAACAACGCCACCATTCAGTTTTATCCGCAGCCTTCAACAGACTCGCTCGCTATCCCCACCAGCGTTTTAGGCGCCACTTCTGATGGTCAACATATTCTCGGCGCATCCCTCAGCGGCTCCAGTATCACGCTTGATGACATCGGCCTCAATATCCCGCCATCGCTGGCTTATCCCGCTGCTGAATGTCCTGAAACTGCATCCGGCACCACGCAGACGCTCTCGCCGATCTCCACGAACCCCGTGCTCAACGGTTCGGTCAATCTGACCGGAGTGACGAATGCCACCGCCGTCAATCAGGTCGTCACTGGCACGGCGCCCACCACGGCCTCTGCGACCAATGCCGCGCCCATCGCTTTTGTCACCTACAACACAGCGAGCGCTTCCACCACGGCCGCGCAGCTTCCTTACTATTTGCCCCGGACGACCGGCCTCGGACCGGTCGGCTATGTGACCTTCGCTGACAGCACCTCCGCCACGCCTCCAACCGCTCCGCTCACCGGCACATTCTCGCCCGACCACTCAATCTTCTTTGTATCCACGGCAGGCGACGACGAACTACACTTCATTGGCATTCCGGCCAACCTCAGCACCACTTCACCGCCCACCGATTCGCAACAATTAATGCCTGCTCTTCCTGCTTGTACGCCGGTTTCGGCGGGCGGCAACGATGCTGGCTGCCTCTATCCCGCTGCGCCCGGCCCGTCGACTGTAGTTCCTGCAACGGTCATCACGGTCAAGCCGCGCTCCGTTACGTAGCCTCGCGCCCGTGCAAGATAAAATCGATTCATGATCAAGGGCATCTCATTTCTGCGGCCTGCCCGCAGCACCGCGGCCTACGAACGGCTGGCGGGCTTCTTTGCCGCGTTGGGTTTCGCGCCGGGCAACGGCTGGCAGCAGGAGGGATCCCGCGGCGCATCGTTTCTAGCTCCCCTGGGCAACCTTGAGTTCGTCGACGGAAGGTTTCCCTCTACCGCCGATATCCTCATCGAGGTCACCTCGCTCGACTCCTCCCATCAGGCAGCCGAAGCATGGCTCCGCGCGCAAGGTGGCGACGAGGCCGTCTCGCGGCTTTCGCCCATCGCCGAGACCGAATGGCGATCACAACTATTTACTGTCGAGCCGGAGCCCAGCTTTCGCTTCAGCTTCTGGGCCTGGACCGATCCCTTGAAGGGCAAGCCCGTCGCGCTCGAAGGCGATCTTTCAGCGAGCGGAATGAAATTTGCCGTCGTTGTTTCACGCTGGAACGCCGTCATCACCGACCGCCTGCTTGAGGGTGCTCTCAATGCCCTGTTGCGCAGCGGCGCCGCCCGCTCCGATATTCAGGTCATTCGTGTTCCCGGCGCATGGGAAATTGCCGCCGCTGCCCGCACCTGCGCTGCCGGCGGCCGTGTAGACGCCATCGTCACTCTCGGTTGCCTTTTGCGCGGAGAAACCGCCCACTACGAGGCCATCTACAACGAGGTCGCGCGCGGCATCGGCCAATCGCAGCAGGAAACCGGTGTTCCTCACAGCTTTGGCGTGCTCACCTGCGAAACTCTGGAGCAAGCGCTCGACCGCGCCGGAATCAAGGGCGGCAACAAGGGCTTCGAGGCCGCCGCTGCTGCCATCGAAATGGTGAGCCTGCGTCGGAAACTCCAGCAAGGTGGCCCAGCTTGACCTCGCGCCATCGCCGCAAGTCTCGCGAACTCGCGATGCAAATGCTGTATCAGGCCGACATTGGCCATCAGGGTCCCGACGATGTACAGGCCACGTTTTGGAAAGCCGCAGATCCCGTAGAACCCGAGGTGCGCAGTTTTGCTGAAGATCTCTTCCGCGTGGCCATTGCTCGACAAGAAGAAATCGACGCGCTCATCGCCAGCCACTCCGCCCACTGGCGCATCGATCGCATGCCTGCCGTCGATCGCAATCTGCTGCGGATGGCCGTCGCCGAGCTCATCGGGGTCAAATCCACTCCCTTTCCCGTTGTGATTAACGAGGCGCTCGAAATCGGACGCCGCTACTGCGCCACCGAGTCGATCAACTTCCTTAATGGCGTCCTCGACTCCATCGCTCGCAGTCTGATCAATGGCAAATAGCGGGTTGCCTGGCAGTGTCGACAGAGCCTCTGGCGTGAGCCTCTTTGCCGTTCGTCTGAAACAGCGCGCAGTCGCCGCCCTGCTATCCTTGATCTCGTGATTCCGCATCGCACCCGCAAAGGAATGCTTGCGCTGGTACTGCTCCCAGCCCTGGCGCTCGCCGCTTGCCATCGGGAAGAACGTGCCGTCGTGCGAGTGGAAAAAGACGCTGTGGATGCCCAGCATCGCGCACACGAGGCGGCAGTGGAACGCGATCAGGAGCGCGCCGAGCTCGACCAGATTCCGCTGCCTACCAAGAGCCTCTACATTGATATTCACGACCCCGCGCAGTGGGCAAATCCCTTCCTTGTCGTCAGCGCTGACACTATTGCGCTGCGGATCATTCTGGCCGATGCCAACCCCAGCTCGGTGGGGCAGGGAACGCTGCTTCGCCCCGCGGCGGCTCGGCGGCAGCAGCTGGAGTTGCGCCTCTCTGACCTCGACGCGGCCGTTGCCGCCATTCCAGAAAGTGCGTGGGCCTATGGCCGTGTGATTGCAGTCGCGGAATCCTCCTCCGCCGCGCCCAAAGACCGCCCCAAAGTTCGCCGCAATGTCGAAGCCGTCATACGCCAGCTCAACGACCTCGGCGTTGTCGTTGAAGAGTGGCCGTCGCGGTAGCTGCGCAACTCTCACCCCAGCGCGAAGAAATGCCCGTCTGAAAATGCCATTGCCCCGCGGAGTACGCCCTCGCCAACTTTGAGTCGATCGGGCGCGCGATACGGTTAAGATTGATCTGATCAAAAACTGGTATGCTCGCTGGGCCGCGTATGTGCCGCCCGGCGCCTCGCGAATGAAACGACTCGCACCGCAGCGGAAAGGACCAATCATCGTATGAAAGTCTTGATTTCCGGAGTGTGCGGGTTCGCAGGTAGCCATCTGGCTCGTTTTCTGCTTGACTCGCACCAGGGAATCGAAATCATCGGCCTGGACAGTCTGGCGCGACAGGGAAGCGAAACCAACCGGCAGGCGCTGCAGCGGCTGGGCGTGCGCTTGTTCCACGGTGATCTTCGCATGGCCAGCGATCTCGATTCGCTCCCGGCGGTGGATTGGGTGGTCGACGCAGCGGCGCAGCCCAGCGTTCTCGCGGGCCGCGACGGTAATACAAGCCCGCGCCAGCTGCTGGAACATAACCTGCTCGGCACCATCAATCTTCTCGAGTACTGCCGCAATTCGCGGGCCGGCGTCATCCTCCTCAGCACCAGCCGCGTGTACTCGATTCCTGCGCTGGCCCAGTTTCCCTTGCTTGTGGAGTCTTCAAGATACGTCCTCGATCCAAAACAATCCCTGTCGCCTGCGGTGAGCGCGGCCGGCGTTACGGAAGCCTTCAGCACCGAAGCCCCCATATCTCTTTACGGCGCGTCGAAGCTTGCGTCGGAGCGCTTGGCGCAGGAGTACGCCGCGGCATTCGGCCTGCCAGTGTGGATCAATCGCTGCGGCGTGCTGGCCGGAGCAGGCCAATTCGGCACCGCGGAGCAGGGGATTTTTTCATACTGGCTCCATGCTCACGCTGCGCGGCGAAGCTTGAAGTATCTTGGATTCGGCGGTCACGGATTTCAGGTGAGAGACGCATTGCATCCGCGCGATCTTGCTCGCCTCGTCGATCTGCAACTGCGTCGGCCCGGCAGCGGCGGACTCCAGAATGTCTCCGGCGGGCAGGAAAACTCGATGTCGCTGGCTGAGCTCACCGCGTGGTGCGATCGTCGCTTCGGCCCGAACCCTCCCACCGCCGACGGGGCGGAGCGGCCCTATCAGTCCGTGGTGCAAGTCCTGATTCGCGTGCCTGAAGTTTTGCAATGATTCACAGGGATGGTTCGTAGAATCTGATCATGGCGATGGGAACGCGGCAGCATCGAGAGCGGCAAGAGGATTTGT
>Ga0187887_10000016_pt1 | contig 164892 bp, 166 predicted proteins | sample June2016WEW_7_10_FD_132977 | JGI IMG/M metagenome (GOLD analysis project Ga0187887, IMG submission 132977) | Peatland microbial communities from SPRUCE experiment site at the Marcell Experimental Forest, Minnesota, USA - June2016WEW_7_10 | ecosystem: Environmental > Terrestrial > Soil >... | reverse complement strand
CTGCGCGAGCTGGGCCGCGGCCTGCCGAGTCGGGAAGTTGATCGTTTGAGAAATTTGGAACCGAAGTGATCCGAGATCCTCGCTACGACATTTTATTTCAACCGCTGGCCATCGGGCCGGTGGTAGCGAAGAATCGCTTCTTCCAGGTGCCCCATTGCAATGGCATGGGCTGGACGCAGCCGCGCGCCCTGGCCGCGATGCGGGGAATGAAGGCCGAAGGCGGCTGGGCGGTGGTGGCTACCGAGGAGGTGGAAATCCATCCCACCAGCGACTGCGAGCCGTTTCACGAAGGCCGGCTCTGGTCCGACGCCGATATTGCGGCGCTGGCGCTGATGGCCGAGGCCGTCCACAAGCACGATGCCCTCGCCGCGATCGAATTGCAGCACCATGGCGGTTCCTGCGCGAACTGGGGCACACGCGAGGTGCCGATCGCGCCGTCCCATCGACCGATTACCTCCTACGGACCGGTTCAGGCCCGCGCGATGGACAAGCGCGATATACGTCACTATCGGCGCTGGCATCGTGACGCGGCGCTGCGAGCGCGGCGCGCGGGCTTCGATATCGTCTATGTCTATGCGACGCACGATCTGAGCCTCCCCATGCATTTTCTCGCGGCACGGAGAAACGACCGTACCGACGAATATGGCGGCAGTCTGGAGAATCGCGTACGGCTCCTGCGCGAATTGATCGAGGACACCAAGGACGCGGTGGGCGACCGGTGCGCCGTTGCCGTCCGGCTGGGAGTCGATGAGCTGCTCGGAACCGCGGGGATCACCCATGACGGCGAAGCGCGTGACGTGATCTCGATGCTCGCCGAGCTTCCCGATTTGTGGGACATCAATATTTCCGCGTGGAGCAACGACAGCCAAACTTCGCGTTTCGCGCAGGAAGGCTATCAAGAAGGATATGCGCGCTTCGTGAAGACGCTCACGTCGAAACCGGTGGTGGGCGTCGGCCGCTTCACCTCACCCGACACCATGGTGAGCCAGATCAGGCGTGGCATCATGGATTTTATCGGCGCGGCCAGACCATCGATTGCGGATCCCTTCCTGCCGAACAAGGTGGCGGAAGGTCGAACCGAAGACATTCGCGAATGCATCGGATGCAACATCTGCGTATCCAGCGATTACACCTCGACCAATCTGCGTTGCACGCAGAACCCGACCATGGGGGAGGAATGGCGGCGCGGCTGGCACCCTGAACGCATCGCGCCTCGAAAATCCGAGGGCTCGGTGCTCGTGATCGGCGCCGGCCCGGCGGGGCTCGAAGCGGCGCTGTCCGCCGCGCGGCGCGGCTACGAAGTGCATTTGGCGGAGGCGACGACGGAGCTCGGAGGTCGCGTCACGCTCGAAGCATCGTTACCCGGCCTATCCGAATGGATACGCGTGAGGGATTGGCGGGTAGGGCAGTTAAGCCGCCTCGGCAATGCCACCATTTATCGCGACAGCCGATTGGAGGCGCATGACGTGCTGGACTTCACGGCTCAGCACATCGTCATCGCCACCGGCGCGGTCTGGCGGCGTGACGGAGTCGGGCGCGACAGTGGCTTTGCGCTGCAGGGTTTCGACGAACCGGGCATCTTCACGCCTGACGATATTATGGCGGGACGCCTACCGAGCGACCCGGTCGTGATCTTTGACGACGATCACTACTACATGGGCGGCGTGCTGGCCGAGCGATGCCGCGCGGCCGGTCTTACCGTCACCTTGGCGACTCCGGCGGCCACTGTCTCGGCGTGGACCGCTAACACGCTTGAGGCGCTCCCCATTGCTCGGCGGCTTGCCGGACTGGGTATCGAAATGTTGACCCACACCAGCGTGCGCCGTCATTGCCACGGTGTCGTGACGCTCGTCAACACGATCACCGACGCGGTCACTGAACGGCGGGCGGCAATCGTCTCGGTCACGTCGCGGCTGCCGGTGGACGGTCTCTATACCGAGCTTGTGTCCCTGCAGGATCGATGGTCCGAATCGGGCATCGTCAGCGTCACGCGAATTGGCGATTGCTACGCTCCGAGCACTATTCAAGCGGCGGTGTATTCGGGTCACAAATGGGCGCGTGGGATAGATGAGCCGCCGGAAGGCGAGCTGCCGCGCGAGCTACCGCATTAGAGCGATCGAGAGGAAGACATGATAACGCTTGAAGTATTCATCACCTGTGCCGTCACGGGCGCGGCGGATTCCGTCAGAAAGAATCCGAATGTCCCTGTGACGCCGGCTCAAATTGCCGAGTCCGCACTGGAGGCTCATGCGGCGGGTGCCGCCATCGTCCATTTGCATGTGCGCGACCCGGCGACCGGGTTGGCCAGCCGCGACCCCTCACTGTTTAGAGAGGTGGTTGAGCGCATTCGATCCAAGAACACAGAGGTGATTCTGAATCTGACCGGCGGGATGGGCGGTGATCTCCTATTGGGTTCGGACCACGCCCCGTTGGACTTCAAGGCCGGGACCGATTTTGTCGGTCCCCTGGAGCGGATCGCACATGTCCTCGAATTGCAGCCGGAGATCGGCAGCTTGGACTGCGGTTCCCTGAATTTCGATGAATCGATCTACGGAACCACGCCCAACTACTTGCGCAGTATGGCAAGCGCCTACCGGCAGAAGAATGTCCGACCCGAATTGGAGGTATTTGAACTCGGACACATAGAACTCGCCAAGCAGCTGCTCGCGGAGGAGTTGATCGCTCAACCGGCGTTGTTTCAACTATGCCTCGGGATCAAGTACGGCGCACCGGCGACTGCGGAGGCCATGAAGGCGATGCGTGATGCCCTTCCGGCAGGCTGCCTCTGGTCCGGCTTTGGAATCGGCCGCATGCAGATGCCCATGGTGGCACAGGCGGTTCTCCTGGGTGGCAACGTGCGAGTGGGGTTGGAAGACAATCTCTATCTCGACAAGGGAACACCGGCAACGAATTGGCAATTGGTCGAGCGCGCCCGTGCCATCATCGGGCTTCTGGGCGTGCGTGTACTCACCTCATCGGAAACTCGCGAGCGTCTAGGAATGCGAAGATAGAGAGATAGAGACATGAAACAAGTAGAAAGCAACAATTGGGCAGCCGCGGTTCTCAGTAAGGGAGGACTGCCGCGGGCGGAGCGCGGTGAAGGTATCTACATCTATGATTCGGCAGGCAAACGCTACATTGATGCGTCGGGCGGGCCGGCCGTCTATTGTCTGGGTCATAACCATCCCGAAGTCAATGAGGCAATCAACCGACAACTCGGCAAAATCGCACATGCCTATCGGTATAGCTTCACGAGCGATGCCCAAGACGAGCTCAGCGCGCTGATCGAAGGGTTCTGTGGCAACGGGCTTTCCGGCATCGTCTATGTGTCCGGCGGCTCGGAGGCCGTGGAGTCCGCCCTCAAAATTGCGCTGCAGTATCATTCAGCTCGCGGCGAACAGACACGTCGGCGATTCATATCGCGGCGCCGCTCCTGGCATGGAAACACCCTGGGTGCCTTGTCGGTCTCCGACTTTTCGAGTCGACGACAGCCCTTCGAGGGGGCACTGATCGATGCGTCGTTCGTCTCCTCCGCGAATGCGTATCGCCCGCCGGCGGGCATCGACTCGGAGGATCTTGCCGACTACCTCGCCACTGAACTGGAAGAAGAGATCTTGCGACGCGGTGCGAACCGCATCGCGGGCTTTATCTTTGAGCCGATCGTTGGCGCCGCGGGCGGAGTGGTTCCTGCGCCAGCCGGCTACGCCAGGAAAATTCGCGATGTGTGCACGCGACATGGCGTCCTCATGATTGCCGACGAGGTCATGTGCGGTTCGGCACGCTGCGGAACTTGGCGCGCACTGGAGCATGATGGCGTTGTCCCGGACATCATGGCGGTGGCCAAAGGCTTGGGCGCGGGCTATGTGCCGCTCGGCGCAGCCATCTACCACCGCTCGGTTCTGGACGTGCTCGTGCAAGTCGATGGGGGTCCCCTCACGGGGCACACGTTTACGGCTCATACGGCGGCATGTGCCGCCGGCGCCGCGGTTCAGACCATCGTCAAACGAGATGGCCTCGTGGAGCGAGTCAGAACAGAAGGAGAACTATTCAAAGGGCTGCTGTGCGACGCGCTCGGCGACCTCGAAGCGGTGGGCGAGATTCGCGGCCGAGGTTTTTTCGTCGGTGTGGAATTCGTCGCCGACCGCTCGAGCAAAGTGCCGTTCGATCACGACGTGCAGTTGAGCGCACGCATCAACAATCACGCGCTGTCGCGAGGTCTGTTGTGTTACTCGGTGTCTGGAAATGTCGATGGCACCAACGGGGACGCGGTCATATTGGCGCCTCCGTACATCGCCACCCGTGCCGAACTCACGGAGATAGTCCGGATATTTGCCGATTGCACCATCGCCGCATTGCGAGACATCGGTCGTGCTTGAAGAAGACCCGGTGGCATGGACCGGCGGCGACGCCGGCCCACGAGATAGGGTGTTGAGCCCTAGGTGTCAAAACTCCACTGCCCGCGCTGATCGAGCACGGGGACTTTAATGGTAGCATATTGCTCAGCGATAACGGCTTGGATAGGCTTGGAATAGTCGGAATAACGCACCCCTGACGCAGGCGCCAATGCGCATGCGTTTCCTGAAAAACCGTCGAATGGGTTTTCGAGCTAGAGAGTAGATTCGAGTCCGAGCAGGGAGGTGGACTTTGCAGAAGAATGTTGTGAAGACCGGTGCGAAGCAGGGGATTCTTGCCGAACGAATAATCGCCGCAATCCCGAATATGACATCTCAGCTGGCTGTGAGCGCCAAGTTCTTGGTGGATCACCCGGACTCGGTCGTTGCCTGTTCCATGCGCGAGATCGCGGGACGAATAGGCGTCGCACCGACGACGCTACTGCGCTTGGCGCGGGCTCTCGGCTTTAAAGACTGGTCTCGACTTCGCGAGAGGTATGTCGATCAATTTCGATCGTCGCCGCCGCTCTACGCGGAGAAGGCGGACACCGTCGTCCGACGCAATGGGATTGCCGGCCTGCTGGATGAGTTGACGTCGGCTCAACGCGCAGCGCTGGGCTATGTGGCCACCACCAATTCGGCCGATACCGTCGACCAGGCAGCGAAAATTCTCAATCGTGCGCCCCGCATCCTGGTTGCCGCATTCTTGAGCTGCCGCACTCCCGGACTTGCGTTCACCTACATTTGCCGCTTGTTTCGCTCGAACGTGACCATGATCGGCGCGGAGGGATCCTCGGTCGTCGCGGATTTGGAAGATGTCCGCTCCGACGATGCCATCTTGGCGATCAATTTCCGGCCGTACGCGCAGAACATTCACTCCGTGGTCCGCGCCGTGCAGCGATCGGGCGCAGCGCTGGTCTCGATTGCCGACAGCCGTGTAACGCCCTTGTCGCCCGTGGCGCGTTCCGTCCTGCTGTTCGGCGTCGACAGCCCGTCTTTTTTCCCTTCCATCATGCCGGCGGTGGCGATCGTGGAGAGTCTCGCCGCCGTAATGCTTGCGCATGCGGGGCATAGCGCCGTCGAACGGATCAGACTCATTGAGGAAGCGCTCTATGAGTCCGATACTTACGAGTCGGCCAAGCATAGAGACTGAGCGGGCAGGGCGCGTCGCAGTGGGTACAATGTACCCGTGCAATCCGCTCAACCTCGCGCCAACACGGGAAAAACAACGATCTGCTGACTAATCAGCCACTAAAATTGCCGGGTAACTTCCGATTAACCGGGCACGATGACGGCTACGGGGCGAGACCGAACAGCGAGAAAGTACGCCGTGCTCACAAAGACTAGGCCCACCATCCAGGAAAAGTCTATGCCACCCATCGCCCGGGCAATCGGGCCGGTATAGACATCGCTGGCGATGAACGGGACTTGCACCAGTATTCCCAGCAGGTAACAGACGAGGGCCGCGACGTTGTACCTGCCATAGACGCCGCCATCGGCCGCGAAAAACGACGGCACGTCGTAATGACCACGGCGAATCAGGTAATAGTCCACCAGGTTGACCGCGGACCAAGGCACCATTACATAGAGAAGAATCTCGTTGAAGCGTCCGTACAGAGGCAGGAAATTCGTCGCGCCGACCAGACTGATGAGGAGTGCGGCGATGAAAATGACGGTGGCGATCAGTGCCCGCGCCCGCGAGCTCGCTCGCCAATCCGTCGCAAAGGTCTGTATTAGCGTGATCACCGACAACGCGCCGCCGTAAAGGCAGATGGCGCCCGCGACCGCGACGCCCGGTGCGAAGAGCAGCACGATCACCTTGCTCGCGCCGCCCGCGAGCCGTGTGATCGCTTCGACCACATCACCGCCGACGACGGCCGGCCCGATCAGTGCGCCCAGAATCATCGGCAGAACCGCCCCGATGGCCGAGCCCCAATAGCTGGACCAGAATGCCCGGCGCGGCCCGGTATCGGGCGGCAAATAGCGCGAATAGTCGGACACATAGGGTGCGTACGAGAGCTGCCAGAAGGCGCCGATGGAGACCATTTCGCAAAAGCCGATGGGTGAGAAATGTCCCTGGGTAAGGTATGTCTCGGGCACGGGATAGACTATCAGCACGCACACGTAGCACAGCAACACGGCGCCGCCGGCGACGTAGGCCATCAAACGCGTGCAGACGTGGATCAGATCATGCCCGTAGATCGCGGCAGCGAGACTGATGAGGCCGATCGCCACGATGCACCAGGGTTCGCCGACGGCAGGCAGAATGGCATGCAATGATTGCCCTCCGGTCACCAAGGCTGTCGCGGCATACCCCATGTACATGAATACGACGAGCGCGACGACGAACGCGGCTCCCCGTGCGCCGAACTGCCCACGGCTTTGCACCATCTGCGGCACGCCCAGCCGCGGCCCCTGCGCGGCATGCAGTGCCATAAAAATGGCGCCGACGAGGTTCCCGACGATGATGGCAATGCTGCCCGAGAGGAAGGACTGGCCGAAGAGCGTGGTCGCGAGCGCACCCGTGACGACGGTCAGTACGTTGATGTTGGCGCCCAACCAGAGCGTGAACAGGTGCCGTGCCTTGCCATGCCGCTGGTCGAGCGGGATCTGGTAAATCGTGTGCTTTTCGATTTGTGCCGGTCGTTCCCGGCTGTGCGGTACGCGTGAATTCATCGTGACGGGAAATCATTGGCCTCGATCATCGTCGGGCAGTATAGTCACAAAAAAACATGGCCATCAATTTTCCTGATTTCGGTTTGACTCCGGAGCAACGTCGCGAAGCCGTTTTCGGGCATCGCTACGAACATCCCGGCATGTACGGCGCGCGGGGAGAGATCTGGTGCTACACCGACGCCTTTTCCTATCCGCCGGGCGGCGCGGTGCGCCTGCACGTGAGTTCGAGCTTCGATCGCTATCGGCTCACCGTACTCCGTGACGGGGCGACCGCCTCACCGGTGTTGGAGCGCGCAATCGTCGGTGCGCGGTGGCAGGATACGCCCGAGCAATGCTCGGTCCTGGGCTGCGGCTGGGAAACCTCTCTGGAGTTTCCGATCGGCGAAGACTGGCCCTCCGGCGCGTATCGCGTCACGTTGACGGCGGAGGGCCGCGACAGCGCGCCGATTCACGCGCATCACCTCTTCATCGTCCGGCCAACCGCCGGCCGAAAGCCGAATCGCATCCTCCAAGTGGCGGCGACGGGATCGTGGATCGCCTACAACAGCTGGGGCGGCTCGAATCACTACCAGGGAATCACCGGACCGAAGCGCAACCAATTCGCGACGTCCGTCAGTATCGAGCGTCCCTGGTGCCGCGGCTTCGTCGTCCTGCCCGAGGGCGCGCCGCGGGTTCCGCTGGAGATCTCCACCCCGGCCGCCACGGCGCCGCGCTACCCTCACCTGGAATGGGCGTTCGCCAACGGCTATTCCAACAAGTACAGCTCCTCGGGCTGGGCGAGCTACGACCGACACTTCTTTCAATGGGCCGAGCGAACGGGCTTTGCCGTCGATTTGGCGAGCCAACACGAACTTCAGTACAGCCCGGAAATTCTCGAAGGCTACGACTGCATCGTTTTCGTCGGACACGACGAATACTGGACGTGGGAGATGCGCGACGCCGTCGACGCTTACGTCGAGCGCGGCGGGCGCGTCGCCCGGTTTGCCGGCAATTTCATGTGGCAAACGCGCTTGGAACGCGGCGGAAAATCACAGGTCTGCTACAAGTACCGCGCCCGCGCGGAGGATCCCGTCTACCGCTCTGTCGATCCCTCGCGCACGTCCGGGTCGTGGGAAGCCCGCGAGACCGGGAGGCCGGGCGCCATGACCTTCGGTCTCAACGCGACCAATGGGCTGTATGCGGGCTGGGGCGGCTGTGCACCGCGCGGCGTCCGGGGTTTCCCCGTCTACAGGCCCGAACATTGGGCGTTTGACGGGACCGGTCTCTACTACGGGGATCTGCTCGGAGCGGATGGGCATGCGTTCGGATACGAGGTCGACGGACTCGACTACCTCATCCGCGACGGCCTGCCGGAACCCAGCGCGACGAGCGGAGCACCGGCCGGGCTCAGCATTCTCGCGCTCGGCGTGTCGTCACTGAAGGAGGAGCCGACCGACCTCGCCTTCGACGATCGATTTCTCTCCGACGACGATGCGAAATTCGTGGCGGAGATCCGGGTGGGAGACGACAGCGACGTCGCCGTCGAGCGAGTCAAGCGCGGCGCCGGCATGATCGTCCACTTTCATCGCGGCCGGGGCGAAGTATTCCATGCCGGCAGCTGCGAATGGGTGGCTGCGCTCTTGCGGCGCGACGCGATGGTGGAACGAGTCACCGCTAATGTGCTCCGCCGCTATCTTGATCGTTGAGCGTCGTTTACACCGAGCGGGAGGATCGTATCCGAATCATCTCGGCTCGAAGGGCTACCATATATGAGCCAGAAACCGGTGAGTGGCCATTCGACGCGAGTGGGTGCGACTCAAGATCTGGCCGCATTGGATATTGACTTGGGCGCGATTACGCAGGCGAGAGGCTGGAAGTCGACGCGCATGCCGCTGCAATATGCGGAAAAGATCAATGCCGCAAGATCGGCGATGGCAAGAGCTGCGGCAGCGACTGGCCGCGACGAAGCGGTCTCTGAAGAGGGGTGGGAGCGGTGTTCGCGGGAAGCAACAATGTGACTGGAACGTGCAATCGACGTGGCGAGGCGTCGGCGTCTCGGCGCATTTGGCGGGGTCTGCGCGCCGGCGTGGCGCTGCTCGCTCTCTTCGGATCGGTGGCCTGCAGCGAGAATTTCTCGCCGCAGCCGCCGTCCGCCGAGCCGATGACGGTGTCGGACATCAGTACGCACTCTGTCCGCAATTTTGCGCCAGGGGACGCGCCTTATGTGCGCATCGCGGGCTGGGTCGCTGCCAACCGCACCGGCTGGTCGCAGTACTTAGGCACTCCACCCTCGTCGGGGACAATGATCTCGTACGATAGCGTGAGCCTGCAGTTCGTCGACAACCAGGTGCTGTCCCGGACACCGATGGGAATCTATCAGAAGGCAACGTCCGTGAATGTCGCCGACCTTCTTCGGGAGCCTCGGCGCGAGTGAGAGTGGTCCATTCCGGGTGCAATTCAGTAATCCACAAGTGGGATGCTGCGAGGTGCCCTGGAGCCTATAACCTAGGGCCTTTTCGTGCTGCCGCCCGTGGACATTAATGCGTGGCATTTTGCACATTGTTTAATGACATCCATAATAGTCTTGGATTTCATTCGCGATCGATATGTCGCTGGCGTGGCGAACGCTGAAGCGCGGTACGATGATCCGATGCGGACATTCCTACTTGGAGGCAATAATTTGTCCTGGAAGGCCGATCCAAAGCAGCAGCGCCGTTCAAGCTTGTTGGAGAGGACAAGCGGACGTTCGATGCATTGATGGTGGTATACAAATCACTTGAGAGCGAGCGCAATGATCTGGGTCACGGCTGCTTCGGAATTTGCCAGCAGGACCCCGATCTCTTGTTGTGGATCGCACTCAAATATCACGTTCACTTTCAGGTCGACACGTTATCCAAGGCGGATAGCGTAAAATTACTCCGGCGACATCCATACCTGCGGTTGGCGGTTCGAATAGCTAAATGTGACGTTCGGATTGAGCCGACCCGCGCTGTCGATAACTCGAATAGCGGTCCCCCGATTTGTACTTTACTGCCAACTCCTGCTGCACCGCAACTTCGCATATCGCATTGTCTGTCAAAATTTCGAGGGGTGAGGTAGACGGGGAGCCCGCTCCGACATCTTAGCTACATTCCGGCGCAAAAATGAGCTTGCGAAGTTTCCGCGGAAACACCGCTGCATGGCTCTCTGTTGACATGCGAGACACCCCTCAGGTTGAAGAGCGCGATCCCAACAAATCTATCAACAAAGTCTAACACCCCCGGAACGATGTTCGGGTTTTGTCAAATCGTGTAACGAATAGTTAAACCACGGCGACCGCTTTCGCTGTGCCGCCGCACGGCGGGCCCCTCGCGCTCAGGTGAAGCATTTGCCGGCCATTTAGTTATGGCACGCAAAGTTCTCAAGTGCTATTTTTTTACTCGCGGAAGAACGAGCGGATCAACCGCATAACTCTAAACAGGGGATCCAATCATGCCTAGCTTCTTGCGCGGACCGCGAGTGCTCATCGGCATGGGCCTGATTACCATTGCGTCATGGCTGGCTGCGGACCTCGCGTGTGCCGAACCCGTCACCGTGGCGACCTATCACTACAACTCCGAGCGCACCGGATGGAATAATCAGGAAACGGCGCTGAGCGCGTCGGCGTTCCCATCGAATTTCGGCGTGCTCGCCACCGTGGCGCTCGATGAGCAGGTCGATGCGCAGCCCCTACTGGTGCCCGCGCAGTCGATCGCCGGCGGCGTTCACGATGTGCTGTACGTCGTCACCGAGAATAACACCGTGTACGGGCTGGACGCGCACACCGGTGCGGTGCTGGTCTCGCGAAATCTTGGACCGCCCGTGCCGACGCCGCTCGGGTGCGGCAACAATGGACCGAATGTCGGTATCACCTCGACGCCGGTCATCGATCTCGACGGGCATCACATCATCGTTATGGCGTACGTGAACGGCATGCCGCCCCAGTATCAATTGCATGCGCTGGATCTAGTCACGCTGGCGGATGATCTTGCCCCGGTCACCGTGGCCGCGTCCCACACGCTGACCGATGGCACGACGTTCACCTTCGATGCCACCTATCAGCGCCAGAGGCCGGCGCTGCTCCTGCAGGGTGGCAGGATCTATGCAGGCTTCGGCAGCTTCTGCGATTTCGAGGCCAATCACTCGCGCGGCTGGGTGCTCAGCTGGCACGCCGATAATCTCAAGCCGCTCGGCAACTCGCAGCTGAACGACACGCAGGCGAGCTCGCCGACGGATTACTTTTTGAGCTCGGTGTGGATGTCCGGATTCGGGCTCGCCACGAACGGACGCACTATCTTCTTCGCCACCGGAAATTCCGACTGCAATTTCTATGTGAGCCCCGAATTCTGTCCGCCGCAGACCACCTATGACGGCGTCACGAACATCCAGGAGAGCGTGATCGGCCTGACGCCGAACCTCGCGCAGCGCACCGGCGTCTTCACGCCGAGCAATGTGTATCAGATGGACATTGATGATGCGGACCTCGGCGCCGCGGGCGTGCTCTTGCTGCCGGTTCAACCGGGCGGAGATGAGCTCGCGGCGATAGTCTCCAAGGATGGGCGTCTGTTTCTTCTCGATCAGAACGATTTAGGCACCGAGCTCGATCTGCGGCAGCTGGGCGCGGGCTGCTGGTGCGGTCCCTCCTACTATCGGGGCGAGGATGGCATCGGCCGCGTGGTGACTGCGGCGGGGTCGCTGCAGACCTGGCAGGTGAGCACCTCGCCGGCACCGCATTGGGTGGCGGAATCGACGACGACCACCATCCCCTCCTCGGTGCAGGATCCCGGTTTCTTCACCGTCGTGAGCTCCGACGCGCGCAAGGCCGGAACTGCCATCATCTGGGCCGTCGGCCGCCCGACATCGACCACCGGCTTAATGCTGTACGCGTTCTCCGCGACGCCGGTCAAGGGGAGCTTGCCGCTGCTGTATGCCGCGCCCGCCGGCCAGTGGCCGAATCTAGGTGGCAACGCCAACATCGTGCCCCTCGTCGCCAATGGACTCGTCTATGTCGGCGCCTACCGGACGCTGACCATCTTCGGGCCGGATGGCACGGCACCCGCGGCCGCGGGCGCCGCGGCCGAAGCACCCGGCGCGCTGTCTCCCGACATGAGGCGTCTCACGGGAACACTCATCGCGAGCTCGGGCGCGGAGCTCACCCTGGTCACACGCACCGGCGCGAAGGTCGGGGTTGATGCGACTGCGGCGCTGGAACGGCAGCGGGCGACCATACTCGTCGTCGGTCAGCCCTATACGGTGCTCGCCACGGTGCGCGCCGAGGATGGGGAGCTCATGGCGTCATCCGTCATGCGCGCCAAGCCGGGGAAGGACGCATGGCCCACGGACCAGTGATCGAAGGGAGATGGGAGCAGGTGTTGCGAATCGAGCTTAGTCTCGGTAGGACGTCACCGCATCGCCGAGAGCGGCCCGCAGAGAAGCAAGCCAGGGCTCGTAATGTCGCCACTGGTCGATGCCTTCGCGGCTGATGGGCTGCCGCACCTGGTACGAAACTTACATCAAGCGATCATGAGCTTAGTCCGTAGAAAGGCCTCGCGCATCCCCCGAGGATCAACAAAACCCGCTTCTTGCGCAAGACGGCACATTGCTACTGCGAAGCAGGTGCCCCATATTTGTAGGCCGGGTCACTGTCGTAACGGGAGCGGATGAAGGCGAGTATTTTCCAAAGATCATCCGACGATTTGATCATTGGACCCATGGACGGCATCGGGCCCGCGGTGTTGATGAGGCCCTGGCGGGCATAGCCTTTTTTCTTGAGATCGACGCTGCCCAAGGTGACGAGCCGGAATAGCGTGTCATCGTCTCCGCCGTATATCCAATCGCTCGTGGTCAGTGGAGGGCACATCCCGCCGCCGGCATTTCCGCCGTGACAGCCGCTACAGGGATAGCTGCGGAACAGAACCGCCCCTTGAGCAACGATGTTTGCCTGGGAATCCTTGTAAGGGTTGTGAAGTTGGCCCTTGGGCGTACGGTTGACGAGGGCGATTGCTGAGATCTTGCTGTAATCGACCGGCGCGGGTGGCGAAGCTGCCGAGGCTGCTCGAAAGATAATAACAGTGAGCAGAAATAGACAAAATCGCATGGCAACATTCCTCTTTTGAGCAAACGACACGCGGTCAGCCGCAGGATCTGTACGTATTCAAGCCGCCTCCGAAGCGGTCGGGTCCCGGTGTGCCGCACAAGCTCAATACGCAGGTGGGGATTACAACAGACGGTGAAGGTTCATTTCTATTGCACTAGGGTTTATTGCGACCCTGACATGACCGCTTCCCCATCCGTGAGTTTTGCCAGTTGATGTCCTTTTCTTGTTAGTGGACGTCTACTGCGCTGGACCGGGCATTGGCGGGTGTGGCGGCCGAGTAAGATTGGCTCCTCACATTCGGGGAGCAAGCGGAGTCAGAATCGCGGGACCTCGGTTCGGGTCCCGTCGCAATGGCCGCTCAACTTGACTGGGAGGGGTCATTCAAAATCGTTTCCGGCCAAAAGCACACTGCCACAATACTGAATCCATCTCTGCTTAGCGGACGCTCACGGGTCGCCGCATGATTGCCCTCTCGGTAATCCGCACTTAAAGCATCTTCCGCCAGACGCGGTCGTCATCGACTATGTCCCCGAGCGTGAACGTACAGTGTCCGACTTCTATAAAGCCGTGACGTGAATAGAAACGTTTGGCGCGTGCGTTGTGATCAAAAACAGTGAGATAGATTTCCGGCGCGCCATCAGCGCGTGCGTTCGCAAGCGCCCAGCGCATTAGGCGCTCCGCGACTCCGCGTCCATGCCATGGAGTCAGAACATAAATCTGCTGCAACTCCAATGCCCCCGGCTGTGGTGCTGGCGCGGGAGCCCTCAAAGGAGAAAGCTTGGCGTATCCAATAATTTGATCACCCGCGGCAGCAATTTGCCATCGTATAGACCGATCATCGAAATCCCGCTCCATCCTGCCTCCGGGTCCGTAAGCATCCTCGAGGAAGCGCGCGAACGGAGGCGGCTCGTAGAGATGGGCAAATGTATCGGAGAAGCAATGCCGTGCCATGGCGCCGAGCGAAGCGGCGATGTCCCTGGTCGGCGTGAAGAATCTTAGGGCGTCGCTCACTTTCACACTCCTCGGTGAGTTGTGAGCGCCGTTGGCCTTAAAGCCACGGTACCGCAAGCCTGGCTGGTCGATATCCAGTCGCAGCGCCCCTCGCAGCGCCGGCGTGCCGGAAGGGGCACGTCATAGACCGCAAGTATACCTGCTCCCAGTATTCTCTTTCCACTGACCTGCCTGATAGCAGCCAACGGTGCCGCTTTTCTTTAATTACAGGAGTGGAACGTATGTGGGGGCGCGAATCCGTGCGTAGCAGCCAATTGCCGGCCTATCTCACAGTTCAACGACAAGAACACCCTGATACGGTCGTCTCAGCGGCCCCTGGGAAGTCGTATCACCGATCGAAATCGCCGGTCACAACACCAGCGCCCCACATACGTTCCACTCCCATTAATTACCAAAAATCACACACGCGAAGCCACTATTGTGGTTCTTCGTGCCCTCGCTTTATTTCTACCTGGGGCCCGATTTTGGGATCTTGAACAAATTGGCCGAGCCGCGAATGCGCGCCATCTTTTGCGCGGTGCTCCTGTTCACTGCGAACGTGGGCAATCTCGTGGTTGCGCCCCAGGCTGTTGGTCTGCTGAGCGATTGGTTGGCGCCGTCCTCGGGGCCAACCGGCGAATCCTTGCGGCTCGCTTTGCTGTGCCTGGTGCCGACCGGATTCTGGGCCGCCGTGCATTTCGTCTGGTCCGCACGGGACATGCAGGAGAATCAACGGCGCGCGGCGGCGGCGTGATCTCGGGGATTGTAATGCCAATGAGAAAAGTGCCTGTCTACCTGTTCCTCGTCACGCTCGTGCAAAACTCAGCGCTGGCTGTCGGCAGGGCGGAGATCCCGACCCCGCTTCCAGTTGAGTTCCTCGAAAACCACAGCGGAGAAAGTTTACCCCGCGAACTGGCGTCCAATCCTTCAGCACTGAGACTTCGATTACTCGATCACGAACGCGATGGAGTTCGCCTGGAGAGTACTCCCACCGAAAGGCGATCCCGCCACCTGGGTTAAGGCGCCCGTGGACTGACTGATTGAATAGACCGATACGTTGCCCCAGTTGTTCGCTACGAACACAAAGGCGTTGGTGGGGTCGAGAAAGCTGCCGGCTGGGTACGTGCCGGTGGCGACTGCGGCCGCCGAGGTCAGCGCACCGGTGTTCGCGCCCACCATGTACGCGCTCACGGTGTTGCCGTCGCCCGCGACCGTCATTGGCGACAAAGCGCGGCGATTGGCATTGCCGAAAGACGGCTCACGCGGTTGCCGGACGGGTCGTGGAGCGCTTCGCGCGGCGCAATCTGCCGCGCGAAGCGCTCCCGTTGTGCGAACTAGAACCTGAAAGTCGCGGTGACACCCATGGTGCGCGGGCGGAATGTGTAATCGTTCTGCTGCACTGAATTCGGCACCGATGGATTGTAAGAGGGGTTATTCGTGTCGGGTTGCACTTGCGCGTAATTGATGACGGTGTGCGAATTGAACAGATTGTCGCAGAACGCCGAGACATCCCAGCCATCGAGTTTTATGCCGGAGCGCAACGAGAAGAAGCTGGTCGCCGGCAGCGTGTAGGAGTTCGAATTGTATTGACTGCTGGCGGGATCTTGCACCGGGGCCAGCCAGGGGTTGCGGCTGCTGTATTCCCAGTCGAGGCGCACGAAAGCGTCGCGCTGCACGAGCTTGAAAGCATATTGCGGCCCGAGCGCAATGTTCCAAGGTGGATTCGTGCCGGGAGCGTAATTGATCGCCGCTTCGCCTGCAATCGCATCGCCGGCGACGGCGAGGTTCGATTGGGATGTTTTGGTGAATCGGGCATCGGTAAAGCCCACCGACGCTTCGAACGTCAATCCGCCGGCGATGAGGGCGTCGACCTGCAAGTCAAAGCCCTTCGCTACCGCGGTGCCGAGGTTATCGGTGAATTGCAGCCCGCAGTCTCCCGCCACATACACGTCCTGCTGGATATTGTTCCACTTGATGTAATACACGCTGCCGGCGATTTTCAACCGGTCCCCGATGGCGTTCTTGGAGCCGACCTCGAAGCTTTGCGTGGTATCGGATCTATAGGTCGAGGGGGATTGCCCGCTCGCGAAGCCTTCCTGGATCAGGCCCGCGCTGCAAATGGCAGCGGGCAACGGCGGATTGTAGCCGCCCGGTCGGAAGCCCTGCGCGTACGTAAAGTAGTACATATTCCTGTTGTCGGCCTGGAAGGTCAACCCGACCTTGGGCGTGAACGCGAGCTGATGCTGCTGGCCGCCGGAATAGCTCGGACCGAAGTTTTCCAGGCCGTTCGAGTAATGGGTCAGCGAGGTGCCCATGTTCGACTCGCGGCCGCCAAGCGTCAGCGCGAAGCGGTCGGTCAGGTTGTAGGTTGCCTCACCGAACCCGGCCAATTGTCGATCGTAGCTGCGATTGTAGTTGTAGTAGATGTCGCAATTCGGGAAGTTCTGCGGCGTGCCTTGCCCGTTACAGGAATAGTAGTTGCCGAACACACTGGTAGCGCTCACGCCGTAGAGGTACTCGAAGAACGGGTTGATCTGCGGGTCGTTGAGTTGCTCGATGCTGGTTTCCTGGTCGAGCGACCAGAAAACTCCCACGGTCCACTTCAGAGGGCCATCGTCGGTCGACTGCAGGCGGAATTCTTGCGTGTAGTTTCGCTGCTGATTGGTCATCGTATTCGGCGTCTCGTAGTCGGCGAAGCCGGGCGGCAGATGGATCCCGGTGCCATTGATCAACGGATACCAGGAACAGGGCGCCGCAGTCTGCCCGGCCCCGCAACCGAGTCCGTAGCCGGAGTTCGGCCAGCTTATCGATTGATAGAACGCCAGGTCGTAGGCCGTGCCCTCGTAGCCGTCCGTTTCATTGCGATAGTAGTACGAGCTGTTCGAGATCAGCGACATGTGCGCGAAGTCGACCTGGATCTTCAGTGCCGGAAGAATGTACTTATCGGGAACCGCGATGCGTTCCGGAGTCGCGTCGTTGAATTCGCCGGCGGCCGGATTGGAGTAAGAGGGGTAATACGTCGAGATGTTGTTCTGTTGCTTGTTCTGAAACATGATGCTCGGCGTGATGCTGATGTAGCTCGCCGGCTTATAGAGCAACGCCAAGCGCGCCGCGACCGTGCCCGTGTAATTGGCGTTGGGCTGGGTAATCGCGCCGGTCGTGTCATTGACGTCGTTGATCCAGCCGCCGTCCTTGCGGTACCAGATGCTGGCGCGATAGCCGAGCACATCGTCGATGATGGGACCGCCGTGCGCAATGCCGGCTTCGTAGCTGGGTGCGCCGTCTTGCGTGTAGGAAGCCTCGCTGCGCACGTAGGTGGAATCGGTCGTGACGCTCGGCTGCGTCATGATGTAGCGCACGGTGCCGCCCTCGGAGCCGGAGCCGAACAGCGTGCCCTGCGGTCCGCGCAGCACCTCGACCCGGTCCATGTCGAAAGTTTTAGGCAGCGTGTCATCGGGATTGAAGCCGAGCGCGCGCATCTGGATCGGGGTGTCGTCGATGTAGATGCCGGTGGTGCCGGCGCCGCCGGACGAGGAAATCCCGCGGATCGAGATGGCGTTCGTGCCCGACGTATCGATCGACACGCCGGGCGTGAAGCGCACCATGTCGGAGAAGTCTCGGATGCCCTTTTGATCCAGGTCGTCCTGAGTCATGGCCGTGATGCTGATCGGCACCTTGCTGCTGTTCTCTTCGCGGCGAGTCGCCGTGACGACGATTTCTTCGAGGGCTCCGCTTGATGCGGCGACCGGGTCCGATGGGGTGTTCGCGTCGGTGGCCGCGGCAGCGGTGGCGGCGATGAGCACGGTGGCGCTCATCACGCTGCGGAAAAACAACATGCGCGGGCTTGCACGCCCAGCGGTCGACTGCGAGCGGGTCATTAGCATTGTGTCCCCGAAATTGTTGCATAGCAAGATAAATCGATCGCGGACACTAGCATCGCGCTACAGGGGGTGCAATCCTCCGCGCACCCAATTTGAACAGTTGTTTAGTTCAGGGGCCTGACTTGTTGCGCCGGCGGCGCTCGGGCGGGGCACCCACCGTGCCATGGGTGTAGGTGCCGCGCGAAGATCAGGCTATGTGGTACTACCTGCTGAAGCGGATCAGCGCGATGATTCCGACCTTGATCGGTGTGCTTACCGTCACCGGGGTCGAAGCTTGGCGTACGCAATGACCCCTTATTGCCGTCAGCCCTGCCTCAGCCCAGCGCAAGTCGACTCTGGGTGGCGGCGGGATCGGTCTCCGGGGCCAGCGCCGGATGAGCAAGGGTGCTGATCAGCCGCTCGAATTCCTTCGCCGGCAGCGCTCCGCTGAAATGAAACCCCTGGTACTGATCGCAGCCGAGTTGCTGCAGCAGTTCGAGTTGGTCTCCCGTTTCAACGCCCTCAGCGACCACTTTCAGATTCAGACTGTGAGCGAGCGAGACCATGGCACGCACGATGGAAGCATCCTCCGGGCGGTTGGTCATCTCTTTCACAAAGGTGCGGTCGATCTTGAGCGTGTCGATCGGGAAGCGCCGCAGATAGCTCATGCTGGAATACCCGGTCCCGAAATCATCTACCGAGACCAGCACGCCCAAACGGCTTAAGCTCTCCAGTATGTAGATCGATTCCTCCGCATTGCGCATCACTGCGGTCTCGGTCAGTTCCACCTCGAGAAACCGCGGCTCGAGTTCCGCGGCCATCAGGGCGCTGCGGACCGTTTCGAGGAGAGTCCCCAGTCTAAATTGCGAAGGTGACAGATTCACCGCGACACGCAGCGGACGGTCTGTGTGCCGCTGCCAGAGTTTTGCCTGCCGGCAGGCTTCCCGTAGGACCCACTCGCCAATCAAGTCGAGTAACCCGCACTCCTCGGCAACGGGAATGAAATCCGTCGGCAGCAGCAGCCCGCGCTCGGGATGTTTCCAGCGGATCAGGGCTTCCGCGCTACGCACCCGGCCGGAAACCGTGTCGACTTTGGGTTGATAGTGCAGTTCAAATTGCCCGGCCGCGAGTGCCGCGTGCAATTCGCTCTCGAATTTGACCCGATCGCGTGTGAATGTGCTCGTTAAAGCGGCAAAGCACTGGTAGGTGCCGTGCGCGTTCTGCTTGGCGCTGTACATAGCCGCATCGGCGTGCGCGAGCAGCATCTCAACGGTCGACCCGTCGCTGGGATAAAAGGCGATGCCAACGCTCACGGAGGTCCGCACGTCGACTCCCTGTAAACGGATCGGTGGTTTCAGGATCTCAATCGCCCGGGTGGCGATCGCGGGAACCTGATCCCGCGTCTGGACCGGGGTCATCACGATCACGAATTCATCGCCTCCAAGACGCACTAGCGTGTCTGTGCTGCGCACGACGCCCTTCAGGCGCTGCGCGACCTCCTTCAGCAGATCATCGCCTGCGCGGTGCCCCAAGGAGTCGTTGATCACCTTGAAGCGGTCGAGATCGAGCAGAAGTACGGCAAATTCGGGTTGTTCGCCGGTGGCGTGAGCAATTGCTTGTTCGAGCCGATCGTGCAGGATGACCCGATTGGGGAGCCCGGTGAGCACATCGTGGGTCGCGAGTTGCTGCAATTGATGGTTCGCCGCCTCCAGTCCCTTTGTGCGCGCCGCGATGACGTGCTCCAGATCCTCCACATGGCGCCGGAGCATCCGTTCGTTGTGCCATTTGCGGCACAAGGCACTCGCCGCCTGCTGCACCTCGATCGATTCGAACGGCTTTTTCACGACCAGCAGCTTGTCGGACGGACCGAGCCGGGAGCGCAGGTCCGACCACCCGTATTCGGTATAAGCCGAACAGATGATGACTTGTACATCCGGATCGACCTTCCACAGCTCTTCGATTGTCTTTAAACCATCCCAGCCTGGCGGCATGCGCATGTCGATGAAGGCCACGGCAAAGGGACGGCCCTCAACCCGTGCCTGTCGAGCGAGTTCCACACCCGCCTCACCCTGAAGCGCACTGTAGAGCTCAAAGCGCGACTCCTCGATCTGCGGGAGCACTTCACCCAGCAATAGCGCCTCCTCCGCGGCGAGTGCTGTGTCCGCGTTGCCCTCTTGGTTCAGGATCTTCTTGAAGTCCTCGTGGATGTCCGGGTTGTCATCAATCGTGAGCACCCGATGAATCAGGGGTCCACCGAAAGAGGTCATGGCGAGTCCTTCGCGGGAGTGATTGGTAGTTCGAGGATAAAAGTGGCTCCGCATCCGGGGCCATCGCTGGCGACCCGTAGTGAGCCTTTGAGCTCCTGAGCGGTGAGCGCAGCGCTGTGCAGTCCAAATCCATGGCCGCCGGGGCGGGTGGTGAATCCGTGACCAAAGATTCGAGTCATATTCTCGGCTGCGATTCCCACGCCGTTGTCGACCACCGCGATCGCGACCCCGAGTGCACACTGCGTGACCCGAATCGTGATGCGTTTGTCGCTTCGTCCCGAGTCCTCGCAGGCATATTTGGCGTTGCGGATGAGATTCACCAAAATTTGCAGCACCCGGTGTTTGTCCACCTTGATAGCGGGTACTTCCTCGAATTCGCAGGCGAGCGTGACCTTGTGGCGGGAGAAGGCTTCTGCATTCAGCCGCACACTGTCGTTTACCAGATCCGCGACCGCCACGCTCTCCACCACACCGCCGTACGTCGCATAGGTCTGCTGCATCCTGACAATGTCCTTGATGTGCTCGACACTCTTAACCAGCGATGCCAATTCCTGAAGCGCGGTGTCGCGATCGGTCAGGAGCTGGGAAGAGAGTTGTGCAAGGTAACTGGGCAGTCGTTTCCCCCGATCGTCACTCGCAATGAAGGATCCGAGTTGATCGCCTTGCTCTTCGAGCATCGCGGCGACTCGGGCGAGTCCGGGAGCCCTGGAGGTCCGCAACCGCTCTTCTAGCATGTTCGCCGACACGTTGACGCTGTTTAAGACGTTGCCGACGTTGTGGAGCACACTGCTGGCAACTTCAGCCATTCCCGCCTCACGGGAGGCACGCATCAGGGCTTGGTGAGCCTCCTGCAACTCGGCCTGTGCCCTTAGAAGCCGCGAGCGCAGGAGCTGGAACCAAGCCGCGGCCGCGGCCAGCAGCAGTGTTGCAATCACACCCCCAATCAGCAGGGTGCGCAATCGGAGCGCAGCCTCTGAGGAGGTGTGCTGGAGCGTCGCGGCGAGATTCAGTAGCTGCGCCTGCAATGCCTTGGCGTTGTCCGCCGCGAACTGATGCGCGCGCTCCGCCGCGGCATAGTGCTCTCGACCTTGGAGCGAGAACGTGGTGTCTCCGGTATCGGAATCCGCGTAGGGCTGGCCCTTGAAAGAGACGACCGGATCGATCACCGAGCGGTATTGGTGCCACAGCCAGAGCGTTCGGGTGAGCTGCGGCGAGTCGTTTCCGGAGTCGGAAAGCTGCGCGATATCCCGATCGAAACGCCCGACCGTGTTTTGCAGGTCTGCGAGCGCTTGGCCGGAATAGGCGCGAGCCTCGAGACGGTCGCACAGTGCACTTAGCTGACCGGAGATCTCCTCGGGGTAGCTTTGCAGAGCGCTCGCGGCCTGCAGTGCATTGATGCTAGCACGGATGTCTGTGACGAGCCGATAGCCGAACAGCAGCACCAAGCCCATCGCGAGAGTTAGCGCGAGACCGATGGCGGCCGTAACCAGCTGGCCGAGACGCTCCCTCCCTGAGCGACTCCTGTGAAGCTTGTCCGGCATTCCTTCAGCGGCTCGAAACGCACCATCTTTCGATCGCGAAGCGCTCTCCGCGAGCGGGGTCAAGACGGGCGCGTGAACGCCCGCTGCCGGCGCGGGGGTAGGGCTTGGTGCGGCGCTATGCTGCGGCAACGGCTCAGCGCTCACCGCTTTCTCCTGCTTCTTCGTAAGGCCGTAGTCCGCAGTGATACATCGACCGCAAAATCCATAAGTCTGCCGTTGGCATAGGGCATCCTATGCGTTGGATCACTATATGGGGTGCGAACCCGGATTACATTACCTAGAACGAGCTGTGACGCGGATCTCATTTCCGCTTCCTAACGGCGTAAACAAGCGCTCAAACCCTCTGTTGTCGCCGTTGTCGCCTGGCGTGAGCGCTCGCCGCTCCCTTTAAATCGGTCTGTGGGGTCTTTAGCGAACCAACCGCGCCTCTGGCGACGGCCGACGAATTCGCGGCGCCTGAGCCGTCTTCGTGCTGGTCTTCATGTTTCAGGGTGCGACTTTGCCGATGGGTGTAGGTGGCGTCCCAGCCACGTTCTTCGGGTAATCCGGACTCAGGCTCTGGACGAAATGCACCAGATCCCAAGCCTCGACGGGGCTTATTGAGTCGGCGAACGAAGGCATCGGTGTGCCGTTCAAGCCGGTCATGAACACTCGGTAAATGTCGGATCCGTTGTTGCCGCATTTGACGTGGCCTTCGGTGAAGTCATAGGGCACGATCTTGTTTCCCCAATCATCCTTGAGATCATCTGCAGACGGACCATCGCCTCGACCCCCGTCACCATGGCATTGGGCGCAGTTGAACTTTTGGTATACGGCCTTGCCGCGGGCTACGGATTCGGCCGTGTACGAAGGCTCCGGCGGAATGGTAATCGGCGCCTCGGGCTTTTCGGTCGCAAAGCGTGGCGAGAAGGTCTTGATGTAGGCGACGACATCAAGCCTTTGCCGGTGGGTCAACGAAGTGGCGAAGCTCGACATGGACGTGCCAAACAGACCGTTGACCAAGACTTTCTCAAGGTCTGCGTCGGTCGGCAACGAGCCCGACGGCGTGCTGCGCCACTTAAATGTGCCTTGTCGGAAATCGCGCGGCACGGGGGTGGTATCTTCGCTGTAGTGACCCTTGCCGTCGCCCTGTTCTCCATGGCAGAGGGCGCAATACTGCTCATAGACGACCTTCCCCTGATGCACGTCTCCCACGTCGTTCTCTGCCAAGGCCACGGGCGCTATGATCAACAGCGTGGCCAGGGCCGGGAGCAGCGTCGCTATACGAGTCGACATTGCAATCATGCCGAGCGGCAACCAATACAGTCGCCTGGACATCATGGCACCTCGCGCCGTTCAGGGGGTCTTTGTGGCCGCGAGTTCGATGGCTACCGTCGTCGTTTTGCCGGCAGACACCGTGACCGACGTCGGTTTTTCACCGGCCGCTTCGTGCCAAGCGACGAGTGTGTATGTGCCTGGCGGCACATCTTTGATCGTGAAGTGCCCGTCATCCCCAGTCGTCGCGAAGTAAGGATTATCGAACTCCCAAATCCACGCGTGCATCCATTCGTGCAGATCGCATTTGACTTTGATCAGTTCCGGGATTGCGGGCAACGGCTTGGTTACCGAGAATCCCTTATAAGGCAGGGCAATATTGTAGATAGTGGCATTGGTTGAGGCGTTTTGCGGATGTGTACTGTGCAGAACCGGATCGTTGGAGGAGATCTTGATTTGCTGACCAACGTTAGCTCCCTGCATCCGCGGAACGAACATGCAGTGCTCATTGACGAGCGAGATCGTGTCGGTCAAAAGCGCCTTACCCCTGGTGATGCCCTTGAGGTATACCTCGACATTCTGTAATCCGCCGTCCTTGCCGATTGAGTACACGGGGCTTGGAATGGACTGACCGCAATAGTCCTGGTTCTTGGTGACTGTGATGGGCGCGATTTGCGCCGCGCCACTGAGCTTTACAACTCCCTCGATGGTGCCGCCATTTGAGACGGTTTCCACCGTGTAATCTGCGAGAACTGGTCGTGCAAGGAACAATGCGCCGCTGATGACTGAGGCGCTGAGAATCGTAAGACTATAACGCGTTGGGATTTTCATGGCGTGATACCCCCGGGAGTTGCAAGCACAAGGATTCGCCGGTGGCTTCCAATGGGCCTACTTAGTGGACATATATTCAACTAAAGCGGCGATCTCCTCATCGGTCAGATTTTGGGTGACGTGTTGCATGATTTTGTTTTCGCGCAGCCGACTGCGGAACTGCAGCATCGCGGTCACAAGATAGTCTCGATACTGCCCGGCGACCCGTGGATTTGTGTTGACGCCCTCGCCGTCGTGACCGTGGCAGACAATGCAAGCCAGAACGTCACGCTCCTTCGCCCCGTTCTCGTAGAGCAACTTGCCTTTCTCAGCCAGTGCGTAATTGCTCGAAACCGTGCCTCTCACCGGAGGTAGGCTCGAGAACTGCAGTGCGACCCCTTTGATTTGCTCATTGGTAAGACCCCGAGCCATCTCCCACATAAAGGCTCGAGCGCCGGGATCGCTGCGGCCATGCTGCCGAAATAGCTTTAATTCAGTCTCGATGTAGGCGGGCAGCTGTCCTGCGAGATTCGGGAAGAGCTGGCAGATGCTGACTCCGGTAGCACCATGGCACTTGGAGCACTTGGCGCTCACCAATGTCTGAGCGTCGAAAGCCGATGGATCAGGCGGCGCCGCGATGGGCGCTGCAGCTGCGTGACGAACGGCTGGGGCCGCGAGCGCAATCGCAGCGAGGAGGAGCGAGGTTATTGGCAGCTTCCTCATTGGAGGTCCATCCATAGGCCTAAAACAAGGGTATTGTTGTCCCATGTCTTGGGATTCGGCCACTTATTGAGAAAGAATGGGTTTTGCTTGTTGTTGACGACTTGGTCGACATTGTACTGCAGAATGAAGCGACGTTAAACCAGGGCAGGTAGTCGAGTTCAAATATCTCGTATTGGATGGTCGATGAGCCGGTGCTCCCATTGAAAGCGAGGCGCGCTGGCCGCCCATCGCCGCTTTCAAAACTCGAGCAAATTTCCGCTCCATGCGTGCCCCGACTCATACAGAGCCTCGCGCTGCGCCAGTTTGCTTAGATCCCATCCGAGCTGCTTGGCTTGCGTAATGGCCTGGGATTGCGCGCGCGTCGCGGCCTTGTAGTCGCCGCGTGAAGCATTCGCGGCTGCCCGAATTTCCCACCACGTTGGATCATTCTTATAGTCACGCTCGACGCTGTCGGTCAGAGCTAACGCACGCGTCGGATCGCCCTTCGTTGGATACCCCGCTAGAACAGCAGCCAACCGGAACTTTGCGGAATTATCTCCTTGCTTCGCTGCACGCTCCAACCATACCAGCGCACCGCTCACGGCATCGTGGTTGGATCGCTCCTTCAACAAGTACTCGGCGAGCGACACTTGAGCATCGGCTTGATCTGCCTGTGCGGCTTTTTCCAACCAGATTTCGCCCTTGTTCGTGTCGCAATGACAACCACGGCCTTGCAGCAATCCCAAACCCACTTGATATTGGGCGTAGCGCGCACCGGATTGGGCGGCCTTGAGAAACCAAGGCAACGCTTGGTCATAGGTCTGATTGAGCTGAGGAAGGCCGGCAATCATCATGGCGTAAAGCATTTGCGCGCTTGCGTCGCCCGCTTCCGCCTTTAGTTTCGTCTCGCGCACCCGCTGCTCCAGGCTGCCGTAATCGTGGATCGATACACCCGTCAGCTTAAAATTGTAGAAAGTGCTTACCTCGGTGGCGATCGCCTGTCCGTTGAGTTTGGCGGGCAGGAAAATTGAGCGCATTACGCTGTCTCTGACGGTCTCTTCGAAATACCCTTCGGGCAGCGCATATAAAATGCGCGGTATTCGCGCATGGCCATCCGGCGCGACAATGAACTCGACATACACCTCGCCCTGCACGCCTTTTGCATGGGCCGCCGTAGGGTATGAAGGAACAAAAGGCTTCAAACGTTTCACGGGGTCGCGATCTTCGTATTCTTTGCCTTGAAGCAGGCGGGGGAGGAGACGCGCGTCGAGGGCCGCTTGTCCGTACTGCGCCTGGATATCGGCCGAGAATTTCAGTGATGTCGCCGTGAGTTGCGGAGCCAGTTTCTCCGCGAGCGTCGTTCCCGCTGCCTCGCCATTGGTGCCCGCGAGTGCCGCCCATGCGTGGGCATTCGTGAGGCTGGTCGGTACCCCCTCTCCCCGTGCATACATGACAGCCAGATTGTACTGGGCTTGCGGCTGTCCCAGTTCAGCGAGTTCTTTGAATTCCTCAAACGCCTTGGGGAAGTTCCCCTTTTTATAGGCCGTTTCTGCTGAGTACAGATCAGCCAAAACCGGAGCAGCGCACAGACACGCCCCGGCTCCGACAAAGGCCGCAATACAAACTCTAATCCACACGGCGCGCACGGACGACGACTCTCTGTCTAGATGGAATCCACGCATGTCATTTGTTGGGCGAGTTCGGAGGAGTTCCAGGATTCACGGCGGGTGCCGGCGACTCAAACGGCACGGGCGTCATAGCGGGCGGAACAGGATAACGAGCATCCGAGGGAGGGTGAGTGGGATCGGGCGCTGGTGTCGCAAGCTTCATCTCGTTTTGACTCTCCTTAACGATTGCTAGGAGTTTCGGCATCATTGACTGAAGAATTCCCTGCATCTCATTCGACACTGCTTGTGCCAAGCGCGGCATTTTCTTGATTACCGCTTGGCCGGCCGGCGTGCTGTAAAACGCAAGCATGCCATCCAATTCATCTTGAGTCAGCGCTTCCCGATATATTCGAATCGACACCGGTTCCATGACTTCCCAACTGATCGACTCTTTCACCAACGCGTAAATCTTGTCACGCGTCTGCACCATGATCGCCTCTTGTTGCGGGGTAAAATTTCGGCCTGCCGTAGAACGTTGGAGTCCGGCCGTGATGCGTTCGTCGACCTGGCGCAAGTTGTCATCGAGCAGTTCGTGCACCCCGGTAATCTGTAGAAGACGCTTGATGGATTCTTCGGAGGCTGGCTCGCTGATATGAGGTGTCGGAACCGAAGCACCCTCCATAGATCCGACGGGCGGGGAACCCGCAGCCAGCACGGTCCCGGAGACCTGCATTAACATAAGCGCGATGAATCGCTTCGCCAATTCCATATTGACTCCCTGTCTGTCTACAATCGCCGGCGCGCGTGCCGCATTGAGATTTTGCACGGTTTATCCCGGTTTCGATAGCAGCTCTTGCGGGCCTACTGGTTTGGAGCCGTGCAGACCGGATTATGATGACTGCTTTCGAAAGGCAGCACCGAAGTGAGAATGACTCAGCAGAAAATCGTGCGCACAGCGATCAAGGCGTTATCAGGTTTGGCCTTCATATCCTGTATGGCATTGCTACCGACCACGAAGCCAGCCGAAGCCGGCGCCGCTCCGCTGATCAACATGACGAACTGGTACTGGGGCCCGGGCAACCATTGGTCCTATCAGCACATGAGCCGTATCTTTCCCAGCGCGACCATATCGCGCGGCAATGGTCCCATCGTGCCACTGGACTATGCGCTTCGCGACCTGGACCAGATCACTTTCATTCACCCGGCCACCAAGGCGCGCATGAGCATTGCCCAGATGTATGCGGCAACCGACACCGACGCCTTCCTGGTCATGAAGGACGGGAAGATCGTGACGGAGCGGTACTTCAACGGCATGAAACCCGAGGACAGACACCTGCTCATGTCCGTATCCAAATCCGTTCTCGGTACGCTGGCCGGCATTATCGTCGAGCAGGGTCGACTGGATCCGAATGCTCTGGTGACGTCGTATGTCCCCGAGCTCAAGGGATCGGCGTATGACGGGGCAACGGTTCGGAATTTGCTCGATATGACCGTCGGCATGGAGTTCGACGAGGACTACGCCTCGAAGACCAGCGATCTCTACCGCCTGGACGAATCGGCCGGCTGGGTGGAGCGCGGTCCGCATGCACCGAACGGGCTGCATGAGTATCTGGCGACTCTGACGAAGCGCCATGGCGCGCATGGCGGTGAGTTCCGGTATATCTCCGCCAACGCCGATGCCATGGGCTGGGTCTTGGAGCGAGCGACTCACATCGATTACGCGGATCTCGTATCCCAGGAGCTTTGGAGTAGGCTCGGAGCGGAGCGAGACGCCTACGTGATACTGGACGGCTTTCAGGCTCCCTACACGGACCCGGGATTGAACATGACGCTGCGCGATCTGGGGCGCTTTGCGCAAATGGTTCTGCAGCACGGTCTGTACAACGGACAGCAGATCGTACCGGACGATTGGATCGAGGATATCCGTCACGGCGGAGACCCCGAGGCCTGGAAGAAGGGCCCCGAATACTCGTATTTCCGAACGCTGGCAGGGTACGAGCACGGCTCCTATCGAAGCTACTGGTACGTTGCCGATCCGGGGCACGGCCATATCACCGCCATCGGACTGGCCGGCCAGCTCATCGTCATCGATCCGGCATCGAATACCATCGTGGTCAAATTCAGTTCGCATGCCACGCCGGCCCCCGGGCAATACGACATCGAGTACGCCGCGGCGATCGCCATCGTCGATGCATTATCCGGGCGTATACGGTAGCGACCGACAAAAAGGTGAAGGGACCTGCGACAAGCGCCCTCAAGTTTGTTCCAGTCCCTCATGCCAGGAGGCAACGATTGACTGCCAACCCAAGCGACCCGTTAGGGGAATCCTCTAGGACGTTCTCCAAGCTGTCCGCCATCACTTTTAGCGTCTACTCCGAGGGCTTGGCGCCCCGGACCCTTGAGCCGCAGTGCTATATTCGACTTTCCCAGGCATAGCATAAACAATCAATCGGGGAAATCGAATCATGAGACGAGTCTTCGGCCTCTTCACGGTCCGCGCGCTTCTTGTTCTCGTCGTCGGCGGAGCGCTTCCCGCGCTCGCGGGATCGCAAGATACGGGGATCCTCACGCCGCAGGCCTTGATGAGCCAGCTGAAGTGGCGCTCGGTGGGGCCGTATATCGGCGGACGCGTCATCACCGTGAGCGGTGTTCCCGGCAACGCCAACTTATTCTATGCCGGGACGGTCGGTGGCGGCGTCTGGAAGAGCTCGGATGAGGGGATCAAGTGGGAGAACATCACGGATGAGAAGCTGCCCGGGCCAAGCGCCAGCATTGGAGCGATCGCGGTGGCGCCGTCCGCGCCGTCGACGCTCTACGTCGGCACCGGCGAGGACGACATCCGCAATGACATGATTCCGGGCGACGGAATTTATAAATCCACCGATGCCGGAAACTCATGGACGTACGCGGGTCTGCGCGAGACGCACTCGATCAGCAAGATCGTGGTGAGCCCGCAGGATCCGAACGTGCTCTATGCATCCTCCATGGGCCATGTGTTTGTGCCCGACCCCGACCGCGGGGTATTCAAGTCGACGGACGGGGGCAAGAGCTGGAAGAAGATTCTGTTCGTGGACAACCAGACGGGAGCCATTGATCTGGTGATGGACCCAGGCCATCCGCAGGTGCTCTATGCCACGATGTGGCAGGCGCAGCGCCTGCCCTGGGGGCTGATCAGCGGCGGCCCGGGCAGCGGACTCTACAAGACGACCGATGGCGGCGAGCACTGGACCAATCTGACCGGTAATCCCGGACTGCCGCAGGGAGTTTTGGGACGCATCGGCGTCAGCCTGGTGGCCAGTCAGCCGGAGACGGTGTATGCGATTTTCCAGGCGAAGGATGGCGGGGTGTTCCGCTCCGACGACGCCGGCGCGACCTGGAAGCGGGTGAACGAGGAGATGAAGCTCCGGCAGCGCGGCTTCTATTACATGGCCATCTACGCGGACCCGAAGGATGCCAATACCGTCTACGCGCCTCAGGTGGACGCGCTGTGGGTTTCCCATGACGGGGGCAAAACCTTCACCAAGCTGCAAACCCCGCACGGCGACAATCACGTGCTGTGGATCAATCCGAACGATACGAAGATCCTGCTCGAGGGGAACGACGGCGGCGCGACGGTTTCCACCGACGCCGGTAAGACGTGGAGCCCGTATCGCAATCAGCCGACGGGGCAGTTCTATCACGTCAATCTGGACGATCAGTTTCCATTTCACATCTACGGGGCGCAGCAGGATGAAGGCTCCTACGAGGGACCGAGTGCGAGTCCCGATGGGCAAGTTCCGCTCGCCGAATGGAAGGCGGTGGCGTTCGGGGAAAGCACCTTCACCGTGCCGCAGCCCGGCAGCCCCGACATCACGTACGGCAGCGGCTACTACAGCATCTTCGTCAAACAGGATGAGCCCACCGGCGAGCTGCAAAGCGTCAGCCCGTGGCCGCTGTATCGCAGCGGCGCTTCCTCCGCCGAGCTCAAGTACCGATTTGGCTGGACGCATCCGATTCTATTTTCGCCCGTGAACCCGAAAGAGCTGCTGACCGCCGCACAGTATGTGTTCAAGAGCGAGGACTACGGCCTGACGTGGACGCGCATCTCTTCGGATTTGACGCGCAACCAACCCAATACGGAAATCCCGAGTGGAGGTCCGGTCGATCTGGATCAGACCGGAGCGGAAGTGTACCCGGACATTTCGTCGCTTGCGGTTTCGCCGCTCGATGGGAATCTGCTGTGGGCAGGATCTGCCGATGGGCTGGTTCACGTGACCACCGACGGCGGGAAGAGCTGGCAGTTGGTCACTCCGCCCGGATTGCCGGAGTGCGAGATCAGCTCGATAGAGCCCTCGCATATAGAGCGGGGGACCGCTTATCTCACCGCATGGCGGTATATGTGGGACGATTTCCGGCCTTACGTGTACGAGACGACTGACCTGGGCAAGCACTGGACTGCGATTACCTCGGGCCTGCCCGATAATGAGTTTGCGTACGCGATTCGGCAGGACCCCAACGACGCGAGCCTGCTGTTCCTGGGGACGTACGGCACGGTCTACGTGAGCCTCGATGCGGGCGCGCACTGGCAGGCGTTGACGTTGAACCTGCCGCCCGCCGAGGTGAGGGATATCGCGATCAACACGCGCCAGGGAGACGTGGTGGTGGCTACGCACGGCCGTGCCTTCTGGGTGCTCGACAACCTGGCTCTGCTCGAACAGCTGACCCAAAAGCCGGCCGTGACGGCGAAGCAAAGCTATGTGTTCGCGCCGCAGAAGGCGTGGCTCACCCATGCCTACGGCGTGCAAACCGACCCTGATTCGATTGAGCCGAACTCCGGAGAGAATCCGCCATTCGGGGCCACGATCTTTTTCCACATCCCCGAGCATTACGACGGCAAGACGCCCGCCACGCTGGAGTTCGAGGATGCGCAGGGGAAGGTGGTGCGCAGCTTCCCCCTGCATCTTCAAACAAAGGAAGAGAAGCAGGAAAAAGCCGACGAGAAGGCCGGGAAACCTGAACCGGACCACAGCGCGAAGAGCGCCATCGAGCAAACCCAGGAGGCGCTGGCGAAGTTGACGGCGGTTGAGCCGGGGATGAATCAGTTCCAGTGGGACCTGCGCTACACGCCCGTGGTGGAGGTGAATGGCTACCATTCGCCGGATTCGGGGGGAGGGATGGACTATTCGACCCATGGCCCGCTGGTGCTGCCCGGCACGTATTCGGCGGTCCTGAATTACGGCGGGCAACGAACGCGGCAGACTTTTGCGGTCGCTTTGGATCCGCGGCTGCACGCGACCGAGGATGACCTGGCGGCACGTCTGGCCTTGGCGCAGCAGATCCAGGTGGACATGAATTCCTTGAATCAACACGTGAACCGGGCGTTGGCCGCCCGCGAGAAGCTGCAAGAAGCGGTGTCCAGGCACAGGCTGAGCGAGGGCCGGGTGGCAGGCGCCGTGCAGACGCTGAACGGAGCGATTGACGGCGTTGTGCAAATGAAGATCCGCTCGAGCGAAGGCGACTCGCTGCAGCAGTCCAAGCTCCATGCGTTTCTCTCCTACCTGGTGGCAGAGGTGGAGCTGGTCTATGCACGGCCGAGCGAGGCCCAGTATGCCGTCTTCCGTGAGCTCGATCAGCAGGTGAAAACCGGCGAGCAGGCACTCGAGGCCGCCATCGGCAACGCGGATCACATGACGAAATAGAGGACGCTCTTAGAATTCGTAGGCGGCTCCGGCATAGCCCGCCACGGAGGCGGCGGGCTCGAGTAGTCCGCCGGCGATGAATACCCGCGAGTAATAGCGGCGGTTGGTCAAGTTCGAGACCCCGGCGAGCAAACGCCAGTGAACGGCGATGTTATAGTCGGCCGCGAGGTCGACGACGGTATAGGACGGAATGCGCGCCGGGGTGCTGCCGATCGGCTCATCGCTATCCTGGAAAAACTCCGAGCCGACGGAGTTCAGCATCAGGCTGACCTTGTAACCGCGATCCTCACGCCACACCAGCCCCGCTTTGAGCACGTAATTCGGTGAATACGCCGGGATCTTCCCGACCTGACCGGTGATGCTGCTCTCCGTGAAGCGCGCGTTCAGCAAGCTTCCGTTGACGAAAACGCTCAGGTGCTCGGTCGAAGCGCTCTTCGACCACCAGCGCAACAGGTCGTAGGAGGTTTCGAATTCCGCTCCGCGGTTGCGGGTGCTGCCGGTGTTCACATCGATGGTCTCGGTCAGCGAGATGGCTTGAGACTCGATTCTGTTCTTGACGTCGACCTGAAACAGGCTGGCATCGTAGTAGAAGCCTTGCACCGGCCAGCCGTGGACGCCCGCTTCGTAGGTGAGGTACTTGGTCGGATCGGGATTGTTCGCGGCAGAGAAGTGGGTAAAGGGGCTGGCTATGTCCAGATAGCGCAGCGGACGAAATCCCTGCGAGACATTCAGATAGGTCTCGTTGCCGCGACCGAAGTCGTTGCCGACGCCGAGACCGATCAGCGGGGCGTTCTTCCGGTAGGTCCCGTTCACCAGATAAGGATGCGGAGCGATCGACTCCTGGGTCCCGAGCTGCTCGTGATCGAGACGGGCGGAGGGGACCACGTGAATCCTCCATGGCAGGCGGAATACATTTTCGGCAAAGAGCGCCCCGTATTGGGTGCTGCGCGCATCGGCGTATGAGAGCGTGCCGGACTCATTATTCTGGCCGACCAGGGGATTCGCGCTGTTCCACTCTTCATAGGGACTGTGCGAGACGTACGCGGTATAGCCCACCGTCAGCGCATTACCCTGCCACCAGCGGTGCAGCCATCGGCCGTCCAAGCCGGTGTAGTGAAAGCGCTGGCCGGCGAGCGTCGAGCCGGTGGCGACCTCGGTCGGGGTATAGGTATCCGAGCGGGTGACGAGATCCGTGTAGCCGCTCCAGAGCTTCTGCGTATACACATCGTGCGCGCTGAAGTGATTGTCGTAGGTCAGGACGGCGGTATCACGATCGGTCCACAAGTGATCATCGGGTGTCGTGGTCTGATATCGGTTCGACTGGAACTGGGCGCCGGACATGAGTCCCGCGAGACCGCTGTCGAGGGAGTACACGTGGACATCGAGGCTCAGCTTCTGCTGCTCGTCGAGCCGCTTGCCGAGATGTATATCGCCGGCATCGAGCGCATAACCGCCGTTCTCTCGCTCACCGTCCGACTGGCGCCGGGCATAGTCGGCCACATAGTCCCAGTCCCCGGAGGTGCCCGAAATGCGGTTGAAGCTGGAAAATAGGCCGCGAGTCCCACTGACCTGCTCCAGCGTTCCTGTCAGCGGGCGATTCGGGTCGGGCGGCTGCGAGATGAAATTGATGACCGGCTGAGGCTCAGGCCCATACAGCAGGCCCGATCCCCCGCGGATCATCTGCACCGAGCTCAGGGTCTGCGGGACCGGCAGATAATAGGTGGTCGGATAGCCGATCCAGTCCAGCTCCAGCGGGATGCCATCCTGCATGAGCAGGATGTACTCGCTTTCCTGAGGATTGCCGAGACCGCGGTAGGAGAGGTTGAGCTCGGTCGGATTCTGTTGTTCGGCAATGACGATGCCTGGCAACTGGTCGAACAGCTCGCGCTGGTTATTGTCGATGACGGTCGGCAGATGATCGAGATCCACGACGCTGGTCTTCTTGGTGACCGTGATGGTCGTGCCATTCACTTCCGGCAGAGAGTGCTCGTAGCGGGTCGCGGCATGGTAGCGGCTGCCTGAGACGATGACCGGGGGGCACGAGGGGGCGCACACCGTCTTCGACGGTGGCTTGGCGTTCGATGCCGCGCCGGCGGTGCCGGCATCCACATCGCTGCTCGCAGCGGGCTGATCGGCTTGCGCAAGCACCGATGCGGACGAGAGCACGAGCAGGCAGGCAAGCCTCCGCCCATCAAAGCGCCAGGAAATCACCGGGAGATGAGCGGCTCGCCCGCTGCTTTGAGCTGGGCGTTAAGTTCCACCAGATCGTGATCCAGGAGTGTCTGCCAGTTCGAGAGCGTGGTGGTGAGCATGCGCGAGAGTGTAGCAAAGGAGACCCGCACGTCCGGCCCCGGGTCGGCATCGGCGCCGTCGGCAGCCTCTTCGAGCTTGCTGAGATCGGTCGCGAGAGCCCGCAAGCTGTCGGTGCGCAGGGGCGGGGTGTTGCGCGATGGCGAGTGCGGCAGAAGACCCGAAACGTTCGAAGCCTTCGCCATCAGCCGCACCATGTCCTCGTGCGAAGCCGCGGATTGAGCCAGCCGCGACTGGAGAGCATCCAGCAGCCGGGTCGCCTGCCCGAGCGCGGTCGACACGCGCGCCGATGCTTGCTCGATCCGCTGCGTCAGCGCGAATTCCCGCATGAATGCAGCCTGCGAGAGGGTCACGCGCGGATCCTCTTTGACCTCGAGCGGTTGGCGGAAGGCGCGCCCGGCGACGTTCAGTTCGATCTCGTATCGCCCCGGCGGTGCCCAGGCTCCCTGCGGCGAGGGCCGCGCCGCCGTGGCCGGCTCCGGGCTCGGGTAGCGCAGGTTCCAGACGAAACGATGCATCCCCGGCTGAGTGGACAACCTCACCGGCGGCGGCACCCATTCAGCGGCGAATTCGAGCTTGGACGGGTCGGGGGGCTTCGTGAGCTCCGTGCTGCTGAAGCGGCGGACGGGGTTGCCGTTTGCGTCGAGGATGGTTAGCGTCACGGCACTCTCGACGGCTGCGGGTAGCGCATAGTCGATCACCGCACCGTCGGGAGGATTGACCGCCAAGGGCTCGTCCTTGGGCATGGGCGTGCCGGTGAATGTGGACGGGCGCATCCGGATGGCGGTCGCCGGCTTGAACAATACGGCCTCATCCGGGTGCAGCGTTCCCATCTGCCGCAGCGCCGACACGTCGTCCATGATCCAGAAACCGCGACCGTGTGTGGCAATGACCAGGTCAACGCCATGCACATCGATGTCGCGCACCGAGCTCACGGGGAGATTTTGTTGCAGAGACTCCCAATGCGCTCCGTCGTCGAGCGACATGAACATGCCGCGCTCGGTGCCGGCGTAGAGCAGACCCCTCGCCGCCGGGTCCTCGCGAATCACGTTGACGAAGCTGTCGCGCGGAATGCCCGCATCGATCCGCCGCCATTCGTGGCCGCCATCTTGCGTCCGATAAATATAGGGCTCATCGTCGTCCAGGCGGTGTCGGTCGATCGCGAGATACGCGACCTCGGGGTCGAAATGCGAGAGTTCGATGCCCGCCACCTTCGACCAGGGGGTGAGCGCCCGGGGCGTGACCTCGCGCCAATGGGCACCCGCATCGTCGGAGCGCCAGACGAGCCCATCATCGGTCCCGACCCAGAGCGACGTGGGCGAAAGCGCCGAGGGCGCGATCGTATAGATCACCCCGCGGCGCTTGCCGACATGATCATCGTCGGCCGCGGTCGGGAGGTCTAGGTTCGAAGGAATTCCCGCATCCGGACGCGTCAAATCCGGGCTGATCGGCGTCCAGTGATCGCCGCCGTCCTGCGTCCTGAAGAGGCGTTGGTCAGCGAAATACAGCGCTCTGCGGCCACGGCGGGAGAACGCGAGCGGGAGTGTCCAGGCGCTGCGATGGTGGATTTCGGGGTAGGCGAGGGTGGGATCGACATTGCGGGTCTGGCCGGTGCGAGTGTCGAGCTTGTCGACTCGGCCACCGTAGACGATGTTCGGGTGGTCCGGGTCCGGCGCTATCATGCCGCTCTCGCCCCCCGGGGTGATCTCGTGAAACTGCTCCATGGTGATGCCGTCGACGGTCTCGGTCCGGCTCGGCAGAGCCACCGCACCGGAGTCCTGCTGGGCGCCGTAGACCCAGTACGGAAAGCGCTGGTCCGTGCTGACGTGATAAATCTGCGCGGTTGGCTGGTTGTACCAGCTGCTCCAGGTCACACCGCCGTCGAGCGTGATCAAAGCGCCCTGGTCGACGCCGAGGATCTGGCGGTCGGAATCGGTGGGATCGATCCACAGGGTGTGAAAATCATCCCCGGTGGGATCGCCTTTGAGCGCGATGAAATCCTTGCCGCCGTCCTCCGAGCGCAGCACGATCGTGTTCATGACGAAGAGGCGCTCGGGGTTCTTGGGATCCACCGTCAGACTGCAGAAATACCAGCCTCGATTGAAGATGCGCGAATCGGCGGACACATGACTCCAGTGGACGCCGCCATCGTCCGATCGATACAGCCCGCCCTCCTTCTGGGGAGCATCGACGAGCGCATAGAGCCGTTCCGGCCGGCTCGGCGCGACGGCAAGACCGATCCTCCCCGGGTGCGCCGGAAAGCCATTGCCACTGACCGCATTCCAATGATCGCCGCCGTCGTTCGAAACGTAGAGGCCGCTCCCCGGGCCGTTTGACGGCGGATAGACGCTCCAGGGCGGGCGCCTCGTCTGCCAGAGCGCGGCGTAGATGGTATCGGGTGCGCCGGGCCTGAAGGCAAGATCGATGGCCCCGGTGTCCGGATTCTCGAACAGGACTTTGCGCCAGTGCGCGCCGCCGTCCGTCGAGCGGAACACACCCCGTTCGGTATTCGGACCGTAGGCGTGTCCGAGCGCCGCGACGAATACGACCTCGGGATTGCGCGGATCCACCAGGATGCGGCCAATCTGGCGGGTGTCGGCGAGCCCGAGGAAGGTCCAGTGTTTGCCCGCATCGAGGGATTTGTACATGCCGGCGCCGTGGGCGATGTCCGAGCGCATGTCCGCCTCGCCGGTACCCACATAGATGGTGGCCGGGGCGGACGGCGCCAGTGCCAGCGCGCCGATCGAGGCCGCCGGCTCGCCGTCGAAGATCGGCTGCCAGGTCCGGCCGGCATCCTCGGTTGCCCATACGCCGCCATCGACGGCACCGAAGTAGAAATGGCGGCTATCTCCGGCGATCCCGGTCGCTGCGAGTACCCGGCCCCCGCGGAAGGGACCGATGAGGCGCCACTGCAGCGCCTGGATCATCGAGGGATCGATCGCGGCGTGAGCGTCCAGCGCGCCCAAGCCGCTCAATACACCCAACCCGGTCAAAACCAGCCGGCAGTGTGCGTACCACACCCGTCCCTTCCCAAGTATTTCCATCAGGCTACAAGTCCTGCCGCGTTGCAGTTTCCCGATAGAATACTGCACTCGCTGGATGCACGGTTGGCGGTATTACGGGGAAGGGTCGGTGCTTTCGCAGAGCATTGCATGACGACGCGCCCGAGAAAGCTTCGATAGCGCAAAGGCACGTCGGTCTGTGAGTGAGACTGCAAACTGCAAACCCGGATTCAAACGCTCCGGCAGGAAAATCTCATATCCCATTAGATTAAAAAGCTAGATAGATCGCCGATCGCGGAAGCTGATCTTATGCGGCTTTGCGCATGAGATCACGCATGATGTTCGCCAAGGTCGCCACCGCCGCGTCCGACGCCGGCGTCCACGGATGTCCGTAATTCAGCCGTATGAATTGATGGAACTCGCGACGATGCGAGAAGATCGGTCCGGGTGCAATGCTGATGCCGCGAGAAAGCGCGATTCGATAGAGGTCGACGGCGCTGAACAAGCCGGGTAGCTCGATCCAAAGAAAGTACCCACCCTCCGGGCGCACCACCCGGAATCCTGCGGGCAAGTGTCGATCCAGGGATTTCAGGGCTGCAGCCTGCCGGTTGGCCAAAACGCGCCGCACTCGCCGAAGCTGTCGCTCGTAGGCGCCCGTGCGCAGAAACGCGGCGATCGCGTCTTGGGCCGCAATGTTGGTTTCCAGGCTACTCACGAGCTTGCGTCGCCGCACGGCCTGAGCGTAACGGCCGGCCGCAACCCAGCCCACGCGATAACCCGGCGACAGGCATTTGGAAAATGAGCCGCACTCGAGCACGATGCCGCGCCGATCAAACGCCTTGGTCAACTTCGGCGGCTCCGCACCGTAGTAGAGTTCGGCATAGACGTTGTCCTCAATCAGCGGCACGTTGTGCGCTTCGAGCAATCGTACCAGCTTCCGTTTTGCCGCCGGCGGCATGCACGTTCCGAGGGGATTCTGGTATGTGGTCATGAACCAGCAGGCCCGGACCGGTGCGGTGGCGAGAGCCTGCGTCAGTGCTGTGAGATCGGCGCCGTCGCGCGCATGCGTGGGTATCTCCAATGCACGCAACCCCAAGGTCTCGAGGGCGTGCAGGCAGCCGTAGAACGTGGGCGCTTCGATCGCTACCGTATCACCTGGGCGAGTCACGACCTGCAGGCACAAATTCAGCCCCTCCAGCGCGCCCGATGTGACGATGATCTCACCGGGCGCGACGCTTGCCCCATGGCGCAGGTAGCGTTGCGCGATCCGCTGACGCAGCTCCAAGCTGCCGTCTGCCAAGTACTCGACCGTTCGCCACGGATCTATGCGCTGCGCGGCCAAGCCAAGGGTATGTCCGAGCCCGGCGAGGGGGAACAATTCCGGGCTCGGAAACGGCGACCCGAACTGCACCACCTTGTTGTCGCGAATCGAATCAAGCAATTGGAACACGATCTCGCTTACATCGAGCGGTGTAAGAGGATCGGCTGACGGCGTGGTCTGGGTAGCATCGGGCCGCCCCCGCCAGGAATCGCTGACGTAGTGCCCCGAGCGCGGCACTGATTCAATGTAGCCTTGCTCTTCGAGTAATTCGTGCGCACGAATGACGGTGGCCGCACTCACCCCGCGCTCGCGGGAAAACTGCCGCACCGAAGGAATCCGATCACCGTTTTCCCATGTGCCGCCGCGAATGGACGCGGCAATCTCCTCGGCGAGCCGCGCGTAGAGCGCCGTGCGCGGCGTTGCTGCGGCGGCCAAATCGCCTTCAGCGGTACAGATGTGGTCAGTCGACTCCATAACAGATGCCTCGGAGTCCGATGGGGCGTCACCGCGCGCCCTTGATACCTCAATGCTGCTCCCAAAACTAGGCGCTGTACAAGCACAACTGGACGCATCAATGAAAACGCCGACACGGAAACGCCGACTCCTCGTGGTAGACGATGACGTAGCCAATGCGAGATTGCTCGTCGAGCTGCTGTCCCGTGCCGGATATGACGTCTCGGCGACGCACACCGCCGAGGACGCGATCGGTGCCGTCGGAGTTTCCGCGCCCGATTTGGCGCTCGTCGATGCTCGCCTCCCGGGTGATTCCGGACTGATCCTGGGTGCGGCCCTGCACTCGGAGTTCGACGTTGGCTTCGTCATTCTCTCCGATTTCGATGACCTAAAAACCTCGCAGCAGGCTGCCCAGATCGGCGCAATTGCCTATTTGGTGAAGACCGGCAATCTACACCACTGTCTGCTCGCGATTCACACAGCCCTGGCGCGCTCTGAGGAGCTTCGAGAATTGCGCCGGCGCGAAACACAGCTTTCTGACGCCCTGCAACAGACCCGCGCCGTCAGCGCCGCCACGGGAGTGATGATGGAGCGCTCACGCCTGAGCCGGGAACAGGCATTCGAGCGTCTGCGCGGCCTCGCACGCACACAGCGACGCCGGCTGAGCGATGTCGCGGAGCAATTCCTGACCTCCGTGGAGTGCCTCAACGGCGGGGTCAGCGCCATGCCGCGCTCATCCGGCGATGTGAGTAAACCGTGAGGTCCCTCACGTCGATTGCGCGGCGGAACGTTAGTATCGGTTCTGGTCCCATGAACCTCGCCTTCGTTCATGAGCCCGCCGCGCGTACGCTGCGGCACTCTACCGCCCGACCCACGCGGCAGACCAGTCTGGGGCCGGGCTCCCGCCCTCCAAGTTCGAACATCGCGTCGTTTGCGGAGCATTTCCGCGGCTGCGCGGGCGGGAATATGGAAACCCAGCGGCTTCGCGCAATTCAGCATCCCAATCGTGCCACGATTCTGCTGGAGTCGTGGGCCTCAAGCCAGGACATCATTCCGGTCAAGGCTCGGCGGATCCGCGCGGTGAGCGAACTCAGCGGACCCCTGCGCTGCTTGGTGCGCCGCTGCAATAGCGATGAGTCGGCCGCCTATGTGCACACACTGCATCACGGATGGCAGCGATGCGCATGATGAGTAAGGGGCTGCCGCCCGACAGCAAGGCCGAAGCAATCGCGCTGCTGTCGTCGATGCAATCGAGCTTGAGCGGATGGCTTGCCAGGCCTCCCGCTCTCGAGCAATACCCCGTGCCGTGTCGGCTATGGCGCGCACAATTGTATGCGGTGGCCGGCTGCGTGAGACTGGCTGGCCTGCATGCCCATTCATCATTGAGCCTGCGGATCGGCGAGCAGCTGGAGCCCTCGTTCCGATCGAACGACCTGCCGCGATGGGCTGTCGAGCTGCTGTTGCATTGGTCTCGCGCTTCACTGCGCTATCTTCGCCACACCGCGGAACTCAGCCACGCCGCCGAACTGGTGGGCCTGCTGAGCATGTCGTGCTCGCCGGATTACTATGGTGCCGAAGAGCGGGCTTGCCTACTGCGCAATCTGATTGACGACCAGGAGAGCGATGCTCAGCGTTCCGCGCGACAACCGGTTAAGCCGGGGCCGAACCCCGCAGGCAGGTCTTGATGACACGCACGCAAGCCTCCAATCGGCAGGAAGCATCGGGTCATTTTGCGCGGAATGTTCTCCAAAGCGCCTTCGATTTCGCCTCTGTCGGCCTCGCAGTTTGTGGGCGTGATGGGCGCATGCTGTTTGTGAACCCCTATTTGTGCGGCATCCTGGGCTACGAGCGCGCCGAACTGACGGCCCAGCTTTGGACCAACTATATCTGTATTGCGGCCGGCGACTCCGTGTCGGGCGTCATTCCAGAGAGTCGGGTGTGTGCTTTCGGACCGCAGGAAGCCCGCTTGCAAGGGCGCGATGGAAGACAGACTCGAGCGCACGTCACCATGCATCCAGTTCTTGATGCGCACGGCACCATCGACCATCTGATCGTGACGGTCTTGCGGATCGACAGCACCGATGAATGCGGGGAGATTGCGTGCCGCGTTCCGAGGCATCACGACACCTTGACCGGTTTGCCCAATCGCTTTCTAATGGAACATCGATTGCAAAGGATCCTCTTGGCCGCTGCGGATCGCGCCCAAAGGGTGGGCGTGTTGTCACTTGGACTGGACCGTTTCGACAATGTCAACGATTCGATGGGGCGGCGAGTCGGCGACAGCGTGCTGCGATATGTCGCAAAGTTGCTGAAGCACACAGTGGGCGGCTGCGGCAGCGTTGCCCGCACCGGAGGCGATCAATTCGTCGTGATTCTACCTGGGCTGGATGCCGCGAGCGTCGCTGCGCAAGCCTCCGCCATCGACGTCTGCCTGTCTCGAAGCCATGAGATCGACGGTCATCTAGTACGCGCATCGGCCCGGATAGGCGTCGCGATGTTTCCGGAAAACGGCGATAACGCAGGCGATCTGCTCGCCAGCGCGGACGCCGCGCTGCACGACGCCAAGACACGCAACCGGCACGCCTGCCGATTCTTTACCATGCACATGAAACAGGCGGCGCTCAGGCGGGTAACGCTCGAGGCAGAGCTGCGCCGGGCGATCGAACGCGAGGAGTTCGAGCTGTACTATCAGCCGAAGCTCTGTATTCGGACCGGGCGATTGTCGGGAACGGAAGCGCTTATTCGCTGGCGCTCATCCAATCGGGGCCTGATATGCCCGGCCGACTTCATTCCTATCGCGGAGGACTCTGGATTGATCGTGTCTCTCGGCGAGTGGGTGCTCGATGAAGCGCTTCGACAGGTCGCGCAGTGGCAGCGCGAACAGGCCCTGTCGATCGCTGTTGCGGTAAACGTGTCTCCGGCGCAGCTCGGCCTGCAGCGGCCGATGGAGTGGATCATGGCGGCGCTGCGGCGCCACGACCTGCCGCCTGCGATGCTTGAAATCGAAATGACAGAATCGGCCGTGATGCAGGAAGTCGATAGTGTGGTCGGCGGCCTGCGCGAACTGGCCCGGCAGGGCGTACGGATCGCGGTCGACGATTTCGGCACTGGCCATTCGAACTTGAGCCGGCTCGGGCAGTTCCCGATAGCGAGCATCAAGATCGACCGCTCGTTGGTCACTTCGATTGCTACACAGCCGAAGGACGCTGCCATAGTGCGCGCGGCTATCGAGATTGCACATACGTTGGGAGCGCAAGTGGTCGCCGAGGGCGTCGAGACCACCCAGCAGCTTGCCATCCTACGCATGTCGGGCTGTGATTTCCTGCAGGGCTACCTGCTCTGCAAGCCGCTGCCCGCGGATTCGTTCCTGACGTGGGTCAAACAGCATTCGACCAATGATGCTCGGCGAATCATAAACGTAAATGAATCATGAGATGTCTGTTGATTTCCGCGTACCCATAGGTAGGTCGTATGACTGAATTAGTGGCTGACGATGGATGTCCTGCGAAGAACATTACCCCTGGGATGGGACCGACATTTCAAGATTTGGTCAGCAACTTGAATCTTATTGCTCTCATATTGAACGCGAGCGCAAAGCTCACCTTCTGCAACGACTACTTCCTGGCGCTCACTGGATGGACTCGTCCGGAGGTTTTGGGATGCGATTGGTTTCAGCGCTTCGTGCCGCCCGGTATCGACGATTTACGAGGCGTGTTTTCTGAGCTTCTCCAAAATCAACCGAACGCCTGGCATCATGAAAATGCAATATTGTGCAAATCCAGTAGGAAAGTACTCATTCGCTGGCATAATTCGGTAATTCGAGACTCATCGGGCCAAATCGTCGGGATAGCAAGCATCGGCGAGGATGTCACGGAACATCGATTGCTGGAACGCGAGCTGCTCGAGAGCAGCGCTCTGGAGCGTCGACACCTCGCTGCCGAGCTTCACGATGGCCTCGGACAAAACCTGTATGCCGCGAGCCTGCTGGCTCGCAGTCTCGAGGTAACAGCGCAGAAAGCCATGCTCCCTATCGCCGAGGACCTAACTCATCTTACATCGGTGATCGGCTCGTCCATGGAAACCTGTCGTCAAATCACTCGCGGCCTCTCTCCTCTGGCCGAGATTCCCGGCGGTTTCATGCGAGCCTTACAAGATCTCACGAGCATGCCGTCGAAAGGCGGAACCGCACTCGCGCTGTCGATTGTTGAGGGCGCGCCGTTGCAAATCGACGCCGTGAGCTTAGATCACTTATTCCGGCTTGCCCAGGAAGCCGTAACAAATGCTTTGAAGCACGCCGAGGCCACCTTGATCCAGATCAAGTTGGATATTCAGGCACCCCTGGTAACGTTAACGGTCGTCGATGATGGTATTGGCTTGCCGTTTCAGCCCATTACCTCCGACCGATTGGGCCTAAAGCTAATGCGTTATCGGGCCGATATGATGCACGCGCGACTTACGATAGCGCGAATAAAACCACACGGAACTCGGATTACCTGTGAGTGTGCGCAAGGAAATGGAGGCTGAACAGCGCGGCGCAGTCGCATCCAAACTGGACGAGGCCGATGACGCGCGTCCCTGTTCAGTATAGATTGGCTGCTGCGGTTGGCGGTAGATTTCTGCGGAATGGTGGCGCTGCGCTGCGGAAAATAGGTGCGGCCAATCCGCCCCATGGCAGCATCTTTCAATTCACCTTGCCGGCGCGGGTGCGCGAAGCCGTACCCTCCCAAGGTAGGGTAGACGGCTCTCATGTCTAGTTCTAACGTACCAGAAAGAGGAATCGAAACGGACTGGCATAGCAGGTTGCCTTATTGTTCCGAACCTGGAGAACGCACATGACTGAGAACCGCCCGCCGTTGCCGCCTTTCACCCGTGAAACCGCTACGCTGAAGGTCAGGGGAGCGGAAGACGGTTGGAACTCCTGTGATCCCCATCGGGTATCGCTCGTCTACACCGCGGATAGCTATTGGCGAAATCGCGCCGAGTTCGTGCAAGGACGGCCGGCCATCGTCGAATTCTTGACGCGTAAATGGACCAAGGAGCTCGATTATCGGCTTATCAAGGAGCTCTGGGCTTTCACAGAGAACAGGATCGCGGTCCGTTTCGCCTATGAGTGGCGCGACGACTCGCGGAATTGGTTCCGTTCGTACGGGAACGAGAACTGGGATTTTGCCGCCAATGGACTGATGCAACGGCGATTTGCTTGTATCAACGATCTTCCGATCAAGGAGTCGGATCGGAAGTTTTTCTGGGATCGTTCGGGGCCACGGCCAACTGATCACGCCAGCCTGTCCGATCTCGGGCTCTAAAGTCCCACCAAGATGGAATAGCTCAACAGAATGAGCCCATGACGAGGTGTCGCTATGTATGCCATTACGGGAATTACCGGCCAGGTCGGCGGGGTGGTCGCGCGCACGCTCTTGGCCGCGGGAAAGCATATCCGCGCCGTGGTTCGCGATAGCGCCAAGGGAGAGACATGGGCCCGTCAGGGCTGCGAGGTCGCCCTAGCCCCCATGGATGATGCGGATGCTTTGCGAACAGCGTTCGCCGGCACGGAAGGCGTATTCGTGCTGCTGCCGCCGAACTTCGACCCATCGCCGGGATTCCCGGAATCTCGGCACATCATTGCGGCTGTGCGCAAGGCGCTGGACGGGGCCCGACCGGGGCGCGTGGTCGTTCTCTCGACGGTCGGCGCGCAGGCGACGTCCGAAAACTTGCTGACGCAGCTCGGCCTGATGGAGCAGGCGCTCGGCACTCTGCCGCTCCCGACGACCTTCCTGCGGCCGGCATGGTTCATGGAAAACGCCGCCTGGGATTTACCGCCGGCACGCGATACCGGCGTCATTCCCAGCTTTCTTCAGCCCTTGGAGCGGAAGATTCCCATGATCGGCACCGCCGATGTGGGTCGGGTTGCCGCGGAGCTACTGCAGGAGTCACACGACGGCCACCGAGTGGTCGAATTGGAAGGTCCCAGTCGTATTTCACCGAACGATATCGCCGCCGGCTACGCCCACCTGCTCGGACGTGCGGTGAGCCCAAGGGCCGTGCCGCGCGACACCTGGGAGGCGCTATTCCGAGCCCAGGGCATGCGCAACCCGACGCCCCGGATGCGGATGTTGGATGGCTTCAACGAAGGTTGGATCAGCTTTGCGCATGACACGCTCAAGGGACGCGTGGAACTGCAAACCGTGCTACGCGGGATCATCGAGCGCGCCTCATGAGAGCTTATACCGCTCTCGATCCAGGCGGGCGCGTGGGTGCCACGCGAGGAGCCGCGGGAATCTCGGATCGAAACAACCGAAGGGTACATACGGCAGCCGTCAACTCGACAGCCGAAAATGCCCCAGCGCAGACGCGAAGCCGAAATGCAGCATCGCGCCGAAAATCAGGCTACCCAAGCCAAAGCCAACGAACAGACGTAGTTGGGAGCGAACATAAAATGGAGCACTCAATGCAACTCCCTGTCCACGCAGGGCCGCCAATACGTCAGCGGCAGCGCGACCTCGGCGCGATGGTACGATGCTCCCACTTGCAATGACTGGGAAGCCGAAATAGGAAAACAGCATTCTGGGGCGCCCCTTCGGTTTACGCGCCTTCGGACTTAGGAAGTGAATGGCAATATCTGTGTCGCGTCCGACAGTGCGAAACTCGCCTGAGGATTCGAGATCCACTTCAATGTCTGGATGCGCCGTTGTGAATCGGCCGAAGCGCGGTACGAGCCAGCGTGCCGCGATATAACGGTGGAGAATGAGCCGCCATTCGAGACGCGCGCGAGCGCTGTTTCTCACATAAACCGAATGGCGGAAATTGAAGGGGCGCTGCGGCGGGCGCGGGCGCGGGCGCGGTCGGTCGGGGTCCTTTTGGTCGACTGCCATCAATGCTAGCATCTGGGCTGTGAAAGTGAGCTGCGAAGCGCAATCGCAGCACCGAGCAGGAGCATCGCGAAATCCTGGAATCGGTACTGCGGGGTCCAAAGCGGCGACACTTGGCGGACGTTCTCGCGGCGATTCCCAATGTCGGCGAGGACGGTGATTTCCGGCGCGAGCAGACCGACAAACGAGGTTGATGTGTACCTGTTTGATACGGATGTCATCAGTGAGATCCGTAAAGGCGACAAGGCCGAGAGTCCACGGATGGGCGTGTGAACCATTCATCCGGGGCAGTGAGTCTGAAGCCCTCGCTGATCGTCCGCCTGGTCGGCGCGTGTGTCGCGCACGCGCGGATCGTCATCGCACTCCTGATCATCCTTTGCATAGGGATGGGCTACTACGTCACGCGCCACTTCGCCATGAGCACGGACATCGACGCGCTGTTGTCGCACGAGCTCCCCTGGAGAGTGCGGCAGGCGGCGTTTGACGCGGCGTTCGCGCAGAACAACGGGGATATTGTCGTGGTCGTCGACGGCCAAACACCGGAGTTGAGCGAGGCGGCTACCGCCACGCTCGCCGCACGTCTCGCCACTCAAACGCGGTGGTTCCACTCGGTCGTGCGCCCCGACAGCGGACCGTTCTGGGAGCACAACGGCTTGCTCTTCGCCTCGACCCAGGACGTGAAGAAGGTCATCGCTCAGCTGGTCAAGGTCCAGCCATTCCTCGGGTCCATGGCATCGGACCCCTCCTTACGCGGTCTCGCCAATACACTTTCCCTGACCATGCAAGGCGTGACCCATGACCAGGCTGCGCCCGAGGCGCTGCGCACTCCCATCCGCACCTTGGCCGACGCGCTCCAGGGCCTCGCTATGGGCAAGCCGCGATTCTTCTCGTGGCGCACCCTAATCACCGGACACATCCCGGACGAACGTGAGCTACGGCACATTATATTGCTCGATCCGGTGTACGACTTCACGCAGCTGCAATCCAGTAGATCGCCGATCCGAGCGGTCCGTGACACCGCGCGTGAGCTCCAGCTCGACACTGTCCATGGGGTGCGCGTTCGCCTGACGGGTGCCGCACCGCTGCAGGACGAGGAATTCGCCACCTTGGCGCAACGCGCGGGGTTGATCGCTTGTCTGGCAGGCAGTGCCGTGCTCTTGATGCTTTGGTTCGCGGTACGGTCGCCCTGGCTGATCGCCTCAATACTCGCGACCACCCTGGTGGGCCTCCTGACCGCCACGGCATGGGGTCTTGCGCTGTTTCATCGGTTCAATGTCATCTCGGTTGCCTTCATCCCTTTGTTCGTCGGGATGGGGATCGATCTCGGCATTCAGTTCAGTGTCCGCTATCGGGCAGAACGCCGACCCGGATGGGATGTAGGTCCGGCGCTCCTCGCGACTGCACGCACGATGGGGAAATCGCTGACCTTGGCGGCTACGGCGATCGGCATCGGCTTCCTGGCCTTTGCACCTACAGCCTACTATGGAGTCGCGCAACTGGGGATGATCGCCGGCTTTGGCCTGTTTGCTGCCCTTGCGTTGAACCTCACGCTATTGCCGGCGCTGATCACGCTCGCTCGACCGTCGGGCGCCCTCGAGCACGAACCCGGCGCGTGGTTGACACTGATCGATAACTACGTCCTGGGACACCGGAGCCTGGTGCTCGGCGCCGGCGCGGTCGCGGCGTTGATTTCTGCCGTGCTGCTGCCACTGTTGCACTTTGATTTCGATCCGATGCACCTGCGCAGCTCGAAAGTCGAGTCGGTTTCCACGCTTGCTGATTTGACGCGCGATCCGGATAGATCCCCGAATACGTTGGAGGTCATCCGACCGAACCTCGCCGCGGCCGACCGCGTCGCCGCGATTTTTAGGGCCGATCCGACCGTTTACAGCGTTCACACTTTGTCGAGTTTCATTCCAACCGAACAGCGCGAAAAGATCACGCTCATCGCCGATGCGGCGAACCTTCTGGATTTCACACTGAATCCGCTCGAGGTGGCGAACCCGCCCACCGATGCGGAGGTTATCGACAGTCTGAACCGAGCGGCCGACAAGCTCCGTCAAGCGGCAGCTGAAGATCCCTCGCTGCGCGCGGATGCCCGCCGGCTCGCCGATGAACTCGACACGCTCGCCCGCGCCAGCCGATCAGCGCGAACTCAGGCCGAGCAAATGCTCATCCCCGGTTTTGTCTCGTCTCTCGAGCAAATACGCAATTTATTGCATCCGCAGCCCGTCAGCAGCGAATCGCTTCCGCCAGAGCTCGTGCGCCAATGGCAAACCGCCGACGGACGAGCGCGGGTATCGGTCGTACCGAAGGGAGACCCCAACGATGATGCGGTAATCCGCCGGTTTATCGCCGCTGGAATCAAGATGGCACCCGACGCTACGGGTATGGCGATCTACAGTCAGGCGTATGGTCGAGCCGTGGTTGACGCGTTCATCGAGGCCGGGGTGCTGTCATTCGTCGCCATCTGCGTTCTGCTCCTGATCGCGCTTAGCCGAGTGCGTGATGTGGTGATTACCATGGCGCCGATCGTGCTGACCGGGCTTTTGACCATGGGCACCTGTGTGCTGATTGGCCAGCCGCTCAACTTTGCGAACATCATCGCCTTGCCGTTACTTTTCGGGATCGGGGTGGCATTCCATATCTACTTCGTGATGGCTTGGCGCTCGGGCGCCTCGCACCTGCTGACGTCGAGCCTCGCGCGTGGTGTCTTTTTCAGCGCGCTTGCGACGGCAACCGGATTCGGCAGCCTCTGGGCCTCTAGTCATCCTGGAACGGCCAGCATGGGGAAACTCTTGATGATATCTTTGCTATGGACCCTCGCCTCGGCGCTGCTCTTCCAACCGGCGCTGATGGGTCCAACGAGGCGGTAAACCGAAAGAGCAGATGCTACTTCATGAGGTCGTCGCCGAGCTTGCGCAGGTGGGCCAACAGGGTCGGGACGCCTCCGGCGGCAATCGCAGCGACAAAATCATCCCGGCGCAATGTCAGTTCACTGACACCGTCGGAATAAACGTCTATAACCTTCCAGACGCCGTCCACTTCGCGCATCCGGTACTGCAAGCTCACAGGCTGGTCATGGGGGGGAATAATGCGCGTGCGGACGACTTTGTCCTCACCGCGACTTACCACGTCGTCGATTTCGAATTTCTCCCCGCTAAACTCGCGAAAATTGTGAGCGTAATTGGCAATGGTGAAACGGCTGAAGGCCGCGATCACTGCAGTTTGCTGTTCCGGCGAGAAATTTGTCCACTCGGGGCCGACGGCGAGTCGGGTCATGAGAGGCAAGCCAATGACCTGATTGATCACAGGCGCGAGCCTTCGGTACCTCTCAGTCATCGGCTCAGCGGGGCCGGCTTGCATGGACTGGAGTAGCGATGCAGTGAGGGTCTGTACTTGACTCGCCGCAGGATCGCTGACTTCCGCATAAGCCGGACCGGCGGCCGGCGTGAGCAGCAGCAGGCAAAGCAGCATCACGAAGTGGGGCGTCAGGCAAATTGACCGCATTGATAGCGTATTATCCAGGGTTCGGGGCGGTTTGTCTTGAACTCGCGTGCTGCATCCATGATGCGGGGCAGTAGCGTTTTACTGCATCCGCCGCCGCAATTGTCCGCAGCAACGACAATGGATGTCACCTTCGATAAGGACATCTCATAGTCTACGGTTCCGAGCTTCTTCGCTGCGCCGCGATGCCACCCGCGCCGCGCCAGAACGTAAGCGCGCGGGCCCGATGCCTTGGTCCAATTGTTTTTCCTTTCCTCGTCAGTCATAGTCGGCCGCAGGTACGACGAAAGCATCAGAATCAGCCGATGAGCTCTGTTTATCAGAATGGGGGTCGTCAATGAGCAGCGTACAAATCGGGCGGAAGAATTATGAGATGCCCCCGCGAGAGGGGATCAGCATCGCGCACTTTCTCACCGTCGCCGACATCGAGCGATCGGCTCGCTACTACGAAAAGGTCTTTGGCGCTCGCATTCTGAGCCTTGGTGACGGCAACGCGCCTGGATACCTTCAGCTTGCGAATATTTGGATGATTCTGAACGTTGGAGGCGGCCCGACCCCGGATAAGCCGACGGTAACGCTCAGCGTCCCCGACCCGAATCACATCAACAGCTTTATGAACTTCCGCGTTGCGGATATTCAAGCGTGTTATGAATTATGGAAAAGTCGAGGAGCGGAGTTCATTACGGCGCCGATCCCCAAGTACGGCGAGACGCGCTGCTACATCCGCGATCCTGACGGATATATTATCGAGGTCGGGCAGAGCACGGACCTCACATACGGTTGACGCTCGGCCCGGCGGATCCAGGCGCTCAACTAACGAGGGAGATATTCCATGCCCAAGATCACTACTCGTGACGGGACTGCGATCTACTATCGTGACTGGGGCTCGGGACCGCCTATCGTTTTCTCTCACGGCTGGCCGTTGACCGGTGCGGCGTGGGAAGCGCAGATGCTGTTTTTCAATGACCGGGGTTACCGTACTGTCGCCCATGACCGGCGGGGTAACGGCTATTCCGATCAGCCGGGATCAGGCAACGATGTCGACACCTGGGCCGACGATCTGGATGAGATCATCAACGCGCTTGATCTTCGCGGGGCAATATTGGTTGGGCATTCGACGGGAGGTGGGGAACTGGCCCGCTACATCTCGCGCCATGGAACGTCGCGCGTCGCCAAGATGGTCCTCCTCGATACGATCGTACCCGCGATGATGCAACGTGACGGTATAGCGGGAGGCACTCCGAAATCGGTAATTGACAGCATCCGCGCCGGCGTTGCACATGATCGTTCATCGTTCTACAAAGAGTTGTCGGCGCCGTTCTTCGGTACGAATCGCCCAAATTCGACCGCAACGCAAGGCATGCGCGACTTGTTCTGGTTCCAGGGTCTGCTGGGCGGCGCCAAGGCTCAGTATGAAACGACTTACAGCTGGGAACTCGATTACACCAACGATATCACTAAGTGCGATGTCCCATTGCTCGTCATTCACTGCGAAGACGATCAGATTGTGCCGATCGGGCCGACTGGCCGCCGCGTACCCACAGTCGTTCCTCACGCGGTACTGAAAGTTTACCCCGGTGGTGCTCACGGTATCGCGATTGTCGATCCTGAACGGGTCAACGCCGACCTACTCGCTTTCGTCAAAGGGTGAGACGAAGGGGTGAGCGGGGCCGCAGGCGTTCAGGGCCATCGAAGCCCGGAACGGCGGAGAAATTGCGGCACGCGGATCATGAGCCGAATAGGTGGGAGAAAGTAATGGCGACCTCCAGTGCAATTAACGACGAACCGGTCGTGAGTCGCGCGAAAGTGGACATGAAGTTCGAGGTGATTGTCATTCCAGTCGCCGATGTTGATCGCTCGAAAGCATTTTACTCAAAGCTTGGGTGGAGGCTCGATGCAGATTTCTCATTCGACAATGGATTCCGTGTCGTTCAATTCACGCCTCCCGGGTCGGGGTGCTCGGTTCAATTCGGCGTGAAGATAACGACGGCCGCGCCCGGCTCCGCCCAGGGTCTCTACCTGATCGTTTCCGATATCGAAGCCGCCCGCAAAGATCTCGTTGCCCGCAGTGTCGAGGTTAGCGAGGTGTTCCATGCTTCGAAACCGGGCGCCCAGTTCCGTCCCGAAAGCGACGGCCGGGTCAGTGGGCCGGACCCCGGTCACCGCAGTTACTCTTCCTTTGCTACGTTCGGCGACCCAGATGGCAATACCTGGCTGTTCCAGGAAATCACAACGCGCCTGCCTGGACGTGGACTCAGCAGTTTGGATGTCTCGACGCTGACAGAGCTTTTGCGTGAGACGGAGCAGCATCATGGCGAGTACGAGCCGACCGCCCCGAAGCACCATTGGTCGGGATGGTACGCCGCCTACATTGTCGCGCGACAGGAAGGAAGTACGTCCGAAGAATCCGCCAAACTAGCCAAGCTGCACATGGAAGGCGTTCAGTGAGAAGAGGCCGTACGGATCGCGACGCTTGATGGAGATCTGTGGGCACCGAGAGCAGATCATCGATCCAGAGGCCGGCGCGATCAACTGCCTTGTCCATCCACTGTGGTTGGGCCGCCCGGGGAGTGACGGCCGTTGATGGTGTAAAGATACTTGGCCAGGGTGTCGACTTGATCCGCCGGCAGCGGCGCCCCGAAGGCATTGCGCATCTTGTTGATTTCCCCCGCCCACTCGTCGAGCGTGAGCGGAGGTTGGCGTAATACCATTCCTGCGGAGTGACAGATGAGGCATTGTACGGTGAGGTTCGAACCCTTGCCCGGCGGGAACCGATTCTCGCTCGCCGGCAGAACGACACTGACCTTGCTCCACCGCTGACCAGGCCCGCTGGCGCGCTTTTCTGAAGCAGGTTGGGAATCAGTGGTGCGCGGCGACGCCAAACCGGCCGCGAGAGCAACCCCGAGCAGAACGGGAACCATCCGACTCGGAGCAAGGTTGCGTCGGTTCGTATTCATGATAGGCCCCTGAGAACTCAGACCGCCTGCACGGATACCGACTCGATCACGTTGCGCATGAATCCCGCGGCGTTCCAGTTGGCGTGATCGGGCTGTGCAGAACCTGCCGTGTTAATTGCCTTGACCATCAACTTGCGCGCGCCTCGGGATGCAAGGCGCAACGGTACTTCCCACTGTCGGAAGCTGTACTTCCCATGATCCGGCCCGAGCCGCGCTTCCTGCCATTGGGTTCCCGCATCCGGGGAGAATAGAACCTGCGCGAGCGCGGTGTCACCGCCGAATGCGATTCCGCGAACCGGCATCGATTGTCCCACCTTCAGCACGGCACCGTCCTTCACATTGGTGAAGAACGAGCGCGGCAGCATGCGGTTAATGGGGATCATCTTCACGCCCTGCTGCCCAGGTGCGACGTTGGCGAACGGTGTGTCAGGAATCAGGTAAGCCTTGGCTGTCCAGAAGTTATCATCGGGTGCGTTCAGCACCTCGATATCGTTGAGCATCTTGACCCAATAGGTTGCATACCACCCCGGCACGACCAGTCGAAGCGGGAAGCCGTTCAAGAGCGGCAGCGGCTCTCCGTTCATCGCGTAGGCGATCATGACCTCGCCGTCGCGAGCGTGATCGATGGCAAGCGACTTCATGAAATCGGGTGTCTGCGCTAGCACGCCGGCATCGAGACCGTTGAATCGTACCTGCAGTGCCCCAGCCTTGACGCCCGCGCGATCGAGCAGGTCCTTCAAACGCACCCCCTTCCAGAGGGCGTTTCCCATGGCGCCATTGGCCCATTCCCCTCCGGCCACGCGCGGCTTGAAGAAACCTCGTGAGTTTCCGGAGCATTGGTTGACGGCGACCATTTCGTAGGGCTCAAATTTGTCGACCAGTTCATCGAGCGTCAGCGAAATCGGTTCTCGGACATGTCCGTGAATCTCAAGCCGGAACGTGGCCGGGTCGATGGTGGTGGGAATGTTCGCCAGGTGCCAGCGTACGTAGAAGCGATCATTGGGCGTGAACACGCCATGATCAAAGACCTCGAACGGCGTCTCGAGCAACGGGGGGCGGGTACGCTGCAGGAGCATGGCGCCCTTCTGCGGGAAGGTGGTGACCAGCTCACGCCGACCATTGACGAAGGGAAGCTCGACGATTGTCGCCGCCATGGCCTTCCACGGCGATGCACCGAGCAGCCCCGCCAAGCCCACACCTCCTACGCGTGCGAGCAGGTCCCGCCGTGACAGCTGCGTAGATCGGAAATTGGACTTTCTCATGAAGCACCCTTCACTATCGAACGCATCGGCAGCGCGCGCACCGTGATCGAAGTGCAGGGGACGCTCAGCGTCCAAGAAACTCCGGAGATTCGATCACGGACTTCTTGTCCTTGTCCATCATGTCGAAGATCTTCGTCTGATAGTCGATCCATTCCTGCCGGCTGATCTCGCCGTCGCCGTCGACGTCGATCTTGTGCATCATCTCCCTGGTCTGGAGCCCGTGCGCATAGCCGCCGGTGGCGAATGTCACCAGCTCGGTCGAGGGCCCGAGAAACTTCTTGGCGTTGAGCGTTCCGTCGTGGTTCGTATCGAGCACATCGAATACCTTGTTCTGATAGGCAAGCCACTCGGCCTTGGTGATGTTGCCGTCGTGATCGGTGTCGATCTCATTCATCTGCGAGGCAGTGCGTAACCCGCTGGCGTACCCGCCGGTCGCGAAACTCACCATGTCATCAGCGAGCGCGAGAGATGTCGAGAGAAACAGCGCGATGAATGTGGCGATTAGTACCGCGAAAGTATAGGAATGGCGAGTGTGAGCGTACAGTATAGGCATGGCTTATATCCTCGCGTTAAGATGCGACAGCAAGAGGGACTCGGCGAAAGCGAAAATGTGATACGAACGCAGCCAGCGGTGCCCAGCGAAGACCGTCGGACGTTTTGCTTCCAGAGTCGACTGAGGAAGTCTCGTCATGGCAATTGTTCCTTCCCGGCCCCTGAGCCTACAGTCCGAGCGCGCTCAGTTCTGGATGATCGTCCGGTCGCCTGTCGCGCGCCCAGTGGAATAGTCGATCCGATTGCCTGAATGGCAGATCATTTGTGCTCGCGTGACGGTGGTGCATGAGCCCGCCCGAATCGAACTGCCAGTTCTCGTTTCCGTAAGCGAGGTACCAATATCTGGAAATTTCCTTATACTCGTAAGCAAAGCGGACGGCAATCCGTGTCGTCGATCCCAATGACCAACGATTGGGCGGGTGTCGTTTTGCGTTCAAAACGAGACTTTTAGCCTTTCATGATCGAGGCATCTTTCCTACTGGCGTGCTTGTTCCACCCGTGGAAACGCGAGAGATCACCCGCATTCCATGCCTCGCGGAGTCCAGGCGTACTCAGATCCCAGTCTGGGCGGATTTCAGTCGTCACGGCGCGCAGATCGTGCCAAAGATCGATGACCGATGGACGCCCCCAGAACCAGTAGCCGTTATAGATGCTGTAAATCCCGAGACCCGGCTTGAGCACGAGCGTGTGCGGGATCATCGGATTGTGCTCAGGGTCGGTGTACTCCTGGATGTCGAGATCCTTCTGAATCGTGCGGTCGGGGTCGGAAAGGAATGTCCACTCGGCGCCGACTGACGCACGGAATTCCTGAAGAGTATGGTGATCGTCGGTTGCGATCGTGGCGATCTGAGTGTACGCCACTGCGATCTTCGGGTAGAACGCGGCGAGTTCCGAATGCTGCTGGTGCTCCTTTGGGCAATAGTGGCCGCGCGCAAGGGTGAGGATTAGCGGATCATCGCCCTGTAGCTCGCTGAGCTTGCGCACTTTGCCCGTGTGATCGGGCAGTTCGTAGTCGGGGAAAATGCCTTCGGGCACGATGTCAGAACGCATGATTGGACTCCTCCCGTTTCTCTTAAAGATCCAGAGTGACACCCGCGTTTGGGCGGGAGCAGCATAGGAGCCCGTTCCCGGGAGCGGGCCTCTCCAGCGGCTCAGGGTTGTAAGTAAGCGATCCATCGATCAGGCCGGTCATGCAGGTATGACAGACTCCAATCCGACACGACCATCTGACCGGAACATCGCAGGCTTCCGCCAGTTCCAGCAAGCTCCCGAATTGCGGATCCCAAGCGGTGGTAATCCCGCTACGCGCGAATGAGACTGGGGGGCCAGATCCGGGTGGCCCCCGTGGCAGGTGAGGAGTGTGATCAACCGGCGCCATTCCAGGGGTAATAGCCTCGAGAGAACCGAAGATTTCCGCGTGCACATTCCCGGCGAGCACACCCCAATTGCGCAGCCGAGAAAGCTGTTTCAGTAAAGAACGCGATTCTTCTGCAAATGGATGGTCAATGCTATTGCGGGCCCCATAGATCCACCAGACCACTCGTTGCGACCTTTCGGCAGCGAGTGCGTGCAACATCGACATCACGGGCGTTGCGCCCACTCCAGCGCTCAGCAGCACCACAGGACCCTGACTGGGACGCAGAGTGAAGCTTCCTCGCGGTGCACTAACATCCAACAGATCGCCTTTTCGCGCATGGTTGCACAGAAATGAACTCCCAATGCCATTCAATTCGCTTTTGACGCTGATGCGGAAATGGTCGGCGGCCGGCAGATCCGACAGCGAATAGCTGCGAAGAACCGGCGGTTTGCCCGGATCGACGAGCAGCCGCAAAACAACAAATTGACCCGCCTGGTGGAGAGGAAGAGGCGGCCCATCGATCGGCGACAGAACGAAGGAAGTTACGCCATCGCTTTCTTTATTAATATTCGCGACTCGCATCCGTCGAAAGCCGGGCCATGCGGGCGCGTGTTCCTCATAGGCGAGTCCCGGATTCCCCACCGTAGTGTTGGAGCTCAAATCTTGCTGGAGCATGGCTTGGAACGAACTCTGCCAACCCTTGCTAAGGGCAGGAATCTGCAGCACGCGGTGCAGTTGCTCGCTGGAATGTCCGGGCGAATACAAGAGGGCGTCAACCTCGGTCACGCTGATTCGCTCTGGAGCGTCAGTAAGCTTGCGCGTCGCCATCGATATTGAACTTGTGCACCATGCGCCGTCCGGACCCCGGAGATTTCCAGACGGCGGTGCGGACCGTTTTGCCGTTCCATGTCACATCGCGCGGAAGGCCGACATTTACTGAAAGCAATCGGGGCATGCGTACCTCGGCGAGGTTCAGTGCCTGGTTAAAGTTCCTTAGACGAGCAGCACGTGCGGCAGTGATTCTCGCAACGCATCCCGATTATTGTTTCAGCATCTCCTTTACAGTGCGCTGAGTGATGTAGAAGAATCCGACCAGAGTAGTGGAAACAGGGGGGATTCTAGCTTCGCTCATCTCAGTTTTGTAAGTGGCTGTTTGCGCACCGCACAAGGAGATGGCATATGAAAGCAGTAGTTGTCCACCAATATGGCGGTCCTGAAGTACTCAAGTTCGAGGAATACCCTGATCCGGTGGCGGGGCCCGGCGAAGTACTGGTGCGGGTCGCTGCCACGAGTGTGAATCCGATCGACTACAAACGACGTGCCGGATTGACGAAAGACTTTAATCCCATCAAGTTTCCTGGACTGATGGGAGTGGACATTGCGGGGACGGTCGTCACGGTTGGGCCCGGAGTGGAAGGCGTTTCCCGCGGCGACCAGGTGTTTGCAATGGCGGCGGCCACATACGCCGAACTTTGCGTTGTGAAAGCCGCGATTCTGGCGAAAGTGCCCAAGGGACTCGATTTGGTCCAGGCGGCGGCGCTGCCGCTGGTGACGACGACTGGCAATCAACTCGTCTCCGCGACCGGGATCAAAGCGGGACAGACGGTTCTCGTCGTAGGGGCTGCTGGAAATGTCGGGCGTTCGGCGATATTTACTGCAAAGCAACGGGGAGCGGTCGTGATTGCCGGGGTGCGGCAGAGCCAGTTGGATGAAGCGAAAGCCATCGGCGCAGATCAGTGGGTCGCAACCGATGATGACAATGCGGTTGCGAAGCTTCCGATGCTTGATGTCGTCGCGGACACGGTCAACGGCAAGACTGCTGAAAAATTGATTGCCAAGGTCAAGCCAGGAGGGGTATTTGCATCGGTTCTCGGGGCACCGCGGAATGCGGAGAAGTACCCAACCGTAAAGGTGGTACCGGTGTACGCGACACCGGATGCGAAAACTCTTCTGTTCATGGCCGAGGCCGTCCGAGATGGCAAACTGATGATCCCGATCAGCCGCGAGCTGCCACTCAGCAAGGCGGCGGAAGCTCAAGCCGCCGCGGAGGAGGGTGGTATCGGGAAAGTCTTGCTGGTGGCTTGACAATATTGGGCAAACAGAGAGCACGAAAGGAACATCGGAAATGAAAAAGGGTCTGCGCGGAATCAACCCCGCTTCGAAACCGAGTGGCGATGGGTGTGTGGAATGCCTGGCGTCACCGAAAGGTTGGTGGTTTCATCTGCGTCGGTGTGCGGAGTGTGGGCACATCGGTTGCTGCGACAGTTCTCCCAGCCAGCATGCATCCAAGCATGCGGCTGCGACAGGGCATCCGATCATTGCCAGCTTCGAGCCGGGTGAGGATTGGTTCTTCGATTACGAGAAGCAGGGGATGATCAAGGGTGTGGAGTTGCTCCCGCCGCATTCGCATCCAAACAATCAGCCCGCTCCTGGACCCGCCGCAAATGTGCCGGCCAACTGGGAATCGCTCCTAAACTAGCTGTCTGCTATAGGGTATCCAGCAGATGAATCGCGCGGATCGGAGAGCTATGGTCGGGTGAATTCATGCTGCGTCGCCACGCTGAATCCGGGACTTTCGGCATGAATTGCACGGAGAGGCCCTTTTCCCAGAGGAGGAGTCGTCATGTGGAAGCACACAAGAGTAGCGGTATCATTTGTGATGCTTGCCCTCATGCTCTTGTTGGAGGGCACGAGAGATGCAAGCGCGCGCTCCAAACTACCGGATCCCAGCAACGCCGCTGTCGCCGAAAGGCTTTATAGGTTGGATTGTGGTCACTCGCTCGCAAACGACGAGTCGGTATGGACGCCGGGCGAAAACGTCGGACGCGATATCGAATTCTCGTCGACTTGCTGGCTGATAAAGCATGGAAGCGAATGGCTGCTCTGGGATACCGGTGTTCCGGAAGCGACGCTCAACGATCCCCGAGGTTGGTCCACTTTACCGAAATTGATCGTCTATCACCTCGACAAGTCACTGATAGATCAACTCTCCGAAATCGGCTTGAAGCCCGATGACATCGGTCGTGTTGCCATATCGCACACGCATGGAGACCACATAGGTAACGTGGGGTTGTTCCCCAACTCCACAATCGTGATGCAGCGAGCGGAGTACAACTGGATACATTCCCCCAACGGGCCGAACGACAACGTAAATCAATTGATGGCGCTGGCGCGTAAGCTCTTGGGCACGCCGAAGAACCTTCAGCTCATCGACGGGGATACCGATGTATTCGGCGATGGGAGCGTCACTTTGGTCTCCACGCCAGGGCACACCCCCGGCCACCAGTCACTGCTGGTCCATCTTAGGAATTCCGGCTTCATCATGTTGTCCGGCGACGTCGTTCATTCGCAAGAGAATTTCGCGAAGAACATCGTTCCGTCCCTCAATACCAATAAGGCAGAATCAATCGCGTCAATGGATAGAGTCAGGCAGTTGAACGCAGCGTACAAGGCGACGCTCTTCATCAATCATGACAAACGCCAAACCGATCAGCTTAAGCTGCTCCCTGCATTCTATGATTGAGGACAGTCGTATGAGAGATCCGGAAATACGTGAGGCACTGAATCAACATTGGGCGGCATCCGATTCCGGCGATTTTGCGACAGAGCACGAGATTTACCATGACGATGCAGTGCTCGAGTACCCGCAGTCCGGGGAGCGGATCCGCGGTCGGCACAATATTCAAGCGTCTCGTTTTGCGCAGCCGAACAAGAAGCGCTTTATGGTGCGGCGCGTACTCGGCGCTGCCGACCTTTGGGTCACTGAACTCGTCCTTACGTACGACGGCTTGCCGTCGTACACGGTGAGTATCATGGAGTTCAAAGACGGGAAGGTTGCCCGTGAGACCCAGTACTTCGGCGATCCCTTCGAGCCGGGGGCCTCGCGCGCTCAATGGGTCGAGCGGATACGCTGAAAATGCCGGATCCTCTGTTTCGCCGAAATCGCTTTCATGTGTGCGCGCTCTTGAGGAGATTTCGGTCGACGGGCATGCGCCGCAGCGCCACGCCGGTGGCCGCATAGATTGCATTCCGGAGCGCTGGGATCGAGCCGGTGGCGCCGGTCTCGCCAATACCGCCCGGCGCCTCGCCACTCTTGATCACATGCACTTCGATCTCGGGCACCTGGTCGATGCGCAGCATCCGGTAGTCGTGGAAGTTGGACTGCTGGACCCGGCCCTTCTTCAAGGTGATTTCGCCATAAAGACCGGCGGTCAAGCCAAAGATCAGGCCGCCCTGCAGTTGTGCCATCACCGTGTCAGGATTCACCGCGATTCCGGTGTCGACCGCGCTCGTGACGCGTCGTAGTTTCACCTCGCCGGTTTCGTCCACCTTGCATTCCACGACGGTTGCGATGAAGCTCGCAAACGAGATCTGCGCCGCGACCCCGCGTCCGCAGCGCGCCGGCAGGGGTGTGTCCCATCCTGACTTCTCCCGCACGAGGTCGAGCGCTGCTTGTAAGCGCGGGGTCTTGTCGAGATGTTCGCGCCGAAAGGCGATCGAGTCCTTGCCCGCCTTGCGCGCCAGCTCCTCGATGAAGCTCTCGATGGCGAACACGTTGTTATTTGGGCCGACGCCGCGCCAGAAGCCGGTGATGATTCCTGGCGGCTCCTCTTGATTGAACTCCACGCGCAAGTTGGGGATGTCGTAGGGGATGTCTTGGGCGGAGTCGACGCCGTCCGGATCTACCCCCTTCTGGAAGAAGTTGGGTAGAAAGCGGGCCATCACGGCCGAGCCTGACACTCTGTGCTTCCAGCCGACGATTCGCCCGCCCTCGAGGCGTGCCCAGAGCAGGTCGCGGTAGAGCGGTCGATAGATGTCGTGGCGGATATCTTCCTCGCGGGTCCAGGTCACCTTGACGGGCCCCTCGACCTGCTTCGCGATGCGCGCGGCGCTGTACGCCATATCCGGTTCCAGCTTTCGGCCGAATCCGCCGCCGATTAAATGGTTGTGCACGGTCACGGAGCTTTCCGGCAGCCCCGCGACCTTCGCGACGGCGGCGTGGACGCGCTCCATGACCTGAGTTCCGATCCAGACCTCGGCCGACGTCGGCGAGATATGCACCGTGCAGTTCACGGGCTCCATGCAGGCGTGCGCCAGCAGCGGCATCTCATAGGCGGCGGTGAGCACTTCGCTCGAAGTCTCCCCGCTGGCGCCGAGCGCCTTCTTGACATCGCCGACCTCCTTCGCGACCGCGCCGTCCCGATCACTCGCGGTGCGTAGCCGTGACCAGATGAGTTCGGAGGACACCTGGGCGTTCGGCCCCTCATTCCATGTGATGTCGAGCGCCTCGAGCCCGCACTTGGCGGCCCACATATGATCGCCAACGACCGCGACCAGGTCATCCAACACCACGATCTGGCGCACACCGGGAATCAACTTGGCTCGACGATCGTCGACATGAGCGACCGTACCGCCGAACACGGGGCTCGCCGCGAGGGTCGCAAACTTGACTCCCGGCGGGAGGGCGTCGATGCCGTACGTGGCCTTGCCATTGACCTTGTCCGGAGTGTCCAGGCGCTTGAGCGATTGGCCGATCAACCGAAACGCGGCGGCGTCTTTGAGTGGAGGGTCCTTCGGCGGGGTGATCGCGGCGGCGCGGACGACCAATGCGCCGTAGTCGAGAGTGCGAGCGGTGCGTTCTTGGATGACCTTGCCATTCTCCGTTCGGCATTCCGCGGTCGAGACGCTCCAGCTGCGCGCAGCGGCCTCGATGAAGCATGCGCGTGTGGCGGCCCCCGCCTGACGCAGAGGTTTCCAGAACGCGCGGATCGAGTTGGAATTGCCGGTTGCCTGGATGGTGAGGTCCGGGTTGGCGTAGAGCTTCTCATCGGCCGGTGCATGCTCGACTCTCACGCGCTTCCAGTCTGCGTCGAGCTCCTCCGCCAAGATCATCGAGATGGAGGTGTAAGTGCCCTGGCCCATCTCGACCTGCGGCATGATCAGCGTGACTTCCCCTTGCCGGTCGATCCTGATGAAGGCATTCGGCGCAAAGCTCGCGGCATCGGCCGCAGCGCGGGTCGCGCGCAGCGGGACGCAAAAGCCGAACAGGAAGGCTGTAGCGGCCGACATCTCGAGGAATCCCCGACGCGACAAATTGGGGAAATCATCGGGAACCGAGGATGATACGATGGAATTCGTGGGCTTGCGGTGGTCGAGCATGGCGATTAGGCCTCGGCCGCTGCGCGCTTGATCGCTTGCCGGATGCGCACATACGTCCCGCAACGACAGATGTTGCCGGCCATGGCCGCGTCGATGTCGGCGTCATCGGGATGTGGGATCGCATCGAGGAGGGCGGTCGCCGACATGATCTGGCCCGACTGGCAGTAGCCGCATTGAATCACTTCCAGGTCCAACCACGCTTTTTGCACCTTCGCGCCGTTGGGCGTAGCCCCTACGCTCTCGATGGTGGTGATCGCGCGGCCGCCAATCGCGCTCACCGGCAGTACGCAGGAGCGGACCGGCTGGCCGGCCAAGTGGACCGTACAGGCGCCGCACTGCGCGATGCCACACCCGAACTTGGTGCCCGTCAGGCCCAGGATGTCGCGCAGTACCCAAAGGAGCGGCATATCGTGGGGGACGTCGACTTCTCGCGGTTCGCCATTGATCGTGAGGGTGATCATGAGCGCGCCCCCTTGTTCGGGAAATCAATCTTTAAGAGGCCGGAGTGTTCCATCTAGGTGACTCCGTCAATCGAAGCTTCTGTTCTCCCCAAATCGCGTCAGAAACTAGTCGCTTGAATCTGGTCCCCGAAGTTACGGTGGAAGATGTCGGCGGTCAGCATGAGAAACCAGCAAGAAGAAGGGCCGTGATACGGGTCTTCCGAGCGAGGATGATCGCTAGTGCACCATCCACCTCGAACGCGATAACGATAGGAGGCAGTGCGCCGGGCACGCCGAACGATGACATGTAGGCTACGGCCCCGGCGTAGGCGCAGATCTTAAGGCGGTTTCCCGAAACGTGCAAATTGGTGCGGTTTCTTGTGGATAAGCTTGGGTGGCCTCACGTTTCGGGCATTCGCCGAGGACTACATGTCCGCCGCACCCGGACTTATTCGATGCCCTGAACGATGACGAACTGGGCGGCTGACGCTGGTTCTCTTATCGCCTTGGCTTGCTGGTACTCGGGCGAATTGTAGAAGGCCCGCGCAGCCTCCATCGAGGGAAACTCAACGAGGACGACCCGGCGGTTGTCGGCGCTACCCTCGAGAACCTCGGTGGCCCCGCCGCGGGCCAAGATTCGTCCACCGTGCTTAGCGATAATTTCCGGAGAGCGGGCGGTGTACCCTCGGTAGACCTCGGCGTCGTGAATGGTAACTTGGGCGATCAGATAGGCGGCCATGGCTCGGGGCTCCGTTAAGTTCGATGAGTTATTCGATGAGTTGGAAGTCGGGTGCTGCCGACTCTTTGGATGTCACGTAATTCTGTCATGCGGATTTTTATGGCGTCCGAAATCGGAATTCGGATGGCGTGTAAGCGAACGATGTGACACATCGTAGTGCCGGGGAGCCTAGATGCATACGTCCATCAGGGTGCTTTGTTTTCTTGAAGAATGTTGCCGCCGTCCACCACAAGCGCCTGGCCCGTGATGTAGGAGGCATCGCGCGAAGCCAAGAAGCACACCGCCGCAGCAATTTCGTCGGGAGTTCCCGGCCGCCCGACGGGCGTGTGCATCCCAGCGACCCGTTCGGACTCGGAGGAGGAGGCGGTGGCGATCCATCCCGGCGCAACGGCGTTGATGGTGATCCCTGCGCCGGCCGTCTCAATCGCGACTGCACGCATCATTCCATCCATCGCCGCCTTTGCTGCGCCATAGGCTGCCGATCCGGGATTGCTCACCAAGGGGCCCGTCACCGACGATACGTTCACGATGCGTCCATACCTGCGCGCAGCCATGACAGGCAATACCGCGCGAGTCATCAAGAATGCGGTGTGCAGGGTGATGTCTATTTGGCGCCGCCAATCAGCGTACGACGTGGACTGCAGTGACTTGCTTTCCAGCGGCCGATCAATCTGCGCCATTCCCGCATTGTTCACCAATACGTCGATTCGACCGAATCGCTGCAACACAGATTCCACCAAGCGCTGCGCCGCCGCCTCGTCGGTGAGGTCCTCTTCGATGGCCAGTATTCGTTGGCCGCCGGAATCGATTTCCCGCGCACGTTCATGGATGCGTGGTGTGGTCGAGGTGATCGTCACCTGCGCACCCGCGGCGTACAAGCGCCGTGCGACGGCAAATCCTATCCCCTGGGCGCTGCCCGCGCCTGTGACCAGTGCGACCTGCTCGTCGAACATTGGATCCGTCTTACTCCCGGTGCTCATGATCTAAATGGTAACCCATTATAGCTGCGGGTCTGCGGATCCTTTCAAGCCACGCAGGGCTCCGAGACCAAGCTGCCGCTTCTTTGCGGACCCAATCCCGGATTTTGCTTATTCCGCCAGGGCATGTGCCGCCCGGAGTGTTGCAGCTGAAATCGTGTAGCGGTACATCGGAAATCATCCTGCACGGAAATTCACGAGAATGGTCTGTAGTTGGCAATAGGCCTCTACTCAAGGAAACACATGACTTTGAAGACTCTCGGTTATGCGGCGCAGTCCGCTTCCTCGCCCGTGGCACCATTTAGCTTTAACCGTCGCGAGCCGCTGGAGAAAGATGTCGTGATTGATATCCTCTACTGCGGCGTTTGTCACTCGGACCTGCATCAAGTTCGGAGTGATTGGGCGGGCACCCGGTACCCCTGCGTGCCAGGCCACGAGATCATCGGCCGCGTAGCGGCTGTGGGTTCCAAGGTAACCGGGTTCGCCGTCGGCGAGATCGCCGGCGTGGGCTGCATGGTCGACAGCTGCCGCGAGTGCGCCTCGTGCGAACAAGGACTCGAGCAGTATTGCGAGCGCGGGTTCACCGGCACCTATAACGGTCACATTTCCGGGGCCGGTGAGAATACCTACGGCGGCTATTCGGAACGGATCGTTGTCGATGAAAAGTTTGTGCTGAGGATTCGTCACGCCAAAAACCAACTTCCCGCGGTGGCGCCCCTCTTGTGCGCCGGGATCACAACCTGGTCGCCGCTTCGCCACTGGGGCGCGGGTCCCGGCAAGAAGGTGGGCATCGTTGGCATCGGCGGCCTCGGGCACATGGGCATCAAGCTCGCGCACGCGCTCGGCGCTCACGTGGTCGCGTTTACCACCTCCGCCTCCAAAAAACAGACCGCGCTCGATTTCGGGGCGGACCAAGTCGTTGTCTCGACGAATGAAGCCGAGATGAAGGCGCACGCCGGCAGCTTCGATTTCATTCTGAATACCGTGTCGGCCACGCATAACCTCGATCCCTTCATCGAGCTGCTAAAGCGCGACGGAACTCTGACGCTGGTGGGCGCGCCTGAGCACCCGCATCCCTCACCCACCGTCTTCAAGATGATCTTCGGCCGGAAGTCCCTAGCTGGCTCCTTGATCGGGGGCATCGCCGAGACTCAGGAGATGCTCGATTTTTGCGCGGAGAAGGGAATTGTCTCCGATATCGAGATGATCGCCATGCAAGACATCGAGAAGGCCTACGTGCGCCTTCTCAACAACGACGTCAAATACCGGTTCGTGATTGACATGGCGACCCTGAAGCCTGCAGCCAGCGTTTCGCGAGTCAAACGCGGAGTTGCCGAGCGCGCCTAGAAACGCGCCGCCAGGTGACAGTCTCAGGCGCTCGGGGTGATCAACAGCCCCGGGCGCCGCTACTTCCCGCTTTCGTCGAAAACCATAAAAATCTTGCGGCTGGCCGACCGTACATCCCAAATACCGGTGCTATTCGCCGGGAAATACAACACGTCTCCGGCACCGATCACGATGGGTTCACCCCCATCGGGCGTAAACGTGCAGTCGCCCTTTAGGAAATGACAGAGCTCCGCCTGAAGCACCTGTCGGCGCCAGCGACCCGGAGAGCACTCCCAAAGGCCGACCTCCGTCTTTGGACTTGAGGGGGGTACCACTGAGGCTGATCGTACTTTGGACACCGGTTCACCGAGCGGTGCCGCGACGGATTCGGGAGCATCGAAGCGATCGGCCATCTCATCGATGCGGAATTTAATGATTGTGCTATTCACTTTGCTTTACCTATGACTGGCCGAAATTAGTCGCGCGTCGCCCGGCGGGCGAATCGCCATTATCGCCGCGAGATTCACCGAGAACCCGGCGTTCCTCGGACTGCAGATAACTTAGGAGATGACCGGCTGGTTCGCGCCGGACGGCATCTCCGCGTATTTGCTCACCGCGGCCCGGTCGGCGAATAGGTCAGCTGCGGGGCGCCCGTGAGATCCAAAGCGCTTGGATTGGATTTCCTTACACGCGTCCTCCAGCCGGTTCAACACCTCAAGCAGTAGTGGGGTTGGCATGTCGAGTGCGGGCTCTATGCGGATGGTGCGTGCCTTTGAATATGTGCCCGCGACCAGTACACCGCGGCGAAATAAGGCCGCAGCACAATCGTAGCCGACGGTATCAGAGGGAAACTCCAATCCGATGAGCAGGCCCTTGCCGCGACAGGCCGTTAGTACGGAAGGGTAGCGGGAGCGCAGGACGCCAAGTTCCTTCAACATCATCTCCCCCTTGGTGGCCGCTTGACCGGGCAGATCCTCCTCGAGCGTCACGCTGATTGCCGCAATGCCCGCCGCACACGCGATGGGGTTGCCGCCGAAGGTGGTCGAATGAATGATGGGGTTCGAGACCAACGCCTCCCAGATCTTGGGTGTCGATACGAACGCGGACAGCGGCATCACACCGCCGCCCAAAGCTTTGCCCAAGCACATGATATCGGGCACCACATCAGCGTGGTCGACGCCCCACAAGCGGCCGGTTCGCCCCATCCCGGTTTGTATTTCATCCGCTATCAGCAACGCGCCGTACTGGTCGCACAGTTCCCGTGCTCGTGCCAGATATCCCGGCGGCGGAACCACGGCGCCCGCTTCACCTTGAATGGGTTCGACCATAAACGCCGCAATCGGAGTGCCGACAGTCGCCGCCTTGGCGAACTCTGCCTCCAACGCATTGGCATCCCCATACGGAGCGAATCTCACGTCTTGTAAGCCGCTGCGAAACGGCTCACGGAACGAAGCCTTGCCCATGAGCGCTAAGGAACCCATGGATTTTCCGTGAAATCCGCCTAACGTGGACAAGAACGTGTGGCGGCCGGTGTGCAGTCTCGCCAGCTTGATAGCACCCTCGACGGCATCCGTGCCGTTGTTGATGAAGAAGCTGCACGCCAAGTCACCTGGAGTGATCTCTGCAATCAACTTGGCTAGCGCCGCGCGCCACGGCTCCAGCAACTCTTGGCTATTGAGAGCCATGCGGCGCATCTGGTCGCTCACCGCCTTGACGATCCGTGGATGGTTGATGCCGGCGCTGAAGATTCCGTACCCGCCGAGGCAGTCGATGTATTCGCGCCCGAGCAGATCGGTGATGGTCGAGCCGTTGCCGGCCCATTCAAGTGCCGCGAATTGCCCGGCTTCCGTTACCGATTTGCGGTAGCTGATGAACCCTCGATTGACGTGCTTCTCATAGGAATCTACCGTTTCGCCGATGAATGCATGCATTTCGGATTCGTTCATCGGCGCACCGCCGATGAGATCCAGATAACGTTTCGAGGAAGCCAGAACGGCCTTGGTCGATAAACGCATAAGTTTGCTCCTGATTGATCCTTCCGGCGAAGGATCCTGTATGGATCGCGCGCTACACGATGCACCGATCCGATCGGATTTTGGCGAATCGTTGGGAACGGCCGCACATACGGCCCTACTGCAAGTGTTAGCTGAGCTGCTTGAGCAAGATCTGGCGCCCGGACAAGGCGATGTCGGGGCCTTCGAGGCGAGCATGCGGAGCCGCGCGCTCGGTCACGCGAGAGGAAACTAGATTATCAATGTTTGCAACGAGACGAAATCGGTGCGACTCGAGAAAGATGCTACGCGCGATGGGAGAATTGGCAATCACGATTCTCTCTATTTTTGTCGCTATATGAATCTATGATGAAACCACTTACGTATGCTTTATCGAATATAGGACCTAAATATGAATACGTCAACCAAGCCTTAATAATGCGCCATATTGTCTCATGGGCGGGCCAGGCGATGCGTCAGTGCAGCAGAGCGAACACGAGGCAGCCGACCCCACCGACGGCGAGCAGTGCATGCAGCAGCACGACTACCCGAGGATGGGGTTTGCCACGCAGAGGGTAACTAAGGAGGAGGAGCCCTCCCAGAGCGGCGGGAATCAGAATGGCGACCCCGTATTTAATCGGAGCGACGTCGTTCGTGATTGATTCCAACACCGCCAGCACGAGCGCCGTTGCGGCGAGAACTCCGTGCCCCAGCGCAAGAGGCGCCCAACGTTTCGCACGGCTGAAGATGCTGATTGCCATGACGAGCCCGCTGAGCACAGCGTACATAAAAAGAATAACTGAAGCAGTTAACATCATTCACCTGGCTGCAGCTCAGCGCAGAGCGGCTCGACTCCGTACCCGGCACCTGGGCTAGCGCCGTCCAGCGCTCGAGTTCCGCCATGGTCATCGTGGCGCGCGCCTCGCTTCGATATTTGCCCCGCTCGATCGGTTTCGAGTGGGCGGTTCCCGGTAATCCGGGGATTCGCCGCACGAGCGTACCGAGATAGCGCTCGATGTGCGCGCCAAATTGGGGCCGGTCAGGGCGTCTATACTCAAGACTGATGCCGTGGTGGGGGACTATATCAAAGCTGGGGCGAAACGGCCTGCGTGTAGCCATTGAGGCGGAGTGTTGACGGGCCTCAAGTGCGGAGACGCGGCGTGGCCGCGTTGGGCAACGCGCCGACTGCGGGTGGTAGACTGTCTGCTTATGACGATTCGCGAGTATCTCCAAGAACGGGCGAGCCAGTTCAACCGAAAGTGCCTTCCCGTTTCCGGTCTTGCATTGTTGAGCGGGATTTATTCGAAGGGAAATGTGTACCTGGGTGCTTTGACCGTGCTGATGGTTTTCGGAGCCGTCGCAACGTTCGTGGTGCTCATGCGCCAGACACCCTGTCCACGTTGCTCCATGCCATTGGGCAACGTTGCCTTGCGTTGGAGATCGAATCGCCTGCCCGCACCCCGGTGCTTGCATTGCGCGGTCGGTATCGATGAGCCGATGAAGCCTGGCTCGCCAAGCTGATCCAGGACGTTTGACGGGCGACAACAATCGGCGACGGCTACGAGCTGAAACGAGGCAAACGCTCATGGTTTGTTTCGCCGCGGCCAATCGCGATCATCGTATGCCCTCAGATCGCATACTGAACGTGGCCCATAATGGGCGTCTAATTATTCTAACGAACGGTGCCTCCATGAATCAGTCCGTGTTCGTCGAATCCGAGTTTTGGCTATTGGTGGTGTTTTCGGTCGTTATGCCGGTGGCCATCATTTGGATGTGTCTGACCGTCCGCAAGGTCTCTCGTCGTCATGTCCTGGCTGTGGGGCTTTTGCTGGTGGCGATAGCAGGCATTGATATCTATCTTCTCCAAGCCCTGAAGCGTCGGGCGCGCGAAACGCCGTCGACGGCGGACGATGTGATCTTCGACTCCGAAATCACCGTCGGCCTTTACGTGCTGCCGGCGCTCCTGGCAGGCATCGGGGTGAATATCGCATCCCAGGTTATCATCCAGCACCTGTCCGATGCGCAGCGGCGTTTCGATGCACACGGCCGGAGTAATTGAAGCGTTATCGTCCGGCTGACCTGCCGTTTGCACTGCAATTGCCGACCCAGGGCTTTCCGCTCAACCGTTCGCGCACCCAATCGAGCTGCTCCGGGGTCGTGTTCTGCATGAGCGGATCGTGGTCGAGGCCCGGGCGATGGATGTATTCGATCGGCAAGCCCCGACCGCAGGCTTCTTTGACGCCCGCCTCGATATTGACGATAGCCACGGACTTGTCATCGTCGCCCGCGAGAACCAGCAAGGGGCCCCGGATCGGTTTGATCGCGCTTCTGCTGTCTGCGTTATAGCGGCTGACCTCAGGCGCGCTGTGCCAATCTTGCTTGACGGCCCTCTGCCGGCCGATCTCCTTCAATGCGGCATAGGCGTAGTACCAGCATCCCTTGCTGGTGACATCCTGGTAGCGGGCAAGCACCGGGGGCGTCAACATGCGGGCGACGTCGAAGGCCGGATAGCTGGCCTTGATACCAAAGGCGGTAAACGGCCAGTACAGGTCGGTGACCGGATCGAAGGTGTGCGCGTCGTGCGCTTCGTACGCTTCGTAGTTCATGTCGCCGGCAACAGAAATCCCGCCCGCGTAATCGGGATCTTGCAGGCGAGCCTCGAGCTCGGCGACGCCCCAGACGGCGACTCCGCCCTGAGAGTGGCCGATGGCCACCCATTTCCGTCCGAGGTCCGCCACCGCCGCGTGCGCGGCCGGAATCGAATAAACGACATCATTCGCCTGCGGGACTTTGTTGTCGTACTGATGAGGGCCGGGTGTTCCGAGCCCCGCGTAGTCGGTTGCTACGACCGCGAAGCCTGCCGCCACCATGGGCATCAGCCCTTCTTCGCCGTATTCCATATCTTTCATCAACGAGGGTGCACACATTCGGGCGACACCGCTGGTACCGTGCGCCCAGGCAATGACCGGCCACCCTCCCTGAGGCGCTTTGCCGGCCGGGATGAGTATCACGCCGGAGGCGGCGATGTCGTCGCCGTTCAAAGCGCGAGAGTGATACAGGATTCGTACCGCGCGGGCGCCTTTCGGCACGCTGTAGCCTGCGAACGGTTCGGAGCGGATCAGCGTGCCCGGGGCTGCTTTCTCGAAGGGCTGCGGGGGCTCATAGAATGGCGTGAGCGGCAGCGCATCCTTGGCTTCCATGGAGAGAGCTTCAGCGCGCGAGTTCGGCAGCACATCATCGGCAAGCACGGAGAGCGGCAGGAGCGCCATCGAGGCCATGAGCGGCGCGAGGCGAAATGCATTGAACACCATCGACCCCTTTGTTCGGAATTGAATCATGACGCGTCTTTGTTTGTGAGGCTGTGCGGTTGAGACCCATCTTGGAAATCATAGATGACGTCATCAAAGGTGCGCCGGGCGAACCCATAAACGATGGACAGACCGCGGTCGCCTGCAATCACGCCATGGTCGGTGTTCCCCGGTATGAAAATCGCAATGCCTTGCGCGATCCTATAAGACACGCCGTCGGCAAACACGGTTCCCTCACCCGATAGACCAAAATAGAACTCGGCCGGATCGTGCCGATGCACGTTGAGGGTTCCACGCGGCGGAAAGTCAGCGACCCCTAAAGTGATCTGGTCGGATGGCGTTCGATCGCCTGAAATCAAAGTCCTCCAAGCCAAATTGCCGGACTGCAGGTCACCCAGTCCCTCTAAGGGAGTCTCCTCGACATTGATCGAGAAAGGTCGCACTGATTCATCTTCGCGGTCGCTCTCGGGGCTTTGCGCATCGATAGTCATCGGTTTAGTCTGACGAATCCCAACGTGGTAGGGCGACCAAAAAACTCATACTACAATGCATGCAGGTTATTCCTGGGCCGGTGTGACAGATGGGTGGGCATCCCCCCGCATCGCACTGTCGAGCAACCAGCGTGCAATCGCGCGCGCATGCGCATTGGGCGGCAAGCCTATCTCGTGCGTCACGAAGTATCCGCGCGGCGATGGCATGGAGAGTGGGCTCAGACGCACCAGAGCACCGGATGCGAGGAAACTATCGAGAAGCCCGGCCCAGGAAAGACAAATACCTTGTCCGGCGAGCGCGGCACCGACCACTAATGGATAGCTGTCGAAATAAAGTATTCTCGGCGCACGATGCACTGCCGTTCCGGCGGCTTCGAGCCACGAGCTCCAGTCGTACCAAGGTTGATTGTCAACCTTCATGTCCAGAAGGTTGGCGACTTTCAACTGTTCGAGTGAGAACGGAATTTTGCGGCGGCCGAGGTGCAAAGGGCTGCAGACCGGAAACACCTCCTCACCCAGCATTTTGGTCGCTTCGATACCAGCCCAGCCCCCTTGTCCGAACCTAATTTGCAGATCTCCCGTGCCGTCGTCCTCGTGCTGATGGGACTGGCTCACGATTTTGAGCCTTAGCGTCGGGAAGGCCGACTGCATCTCGGGCAATCGCGGTATCAGCCAGTAAGCGGCCAATCCCGAGCCTGCACTGATCGTCACCGATTCAGAGTCGTTGGAGCTGCGAAGTCTACGGATGACGGTCTCCAGCCGGCTCAGGCCGGACCGAAGCACGTCGAAAAGTTCTGCGCCATTTTTGGTCAGCGCCAGTGGTTTCGTGCGTCGATCGAATAGCGGATGGCCGAGGTCAGCCTCGAGCGCGGCCAATCGCCGGCTGATGGCCGGCTGCGACACGTTGAGCTCTTCGGCCGCCCGGGTCAACGTGCCGTGACGCGCGATGGCGTCGAATGCAATCAAATTCGAGAAGGAGGGGAGGCGTAGCAAAAACTATAACCTCAACGCATCATAGAATGATTGTTTGGCTGCATCGAAATATAACCCCGATAGTACTTTGTGGGTAGGTCGGCGTACTTCGGCGCTTGCCGTTGGTCGGCGCAATCGATCTCTCCGGCGAAGCGATGCGGAAGTTGCGCGTCAGGAAGCCTCGGGCGTCGGTTCGACGGCCTCACAAATCTCTCCGCAGAAATCCAGAAATGCTTCGACTGCCGCAGGTGGCAGACGGCGGGATGGCCGAATGGCGTAGAGCGGGAATGTTTCGCCTGGCCACCCAGGAAACAATTCGATCAAGACACTAACATGCGTTTCATGCTGCTCCGCAGCCAAAGTTTGCATGACAGATGAAACATGGTGAGCGGCCGTTCGGACGTTGACGACACACCTGTCGCCTCTCACGATCGATGAGGCCGATGTCACCGCGCGCGAATTGAGAAAATCACTGAGCAACCACCGTTCAATGACGTTTTCCGCGCTCCACTTGCAGGAGGGCTTTCACACGACGGTGAGTCAGCACGGAAATATAGGTCTTTATGCGGGCCGAGCGCTCAAGCTTATCGCGTTCTACTCGGTAAATTTCACGCACCGTTTCAAGCGGGGTATCCGTTTCACGCGCCAGCAGTTCAACTTCTGGTTCTCGCGCATCGGTGGAGGGAAGATTGGATGTCTGATCGTTCATATCTCAATACGTTTTCAAGCATATCGGAGGCGAATTTTACCGCAACTCGATAGGTCCGCCAGCCGCATCCTCCAATTTTGCTTGCCTGAGGCCCGGCGCTCGAGTTTCCCGGTAATGCAGGGCATCAACTATCTCGACGTGATGACAGGCTGCGGCGACTGCACACCGACGACATCGACCTCTGGTTGCTCCGTTGGGCGAACCCGGGGCTTGCGAGGTGCTCTAGCCGCGCTTTCGTCGCCGAGATTGAATGCGCTTGCGGGCCGTGCGCTCCGATCCTTGCTTGAGCCGATCGATGAACCACCGTCCCGCAATTCCGGGTGGCGCCTCCGTGCGATACACCGCGCTCATGGCGACGACAAACCCCTCGGGTGCATCTTCGACAACAATCTTCACCAGGGTGCCCCGTGAGAGATCGGGTTGAACCAGTTCGGCCGGCATCCCGCCCCAACCCAGTCCCGCTCGTAGAAAGGCGTGTTTGGCGCCAAGATCCGCAAGTCGCCACGTCCTGGTGGACAGGACGCCGAGGTCTCGTCCCTTGGACAGGGTGGAGCGGTCGGTGAGCACGAGTTGGATGTGTTTCGACAGCTCGCTTGCGGGAATGGGACGGCCATAGGTCGCCAGAGGATGTTGCGGCGAGGTGACGTGAATCAACGGTACCATGAGCAGCGATTCCTCGGTGAACCGCGGAGGAGCGCTCGCGAGCTGCCCTGAAAGCCCAAGGGTGCATCGTTCATCGAGCACCGCCTGCATCACGGCCCCCAACGTCTCCACATAAAGTCGCATGGGCGTCAGGGGAAACGCCACATGAAATGCCTTCACCGCCGCCGTCAGCGTGGCTATCGGAAACATCACGTCGACGGCGATCGAAAGCTCCGGCTCGAGTCCACCGGCTAGGTGCTTGGCAAGCGCCTTGAGGCGATCGACGTCGCCGGCCACCGTGCGCGCGTGCGCCAGCAGCGCCTGACCTTGGGCCGTGAGCACCGGCCGGCGCCGCGCGCGATCAAACAGCTTCACCCCGAACTGCCCCTCCAGATTCGCCAGCGTCTGACTGACAACAGATTGAGCGCGTCTCAGCTTGAGGGCGGCGGCTGAAAAGCTGCCTTCATCTGCTGCGGCAATGAAGGTGCGCAGTTGGTCCAGGGTTACAGCGTCCAGCATATATCGCCCCGCACGATGGTTGTCATCTATAAATATACTCCGACACTATACATCGCGCCCCGATCACGCCTCACCGCCGGGCCAGTTCGCTCACTCGCTGACGAGACAATCGCCATAAACGAGTGGGATCATCGTCTGTCACATATCGTCGCGGACGATGATTAGCATCTAGAAATATAGGCTACCGTTATGCATCCACGCGGCTTAGTCTGTTCTCCACGGTTTGATATGTTCACCAACAACCCGAGGAGACAATCGTGAAAGTCGCACTCTATGGTGCTACCGGCAACGCCGGCAGCCGCATTCTCAAGGAGCTCGCAGCACGCGGGCATCAGATCACCGCAATCGTGCGCGACCCGGCCAAGATTTCGCAGCCCGGCCCGGGGGTGATCGTCAAGCGGGACGATCTGTCGGAGCCGAAGAAAATCGCCGCCGCGATCGATGGAGCAGAAGCAGTCATCAGCGCCTACGCGCCACCGCAGGACGATCCCGATGCGATCGTGGGCGCAACCCAACGTCTCGTTGATGCGCTCGGCGGCGGATCCAGCGCCCGTCTGATCGTAGTAGGGGGAGCCGGCGGCCTTTTCGTGGCACCGGGTGTAACGCTCGTGGACTCGGGATACGTGCCCGAGCCCTTTCTGCCGATCTCCAGAGCACACGTCAAAGCCTTCAACGTGCTCCGCGCGTCGACGATCGACTGGACCTACCTGGCTCCGGCCGCCTATTTCATGCCGGGGGAGCGCACCGGTAAGTTCCGCCTGGGCAAAGACGAGCTCATCGCAAATGCGCAGCAGGAGAGTCGCATCTCGATGGAAGACTACGCGATTGCGCTGGTGGACGAGCTCGAAGTGCCGAGGCACCATCGGCAGCGCTTCTCCGTCGGTTATTGATCCTCGATTGCCGTCATCATTCAACCAATACTTAGGAGCCTACAATGAACACCGTTCCCAGTGTCTCGACCCCGGGCTTGAGTGCCTCGGTTGCCGTCAACAAACGTAATGCCACCCTCGCGAGTGTTGCTGAAGTCGCGGGCCGGTTTCTCTTGGGCTTGCTCTTCCTGCTCTCAGGAATCGGCAAGCTCGGTGCGTACGGTGCAACTGCCGCCTACATGTCTGCGACGGGTGTTCCTGGTGTCTTGCTGCCCGTGGTGATCGCCACCGAGGTACTCGGTTCGCTGGCCATTATCCTGGGCTGGAAGACCCGGGTCGTCGCGTTCCTCCTCGCGGGATTTTCCTTGCTGACCGCGGTTACTTTTCACGTCAACCTCGCTGATCAGACCCAGATGATCATGTTTTTCAAGAACCTGTCGATTGCGGGAGGGTTCCTGCTGCTCGTGAGCAACGGCGCCGGGCCGCTGAGCCTGGACCGGTGGTTTGCAAACAAGGGCTCGCTTTAGAACTCAGGTCCCGAGCAGGGCCCTGTTGTTCGGCCGCTGCGGGGCGACCCGGTACAATCGATTCGTTACACTCGTCGAGATCATTCGCCAGGCGAGCTGTTGCCCCTAGGGTTGCCCTTCAAAGGTAGACCGCGGGCAACAGCTCTACTGCCACCTATCGTCTCGTCGTCGGTTCTTTCGACCTGCTATGCGTTCGCCTGCTGCATAAACTGGTCGGCGCGCCGGCGCATTTCTTCGGGCGGAATATCCTCGATATGAGTCGCGATGGTCCATGTGTGGCCGAACGGATCCCGCAGCGTCCCCGATCGGTCTCCGTAGAACTGGTCTTTGACGGGCTGCACCTCCTTTGCTCCGCTCGCGATCGCTCTTTTGAAAACGTCGTCCACCCGCTCGACGTATACCATCAAGCTCACGCCGGCTCCGCCCAGCGATTGCGGGCTGCGGTGGCCCATTTCAAGATGCTCGTCGGCGAGCATGATTGCTGAATCGCCAATCCTTATTTCCGCGTGGCCGATTTTTCCGTCGGGGCGCGGCATGCGCATCAGCTCGGCAGCTCCAAACGTACGCTTATAGAAATCGATAGCGTCGGCGGCCCCCTTGATAATGAGATAGGGTGTGACCGAGTGATAACCGTCAGGAATCGATTTTGTTGTCATCATCGTCTCCTTACTAGTCGTTGTTGTAACTGAACCAACGCCATTCTAGGACTGATTCGCGTCAAGACAAAGAGAGAGAGAGGGCGGTGCATGGCGCCGGCGGTGCATCCGCTGGGAGCGATCGCCGCAGGGCGAGGGCGGCCACGCTGGCACCCAGCAGGCCCAATGTTTCTCTTCGAAACCTTGGGCTAGAAATGTGAATTAGACTACGTGTGATTCACCGGGCCGATCGCATCCACGAGCCTATGAGTTCTGTTTAGCGGGAGAAAGTATGCCTTATACAATCGATACCATGAAATTGTCGACTAGGATTTCAGCCCTCGCTATTCTGCAGCTGCTCGCCATCAGGGCACCAGCCGATGCCCCGCCTCGACTTGAGGTCCCCGTCGCAGATCCAAGTGCGCCACTGACATTCATCGCTTACGGCGATACTCGTTTCACTCATCGCGAAGGCGTGGCGAACTCCGTAGCGCGCCACGCGCTGGTCGCGAGGATGGCAAGCGAAAAGCCGGCCGCGATTTTTATCGGGGGCGATCTCGTTTATGAGGGGAGCGACGCCGAAGACTACGAGGTGTATCGAACGGAAACCGCCGTTTGGTCGCAAGCCAAGATCCCGATATTCCCGGCGCTGGGTAACCATGAGTTTCGGGGGTGCGATGAGGACTTGGGTCCTTGTCTGGGGAATTGGTGGAGAGCGGCCGTCCCGAGCCCCGTGCACTCTTTCCGCTGGTACTCGGTGGCTCTCGGAGCGAGGATACTGGTGCTCATGCTGGATTCCGATTCATCCCTCAAGCCCGGAAGCGAACAACGGACTTGGTTTGAACAACAGATGAACAGTGCTTCTTTTCCAATAGAATTCGTCTTGGTCGTGCTGCACTATCCGCCCGTGCGGGATCCCATCTTTCCAAGGGCTAAAGATGAGAAGGAAATCGCACGCTATTTGTCCAATCACGCGCACTCGCTCCACGCCCGGGTCGTCGTGGTGAGTAGCCACATACACAACTACGAAAGATTTCTTCGCGACGATGTCACCTATTTGGTCAGCGGCGGGGGAGGAGCGAAGCCTGTGCCGGTGCTTAGGTTGTTCGGAGAACTTTCAAAGCTTGATACCGCCGTGAACTTTCACTACCTACGCTTCCGGCTGGAGAGTGGAAATCTGCGAGGGACCATGGTGCGATTCGATCCCGAGCGGCCTGCGGAAAGCGCCTGGACGGAACCGGATCGCTTCGAGATCAAAGCCAAGGAAAGCTCGCATGACAAAGTTGGCACGATACAATGAACCTAGCGCGATAGAGGCCAATTGAGGCCGGTCGACGGCGTGCCCGCCGCAGATGCGCACAGCATCGGGTCAGTCATGCGCCGCGCGGCGTTGCTCTCGGTCCGATACACCGCAGTGCCTGGCGGACACCGGCAAAAAATAAGGAGCGATGGTGGCGTTATGATAAATGGCATCAACGATGAGGTCATTCTGGTGGCGCGTCTTTTCCTCGCGCCGCTGTTTCTGATCTTCGGCTGGAGGAAGCTGCGGGACTATTCGGGCACGGTAAGTCAGATGGTGCGGGATGACGTTCCAGCGCCGGTACTGGCTACTGCCGTAGCGATCTTCATGGAGATTCCGGTCGCATTCACGGTCGCTGTTGGTGCGTTCACACGGCCCTCGGCTGTGCTGTTGGCGGTATACACGCTGGGAACTTCGCTTATCGAGCATCGTTATTGGACAGCGACAGGCGCGGATCGACTCGCGAGCATGGAGGGCTTTTACAAGAATCTCGGTATTATGGGTGGATTCTTGCTGTTGTATCTGACTGGTGCGGGGAAGTATTCGATCGATGTATTGTGCGGCATCGCCGCGCCATAGCCAGGGGAGGCTGCGATAAAGGGGACATCGAATGAAAGGGACCATGACGGATTTACTCTTCGTAGGTGTCGGCTGGACCGACCTCGCGCTCACCCTGAACCGGGTCGCGGTTGGGGCATTCTTCATGCTGTCGGGGTATCACAAGCTGTTCAACGCCGAACGTCACCGTTCAATCGTCGATGAACTCAAGGCGCTCGGAGTTCACGCAGTGGGCTTCAATCAATGGTGGGTGCCGTTGGTCGAGTTCGCCGCGGGCGGCGGCGTCCTTTTCGGGCTCCTGGCGCCACTCGCAGCGCTTGGCCTGCTTGTCATCATTCTCGTCGCCATGGCGACGTCCGGGCGGCAGCGAATCAAACTCTACAAGCCGATCGATGAATCGGATCGCATCGACGATTGGCTCTATTTACCGGAAACGCTTTATGCTTTTATGTTGATCATAGTCGTCTCGGCCGGCGCCGGGCCGTACAGCCTTGATGCCCTGATCCTGGGTCTGATGAATAAAGACGGCGCATGACACCGGGGAATACTGCTGCGACGAGTTCCCGTCCATGACTCGCGACCCACGCTATGACATTCTGTTCGAGGCTGTGGCGATCGGACCGGTCAAGGCGAAGAATCGCTTCTTCCAAGTGCCTCATTGCAACGGCATGGGATGGACCCAGCCGCAGGCGTTGGCAGCGCTACGCCGTGTGAAAGCGGAAGGAGGCTGGGCGGTGGTCTCGACCGAAGAAGTGGAGATTCATCCGACCAGCGATTGCGAGCCCTTCCATGAAGGCCGGTTATGGTCCGATAGGGATATTCCCGCCCTGGCCGCCATGGCCGATGCCGTTCATGAGCACCCAATCGCACAATTTTCACGCGCCGGAAATAAAGCCGAAACATTGAAGCATTATCAATGCGTCTTTTTGTCAGCCGTTCCCCCACGAGTCCTAAGGGAAGGGACGGCATGAGAGCGATCAGGGGGATTTTTATAGCGGCAGTGCTGATTGAGGCGGTGGTCTCGACGCCGGCATTTGCGGTCGGGATGAAGATCGCGTGAACCGAAGGGATCTTGTACGGCTTGGATGGGCCACCGTGATCGCGACGGGGGCGGATAAGCTGCAGCCCACATTCGCGCAGTCGCTAACGCCCCGGCAGGTTCCGGGGCCGCCACCGCATCCGATGGTGGCGACCTTGGAACCGAAGGCCACTGGGCGCGCGGCGGATTTCAACCTGCGGATCGCACCGATGACGGTCGAGCTGGCCCCCCAGGTCGTAATCAGCACCATCGGTTACAGCAACCAGGTCCCCGGTCCCCTTCTGCGGGCGAGGGAAGGCCAGCCCGTCGCCATAGATGTTGTGAATGACACGGACGTTCCGGAGTACGTGCACTGGCACGGCTTGTTCGTTCCCTCGGGCGTGGATGGGGTGGAGGAAGAGGGCACGCCGCCGGTCCCACCGCATGGCCGCCGGCGCTATCGATTCGTGGCCGAGCCGGCAGGTTCGCGGTGGTATCACTCCCACACGGCGGCCATGATGGATCTGCATCGGGGCGCCTACACCGGCCAGTTCGGCTTTTTCATGATCGATTCGGCGAATGATCCTGGGCGCTACGACCAAGAAGTCTTTCTGGCTCTGCGTGAATGGGAACCCTACCTGACCACGATGGATCAGGACGAGGTTGCGGCGGATCCCAAGGACCCGACACCCGAAAAGCCCGCCACTCCGGACCCGCGTCCCAACGGTCTCGAAGTCAGCGCTCCTCTTTACTCAATCAATGACAAAATGCTGGGTGCGGGGGATCCGCTGCGCGTGCGTTCGGGTCAGCGCATCCTGATGCACCTGCTCAACGCCAGCGCGTCGCAAATCCATCGCGTAGCCCTCTCGGGTCATCAGTTTCAGGTGATTGCGCTCGATGGCAATCCAGTGCCCTCGCCGCAGCCGGTCGACGTCATTGAGATTGCCCCGGGCGAGCGCGTGGACGCAATTGTGGAGATGAACCGACCGGGTGTTTGGGTTTTAGGAGCGCTGCGCGACGTCGCGCGGCGCTCCGGCATGGGTATCGTGGTGGAGTACGCCGATCAGCACCAGCGCGCGCAATGGCTTCCTCCGCAGCAGGCGCGCTGGGACTATACGATTTTTGGCAAGGCCGCTCCGCATCCCGCCCCAGACCAGATCATCGATATGGTATTTGAGAAAGTGCCGGGTGGTCCCCATGGGATCAATCACTGGCTCGTCAACGGCAAGGAATATCCGCATGAAGGGGAATTCGTGTTCCGGCAGGGAGGTCGCTATCGGTTGGTGTTTCACAATCGCAGTGACGATGCTCACCCGCTGCACATCCACCGGCACCTGTTCGAACTGGTCGAGCTCAACGGCAAGCCGACTGCCGGCATCATGAAGGATACGGTGGTCGTTCCCGCATTTGGGCGCGCCTCCGTGGATCTGGTGGCCGACCAGCCGGGCCTCACGCTGTTTCACTGCCATATCCAGCAGCACATGGACTTTGGTTTCAAGGCGCTGTTTCGCTACGTCTAGCGCCGCGTCGCCTGCAAAGCAGGCGGGGAGGGGCTTCTGCGAAGCCTCGTCCCAGTGATTCATATAGCGGCTTTTTCATATATTCGTCACATAAAAGAAATATTCAGGGGATAAAAACCACCCCTCTGGCAACTATCCAACCACAAATTCGAACGGGAGAAGCCGTATGACGATGATCGGGGGTAGGTTTCAAGCGGCTGCGCTCTTCGGCGCGGCGGCCTTGGCGCTGGCATTCGCAGCCGGGACACAGGCACAGGATCAGAACTCACAGGATCAAAACTCCAACGGCAATCACTGGCCTTACGGCAATCCGACGCCGGACAATACGTGGCCCTACGCAGCAATCGGCCGCTCGCCCGTGCTGGCGGTGGTTGGCGATGTCGCCTGCCAGCCAGGCGAGGAGCCGAGTGGTGAGAAGGCGGGTGAAAACTGCGACGGTGACACCGCTCAGAATCTGTACGCATCCCAGGCGGCCACTGCGAAGCAGATTGAGAAGTTGAAGCCTGACCTCGTCGCGCTCCTCGGAGATGAGCAATACCAGGTAGGCCAATATTCGGACTTTGAGAACTCGTACGAATTGACGTATGGCGCTTTCAAATCCATCACGCGGCCCACGCCTGGCAACCACGAGTTTTATACCGAGCACGGCGCGATCGGCGTTGCCGGCTATGGCTACTTCTCCTACTTCAACGGCGTCCAGCACAATGCCGATGGAACCATGAAGACGGCTACGATCGCCAACAACCCTGACACGGGCGGTACCTTCACCCAGCCGGTTCCGTATTCGGACGGGCAGGCGGGGCACTTTGAGCAAACAGGCGGACTTGGAGACAGCGTGGCGCCGGCGGGGGGGCCAGTCGGCGTCGCAGATGGCTGGTATTCCTATAACCTGGGCACGTGGCACCTTATTTCGCTCAATATCGAGTGCGAGACCCAGCCGGGCGGCTGCACGGGCTCCTGGTTTGCCGCCGAACTCGAATGGCTGAAAAAGGATCTCGCCGCGAATCATTCCGCATGCACGCTCGCCTACTGGCACCAGCCCACGTTCAGCCCTACCAACGGCATCGCCGTACCTGAGGGCCCGACCGCTGTGGCCTTTTGGCAACTGCTCTACCAGTACGGAGCCGATCTGGTGCTGAATGGACACGACCACCTCTATGGCCGCTACCGCCCTCTTGACCCCACCGGGAATTACGATCCAAAGAGGGGCATACGCGAATTCGTCGTGGGCACCGGTGGCGAGACGCTCGATCCGGTCGTCACAACCACTGTGACGTCCGGCTCGGCCGAAACAAACATGGAGAACCCCAGCGGCAACCCGAACTTCAACGCAGAGAATCTCGAGGCGGGAACCGGGCAATTCTGGGGCGTGATGGCCCTGACGCTTGATCCGAACGGCTACAAGTGGGATTACGAGTCGGCACTGAAGGATCCTGCACAGACAACCGGCGGGGCTACTTACAGCGACAAGGGTGCCGGGACTTGCCATGGTTCAGCCAACTGAGATGATTACTAGATCGTCGCCAGGTTAGGCTTGACCTTTCTTCGGTACGGGATCCCCTTCGCGAGAAATCGCCAAGGGGATTTTCTCTTGCCGCGCCAGCTTTCTGATTACCATCTTGGATTGATCACCTTCGGGTAAGGTGTCGATTTCCAACCTGAAGCTGCATCGCTCGCCTGCGGGCGTGATGACCGAGGTCGTCAATATCCGCGGCTGAATCCATCCGATGTCGCGCATATTGCGGGCCATACTTGCGCGGCGGCAACTGGTATCGATAAACGCCTCGATATTCGCGGTGCCCTGGATATCCGGCGAGGCGGCTAGATAGATCGTCCAATCGGCGTAGGCGAGCCAAAGCGCCACTTTCGCATCATATGTGCGAGAGCTCATGTACCGGTATCCGGAAATTTACGTACGCGCTTTTGCGGATGGACAGTGCGCTGCTATTCGCACACGCTTTGGGCAAATGCGGAGATTATGGGGTAGGACTTCTTCGATCGGAGAAGGAACAATGAGCAAGCACTTCGATCAGTCGCAGTTGCGCCTCTTAGACGATGTCGAGGAAATCGAAATTGAGACCCGCACGGGGCTGCTGGAGACGGATACTCCCCAACGCACGGTGGTGTGGGTCGTAGTCGTCGATGAGGACGTATACGTCCGTTCCGTGAACGGCGAGTTGGCACATTGGTATCAACATCTGACGGCCAATCCCGTGGGTGCGATCTACGCGGACGACAGGCGCCTGCCAATTCATGCGGCCCCGGCCCTCGACCCGCAGCTCCAACTCAGGGTGAGCGAAGCGTATCTGCGCAAGTATCGGCAATATCCGCAGGATGCTGCCTGGCTCATTGTACCGACGGTGCTTGCAACGACTCTGCGGCTGGACCCTGAGGGAACTACCCATGAGCATCGATAACATCCACTCGGAGGCACCCCAGGCGGTGGTCGCGCTGCCCGAACGCTTCAGCCTGGATCACCACGCCGACATTGCGAGGGCGGCCTATTTTCGCGCAGAACGCCGTGGATTTTCGCGCGGCGATGAAATCCAGGACTGGTTGGAAGCGGAGAATGAGCTCAGGCAGCGATTCATCGGTCAGGGTCCACCGCCCTAGACGCGGCGGATCAACGTAAGGTGCGCTATCGAACAGACAGGGCGGCGCACATTAGGCAACCTCCAATCCCTTTTAGTCGTCGGCTCGACAAAGCGCTTGCGGCCTGCCCCACCATGGGTACGGAAAACCACGATGCCGCACTCAAGTAATCGCCGGTACGCTGCCAAAGTTCACATGGTCTTCTACGACGAGTAGTCGGATGGTGGGCGCACGGTGAACGAGTCATGCGCCCGCCAGACGACGGCTAAGGAGTTGCCCGTTATTACGAGAGATGCGCCCAAAGACGGCGACCAGACGGTGTCTTCGCGGATACTTGACCCGCCGGGGTCAAATCTCGGCCTGGTCGTCTCTGTGCGCGGCAGTGTCGTGGACATTCGGTTCGACGGGCATTTGCCAGCTATTTATTCGGTGCTCCTGGCCGGAGCGGAAAGGCAGATCGTCATCGAAGTGCTGGCGCAGCAGGATGCGCGTCATGTGCGCGGGATTGCCTTGACGCCCACGCAAGGTCTTGCTCGCGGAATGGCGGTGGAGGACACGGGCGGACCGCTGAAGGCGCCCGTCGGCAACGCGGTCCTGTCGCGGATGTTCGACGTATTCGGCAACACCATCGATCGCGAAGCGGCGTTGTCCAACGTCCGATGGCGGTCAGTGCATCGGGCGCCTCCGTCGCTCGCACGTCGTTCAACCAAGTCAGAGGTCTTTGAGACTGGCATCAAGGTCATCGACGTCCTCGTACCGTTGGAGCGCGGCGGCAAGGCGGGGCTTTTCGGCGGGGCGGGCGTCGGCAAGACGGTACTGCTGACTGAAATGATCCACAACATGATCGGCCATCACGCGGGAGTCAGCATATTCTGCGGTATCGGAGAACGGTGTCGTGAAGGCGAGGAGCTGTATGACGCGATGAAGGAAGCCGGAGTGTTGCCGAACATGGTGATGGTCTTCGGCCAGATGAACGAACCGCCGGGTGCCCGGTTCCGCGTCGGGCATGCCGCGTTGACGATGGCCGAGTATTTCCGCGACGATGAGCATCGCGACGTGCTCCTGCTCATCGACAACATTTTTCGCTTCATCCAGGCTGGCATGGAGGTATCCGGTCTGATGGGCCAGATGCCTTCGCGGCTCGGCTATCAGCCGACCATGGGCACCGAGCTGTCGGGACTGGAAGAGCGGATCGCCAACACGGATAGCGGTGCCATTACCTCCATTCAGGCCGTATATGTGCCGGCCGACGATTTCACCGACCCGGCCGCAGTGCATACATTCTCGCATCTGTCCGCCTCGATCGTTCTTTCCCGCAAGCGCGCGAGCGAAGGGCTTTTCCCGGCCATCGATCCTCTACAATCCAGTTCCAAGATGGCCACTCCGGGCATCATCGGGGCGCGGCATTACGGCCTGGCGCAGGAAATTCGGCGAACGCTGTCTCAATACGCCGAGCTCAAGGACATCATCGCCATGCTGGGCCTCGAACAACTTTCGCCCGAGGACCGAAACGTGGTCGTGCGCGCCCGCCGGTTGGAGCGCTTTCTCACCCAGCCCTTTTTCACGACGGAACAGTTCACCGGCCTCGACGGTAAGCTCGTCAGCCTCAAGGACGCGCTGGATGGTTGTGAGCGCATCCTGCGTGATGACTTCAAAGACTACCCGGAAAGTGCGCTTTACATGATTGGGACAATCGACGAGGCGAAGGTCGAGACAAAACCGATACCGCCCGCGGTGCCGGCCAAATTGGCAGCACCTTCTGCGAAGTCCGGTTTGAAGGATGGCGCCGGGAGTCGGATCCTGCATGAATCTTAAAATCCTCCTGCCGTTCCAGGTTTTCGCCGAAAAGACGGGCGTAACCCGTATCGTCGCCGAGACGCGCCAGGGATCGTTTGGGATCCTACCTCACCGACTCGATTGTGTGGCGCCACTGGCGCCGGGGATTCTGACCTTCGAGACAACCTCGGACGGCGAAGTATTCGTGGCCGTTGATGAAGGGGTACTCGTCAAGACGGGTCCCGAGGTTCTCGTCTCCGTGCGCAGGGCCCTGGTCGGCCGGGATCTCGGCCGGCTGCGCGAAGCAGTGGAGCGAGAATTTTTGACCCTGGATGAGCGCGAGCAAAGCATGCGCTCAATATTGGCAAAAATGGAGGGCGATCTCATCCGGCGCATGGCGAGCCTTCACAATGACTGAGGAACCTCAAAGGGAACCTGCAAAAGGGAGGCCGTCGCTGAGCCAGGAGGTTGGCGTGAAGGCGGCGCGTAAATTCAAGGCGCGGCAAAAATCCGCGCAGGGCGTCTGGTACGGATTGGGAATGATGGGACTGATTGGCTGGTCGGTGGCGGTGCCGACGCTGCTTGGGGCGGCGCTCGGCATCTGGCTGGACCGGCATCATCCGGGTAAGCATGCCTGGACGCTGGCGCTACTCGTGGCGGGGCTCTCCGTCGGCTGTTTGAATGCGTGGCATTGGGTCGCCAAGGAAGAGAGGGAAATTCGGGCCGAACAGGAGGACAGTGATGAATGAGCTGCTGCATCTCGCACCGGCAATGGCGGCCGGTGTCATTCTCGGAGCGTTCTTCTTCGGCGGTCTGTGGTGGACGGTTAAGCGGGGCGTTTCTTCTCAGCGCCCGGCACTTTGGTTCTTTGGCAGCATGCTGCTGCGAACGAGCATTACGCTGGTGGGATTTTACTTTATCGGGCATGAGAATTGGAAACGATGGCTCCTGTGTCTCCTAGGCTTTGTTCTGGCGCGTCTCGTCGTGCAGCGGTTAACCCGCCCGCCGGTCAAACGCCGCAGCGCCCGCGCACGGGAGAGTTCATATGCGCCTTAGTCCCGACGCGATGATCTTCTGGCAGCACGGGTTTCTCAAACTCAACGGCACGATAGTGTTTACCTGGGCCCTGATGTTCGTGCTCGCCGTCGGCTCAAAACTCATTACGCGGAAGCTTTCGGCCGATCTGAGCCGATCCCGCTGGCAGAACCTGTTGGAAATCGTCGTCACCGGCATCGAGAAGCAAATCCAAGATGTGGGTCTCCGACAGCCAGAGAAATATATCGGCTTTTTAGGAACGCTCTTTCTGTTCATCGGGTTGGCCAGCCTCTGTACCGTCATTCCCGGATACGAGCCCCCGACCGGGTCACTCTCTACGACCGCGGCGCTCGCGCTCTGCGTATTGGCAGCCGTGCCGTTATTCGGCATCGAGGAGGAAGGGTTGGGCGGCTACCTCAAATCCTACCTCGAACCGACCGTCATCATGCTGCCGTTCAACGTGATCAGCGAGCTATCGCGCACACTGGCGCTCGCGGTCCGGCTGTTCGGCAATATGATGAGCGGCACGATGATTCTCGCCATCTTGCTGAGCATCACGCCCTTCATCTTCCCGATCGCCATGAGTGCGCTCGGTTTGCTCACCGGTATGGTGCAGGCCTACATTTTCAGCATCCTGGCTGCGGTTTATATTGCAGCCGCTACGCGTGGCCGAAAATCCGGCCGTGAGGCGAAGCAACACATTTAGACCATGAACAACGACAGCGAGACGGGACACTATGGATAACATGACGCTCATTGCGATCGCCTCAATCGTCACCGCGGGCCTGACGATTGCCCTGGGCAGTATCGGACCTGCGCTTGGCGAGGGCAGGGCCGTCGCCACGGCATTGAGTTCTCTGGCGCAGCAGCCCGATGCCGCCACGACCATCACACGCACCCTGTTTGTTGGGTTGGCAATGATCGAGTCCATTGCGATCTACTGCTTCGTGGTTTCGATGATTCTTCTATTTGCCAATCCGTTCTGGAACCACGTCATCGCGCAAACTGCGGGAAAGTGATTCATGCTCATCGATTGGTTCACTGTCGGTGCGCAAGCGCTCAATTTCATCATCCTGGTGTGGCTGTTGAAGCGCTTTCTTTACAAGCCGATCCTGAACGCAGTCGACGGACGCGAGAAGCGGATCGCCGCGGAGCTTGCGGACGCGGACGCAAAAAGGACCGAGGCGCAGCGGGAGCGCGATGAGTTCCAGCGCAAGAGCAAGGAGTTCGACCAACAACGCGCTGCACTCTTGACCAAGGCGACGAATGAAGCGAAAGCCGAACGCGACAGACTCCTCGATGATGCGCGAAGGTCGGCCGACGCTCTGAGTGCCAAGCGGCAGGAGGCGCTGCGAACCGACGCCCACAACCTCAATCGGGACATTCGCCGCCGAACCCAGCAGGAAGTGTTCGCCATCGCGCGTAAAGCCCTGACGGATCTTGCCGCGACAAGTCTGGACGAGCGTATGTGTGAGGTGTTCACCCGTCGCCTGCGCACGATCGAGGGAAAGGCTAAAGAGAGCCTCGGCGAAGCCCTCAAAACAGCCTCTGAGCCTGCCCTCCTGCGCAGCGCCTTTGACCTGCCTGCGACGCAACGTGCGGCAATACAAAAGGCGCTCAATGAGACCTTCTCGGCCGAGGTCCATGTCCGGTTCGAGACCGCGCCGGACCTGGTCGGCGGAGTGGAACTGCGCTCGAACGGACTGAAGATAGCGTGGAACATCGCCGACTACCTCTCGTCTTTAGAAAAGGGCGTGGGTGCGCTTCTGGAAGAGCAGGACAAGCAGGAATCCAAACCCGCAACGACGCCCTCATGATCATGGAACCTGAAAGCTTGCAGACCATCTTCGGAGAGGTATTTTCTGCAATAGGCCAGATGCGGGAAGCATTCGCGCCGCAGCTGACGCCGCGAGAGGTGGGCACCATCTCAAGCATCGCCACCGGCATCGCCAAGGTGTCTGGGCTGCCCTCCGTGGGGTTTGAGGAATTGGTGAAATTTCCCGGTGATTTGCTCGGCATGGCTTTCAACGTCGACGAGACGGAGATCGGCGTCGTGCTGCTCGGCGAATACTGGCATCTGAACGCCGGCGATGAGGTCGAGCGCACCGGCCGGGTCATGGATGTGGCGGTCGGTGACGGATTGCTGGGGCGCGTCATCGACCCGCTGGGTCGGCCGCTTGATGGCAAAGGCCCGGTAATCGCCGGCGAGCGGCTGCCCATCGAGCGCGCGGCACCCCACATCATGGATCGCGCACCTGTTTCGGTCCCTCTTCAGACCGGATTGAAAGTCATCGATGCGCTCATTCCGGTCGGGCGCGGCCAGCGCGAGTTGATCCTCGGCGACCGTCAGACGGGCAAGACAGCCATTGCGATAGACACCATCCTCAACCAGCGCGAGCAGAATGTGCTGTGCGTTTATTGTGCCATCGGACAGCGCGCCTCGGCCGTTGCGAAGGCGGTGGCCACCTTGCGGGAAAAGGGAGCGATGGATTACACCGTCCTGGTCGTGACCGAGGGCAATGACCCGCCGGGCCTCGCATTCATCGCCCCCTATGCCGCGACCAGCATCGCCGAGCATTTCATGGAGCAAGGCCGTGACGTGCTGGTTGTCTATGATGACCTCACTCATCATGCGCGCGCCTATCGTGAGTTGTCTTTGCTGCTGCGGCGCCCGCCCGGCCGTGAGGCGTTTCCAGGTGACATCTTTTACATTCACGCACGACTACTCGAACGAGCAACGCACTTGCGCAAAGAGCTCGGCGGCGGCTCGCTCACCGCTCTTCCCATCATTGAAACCGAAGCGCAGAACATTTCCGCCTACATTCCGACCAACCTGATCTCCATCACGGACGGCCAGATCTATCTTTCGCCGTCGCTGTTCGAACTGGGCGTTCTGCCTGCGGTCGATGTCGGCAAATCCGTTTCGCGCGTCGGCGGCAAAGCGCAACGCGCGGCCTACCGTGCCGTGGCGGGTGACCTAAAACTCGCCTATGCGCAATTCGAAGAGCTCGAGACCTTTGCGCGATTTGGCGCCCGGCTCGATGAAAGCACCCGCAAAATCATCGAGCACGGCCGGCGCATTCGTGCCTGCCTCAAACAATCCGAATGCGCGCCGGTGTCCGTCCATGCCCAAATCGCCGTGTTGCTGGCCTTGTCCGCATCACTTTTCGATCGGGTGACGCTCGACCGGATGCCGGATGCGGAGCAAGCGGTTCAAGCGGCTGCGGCGAAGATATCGGCGGAGGTTTGCGATCGACTCGAACGAGCCGATAAATTGAGCGACGACGATCGTCAAACTATCGAGGAAATCGCACGCAAGGCGCTCGACCCGTTCCAGTCGAAGCCGCAAGGCACGGATAGGGTATGAGCGACACCACGGAGAGCTTGCGGCGAAAGATCGGCAGTGCCGGCGATCTTCGATCCGTAGTCCGCACGATGAAGGCCCTGGCTGCATCGAATATCGGACAATATGAGAAATCGGTGCGCGCGTTGGGCGGCTATTATCGGAGCGTGGCGCTGGGGTTGGGGGCATGCTTTCGGGCGTACGAGGCGGCAGCCCCGATGGCGGAGCGGAAAGCACCAGCCCGTGCCGGTGTCATCAAGGCAATTGTCTTTGGGTCAGATCAGGGTCTGGTGGGTCAGTTCAACGACGTTGTCGCCGACTATGCGATCAAGGCCTTGGCGAGTTTGCCGGGAAGATGCCATGTGTGGGCTGTCGGCGAGCGGGTTCATGCACGTCTGGCGGACGCGGGCCTGACGCCCATTGGACTCTTCACGGTGCCGAACTCCGTCCAGGCCATTACGCCGCTGGTCGGGCAGATTCAAATTGAGGCTGAAGCACATCGGGACAAAGGCGAGAATGCGGCTCTCTGGGTGTTCCACAATCAACCGCTGGCTGGAGCGCTCTACGAACCGGTCAGCCAGAGGCTGTTGCCGCTCGATGCCCAATGGCAACAAGGGATCGCGAAAATTCATTGGCCGACCGCGAACTTGCCCGAGGTCATGGGCCGTGGCATCGAGACTATGCGCGCGCTAATCCGCGAATATCTCTTCATCTCGCTGTTCCGCGCCTGCGCCGAATCGCTCGCCAGCGAGAATGCGAGCCGGCTGGCGGCAATGCAACGCGCCGACAAGAACATCAACGACCTGCTGGAACAGCTTAACGGCAGCTTCCACCAGTTGCGCCAGAGCGGCATCGACGAAGAGCTCTTCGACGTGATCTCCGGATTCGAAGCGTTATCAAGCGCAGTATGCTAGATCGGGAGGCGGGGCGACCCTCGCAGGGCGCTCCGCCCTAACTCAGGGAGTGGATCAGCGCCCCCAGTGTGCGCACGCCATGCGCCATTTCGGGCGTCCATGGATGACCGAAATTCAGCCGCACGCAATTTCGATAGCCGCGCTGCGCGGAAAATAGGGGCCCCGGCGCGAGACTGATGCGTTCCCGCGCGGCAAGCGCATGCAACCGCAGCGAGTCCACTTTCCGCGGCAGCTCGATCCATAGGAAGTATCCTCCCATCGGACGCGTGACGCGGCACCCGGCGGGAAAACTATCGCCAATCGCTGAAGTCATGCCCTGCAGTTGAGCGGCAAGCTTGCCGCGCAATGTCCGCAAGTGACGCTCAAATGCAAACTGCCGCAAATAGTCGGCGAGAGCGGCTTGCGGCAGCGACGCGGTGGCGATCGAAGTCATCATCTTAAGGCGCATCGCCGGCTCATGAAATCGCCCGGCAGCCACCCATCCTATTCGGTATCCCGGCGCCAGCGATTTAGAGAACGTGCCACAGTGCATCACCAGGCCGGTTTGGTCGAAGGCCTTTATGGGACGCGGCCGGACGCCCGAGTGGTACAGTTCAGCGTAGACGTCGTCTTCGATCAACGGTACGGCGTGACGACGCAAAAGTTCGATCAATTCCCGTTTCGCTTCGTCCGCCATGGAGCTGCCGAGCGGATTTTGAAAGGTACTCATCAGGACACAGGCTTTCACATTGTGCTTGCGAATCGACTGGGCCAATGCCTCAACGTCGATTCCAGTGCGCGGATCGGTGGGGATTTCAACCGCACGCAACTGGAGGCGCTCGATCGCTTGAAGCGTTGCATAGAACGTGGGCGACTCGATCGCGATGGCATCACCCGCGCGAACGACGGCCTGCAGACATAGATTGATCGCTTCCATGGCGCCGTTGGTAATGAGAATGTTCTCCGGGTCCACGTCGCAGCCGGTCATCCAATAACGTTGTGCAATAGCGCGTCGCAGCGCGATATTGCCCGGGGGCAGATCTCGCAGGCTGCATCGCGGGTCCAGACGGCGAGCGGCGGCGGCCGCCACGCGACCCAGGGTGCCGAGAGGAAATAGCTCTGTGCTTGGAAACGCCGACCCGAGCGGCAGGAACTCCGATCCCTTGATTTCATCCAGCAGCCGGAACACGAGTCCACTCACGTCCACCGAGGTAAGCTGACGCGACGGCTTCGTCCGGTTAGGTTCCGGATGGCTGGCTGATCGCGGCGTGCACACGAAATAGCCGGATCGTACCCGGGCTTCGATAAGACCCCACGCTTCGAGCTCCGCATAGGCGCGCAGCGTCGTGCCGACGGCGACTCGATGAGTGCGGCTCGATTGCCGCAGGGATGGGAAGCGATCGCCCGGCCGGTAGACGCCGCGCCGGATGGCGGATGCCAGAGACCTGGCGACTTCTGAAAATCTTGGGCTCGCCGTGTTCACGCCACCTCTCGAATCGCGGTCAATCTGTTACAGCCCAATTTCGGTTCATCTGGATCTGTACCAGTGCGAGTTGCACTTGTAATCTGCACTCAGGAAAAACAACCGATCAATCACCGGTCTCGTTGCCTTCAACGATGTGCGATGGCCCAAGGGCAGGGCGGCGGCGCATCGACACGACGCGCCATGGCAACGCGTACCGCGACAGGAGCGATGATGTCGCATTTAGCATTCTGCTTCGGATGTGGGGCAATTGCCGGAGTCATTCTATTCTTCATGTGTGAGCGATTGGGCTTGCTGGAGAAATGGTTTTTCGGTGACTGAGGCCTATGAGCAACGAGCGGCATTGCTTGCTTTGCAGGCAAGCGGCCCAGGATGATGGAGGGGTCTGCCGATGAGGTCAAGATATGCACGGGGCGTCAGTGCCGTTTTGATCGGAATGGCGCTTAACGCATTGGGCGATGCGCTACTCGGAGTCAGAATCGAGCAGTATTCGGGAATCTCCACCTTCACGATCTGGTGGATGCTGGATGTCTTTCTGGTGCCATTTATCGTCGGACTGGCGGTAGCCCGGCTGTTTGGCAGGGGAAGCAAATGGCTCGCTTGTTTGCCGCCGATCTTGGTACGCGGGTTGAGCTACCTCTACTTTTACCATTCGACTTCCCAGGCGGACTTCTTCTGGGATCTGCATCTTTTCTATTGGGGACCCTGTGTGATATTGAACGTGGAGTCAGCCAACTTCGGTGCAATTCTGGGCGAGGTCTTGGTTGGCGTGTACGGCCGTCCGCGCCCTGGCATTCAGCCAGCGAAATAGAGATGGAGCAATGATAATGAAATTACCACTGTTAGTGCCCTACATGATCGTCGCATTCAACATCACCGCATGTGCGACGCTCGCGCAACTGCACTTTCTGTCCATCGGCTCACTCCGGGCCATGGCAGTTCTATGGACCCTCGCGGCCGCATCTTGGGCGCTGGCGTACGTCAAGCGCAACACATATATCGTAATGCGCTGACCAATGGCTGCCGACACTGGCGGCGACCAAAAGGCCTAATTCACTTGCGTGCTTCGCCGCAAGCGCGAGTGCGTCATCGCTGATCGGCCGACGGACTTTCTGTTTACTCCAAGGAAAAACCGAGGTCCACGGAGACCTGCCAGTTGGCAATCTTCCCATCCTTGATGTACCCGCGCGTCTCGGTCACCTTGAACCACTTCAAGTTGTGTACGGTCTTGCTCGCTCGTTCCACCGCGATCTTGATGGCGTCATCTGAGCTTACCGTTGATGAGCCGGTAATCTGAATCGTTTTATAGACCTGAGAATCCATGTGAATCTCCCCTGATTTCGCCGAATACGGCAAAACAGTTTACATTTCTTTGAGGCGCGAGGCAGGTACCGAGAGTGGTGTGCTTGGCCCGTCGCCCTGCGCATGTGGAAGGCAGCGTGATCTTACTCGAGGCCTCGTCGCGCGATCATGCCGCACCGCCGCGAAATTCGTTCGACGGCCGAAGATGACTGGCCTTTAAGATCCGCGATAGGCTGCGTGCACTGATTGCTTATTCGAGTCACTTGACGGAAATGAAACATGGAATGCGTTATGCTTCGATGCAAATCATCCTCATTCGGACGGCACGGTGGAAGACGCATGGCAGTACAAACGAAATCGGCGCGGGGCGAGTGCACAGCTCGGTAGACTCCTCGGACCGGCGTCGGTACGGCGATGGCTGCGGTAAGGTGTTCAATTGCCGTCTTGCATTGCTGATGGGTGCGCTCTCGATGGTGAGTGCGTGTGCAACCGGCGGCCCGCCGCGAAAAGCCGCCGTCGCTGACGCAGGGGAGGCGGTGCGCAGCGCCGAATCGGCCTTTGCGAAAGCGATGGCAGATCGGGATTTCAATGCATTTGTCAGTCACTTGTCGGCCGACGCGGTCTTCTTCGATAGCCACAAGGTTCAACATGGCGCGGCAGAAGTGTCGGCGGCTTGGAAGCCGCTATTCCGCGACCCGACGGCACCATTTGCGTGGACGCCGGATCATGTGGAAGTGCTGGCATCAGGCGACTTGGCGCTCAGCACGGGACCGGTGATCGTGAATGGCAAAGTGGTCGGCCGGTTCAATTCGATTTGGCGGCTCGAGGCGCCCCATACTTGGCGCATCGTGTTCGATAAAGGCGAGTCGATCTGTACGGATGCACCAAGGTAGGCTTCATGAGATCCGCTCCTTGGGGCGGGGAATGCGCGTGTCATCCACGCCCGCAATTGGTCCGTCGTTGCGGTAGCACCTCCACAAAGGAGAATGCCGGCATGTTCGGCGCACCATTAGCGGCCGTGGGCATTGTCATACGCTAGCGTTTCAATTGACATCTAACCACTAGGGTACTGGTGCTTGCGCCAGAAAGCCCAAGCAGTGTACTTTCCACTCAGACACTCTGTGCTGCAAAGTTTTTGAGTGTCCAACTGTTCGCCGATCGTGCAGGCGGAAAATCGCCATCGGCTGTGTCGCTGCGCCGGCGTCGCGAGGTAAATGCTAGGACCGATGTGCGGCAGCTCAATGTACCAAAACGAGGGCTGAGTTCGCAGTCGCGTATTCCTCTCTACTTCCTGGGCGCTGTGCTTGCCGGTTTTGTTTATTTCTTCGGTCTCGACAGTCAGCATATTCCAAAAAACGGCGACGAGAGTTTGTACACGCAGGTCGCCCGGATGACCGGCGCTTCGGGCCACTGGTTGCCGCTGCAATCCCGGGTGCCCGGCACCTACAGTAAGCCGCCGCTGCTCTTCTGGCAGGGCATTGTGTCCACGGACCATGGACACCATTGGGGTTTGTGGGAGTTGCGCTACCCGAGCGTGATCTACACTTTGCTGACGGCTACGCTGGTGTTCTTGCTCGGTTGGAGGTTTTCATTGGACCCGTACCGCGGATTGCTCGCGGCGCTGACCTATCTGGCATTTTTCAGCACTTACCGCTACGGACGGCCGTTTTTGACGGACCCGCCCGAAACGTTCTGGCTGTTTCTGCCGATGTTTATCGTGCTTTACTGGAATCACGCCTCGTTGTCTTCGCGCTGGCTGCCGTTCCTGCTCGGAGCAATCACCGGCATAGCGCTGCTCTACAAGTCCTTTGCTCTGGTTATGCCCGTCAGCCTTGCCTTCACGTGGTGGTATCTGCACGCGCGCGGCTATCGGCTTCGCGAGTTTGCCCGTATGGACGCATGGAAACTGTGCGTGATCGCAGCGATTTCGCTCGCGATGTTTTCGATGTGGTTCGTGCTCGATCCGGAACCTCGCTCGATTTGGCAGGACTTCGTGATGCACGAGAACGCGGGTAAATTCGCGGCGGCCGGAGAACCCTATGGGACGCGACTGCTGCGGGGCGGGTCGAGTGTCTGGACGCTGCTTCTTGGCGCACCGTTGAACGCTGGTTTGCTTGCGCTCCCCGTATTGGCGCTCATGGCAGCGGCAATCAGGCGCCGGAATCAACTGAGCAACGATGAAAAGATGCTTTGGATGTGGGTGCTGGTCATGGTCATCGTGTTCAGCCTGCCGAGCCAGCGCTCGATTCGGTATCTCTTGCCGGCGATGCCGGCGCTTGCCGTGCTGTACGCGCTCAAGTGCGAAAGCCTGGGGCGGGGCTGGTTTCTCGCGACCCTTGCTGTCTGCGCATTGATGCTACTCGCGTTGATTTACCTGTCGCAGGGTTTGCGGCGGGCCACGGCGGACGGTGACCTGTTTCCGACCTACTATTGGCCGCTGTTGATGGTCGCGACGGCCTTCATCGTGGCCACGGGGTTTCTTCCGGCGCTGACTCGGCCCGGCACGTCGGTGTCGGTGCTGCTGGTACTGCTTTCCATAGCGGCGTTTCTGAAACCCTTTGACGGCCCGCGCGGAAACTTCGACGCCGGCGCGCAGCGTGCGGTGACCGGCCGCGAGGTTTGGGTGCCGTCCGATTTCAGCGCGAGCTATGAGACGTATCGATTCCTGTTGCCAACCGCAACGATTCGAGACTACCGGGAATCGCGTGATCCGAATCCGGAAGCGCTTGCACAGATGTACCCCATATTCGCCGTGCGCGTTCCTTTGGGGAGCGCGCCGTGCCGCGGCTGCCGGGTGCTGGCTCGACGCCTGGACCTGCGCGGCCGTCTTTCCGACGCCGACGCCGGCCAAATTCTTCGCGGCAATGTGTTCAAGACGCTCTTCCTGGAGGACTTGCTTGTGGTGTCGTCGTCCATCGTCGCCGTTCAGCATTGACGGCGATGTGACGGCCGCCGCGTAGCTTCCTATCGACGCTCGTTCGGAGGATCTCTCATAACGGCCTTGCGCCAGTTCCCGAGGTAAACCACTTGTCGGTTAGTAATCTGGCCGAATTGGCCGCGATTGGCGTGCTCGTTGCCCTGTCGAGCATTGCCTCCTTATATGGGTACTGGGTGCTCATCGAGCATCGTCTGACAGTGGTTACCTCGAAACGGGTGTATCAGTCCGCGGCAATGTCTCCCCGCAAGTTGATTCGATTGGCCAAGCGGCTCGGCATCCACACCGTCTTCGATTTTCGAGGCAACGGCGATGATGTCGATGCCGAGGGGTTCGCCTTGCGGGGGATCGGGGTCCGGTATGTGCACATTCCCACCTCGCCCGAACCGAGGCCTGACACCATCGCAGCGTTCGTGCGCGCGATGAAAGCCGAGTTTGCTTCGCGCCGTAAGGTTCTCATGCATTGTCATGACGGCGAAGGACGGGCGGTATTCTTCGCGGCCATCTATCGGATCGAATTCGAGGGCTGGGACACGGAGCGGGCATACCGTGCGACCACTCGACTGCCGCCCTCCCTGATGTTCCTGCGAAAGGCGTTTCCTTCCGTCGCGCGGCTGTCTCCAACCAATGCCAAAACGGCGCTCATCCGTCGTTATCGCAGGCGCAGCGAAGCGGCCAGGCACAGCGAGTCGACGATTGCCGCGGATTGAGGTGCCAGTCATGCCCGTGGGGGGTGCATCGGCAGTCGGTGCTGCGCCGCGAGTTTCGGCGCTTCCTGGATCTCAATCGGTCTCGAGCGGCGATATGCGGGGGATCCAATGGTTCGCATTGATTACGGTATTGATCAATGCATGCGCGATGCTTTCACCAATTATCGACAGCGGAGACGCGATTACTTATGCATCGATCGCGCGGCACATTGCTCTAAGCCATGACTGGGCCGGATTGGTGTTGGATGGACATGACTGGTTGGATAAACCCCACTTTCCATTTTGGATGACCGCTATGTCCTTCCACTTGGGAGGCATCGGTGCGCGGAGCTACATCCTGCCGGGATTTATTTTTCACCTCATCGGTGCGTATTACATATATCGCTTGGCCGAGATGCTTTATAGCAAGCAGACTGCAATGCTTGCTGTATTGATTTACGTTTCAATCTTTAATCTGATGGATTCGAGTATCGAGATAAAAGCAGAAGCCTATCTGCGGGCGGAAATATTGGCGGCCTGCTATTACTGGCTTCGTTATGACATGCAATTTCGCACCAGATATTTGTTGTTAGGCGCGCTATTCACTGGCATGGCGATCATGACCAAAGGTATTTTTACCATCTTCACGATCTACAGTGGCTTGGTGTGTTTATGGTTGTACCAAAGGCAATGGTCAAAGTTGTTCACTATTAAGTGGCTATTGGCGCTGGTGTTGTCTCTGCTGGCCGCTGCACCGGAATTTATCGCACTTCACTTGCAGTTCAATCAGCACGCAGAAGGTGGAGGGGTGGAGCAGCAGACGGCGGCTTTCAAATTTTTCTTTTGGGATAGTCAATTCGGACGGTTTTTCAACACTGGCCCAATACAAAACCACAATGGCTACCCGTTTTATTTCGTCTTGGTATTGCTGTGGGGGTTCTTGCCTTGGACCCTCTTGTTGTTTTCGGCAATTTACAGTTATTCGAGGGATGGTGAAAAACCCGGCTCTTCCGAGCGCGTCGCTTTCGTTTACTTGAGCAGCACGTTTTTATGTACTTTTTTGATGTTTAGTGCCACCAAATTCCAGATGATGTACTACATAGACATTATTCTTCCTTTCGCAGCTGTCATAGCTGCCGATTATTTGAATACATCGAGCATTGGAAAACCCTTGTTCATTGCTCAAATGGGTCTAATTGCCCTTCTCGAATTGATAGTAATTGCATTGAGCATCTATGTAATGAATCCCGCAATACTGGCGACGATAGGGGCGATTGGTGCTGGATTGTGGTGCTACGTTTACGCAACGAGAGCGGCTTCCTTTAAATTCCGCGCAATTGCTTATTCCGTGCTCGTAATCAACATGCTGTACATATTTTCAATTCTATTGAACTATTCGGCGTTCACTCGGTTCGGTATCGCGTCGAATGCGGTCAAGTTATTGGGCGCACAATCCGAATTGCCCATCTATCTCTATCAAATGCCTGAAGTGTCGAGAGAGTTGACGTTATACAGTAAGGCGCCCAGCCATGAGCTGGATACGGCGGAATCCCTGAGGCACATTCGAGGGGGATATTACTTGATAGTTCAACATGAACAGGCGCGGCAACTGCAGTTGGATCCAGCGAAATTCAAGCGACTGGTTAATATGAAACTGGTTGTTCACAAAACGGGCACTCTCGGCAAATTATTGCAATTGGCAAGGGGGACGTGGCCATTGGAATCGATCGATTTTCTCCAATACGAGGCTTACTAAGCCTTGATCGGCGGCAACAAGAGCGGGGCGGGCGGCCGGAGGTCTGGCGGAGCAGACTGAGTCAGTGGTAGCCTCCAGAAAAGGGCGCGCAAATCATGGTGGTTCCGGGCGCGAAGCTCTTGCAAGTCTTCAGCAAGCCGACGGTGGACGGTCCAATGAAAGCACTTTTCCTGAGTTTCTTGGGTAGCCTGGGTATCGTCCTGCTCTCGCTGAGTAGCACATCCTGCGCCGGCGGTAGTCTGCTGGTGGCCGCCAACACGAACGAATGCGTCCTGGTCCCTTGGCACGGCTACCAGATCGATGGCACCCAAGTGCGTCTGCGCCAGTGCATCGGTAAGGGCCAGCAGTACTGGAACATCGCAAATGGTCAGATCACTGGAATTGGTGGCAGCTGCCTTGATGTTTTAGGCGGCGCCCCCGTGGACGGTGCGCGGGTGATTTACGTGACCTGCAACGGAAGCGCCAGCCAGCACTGGATGTATGTGAACGGCCAAATCACCGGCGTCGGCGGCAGGTGTCTGGATTCACTTGGTGAGACGGACGCTGAGGGCGTACCGCTCATTATCACCTCTTGCACTGGCGCGCCCACGCAGCAGTGGCAGGTGCACTAGCCGATTCGCGATATTTCCAGCCAGCGCCGCAAGGTTTCAGTAACCGCCGCCGGTTGCTCGAGTGGCGTGAAATGGCCGGATCCCGCAATGGCGCTCAGCTGCGCCCCGGGAATCGCCGCGGCCATCTCACGATGAACGTCGACGGGAGTGCGCTGGTCCTCCGTGCCGCAGATCAATACCGTCTGGCAGGCGATTTGGCGCAGAGCGCCGCGAAATCCGGGGTAAGCGAGCAGCGCCCGCATTTGACGTGCGGCCACCTCGATACCGAGATCCCTGCCCATGGCAAAGAAGGTTTGTCTAATGCCCTCATCGCGCACCTTCGCCGGTGCGACATACTTGGGGAAGGCGTCGGTGAGGTACGCATCCATTCCGCCGGCCTCGAGATTTGAAATGACCTCTTCATAATGCTGTCGTACGGAAGGCAGCAGTCCCGCAGCGCGCGTGCTGAGCAGCGCCAGACATCGCACGCGTTGTGGGGCGCGCGCCAGGATCTCCAGCGCCACGCACCCACCCATCGAGAAGCCGGCCAACGCAAATCGTTCGGGTCCCTGATTCAGCACGACCTCGGCCATCTTCTCGATCGAATCACAGGTGCGGAGGTCAATGACGCTGCTGCGGACGACTCCAGCCAGACCCGCGATCTGCTGTAGCCACAGCCGCCGATCACAGAGTAGTCCGGGCAAGAGCACGAGCTCGGTCTGCATCTGCGGTACCCCTGCGTCAGGCCGGTCGCCTTGTCTCTTCGCCGTGCTGCGGCAAGAGACCCCCGGTGTCGGCCGGATACCCGGCCGCGGCGAACTGGCGCGCTTTGGCAGCAAAGTAAGCTTGCACCCATCGGAAGCGAGCGCCGCTCTTCGAGAGCCCCACCGCGTCGGCAATCGAGGCGAGACTGATCGTCCTGCCGCCACAACCCCAGTTGCCCTCCGTGACCTCCTCAATGGTGACGAGAACGCTGCCACCCTGCGGAGCATCACCCGCATCACCCTCACCCAGCACGCGCAGGAAGGCAGCATTGACCATCGCGTGCACTTCGCTCTTGTGTATCTGGCTCATATAGCCTTCGGGGACACTCAGCCGAACGAGAAATTTCCCCGGTTTGCCGACGTAGCTCGCATCCGTTCGCCCGCCGACCCACCAGTCAGCGGCAGGGATCGCGGTGAAGAACACGGTGGCGAAAGCGAGACCGCCGTGCGTTCTGGCTCCGCCCTCCATGTTCAACAGGACCTCAGTGAGTTGGCCGGCCAACGCAGCCTTGCGATCGGCGGACAGGGCATCCTGAGGGTAATAGATTTGAAGTATAGGCATCTTGGCTCTCCCGGCCTGGCCAGGCGGGTCGTCCCTCCCGAATCCAGGACAATGGTGTCATCGTGGTATCTGTCAGGGCGCGGACTCGATTAGCAATAGGTCTGTATCTTCGGCGCCGGTACGCAATTTGATGCGCTTGCCGGTTCCCGATACGCCGGTACTGTCGCGTCGCGATAGGGCGGTATCGTTGACCCATGCCTGCCCCTCGATCACGAAGGCGTATAGCCCGTGCTGTTCGGCGGCCAGTGAGTAATCCAGTGTCATAGCCCTATCGCTCGAGATGCGCGATATCTTCACATTCTGCGCAATGCGCAGGGCGCCGTCCGCATTTCCAGCCAGCGTTACCAGTCGGTTGCGCTCCCGGACCGCATCGAACCGACCACGGGCGTAGGAAGGCGGCAGTAACAGCTGATCGGGCAGAAGCCAGATGTAGATGATATTGGCGTCTTCGCTGCGCAGGTTGAGCTCGGAGTGCTTGCCGCCGGCGCCTGCGGAAAAGGCATAATAGTCCCCGGCGCCCAGCTGGTCGATGTTCCCCACGGTGTTGATATGGGTGAGCTGGCCCTTGAGGACAAAGGCGCAGATGATGAAATTATGGTGGCGATGAATGTTGTAGCCACATCCCGGACCACTGAATACCTCATCTCCGAATACGCGCAGCTTTCCAAAACCCTTGCGGCCGTTCTGGAACGGACCGAAATTGAAGCTGGAGTGGCGCGTCAGCGTCGCTTCCGGATGGCCGGCGATATAGGAGGAGCTCTCGCCGGTTGACAGGAACTTGTTGTAGCCGCGTTCAGTTGCGGGCAGTACGAAAGTCGTATTCATGATTTTAGTCTCCGGGTTGTTGTTCAGGCTGCCGCGTGCACGACGGGCTGACCCGCTGCGTACGGTATCTCGACCATTTCGAACAGGTGCTTCGGGGTTCCGCAGTCAGGACAGACCCAGTCTTCGGGCACGTCGGCCCATCGTGTACCGGCAGCGAGTCCGTGCTCGGGCGACCCTAACTCCTCGTCATAGAGGAAGCCGCATCCGAGACAGATCCAACGTTTGAAATGCTCTAGATCCATGATTCGTTCTCCTAAGTAGTTCGTGACACTCATCGCCTGTGCCGACATCGTCAATTGGTCCAACGCCGGTACGAATCGCATGAAAGACATCCGCTTCATAAATCAGTGAGTGGGGCCGCTTGCCTCGAGCCACAGCAATCCAAGTTGATTCCCATCGACTTCGATGGCCAGCGTGCGCGCGTTGTCTATGGGATAGTAGCCCCAGCCGGTGTTGGCGGACGGGTCGCTCGGGTTTAGCCCCGTAAGGCTCAGCGTGCCGTTGCCAATGTTCTGCGAGCCGCCGATGGCGATCCCTGAGGATGGCGCGCCGTCATTGTTGAGATCGACCGTGCCCGAGAAAGCGCCCGTGGTCACGATGACCGGGCCGACCGCGCTGAACGTTCCAGAGTTCGCGTTGAATCCTAGAGCAGTCATGCCATAGGAGCCTGAGAGCGCGTTTGTGGTCGAGGTCTGCGCGAACGCCGGGCCTTCCGTGGTCTGGAAGGAGTCCATACCGATCACCAGGCCGTTACCGTTCCCGTCCAGGTACAGCTGAAAGGACAGAGTGACTCCCGTTGTCGGGAAGCTTACCGGATTGATTGTCACGCGCCCATTGCGGGCGACGGTCCATGAACCGCTGATCTGATTGCCCTGATGCACGTTGTAGTCAGCGAATGCTGCTGCGCCGGAAACAGACCCGTCCACGTTCAGACCGAATCCGCCTGCGATGGTAACCGGACTGCCCGCAGGCGCAGCATTGTCCAGACCGGCAACCCCGAATGCGTAGCTTGCTCCCGCGACATTGGCCGTTGTGAACTCGCCGGCGTTGGCGCCCTGGCCCAGTCCCATGCCCGCGAGATTTGCATTGGCAAGGTCGGCTTGATCCTCGATGAGGTACATGCGCGTGCTGCTGACGCCGTAAGCGCTGAACGTCATGCTCGCGATCGTGGTTGGGGCGAGCGCGATCGTGACCCGACCGTAGGCATCGGCGGTGCTCACCGTCCCGGCGGTGAACGTCTGCCCGGTAAGCGCTGAGCCACCATCGTTGATGTCGAGCACGCTGTCGGTGGTCACGAGCGAGCCGCCCTCGAAGTGCAGGATTCCGCCGGCGGCGAGTGCATTGCCGTTGTTGGTGTCGCTTCCCTGAACGGCGAATGCATATGTGCCGTTCGGGACCGCAGCGCTGGTTTGTAGATCGACGGACCCCGTGGCCGTTGCCCAGGCGTCGTGCTCTGATATGAGCGCGCGCGTGGTAGATACCAGAGTGCCATGCAAGGTGAGGAGGCCATTGGCGCCGATGACCGGAGCGCCCGGCGTGTTGTCGGGCAGCGCCTGCAGAGTCACCTGGACGTCATTGCCTGACGTACTGAGGGAGGATTTTGAGGGGTCGAGGGTGAAGTGATCTCCTGAGGTCAAGTTGGTGAAATCCTCCTCGCCGCCGCTAATCAGGCCGCTAGCAACCTTGAAGGCGCCGGCGATACCGTAGGGGCCCTGGCTCTGATCGACACCGGCGAGATGGAACACATAGGTACCGTCGGCCAGCACCGGATTCGCGTCCCCGGTGATCGTGACGGTTCCGGACACCGACTTGGTGCTGTCCGCCATCGAGGCGGCCGTGATGATCACGGTGCCGCCCCCCGGCACGGTGGCAGGCGGCGTATATGTAGTCTGAGCGCCGCTGGTGGTCTGTATCGGGTTGAACGACCCGCAGTCCGAACTGTTGCAGCTTACGGTCCACTTCACCCCGGAAGCGCTCCCGTCGTTGGCGACTGTGGCGGCAAGGCTTGCCGTGTCGCCGACCTGGATCGCGGTCGGCAACGGTGGCGAATAGGCCACCTGTATCGGTGACGATGGTCCGCCACCTCCGCCGCAGGCGGACAGAAGAACGGCGGGAAGGGCGAGAAACTTACGGTGAACTTTCATGATGATGCTCCCTAATCGACGACGCGTGTGATGACTGGACGAAGAGCTGGCGATTCCCTCGATACAGTCCTAGGATTTGGCGGCAGGGGTCACGTATGCGGGTCGTGGCCAGCCCTATCCTCGGCAAAGAATTCCACGAACACTCCCACGGCCCCGACGGGCTCGACTTCGTGCAACTGTCCGGGCCATACGACGCCAGGTCGGTCTTTGCTCAAGATCTCCTCATGAAACGGGTCCAAAACCCGGTAGCGAAGCGCCCCGTAGGTCACATGGATCAGGGCCCAGACGCCGGCCTTGGTGCGGTGCTCGCGCCGGAGGCCTGCCGGAAGTGTGTGCTCATCGAAAAGTGGCGTGCGCTTGTACGCCTTCAGGCCCGCGGGAAGGATCGGTTTCATGGGTGCTCCGCGCGCTGCTGGAGCGTCGAATATCGACAGGGAGCAAAACGCTCATCTTTTGCGAGCACCGTTCCATGAGCACTCGCGATTCCCGCTTCGAGACTCCGTGCGATGAGTCGTGCTCGCTGCGCGAGCAGCTCGGCGGCGGCCGGCGTGCAGAGCACTTGCACCGTCGACGCGAATAGTTCCAACCACTGATCGAAGTGTGGTGCGCTGACGGGCAGCGTCAGATGCTTGGTCAAGGGACGGCCGTGATAGCGGCGGCTACCTAGTGCGATCGACGACCAGAATTCACACATGCGCCGCGAGTGCAATTCCCAGTCCGCGATGCGCGCGTTGAAGATCTCTCCGAGCAGGGAGTCTCGACGAACGCGATGATAGAACTCGTGAACCACCCGCTCGATGGTCAACTCGTCGATAGGCACCAGAAGCTTGCCCGGATCAGAAGGGGCCTTTGGCGATTCTCGATCGGTCGGATGCAGGGACGGCTGAGGAGCCCTGGAGGCAGTTGCGATCTTTCTGTTCGTGCTGCACTGCGATGACTCACGATTTGAAAACCTAATTTTCGTCATAATCCGTACCGCCTTGGGTCTATAGGGGGCGCCGAACTTCAGTGCAAAGGCTAGGCTCGTAGCCGACCGCTACCTGTTCTAAAAGACCGGAGTTGTTCCGATCTTCCGATTATTATTGGAGCTGCTGCGGGAGGGTCATTAGGGCGAACGCCATGGCTAATCGAGTGTATGAAGCGCCAATTTCTGCGGGCCGCGAGTTTCGCACTTTGCGCGTGAAGTCTCGTTTGGACCGAATTGAAGTTCGCCGCGACGGACGAGCTGAGCCATTGATCGAAACCGCGCCCACCCTGACGAGTGCTCAAATCGGATGGGCGGGCATTGCCGTGGAGACTCACCGCATTTCTGCGGGCGTAATTCCGCGACACGAGCACCCGGAACATTTCCTGCAGGTGGTGCTCGAGGGATGTGTCAAATACGAGGTGCAAGCGGGCGGAAGGCGCACTCGATTTGTGGGGACGCCCGGCACCGTCATCCTGCAGCCGCGAGGAGCCGTCGATGAAATACGGTGGTTGGGGCTGGTTCACACGGTCGCCGTGGCGATCCATCCGACGTTGCTCACGCAGTCGTTGGAAACCACCGCGCACCGCGACGACATCGAGCTGCGGGAAAGCTTTGATTTAAAGGATCGACATATTGCGTCGATCTTGAACACCATGACGCTCGACTTGGCCGAGGGTTCTCCGGCAGGCCGACTCTACGGGGAGTCCCTGGCAGACTCGTTGGCCGTATATCTGGCTTCCCGACATTCCGCCGGCAATTCAGCAACCGTTTTTGCTTCCGGCGGACTGCCGGCATATCGCCTCAAGCGGGTTATGGAATTCATCGGCGAGAATATGGGAGACGACCTGAGCCTGGGTCAACTTGCAACCATTGCCGGCATGAGCCCCCACTATTTCTCGGAGATGTTCCGGCAGAGTACCGGCCACTCACCCTACCAATACGTGCTGTTGCAAAGAATCGAGCGCGCGAAGCAGAGGCTCCGCACCCAAGATTGCAGCGTTACAACTGCAGGCGTGGAGGCCGGATTTGCCAATCCCAGCCACTTTGCGCGCACCTTCCGACGAATCGTTGGAACCTCGCCGTCGAAGTTTCAGGAGGAGGCAACGAGTTGACGGCCGGGGAGGGAGAGCCGATGAGCCCGCTCACTCGCTGTTTAGTGCTGGTGATCTTGGGTGCGAGCGGCGGCGAGCAAGGCGCTGCGCAGGGCGCTGGACCAACCCCGACTTTCGAAAGTCCGTTTGCTTTCTGCGCCCGCGTCGGCACCGATGACCGTTTGGGGAGTTCGTACGGCGCCGCGAGCGGCGGCGCCCTCGGGGCGCTAGAGCCATACTTGCACGAGGCGCTCGGCTTGCCGCACGATGCGTCGCTTCCTCCGAAGGAGATTTTCTGGCGCTGCATGGACGGCAAGGTTTACGTATGCGCGCGAGGCGCCAATATCCCCTGCGATACCAAAGCCGACCTCTCGAAGACGAACCGTGGGGCGGCAAACTATTGCCGCGAGAATCCGGATGCCGCGGAGGTTCCCGCGTACGCGACCGGTCACCGCACGGTTTATCGCTGGAAATGCTTGGGGGGCCAGGCCGAACGCGGCCCGACGGTCGGCGCCACAGACCGCCGCGGCTTTCGCACCGATATTTGGTACGTCGTCCCGAGGTGACGCGGCAACCGAGCCATACAGGAACCCGAAACCTGGGGCCCCGCGCCCCCCCCCGGTACCGCGTCGTGCCTGGTAAGTCTGCCTACGCGAGTAGACTCAATCCCAGGGCGAGCTTATAGTAAATCGTAGATCGAACAATCGAAACTCCGCAGGGATGGTGGGCCGAAAAGGCTCCCAGCGCCGACTCAAGCGCAGACAAGAACAGGGAGGGATCATGTCGACCCAGAACCGAATCTCGAAGGCGCTCGCGGCGCTGTTGCCCGGTGGCGCGCTGGGCGCTTCCATTCTCCTGGCGCTAACATCGCAGAGCGTAACCGAGGCAAGGTGCTCTCAAACCACCGATCCCCCGCCCGCCGCCAATGTCTCCGAGCGCCTCCTGGCGATACGCTCGGCGGTATCCAACATGGAGGCTTCCTCGCAATCTTCCGGCTCCGCTGAGTTCGAGTCGGGCGATTCGGGAAGGGCTGAACCCACCTGGTGGGGTAACGGCCGCTGGGGACGCTGGCGTTTAGGTTGGGGCAACGGCGGCTTTGGGTGGCCTAACTGGCACAACTGGCACAACTGGGGTAACGGCGGGTGGGGCAACGGCGGCTGGAACAACGGGGGATGGCATAACTACTGGCACAACTATTAGCAGCGATCCAGTCCATGAGCCCGCAGCCATCCGACTCGCCGACCGTCAATATAGTCGTCGTCCAGCCTACCCCCTTTTGCAATATCAATTGCAGCTACTGCTACTTGCCCCAGCGTGCTGATAAAACGGTGATGCAGCATTCCACGGTCCGCAATCTATTCGAGCAGCTGTTTGCGTCGAGTTGGGCGAGCCAAGAACTCACCGTCATCTGGCATGCGGGCGAGCCGCTCGTGGTGCCGCCCGCCTTCTATGAAAGCGCATTCCGGACGATTGCCGCGTTGTGTCCCGGTTCGGTGCACGTGCGACATTCCATACAGACGAACGGCATGCTGCTATCCACTGAATGGTGTGATCTCTTCAAGCGATGGCACGTCGGAGTCGGGGTGAGTATAGATGGGCCGAAGCTACTCAACGACGCGCATCGGCTCACGCGCACCGGCCGAAGCACCTTTGATCAGGCGCTCGCCGGCATTCGGCTGCTGCGCCGGGAAAGGGTGCCATTTCACGTCATCTCCGTGCTGTCGCAGAAGAGCATGGAGGCGCCTCGAGAGCTCCTGGACTTCTACGTAGCTGAGGGCATCGAGGACGTCTGCTTCAATGTCGAGGAGTCCGAGGGTGCGCATGTGTCTCCTCTTCTCGTCGAGGAAGAGGCGCAACGCCGATTCCGGGATTTCCTCGGCACGTTCTGGCGGCTCGCGCGCCAAGGTGACAAAATTCACTTCATTCGCGAGATCGATGGGATGCTGCCGCGGGTATTCCGGCCGGAGGGGGAGGGTGTCAGGAACGTGCAGGTCGAGCCGTTCTGCATGCTGAACATCGATTGCAACGGCAATGTCTCGACGTTCTCGCCCGAGCTCCTGGGCCTCAAGAATGCAAAATACAATGACTTCGTGATCGGCAACATCAACGCCGCCTCGCTCGAGGATATGTTTCGCGGCGCCGTGATGCGGGCCATGTTGCGCGACATCGCGGCGGGTGTCGAACTCTGCCGGCAGAGCTGCGAGTACTTCTCCGTCTGCGGTGGGGGCGCTCCGGTCAACAAGCTGTTCGAGAACGGCAGCTTCAACAGCGCGCGCACGTCCTTTTGCGACCTCACCCAAAAGGTTCCGATCGATTTGATTCTCGAGGCGTTCAGCCGATTCGAGAGCCGGCTCGAGGAGGATGAGGTGATGAAGCTCGTTCAAGGCGCGGTGCATCGTGCCAGGGGGATCGGGGTCCAGATTGGTTCTTGACCGATTGTCAGGGAGAGTTCGATGACGATGAAATTACCGACTGCGACGCCGGCGTTGCTGCTATCGATCGCGTTCGCGTCTACGGGGCTCGCGCAGAATGCGGAGCAGGGCAGGAGCCCGGGCGAAAGCGTCAGCGGGCCGCCCGCCGCGCAACCGGGTTCCGATATCAGCGCACCGGTGCTGCACATCAAAAGCGTGGAAATCATACGCAGCGCACACGCCCCCGTCATAGACATCATCCGGGTGCGCGGTGTCGTCAGTTCCGTGGGATGGGAGGAGGCGGAGCTCATTCCCTTAAGTCGGGGCGTTCCGGCCGACGGCATCCTGGAAATGATCATGGTCGCACGCGCGCCGCCGGAAGCGGCAGAGGCCAAGGGCTTCGAGGAAGTGGAAGCGATCTTCCCCCTCGAGACCAATCACCCCTTCAAAGGCGTCAATGTGCATAGCGCGTCCGAGTCGGTAAGCGTGACGCAGCTTCCAGGATACGCGGAAGGCAAACCTCCACTCGAGGATTGCAGCAAATGCGTCGGCAAGACCTTCGTTGTGAAGGGGGCAACGGCACCCGCTGGCAAATCCTCCTCCGATCTGGTTCGCGAAGATCAACTGCCAGCCGTGACGCGCATCGTGCGTCCATCCGAAGGGATTCCGACCGCCGATTCCAATCCGAACCGCTTGACTTTGATTCTGAACAAGGACGGAAAGATCACGGCCGCCGTTTGGGACTGACCTTGAAGCCATTTCTCGGAAAGCCGGTCATGAAGGCCACCCGGTGGCTCGCCGCGCCGCTCGACGATGCGAGAGGCCACAGGGCAGCGGTCACGAGGGCGTCGCGGCTCGTCGGGCTGAGTATCACCGCGCTCGCGGCGGCTGGTTGCACATCGACCTATGTGGTGCCGCCGGATCCAATCCCTGTGCTTGGCGCGCAGATCCTATCGAGCGCAGGCGGGTGCGTCGATGTCCGGGACGGGGTCACGGCCGACGGTACGCCGATCGTCCTGTTTCAATGTCACGGCAGCCCCAACCAGCGCTGGTTCATCGGGCGCGGCGAGATCGCTGAGAACTTCGGCAGCTGCCTCGATGTGCAAGGCAGCGCGGCCGTCGATGGAGCGGCAATCATCCTCGTCACATGCAATGGAAGGCCGAGCCAGCAGTGGCGCGTCATCGATGGGCAGATCGTTGGCCTCGGGAATAAGTGTCTAGATTCAAAGGATGGCGGCGCAGCGGATCTGACGCCTCTGATTCTATCGGAATGTCGGCCGACCCCGGGTCAACGGTGGACGATCCAGTAATGGCGGTGAAAGTGGAGGGATTGCCATGATGAGAGCTTCCGTCGGCTGGGCGGGCGTGCTGGTTGCACTGACGGTTGGATGGACGCCGGCGAAAGCGGCGCAGATCGTCATCACGAACAGCGTCGAGTGCATCGACATCCCACATCAGCTGACCGTCGACGGCACGCCCGTGTCGCTCTTCAATTGCCACGGCAGTCCCAATCAGCAATGGACCATCGCGAACGGCCAGATTACCGGAATGTCGGGCGTATGCCTGGACATCATGGGCAGCGCTCCGAACGACGGCGCGCAAGTCATCATCGTCCACTGCAATGGACGAAGCAGCGAGAAGTGGACGCTCGCGAACGGTCAAGTCGTCGGCATCGGCGGCAAGTGCCTCGACGTCGCTGGGGGCAGCGCTCAAGACCATGCAACTTTGATCATCGCAACGTGCACGTCCTCGCCCAGCCAGCAGTGGTCGGTGCAATAGGTTCGGTCGGGTAAATCAAGCCTTTTAGGTTCGGTGCCACGTCTCCGCGAGGAGCCGCGGGAGGATTATTCCGGCGGGCTCTCGAAGGGCGAACGTCACCGCGCCATCGATATCGGTGGAATTGGGATTGACTTGGATGGTGGTGCCGCCGGCGGCGATCGCAAGGTCGATCAAGGAGGCGGCGGGTTGGACCAGGGACGAAGTTCCAATACAGAAGAACACGTCGCAGCGCCTGGCGGCTTCGCAGGCGGAGAGCCATTGTCGCTGGGGGAGGCTTTCGCCGAACCAGACGACACCGGGACGCACCCGCCCATTGCAGCTCGTGCAGCGTGGGGGCTGGATGCGTGCACTGTCGGAGGGTGGCTCCGGCACCGGGTTTGGAACCGTGTAGGGTTGTCGGCACTTCTCGCAGTAGGGACGGAGGATCTCGCCATGCAGGTGCAGCACCGCTCGACTTCCGGCGCGCTCATGCAGGTCGTCGACGTTTTGGGTAATCAGGGTGAGTTCGGCAACGAGAGTCGCCATTGCTGCAATCGCCTGGTGCGCGGGGTTCGGTTGGACGTTGATTACCGTCGCGCGCCGCCATTCGTACCAGGCCCAGACCAATGCGGGATCGCGTTCGAAGGCATGAGGCGTTGCGAGTTCAGCGGCATCGAAGCGCTCCCAGAGGCCGGTTTGCTTGTCGCGGAATGTCGGAATCCCGCTTTCCGCGGAGACGCCCGCGCCGGTGAAAACGACGACGCGACGGGCTGCGCGCAACGCGCCGAGAAGGCGTGGGTCAATGGGCGTCATGGGGAGCCTAGGATAACGAGATGGGCGGCGGGGTGTTCGAGTCTGAGATAACATTCGCCTCAGCGCTTGGAATGGCGGCTTTCAAAGGTATGCCCGATTTCTTGTTCCCTCCGCAAACTTTCCGGCCGACCCGGGGTCAGTCATCTTTCAACCCAGAAATCAGAGGATTGCGATGCACAAACCGCTATTTGGCGCCGCTTGCGCATGTTTTATGGTGGGCTGCAACAAGGCCCCGGAGGTTCCGGCACGATCTGCAGCCCCGCCCGCGCTTCTCTCCGGGATCGACGTCCAATACATTGATGACAGCGTCCGCGCGCAAGACGACTTCTACAAACATATCAATGGAAAGTGGCTCGCGAGCACTGAGATTCCAGCGGACAAGGCGAGCTACGGCTCATTCACGAAGCTGCGCGACGACTCAGAGGCGCAGCTGCGGGCGATCATTGAGGGCTTGCCGTCCCCGGCCGCAGCTAAGGGCGCGGACCAACGAAAAATCGCTGAACTCTACGCCAGCTTCATGGATGAGGAGGCCCTCGAACGTCTGGGTATGAGGCCGCTGGATGCGGAGTTCGCCAAGATCGATGCGGTCAACGATCGGGAAGGGATCGCGGGACTGATCGCTCATTTCAACCAAATCGGGGTTAGCGCGCCCTACACGCCGGTCGTGCATCAGGACGCCAAGGATTCGACCAAGTATGTGTTCGATTTGGGCCAGGACGGTTTAGGTATGCCCGATCGCGACTACTATCTGTTGCCCGACGGCAAGATGGAGGCGGCGCGCAAGCAGTACGGCCAGTACGTCGAGAAGATGCTTACCCTGGCGGGCGACAAGACGGCGCTCAAGGATGCCAAGGACATCTTGGCGCTCGAGACTGAGCTGGCCAAGGTGCAGTGGACCAAGGTCGAGAACCGCGATCCGGTGAAGACGTACAACAAGTACGAGTTTGCGAAGCTTGCTTCAATGGCGCCCGGCTATGATTGGAAGTCGTATCTCATCGACTCCGGTGTGGACGGCAAGACGGATTACCTGGTGGTAAGCCAGCCGAGTTATATCAGCAGCTTCAATCAGCTGCTGCAAAAGACGCCACTGACGGTGTGGAAGACCTACTTTCGATGGCGACTACTCAACGATTTTGCTCCGTATCTGAGTAAGAACTTCGTCGATGAGCATTTCGCATTTTACGGCACGGCACTGCGTGGCATTCCGCAGAACCGTCCGCGCTGGAAGCGCGGCGTCGCTTTGGTGGAGAGTTCAATCGGCGAGGGGCTGGGCAAGCTTTACGTGGCTCAGTACTTCCCGCCGGAATCGAAGGCGCGGATGGATCGATTGGTCCAGAACCTGCTCGCCGCCTATAAAGCCGACATCGATACGCTCGACTGGATGAGTCCGCAGACCAAGCAGAAAGCGCAGGAGAAACTCGCCAAGTTCACCACGAAAATCGGCTATCCATCGAAGTGGCGCGACTACAGTGCCTTGCAGATCGCAAAGGACGACCTGCTCGGCAACGTGATCCGGGCGCAGACCTTTGAATACAATCGCAATCTCAACAAACTGGGTAAGCCGATCGATCGCGACGAATGGGGCATGACACCGCAGACGGTCAACGCTTATTACAATCCGGAGATGAATGAAATCGTATTCCCCGCCGCCATCCTGCAGCCGCCGTTCTTCAATCCGAAGGCGGACGATGCGGTGAACTATGGCGGCATCGGCGCCGTCATCGGCCATGAGATCAGCCATGGTTTCGATGACCAGGGAAGCCAGTACGACGGCAACGGTAACCTGCTGAGCGCACCGGGATGGTTCACCCAGGATGACCTCGAGAAGTTCAAGGCGAAGACCCATGCCTTGGTGGAACAGTATGCGGCCTATGAGCCGGTACCGGGTTATCACGTCAACGGCGAGCTCACGTTGGGTGAGAATATTGCCGATAACTCGGGAATCGCGATCGCATACAAGGCTTACAAGCTGTCCTTGGGCGGCAAGCAAGCGCCGGTGATCGACGGCCAGTCCGGCGACCAGCGATTCTATGAGGGCTGGGCGCAGGTATGGCGCGGCAAGACGCGGACGGACCAGCTCATCGTTGACATCAAGACCAATCCGCACTCGCCGCTGGCAATCCGGGGTACGGTGCCCGAGATGAATCAGGCGCCTTTCTACGAAGCCTTCGGCGTCAAGGACGGCGACAAAATGTACCTACCCCCGGAGAAGCGCGTCGTTCTCTGGTAGTCAAGCACCAGCCCGGGCTCGCGTATCTTTCGGCTGAAGCGCAGCGCCGACAGCGTTCGAGTAAGGAGGCAGGTCATGAAAGCAGTGCGATTCGACAGATACGGCGGGATCGAGGTTCTACAGGTCGCGGATGTGCCGATGCCCGAAGCGTCTCACGGTGAGGCCCTGGTGAAGGTCAAGGCCGCGTCCATCAACCCGGGCGAGGCGAAGATCCGCGAGGGGCTGATGCACGCCATGTGGCCGGCCACGTTCCCTTCGGGCGAGGGCAGCGATCTGGCCGGCATCGTGACCAAGGTGGGCCCGGGGGTTGAACGCTTCTCGGTTGGCGACGAGGTGATCGGCTTCACCGACCGGCGCGCGAGCCACGCCGAGTACGTCGTCGTGGAGGGGCAGAATATGACTATCAAGCCGGCGAAGGTGCCCTGGGGAGTCGCCGGGTCGTTGGCAATTGCCGGCAGCACCGCTTATGCCTCAGTGGGTGCAGTGTCCTTAAAGAAGGGTGATACCGTGGTGGTATCAGCCGCGGCAGGTGGGGTGGGATCGATCGCCGTGCAGCTGGCCAAGCGCGCAGGCGCCTCAGTGATCGGAATTGCCAGCAGCGCCAACCATGAGTGGCTGGCCGCCCATGGGATCAAGCCCGAAGCGTACGGGGCAGACCTCCCCGATCGGCTGCGTGAGGCGAGAATCGATGCGTTCATCGATACGCACGGAGGAGGGTACGTGAAGCTCGCGGTCGAGCTGGGCGTTGCGCGGGATCGGATCGACACGATCATCGACTTTGCCGCGGCGCGCGAGTACGGGGCAAAGACCGAGGGCAGCGACGCGGCGAGAAGCGCTTCGGTGCTCGCGGAATTGGCTGCGTTGATCGCCTCGGGTGATCTGGAAGTACCGATTGCCGCGACTTTCCCTCTGAATCAGGTTCGAGCGGCCTTCTCGCTGCTCGGCCGGGGCCATATCCGCGGCAAGATTGTGCTGCTGCCCTGAACGGCTGTCCGTTCCGGTCCAGCTGCATTCACATCAACGCCGGGGTCAGGCCGCGATACAGGCGTTGCGCCCGGCATCCTTGGCGCGATATAGCGCCGAGTCGGCACGATCGAAGGCGCTTTCCGCGGATTCGCGTTCCTTGATTTCCGTGATGCCGCAAGAGGCCGTTACGCAAATGGGTTTGCCGCGGAAATGAAAGGGCAGCGCTTCGACCGCGGCACGTAAGTCGTTCGCCATGCCGATCGCGGCATCGATCGGCAGGCCGATTATGATCATCGCGAACTCCTCGCCGCCGATCCGGGCAACAAAGTCGGTCGAACGGACGCCGGTCGCGAAGCACTGCGCGACGCTTTGCAGGACGCGATCCCCGGCGCGGTGGCCGTAACTGTCGTTGATCGTCTTAAAGTTGTCCAAGTCCCAGACGAGCAGCGTGACCGGTGCCGCCGTGTGCCGCATGCGCGCCAATTCCTGCGCGAGGCGCTCGTCGAAGGCCTTGCGATTCGCGACGTTGGTGAGCGAATCGACGCGGGCGCGATCCCGCTCCTCGGCCAGGCGACCGTGAAGCTCGCGCGTCTCCTGTTCGAGCGTCGCCACGCGTGCGCACATGCCTTCGGTCCGAGCCGTCTGCTCAGTGAGACGGTCTTCGGTCTGGCGCCGATAATCGTGTACACAGCGGCTGACCGACTCGAGCCCACGTCCGACCAACGATTGCAGGACGTGCAATTCGGTGGCAGCCTCGAATTCCACCGACAAATCACGCACCCGCGCCGTCACCGCGGCATCGAAGGTGACGGTTGCCTCCCGGTTCGTGCGCGATTCCTCGGCCGTCGCCGCAAAGTAATCGAGCATCTCCTCGAGACGCTTGCCGACATCCGAAAGCACAGTGGCGGCCTGGAGCCGCTCGCGCGCGATGCGTTGGCCGCGCTCATGCACGAGGTCGGCAATACGCAGCACCACACCGGCAAGCGCTGCGTCGGTCTTCACCGCAACCAGTTCCGCGGTGAGCGCGATGACCGCGGGATTCTCCGCATCGTCGTCGGCGAGGCGCTCGAGCAGCGTGCGCATGGCGGCACAAATCGCCGAGGCCGGCCGGGCTTCGGCCGAGGCCAGGCGCTGGGCTTGCGTCTCGACGGCGACGACTTTGCGTGTCAGGTTCTTCGCCAGCGCCTCGAGCTCCTCAACCTCCGCCCCGCGGCGGTTGGCCTCCGCGACGGTGCTCAGCTCCTCATCGAACGGCCCGTTCGTACCCATGCCGGCCACGCAGAGCCGGTGGACGAGGCGCCGGAGCACCGTCTCCACATGGCGCCAACGTTTCTCCTCGGTCTCCATTTCGAGCACCGAGTCGCGGTATTTCTGCTTCCAGTCGGGAGTGGCGGTCACGGTACGAAGTTCGGCGGCATGAGCAAAAGCTTGAGTCTCATTCGAGCACGAGCCTGGGAAAATAAGGAGACACGGTCCGATTGGACAGTCGCCGCAGGCCCAAGAGCATCGCTGTAAACCGAGCCACGCTAGGGTTAAGATCCATCATTCTTAGGGGCCTCCCGCTTTGCCCGCGTCCGGGTCATAAGTTCCATGGCATCGGGGGCGATAGTAGCGCCTTCGCGGGCGTATAGACACTTTCGACCACTCCCTGCAGGTCGCGCTGAAAGACCGCAACGCCCGCACGCGGCGCGCCGGCAATGATTCAGGCGGCTACCACCTCACCCGGGCCCGAAGGCCCAGCCGCCTCCCCAAGCTCCCCAGGCGCCCCAATTCCAGGTTGAATCCGAGTAGATCTGCGCCGTCATCTGGTTCTCATGGTCAGGTTTTTTCCGGTGTTGCGCCCGGCACCGATTGCATTGGCCAGGGCTCAGGTGGGTTTGCTTGCTGAGATCGCGAGGGCGGGCTGTAACGACCGGCGTTCGCATGATTGAAGGTCATTCCGTCCCTTCGCGATCCGCCAGCTCAATTTCGATATAGGCGCGTCGACGCATCCGCCCGGTCATAGTGGCCATGACATCAGTGAGAATCATCAGTAAGCCATATTTGCGCCGCAACGCCTTTCGCGCGGCGACGATCAACGCCGGCTCCAAGACTATTCGGGCGCGGGCTTCGATCCAAGCACTCCGCACCTTGCCACGGACGTCGCATGCTGCGAGTTGCACTCGAGGCGTGGCCCGAATTCTCTTAACCTTGCCAGCATCCCCTGCACTGAACACGTAATAACGCCCAGCCACCTCCGCAATCCACACCGGTGTCTTAACTTCGACGCCATTTCTTCGATATGTGGCTAGGCTCACGTACTTCGCGGTGGCGGGTTCGAAAGAGGGAGAATTCATAAATGCCTCAGGGTCCTTTGGTCACTTGACGGAAGTGCTGCGTGCACGCCGTCGACGGCAAGGGAGGAGTGGACTGAATGTCTAGCATGCCGATCGGCGCCTCGGCGCATTGCACCGCGCAACGTGGTGTAACTTCAAGGATCTCGCAGCCTGCGGCTGAAATTGCTTTTCGGATGTCCGCTGCGGGTATTTTCCCGCGCGACGAATCCGGCGCCAGCCTGCTTCGGTGTTGAGCGCGAGCCGGCAATCAGGATGTCAACGAGGCGCTGGGCGCTTTGCTCCCAGCCTGGTAGAGCAGTGGTGTGGAACACTCCGACGAGCGCGCGGACGAAGTCGTCGGGATTGGTGTCGGAGGAGAGATCGCCGCTGTCTATGGCCCGCTTGACAGAGGCAACGAAGGCGGTGTGGATGAGTGATCGGGAACCTTCGATGAGTCGCACGAATCCGCCGGCCACGGTGTCCATCACGGGGATGATGAGTCTCTTGGCGGAGACGTGTTCGATGAAGAGCAGCATCCACGCGCGGAGGGCTTCGAGCGGCGGCATGGTGGCGGCGAAGCGCTGCTCGGCGGCAGCAAGTTTTTCCACTTCGCTGCGGTAGACGGCTTCGATGAGGGCGTCTCGGGTGGGGAAGTGGCGGTAAAGCGTACCGGGTCCGATGCCCGCTTGGCGGGCGATGTCGTCGAGGCTGGCGGCGGCGCCGTCGAGGGTGAATACCTCCTTGGCGACCTGAAGGATGCGCTCGCGGTTGCGCTGGGCATCAGCGCGGGGCTTGCGTGCGGGCGGTGGCAGCGGGAGCTTCTTCGAAGGCATACGCAATTTCACCAAAGTCATTGAAACCGGAGATTATCTCCGGTTATCCTTATATACGGAGGGCGTCTCCGTTTTATCCGGCACAGGCGCGAATGTCAATTCCGGCGCGACCATCACGGGCCGCGTCCTAACGGAGGAGGGCGACGATGCGTGTATTTGTGACTGGAGCTACGGGCTTCATTGGAACTGAACTGGTGAAGGAACTGATTGCGGCGGGGCACCGGGTGCGCGCCCTTACACGCAGCGAGGTCGGCGCGGAGCGATTGAAGGCCGCGGGGGTGGAGGTTCATCGGGGCGACCTACAGGATCTGCACAGCCTGCGCAGCGGGGCGACCGACATGGACGCTGTAGTCAACCTGGCGTTCAACCATGATTGGTCGAAGTTCGCGCAGAGCGCGGCGGACGAGATAAAGGCGATTGAGGCGCTGGGATCGGTGCTGGAACCCGGCAAGCTGCTGCTGGTCACCTCGGGGATTGGAATCACGAGCGGCGCGCCGGGCCAGGTGCGCAAAGAGACCGATCCTGCGACGGATTCGCCGGCGATTCCACGCCGGCCAGAACAGGCGGCGCGCGCTGCGGCGGCAAAGGGCGTGCGTGTGGGAATAGTGCGTCTGCCACAGGTGCATGACACGCGCAAGCAGGGGCTGGTAACGATGCTGATTCAGATCGCGCGCGAGAAGGGTGTTTCGGCATATGTGGGCGATGGCGCGACCCGCTGGGCCGCAGGCCCGCTAAAGGATGTGGGGCGGCTGTATCGGCTGGCGCTCGAAAAGACGGGCTCAGGCATGACGACGTATCACGCGGTGCAGGAAGAAGGCGTGCCGCTTCGGGAAGTCGCGGAAACGATCGGCAAGGGTCTGGAGGTACCGGTGCTTTCAATCCCGGCTGCAAAGGCAGGCGAGCACTTCGGTATGTTCGGTCACTTTGCGACCTTGGATATGCCTGCTTCGAGCGAGTGGACGCGCAAGGCGCTCGATTGGGAGCCGACCGGGCAGGGATTGATCGAGGATTTGGAGAAGATGAACTACTGACATGTCCAGGCGGCGCACACGCGAGCCTTTCGCGAGCGACTATTGCCCATGCAGGGCGCGCTCTATGACGAAAGTTGTACAATAAAATGAATTGAAGCATCTCGTCAGGTAGCCGAACGCTTGGCCGGCAGCCAGATGAGTGCGCCGAGGGCGTCGGGCCGACCTCGGGTATCGAGATTGGGCGTCCCTGGGCGTGAACTATCGGAAGGCGCGCTTTTGGCCGTGGAAAGGGGTAAGCGATGATACGGATGATCAGCAAATTTGAGTTTCTAATTAATGCGGTACTTCTTGTATTTATCTCTTTCATCGTTCTGGTCAGCACTTTCGAACTCGGCCGGGAGATCGTGGTAGCCCTTGTAAGTACACCACTGTTTCATTTTGACGCGAAAGAGCTGCTGGATATCTTCGCAGGATTTCTTTTGGTCCTAATCGGTGTGGAGCTGATGAATACCGTCAAGATATACCTCATTGATAAAAGCGTTCATGTCGAGGTGATATTGGCGGTTGGACTCGTGGCGATTACTCGGAAGGTTGTGGTACTCGATCAGAAGCAGTTCGATGGAACGTCGCTGATTGGCATTGCGGTCATCATCCTTTCATTGTCGGTCAGCTACTATCTGGTTAGGCTGTCGCATCAGCGGAAGGCGGGCGACTGAGCGTTGCAGGCCGACGCTTGTCAGCCGCCAGGCCGTAAATTGACCCCACTCGGTATCGAGGCCTCAATTGACCTTTGTAATTCCTGAGCCGCCCCGCGCTACGATCCCGGTCGAGGGTTCGCAGGAGCTTTTCCCTGTTCGGCGAATTTTCTGCGTGGGTCGCAACTACGCCGAACACGCCCGTGAAATGGGAGCGGATCCCAATCGAGAGCCTCCTTTTTTCTTCACCAAACCGGCCGATGCGTTGGTACCGAGGGGCGGTAAATTGCGGTTTCCAATTGCCACGCGGGAGTTGCATTTCGAGGTTGAACTCGCGGTGGCTCTCAAGGGAGGCGGCCGCGAGGTTTCTGCCGCGGCCGCACAGGCGCTGATCTTCGGCTATGCCGTGGCCCTGGACATGACGCGGCGCGACCTGCAGGCAGAAGCGAAACGACTCGCTCGACCTTGGGACATGGCAAAGGGCTTTGACCAATCCTGTCCGATCAGTGCGCTTCGGCCCGCTGCAGCCGCATCGACCGCTTTGCGCGGAGAACTGCGTCTGTCGGTCAACGGCGAGATCCGCCAGCGTGGTGACCTTTCCGACATGATCTGGTCGCCGGGCGAATGTCTCGCGGTCCTCTCGACGCTCGTCGAACTGAGTGCGGGCGACCTACTGTTGACGGGAACGCCGGCGGGCGTCGGGCCCGTGGCAGCCGGCGATGTACTCGAGGCCCGGTGCGCCCTGACGCCCGACTTGCAGGTTCAATATGGCGCCGCAAGGTTGGTCGGCTAGGGTCAGTCAGGGTCCCGGGAGCCGATCGTGGAGGTTGAGTCGGTACATCGGCGGCGCGGTTCGAAATTGACGACAACACTGCTCACTGCAATCCGCATCAAGCTCTGATTATGAAAGCTGTACTTGCGGCGTGCGCGCTGACCGCAAGCTCCCTAGCGGGAGCGGCTGCAGCTCCGGTCATGACACAGCCCCCGGTATCCGATGCGCAACTGGCGGAGGTGCTGGTCGTTGGCAAGCAGCCGGGCCCGGGGCTCTGGCGCATATCGAAAGGAGATCATGACCTCTGGATCTTCGCAACGCTGACACCCTTGCCAAAACAGATGATCTGGGACGCCACGGATATCGAGAAGCACATTGGGCAATCCCAGGCTGTGCTGGCCCCGCCGCGCATCGACCCACACGTCGGCTTTTTTCGCGGCCTGACTTTGCTCCCTTCGCTTCTTCGCGCGCGTCACAATCCGGATGGGAGAACGCTCGAGCAGGTGGTGCCGCACGATCTTTACATGCGCTGGCTGGGCTTGCGGGTGAAGTACCTCGGCAATTCGAGTGACGAGAAGCTGCGGCCCATGCTGGCCGCATTCGATCTCGCCGACAATGCGCTCGATAAAGAGGGGCTCGATGATGATCCCGATATTTGGAAGCGGATCGAGAGCATCTCGCGCCGCGCACGAGTGCCCATCGAGCCCGTCGTACTCGATCTTAAGATTCACGATGAAAGGGCCTATATCCGCGACCTTACGCAGATCTCCACTGAGCGCGAGTTGGCCTGTCTGCGATCGGTTATCGAGCATCTGGAGAGAGACCTTCCGTCCCTACGCGAACGCGCCAACCTATGGTCGCTCGGCGACGTTGCGCGGTTGCGGCCGCTGTTGCCGGCCGATGAGCCGATCGCGTGCTTCGATGCCGTGATGAGCGTGTCCCGAATCCGCAGCGAGTACGATCAAGTCTCCGCGCGGCTCGACGCGCTTTGGATTTCGAGCGCCGAGCAAGCGCTGCAAAGAAATCGAAGTACCCTGGCAGTGGTCGGGATCAAGAAGCTTCTTGCAGCGGATGGCTGGCTGGCGCAGCTCCGCTCGCGTGGCTACGAGATCCGGGAACCTTAGAATGATTTGTCCGATCATCTTGGATCGCTGGTCCAGGATCCACGCCGCGGACGATGACAACCGGTGACCTCTCCGGCAAGTCTCGCCTCTCTTCGGGCGGCGGATCTTATTGGTTCCTCATCACCCCGCGCTTCGCGGCATTCAACAAGATCTGCGAGTACACCACATGGAATTTCAACAGCAGCCGAAACGGAGTCCCGTGCGCCCGGGCCGCTGCCTTAGGGTCACTATTGGACGCCACGGCCGAACCGAAGTGCAGCAAAGTCTTCCCACCCTGCAGTGGCACCACCCTAAACCAAGAGCGAGTTCGCTCGTAGCAATCGCACAGGAGGAGCTGGGTAGCGGTACGCTCTCCCACGCGCCAAATGGCAAACGACGTGCCAGAGCCATCCGCCAGCCGTCGCACCTCAGCATCCGTGGACGGTGCACCGGCAAGGACGGCCAAGATCAGCCGCTCGATCCGGAACACCCGAGAGGTATAAAACGCGAATACGAAAGCTGCTAGTGGGATCACCCCATCCACGGAAACTGCAAAGCAGTCACCCGACTCCCGCCAACGCTCGGGCCTAGGGCCGCCCAGATGCGTCTTGAGCAATGCATCAGCGGGCACGGCGTCTTGCGTTATGCAGAACATACTATCCTTGTAGGCAATGCTTTCGTGTAATGCGCATGACCGGAATCTCGTTCAAGCATCGATCGCGTATGATAAAGGAAGCTGGCGCAAGGGGGCATCGAAACACCGCCGCTGTATACTGCGGCATGAGTTCGCGCGCCTGTTCTAACGGCTAGGCCGCGATGTTCCGTGCGTTCGAACCGCAAACCTGCTGGTCAACTACCAAAGGCCTCTATATGACTATCCTGCCTCGTTTCTTCGGTGTGGCGCTGGCCTTATTGCTGGGTTCTGGTGTGGCCTACGCCAACGAATATGATGAGACGATCGAACTATTCAAGCATGCTGGAGAAAGTGCCGTCTTTTTCACCGATTGCTATGCCTACGCAGTATTCCCGACCATTGGCGCCGGCGGCTTCATTGTCGGCGGAGCTCGAGGCAAGGGTCAGGTGTATGTGCATGATCGGCCAGTGGGCGACGCCTTGATGACGCAGTTCAGCATCGGGTTTCAGGCGGGCGGCAAAGCGTATAGCGAAATCATATTCTTCCAAGACAAACGAGCCCTGGACGAATTCGAATCCGGCACATTTGAATTTGCCGCCGGTGCCAGCGCCGTCGCCATCACGGCGGGAGCCTCGGCGAGCGTCGGCACCGATCGCGCCTCGTCGGGAGCGAGTGGTGGAAAAAACAATGCCACAACCAACGGCAATTACCAGACTGGCATGGCGGTGTTTACCATCGCCAAGGGGGGCCTGATGTTCGCTGCCGATATTTCCGGCGAGAAGTTTGCTTACACAGAACGGCCGGGGAAGTAGCCTGGCGGTAGCGTCAGGACGGCGGTAGATCGGTATTGAACATGTTGAACAACACCTTCCACGATCCGTCTGTCTGCTTCTTCCACACCGTCAGATACTTGCCATTGTCGGTGGCGGGCTTGCCCGAGGGATCCTTGAAGCTGAATTTATACTTGCCGCTGGTGTAGCCGAGTTCGCCCGACTTGGAGACGCCGGCCTTGTCCACTTGCCAGGTAAGGTCGCCGAAGGAAAAGTCACTGGCAATCAGTTTCGAAATCGCCGCCTTGCCGGTCGCAATGGGATCATTGGGCGACAGCAGGGAACCCTGGTCATCGAAGAACGCGACCGATTTGTTCAGGTCTTTCGCCGAATACACCTTGAGCCACGCCGCGTCGGCGGCGCGCACGCCGTCCGCCGCGGTATCGGCGGTTTGCGCGGACGCGACCGCTCCTACGCCAAGGATGATCAGTCCGACCATGATCCGATGCAGTAATTTCATGGCTGAGTCCACCGTTGATGCCGAGAATCGCTTCTATCGGCAACCCTACCACATCTGCTTCGACTTCCTCTGCCGGTGGCCTTCGCCGCGGCCCGCGGTTGATACTGCCATTCGACGCCGATCTCGGCAGCATTGATCGACGGTTCCCACTTCAATTCGGCGAGAACGTCCTGCTGCACTTGCGTATCTGATTCCTCCACTCTTCATCTCCATCCATGGCCATCGGCGCGCGAGTCCACCCCTAACCAAGTGTCGGGGAATCCCCTAATACGCGGCCGCGGGTCCCATTTTGGCCACCCAGCTGGTGGCGTTCCGTGCGGTACCGAACAGACGTTCTTCCGCTGCCTCTGCAGGCTGGTGCCACGTATTCTGCGCGGAAGGAGCCATGGCAGCACGCGTACTATTGATCCAAGCAGATGCTCAGGGCGCCGGAATGGTCCGCGCAGCACTCTCTCAAAACGACCGATATGAAATTGAATGGGTGCGAAGCTGCGCTCTCGGGCTAGAACGCTTGCGTGCAGCGGGCCGACAATCAAAAGCCAAATTAGATGGTATTGCCGTTATTGTCGTCGATCTCTCCTTGCCGGATGGTATAGGCGTAGAAACCATCCGTCGGCTTCATGTGGCCTCGCCGGCGACCCCCATTGTCATTTTGAGTCCGGCTCAAGACGAAGCGTTGGCGGAGGCAGCGCTCGCGCACGGCGCCCAAGATTTCATATTGAAGGAACGCGTGGACGATTATGTGTTGCCGAAGACATTGGCGGCGGTCATCGATGGCGCGGATGTCGTGGATGCGCTCTTCAATGAGAGAGAGCGCGCGCAGATAACCCTCAATTCGATCGGCGATGCGGTGATTTGCACAGATCTGTCCGGCAACGTGTCGTATCTCAATGTCGCCGCCGAGCGACTGACGGGCTGGCCCGCTCCTGAGGCACTCGGCCAGCCCTCCTATGCGGTGCTCCGAATCATTGACTCCGCAACCGGGGCCACGGTCCCGAATCCGATGAAGGAGGCCGCCCTTCATGACACAAACATCAGGCTACCAAGCGCATGTATGTTGGTTCGACGTGACGGCGTAGAGCTCCCTATCGAGGACTCTTCTGCGCCTATTCATGATCGAGGCGGCGCCGTCGTGGGGGCTGTCATGGTATTTCATGATGTCAGCGCGGCCCGGGCAATGACCAATCGTCTGGCGTATTTCGCCCAGCATGACAGCTTGACCGAGCTGCCGAACAGGGCGTTGCTGAACGACCTCTTCACGCAGGCGTTAGTAACGGCGAAGCGGCGCAACACCGTGCTCGCGGTGCTATACCTGGATCTCGACCGGTTCAAACATATCAACGATTCGCTGGGCCACGCGGCGGGCGACCGGCTGTTGCAAGCGGTTGCTCTTCGATTGATCGAATGCGTGCGGGCGTCCGACACCGTATGTCGTCTCGGCGGCGACGAATTCGTGATCGTATTATCGGAAGTGGCGCATGCCGAGGACGCCGCCGTTTGCGCGGACAAGATATTGAGCAGTCTGCGGCTCCCAAGCATCATCGACGGACAGGAAGTTCATATATCTTCAAGCATCGGCATCGCTATCTTCCCGGGTGACGGGGCCGAGGTGGAGGTCCTGCTAAAGAACGCGGATTCTGCGATGTACGAAGCCAAGGGCTTGGGTAGAGACAATTATCAGTTCTACCGGATGGAGTTGAACTCGGGGGCGATCGAGCGCCAGCGTCTCGAGACCGGCTTGCGGTACGCGGCCGAGCGTAACGAGTTCGAATTGCACTACCAACCGATCATGAATCTGGCTACCGGGGGTTGTTCGGGTGTCGAAGCGCTGCTTCGGTGGCATCACCCGACCCGAGGGCTCCTCCTGCCGTCCGAGTTCATGGGCATTGCAGAGGAGTCGGGATTGATCGTTCCGATCGGTCGGTGGGTGCTGCGGGAGGCGTCCCGGCAGGCCAAAGCATGGCAGCAAGGGCGGACGGCGCAGCTGAGGCTGTGCGTCAATGTGTCGGCGGTTGAGTTGCAGTCGAAGGAATTCGTTGCCGGAGTGGCCGAAACCCTGGCGGAGACAGGGTTTGATCCGAAGTTTCTCGAATTGGAACTCACCGAAACATTTCTCATGCAGGAGTCGAAGTCGACCGACATTGTTCTGCAAGCTTTGAAGCGACTCGGTGTCAAGCTCGCACTGGACGACTTTGGTACGGGGTATTCCAGTTTGAGCTACATGCGGCGCTTCCCGGTCGATGCCTTGAAAGTGGATAGATCGTTTGTTCGCGACCTAAACACATACGCCGCCGACGCCGGTGTTGTAAGCGCGGTCATCCAAATGGGTAAGAGCTTGAATATGCGCGTGGTAGCCGAAGGCGTCGAGACGAAGGATCAGGTGTTGGTTCTGCGAGAAATGGGATGTACAGAAGCACAGGGCTACTACTTCAATCGTCCGATGAATGCCGCGGAAATTTCCAACTTGATACGCCCTAGAAATTACGTGACGCCTGCATGACGGCGCTTCCACCTTTCAGACCCGAAGCATGACCCCGTCTCTGTCCCCCGCCCTGACGCGCGATGTCACCGAACAGCGTGACGTGGAAGCGTCGCTGGTCCTGGCGAATTCGAGGATAGCAGATCTCACCGAACAGCTGATCGGAGCCGCCGAAAGGCAGAGGAAATACATCGCTGCGGAACTTCACGACGATGTGCAGCAGATTCTCGTCGGCCTGCGTATGAACATGGCGGGCTCGCGAAGACGTCCGGCGGATACATTACCAAGCGATTTGGTGCGGGAGTGGATTGACCTCGTGCAGATGGCGATTACTCACCTCCATGACCTTACCGTCGTGCTTCGAAAGCCAGTGGTCGATAACCAGGGGTTGCCCGGGGCAATGCGTTCGTACGTTAGTAAATTGCCTCTGGCACCCGATCAAAAAGTCGTGTTCGAGACGGATGCGAAAGTCGGAACTCTGGCCCCGAACGTTGCGCTGGCTTGCTTTCGCATCGTTCAAGAAGGACTCGCCAACGCGGTCCAACACTCGGGGGCAAAGAATCTTCTCGTGCGCCTAAAGAGCGCGGCCAATCGGCTAACGGTATCGATTCGGGATGACGGCGTGGGATTTGACGTGAGCGACGCGCGTGCGCGCGCGGCGGACACCGGGAGCATCGGCTTGAGCAGCATGCGGGAACGCGCGGCGTTGGCCGGGGGGCGTTTCGAAATAAGATCAACCCTTGGACAAGGAACGAGGATCCGCGCCTCATTTCCGATGGAAGCTCTGATCCGGCATTCCTGAGGGATAACGCTCGACGATACTTTACCGCGATGCGTCAAATCCCGACGAGCGGGACCGCTGTTGCAGTCGGGACGTATGTGTGGGATACCGAACAGTCGGCACCGTTAAATTCCGCCAAGCTCTCGTTTCCCATCGGGCCGTGGAATACCATCCGTGCTGCTGCATGAGCTACCCTCGAAGATTGGTCAGCGCGTACTCAGGAGCGTCACCTGGACGGAGCTTGACAGGCCAGGTGGTTGGAGTGCCTTGAATCTGCGGGCGGCTGTCGCACGGCTGCGAAAGGGAATCCAGAAGCGTGGGAGAGCAATCATGGTACATGTGCCCATCGGTTCAGAACATCGTTGGGGCGAGAGAGTCCGTGTGGATCTGCCGGTCAACGTGCTCGAGGATGGGCGTGCCCCGGTGGACGGCTGTTTGAAGAATATTAGTTTGAGCGGAGCACTCCTGAAATCAAGCCACGATTTCCCGCTTCACGCGCTAATCGAGGTGCGTATCGAGCGCCTCTCATCAACGGCGGATTCGTCCGTGGTCAAGGCGCGGGTATCGCGGAAGCCCGTTCAGGGCATCGGGATTGAATGGTGCGAATTCGCGCCGGTCGTCGTGAAGGAGCTGTTGCGGCGTTCGCCGGCAAGGTATCCGCTGTGACCGCTGCGATACATCTCGCTCCAGCCCCTGCAATTGGCACGCGCATCACCCGCCGTGCCAAATCCTCTTTCGAACCCTAATCTGCGGCCTTGCCGCCTCGGCACGGCCCGGCTGATCACAGCGGTCGCGTGGAGCTGCTTCAGTCGGTCACCTGAGCCATCAGGTCCGATTCGAGGAATATCGCCTCAAAGTCACAGCTGAAACCGAAATTACGGTTTCGCAATCGATGCGCAATTCGCCGGATGGAGACTGTCGACGAGTAACCTTCTACGTGAGGTGGATTCGTGAACAGACTCAAATCGCTTGCTCTGGCGTGTGCTTTTGCCGGAGTTTGCTTGACAGCGACTGCATTCAAGTCGGAAGCACAGGACATTGTCGACATCGGCGACGAACCCGAATGCCCTTATGGCTACTATGACTACGCTCCGTATTCATGCGCTCCCTACGGCTACTACGGACCGGAGTGGTTTGCAGGCGGTGTCTTCATTGGCGCAGGTCCATGGTTTCACGGCCCGGCGAACTTTGTCGGCCATGTGGATGGCCGATTCGATGTTCGTCGCGGCTTTAGGGGTCCGCTACCGAACCGAGGCGATCTCCCCTCGAGAGGTCTCGATCACATCGATCGTTTCCACGGCAGTGAAATGCGGGACGGGCATGGCGGAGGAGGCGGCGGCCGCCGCTAATCGGAAACCGTCGGCCCCCGAGCCCGCATCGGCGTCCGGCGGCTCGAAGCTCGATGCTGGTCTCGATTCCCCCCTCCCGGCGGGACGTTGACGTCGTAGAGCTCTGCGAAGTACCCTGGGGTGAACGCCTCGGCGGCGGTCGACAGCGGCCGCATCGACATACCGCTTTGGGACCCTACAGCGATTTCTTCATACTGAATGGGGGGGCGTATGCGCCGCATCAGCAGAATAACTCGCTCGATTCTAGCGCAAAACGCCGGTCGGGATTTCGAGCGCCTGACGATGAAGCTCGAGCGCCTGCGACAAGATCCGTTCGCGTTCCTTCGCGGAACCAATCCGCTTTTTCTCGATTTTCTGCCCCGTGCGCATCCCTTGTTTCGCGCGCCGAGCACGCTCGTCTGCGGCGATCTACATCTGGAAAATTTCGGTGCTTTCAGGGGCGACAACCGGCTCTGCTATTTCGACGTGAACGATTTCGACGATGCGTGCCGGGCACCGTTCACGATCGATATCGTGCGCTTCATTGCCGGCGTCTATTTGGCGGCGCAAGAATTGAAACTCGATCGTAGGGCCGCGAAGCGGCTGGTGCGGCATTTCCTCCTCGCCTATCGCGAAAGCATCGCCGACGGCAAGCCGCGCTGGCTCGAGCGCACCCTGGCCAAGGGGGTGTTTCGCGCACTGCTGCGCCGGGCGATCCTGCGCACGCGGCGCGAGCTGCTCGACCGCTACACCGTACTCAAGGGCGGCAAGCGGCGGCTGCGCATCGACGGCAGGCGCGCCTTGAAGCTGCCTGCAAGCGAGCACCATAGGCTCGCCAAAGTTCTCATTAGGCTGCGTGCTGGCCTGCCGGCGCCGAAGCCCGGGGCGAGGTTCTTCCAGCTGCTCGATGCGGCGCGCCGCATCGCCGGCAACGGCAGCCTGGGGTTGGAGCGCTACATTCTCTTGGTCCATGGGCCGACCTCGCCCGATGAGAATTTCGTGCTCGACCTGAAATTCGCCGCACCGTCCGCGGTGAATGCGTGGTTGACGGCGCCTCAACCCGATTGGCCGGACGATGCCGTTCGGGTCGTGTCGATTCAGCGCATCATGCAGGCCATCCCGCCCGCGCTGTTGCACGCCGCCAAGGTCCGCAAGCAGCCCTTCGTGCTGAAGGAATTGCAGCCGAGCATCGACCGGCTCGACCTCATGCGCTGGCGTGCGAAGCCCCGCCGTCTGAGGCAGGCGGTGGAAGGAATGGGTCATGTGGCGGCATGGGCGCACTTGCGCGGCTGTGGGCAATATGGCGGCGCATCGGTACAGGTGCTGCAGGAGTATGTTCACGCACGACGCTGGTCTCGAGAGGCCGACAGGCTGGGGGAAGTCGCGGCTGCCCGGATGCAGCGCGCCTGGCAGGTGTATTGCAAGGACTATGACGCAGGCGCCGTTAGCGCGGGGCGGAAGTGAAGGATCACCCGAGAGCCGGCCGAAGCTCGAAAGCTCCGGCCGGCTCTACCAAGGCTACGCACTCGTCGTGTCACACGGAATTCAGAATATCTGCGCCCCGGTTACTTCGACGAGGGGTCGGAGACCGGGGCCATGGTCTGGAACACGCCGTCCTTGCGCACCAGCAAGTGAAATAGCGCCGCGGCGATGTGCAGGAGGATTAGCGCGAAAAGTGCGAACGCGAGATAGTAATGCGCACCCCAGAGGATCGCATGCAGCCGATCGCTCTGCCGCAAGATCGCGGGCAGATACAGCCCCGGGTACATCCGTACCGGATAAGCCGCGGCCGACAACATTCCCCAACCGATCAGCGGCATCGCGATCAACAGGATATAGAGCAGATAATGCGATAGGTGCGCGGCGAGTTTCAGGGGCTCGGGCAGATCCGCCGGCAGCGGCGGTGCCCCACGGCGCAGGCGCACCGCCAAGCGTATCAACACGAGAACCAGGATGGCGATCCCCAGGGGCTTGTGGATCGACACGAGCGTCAGGTACTTCGGCATGACGGTCGAGAGCATGCCGACGCCGATGAACAGCATCGCGAGCACGCACACGGCTGTGACCCAGTGCAGGACTCGTTGGAGCGGGGTGAAACGCAGCCGGTTCATGGCGCACCCCCGGTCATCGCACGAGGATAGTCCGCGGCTTCGGCTGTGCGCAGGTCGTAGGACTTGGCGTAGACGGAGGAGCGGGCCGCCGGAAATGGATCGTCCGATGTCTTGATACCCGCCGGCAGGACGGTCGGATCGAAGTTGATATCGCGACATGGACCGTCGCGCTCCGCCTCGATCCGCCGTGCGATCAGCGTGCCGACGGCAATGGTACGTCGATCCTGCGGCCAGGGGCGCGTCGGGTCCGAGGTGGGATCACCGGGGTTTGCCGCCGTCACGATGAGCGTCCAGCGCACTGCGCCGCTCTGCACCCGCTCGGCGATCTCCTGCTCGAGGAAATCCGAGCCTCGCGTGGCGAGTTCCTCGGGTGACACGGGCACGGGTTGTGCTGCGGGTACGAACGACCAGCGCACGGCGTGCGAGGTTCCCTTGGAGTCCTCGAAGATGAAGCTATTGAGGCTGTTGAAGCGCTCCTCCGCGTAGCTTCCTGTCCACGGCCCGGTCTTGGCCCACGCGGCGAATCCCGCGATCTCGGGATGCTCGGCGGCGAATGTTGGCATGGCGTTCGGATCCTTGCTCTTCGATGCCAGCAGCAACTGATAGAACGCTTGCGGTGTCGACACCGCAAATACGGGGGCGTTGATCATCGCGCTGCGCCATGCTTCACCATTGGGCGCCGAGATCTGCAGACCCAGGCCGCGAACCCGCACCGAGGCGTCCGCTGCGTTCGGATCGGGGGTCCCGAGATTTAAGCGTCCAAGCGCCGGATACTCCCCGGGAGCGAAGATCTGCGCCCGAGACAGTTCTGCGCCCGCGCCGTTCGACTCGAATACGCCGGTGAAGCAGACCCCCTTCGAGTGATTGCGCCGATGCCCGAGTGGTGGGCCGCTCGGCGGCGTAAAGGCGTCCACGATCTTGTTCGCGGTAAGGCGTCCGGGGGATAGCCATCCTGCGGTGTATGCGAAGGCGGCGGCCACCCCGCCGACGAGCACCGCGATCAGGATCAGGGAACCTGCCGCGGCAGCGGCGGATTTCGACTGAGGCATGTCGGTCTCCGAGAGTTTACGTTATTCACTACGGCGTGTTCGCGAGACACCGCCGGCAGACAGCGACGATTAGCATCATAACGCTGGGAGAGTTTGCCCGTCGACTACCGGTTTGCCGCTCGATTCGGGGGAGCCGCTCCGTTCCACTGTCTCGACCTGCGCCAGGAGATGCTCGAGCGTGCGCAGCCGCTCATCCGCTTTCCCGAGATCCTCGCCCACAAGCCGGGTCCTGCAGCCTACGACGATTCGGCGCGCGCGCTGCACCAGCGTCCGCCGAAACTCCGGCACGGTCGTGGTCGAGGAGATGTCGCCCAGCGCGCGCAGCAGGCGCAAGCTCACCGCCACGTCGGCGTTCGAGTACAGACGCGTCTGTTCGAAGGCGGCATCGAGAAGCCCGTCAAAATCGATCCAGGCCAGAATCACGCGGGGCATGCCGGGGAGATCGTATAGCAGCGAGGCTGGAGGCTCCCGCGAGATGAAGCGGATCAGAATGCGGCTCAATTGATCGACGCAGCTGATTGCCGTGCTCGGGTCGTTCACCGCGGGGGACAGGGCTCGCAAAGCGATGTCCACGATCTGCAGCACGCCGAACTCCACATCCTGCTGCAGCGTGCGCGAGGCGCCGATATCGAACGCCCCGAGCAGCGCCGCTTTCCCTTCCGGCGGTAGCCGCTCCGATTTGGACACCGCCAATAGGGCGACATGCGCCGGGACGAAGTGGCCGACCCGGCGCAGAACGCGCACGCTGATGCGATACGCGTTCGCCAGAGCGAGCAGCTGGTCCACGTCGATGAAACGGATGTAACCGGAGCGATCGTTCGGAATCGAGAATTCGAAGGTATGTCCTTGCGGCGGCGCTTGCTTCGGGAGTGAGACCTCTTGGCGCGGCCAAGGCATCATTTCATCGATCACTGCCTCGGTCTCGGCAGCAATCTTGTCGACGATGCGATTGACGCTGATCGCGAGCGCGATGTGCTGTATGAAAAAAAGCAGCCAGCATACGCACGCGAGCGCAAGCAGCACGGCGCCGAGGACCGTTGCGACGGGAGAGAAAGGCGCCGGCAGCGAGCGGGCGGCCGGCAAGGCGGCTATGCAGTACAGGAACGTGCCGAGGAAGATGCCGAGGGTCCACTGCGTCACTCGATCCCGCGTGAAGCTCAGCATGATTCGGGGGGAGAACTGCATTGACGCCATGGTGAGCGTCATCAGCAGGATCGCAAAGACGATGGACACCACCGTCATGATGGAGGCGGCAATGCCGGCGAGGATCACCTGGGCGACTTGGGGGTCGGCGTGGGAAGGGAATATCACCACCGGCACCCAGCCGCTCACGGCCGGGACCACTTCCTCCAACCAGGACAGCACGGCTCCGACGCAGCCGAGCACGAGCGCGATGAGGAGCGGACGCACCAAAAAGCCCCCGCGCATGTTGTAGGTTGCGCGGCGGATCAGCAGAGTCAATCGTTCTTTCATTGCATCCCGGTCCTGGGGTTGACGATCGGCCAGCCGATGTGGGAAATCGGCAGATAGCCGTGGTGACCCACGCCCCGATTCTACATCGGCAGCGCGCCGGCTGGTGCGCGGGTGGGCAGGGCGGCATCCTATCTTTGTCGACGGTCGCAGCACTCCCGCTGCTTCGAGCAAGTCACTGGCGTAGAGCAACCCGATACGGGTATTACGTATAGCCGCGTAGGCCGAATCCGATAACATGCGCGGCAGAACCAGCGGAGCTGGCGGCCATGACAGAAAGTCTCGTAACGCAGCTGATCATCGCGACCGCGATGGCGGCCCTTACCGTAGTCATCCACTTATTGGGCCTGAGCGGCCTCATTGCCGTCACTAACCGTCATTCCCGGCGTTTGCGCTCCGAGCGGGCTCTCGCGCAGCAGATGCTGGTGCTGGTCGGAGTCTCCTTCGGCCTGTTCATTCTGCACAGCGTGGAGATTTGGAGCTACGCGACGTTGTATTCGACCGTCGGCGCCACTCGATCATTCGAAGATGCCCTTTATTTTTCCACGGCAACCTATGCGACAATCGGCTATGGCGACCTAACGTTGTCAAGGAGTTGGCGACTGTTGGGAGCTATAGAGGGCGCTAATGGCGTTATCTTGCTTGGTTGGTCGACGGCATTCTTCGTGTCCATTGTCGCGCGAATCCGTGCCCTGGAGCATGACTGGTCGGGCAATTTGGCGCATAGCCAAGAAATCGATCATCGGTGAGATGAATCCTTCAATTGCCCGCAATCAGGGGATTACATGCCAAGAATCGGGCGTTTCGCTCTTCTGTTCGTCGTCATCGTCCTCGTTGTCGGAGCGGCTCTGTGGTGGTCGCTCGCACGCCGCCCGAACTCCACCGAGCTGACTCTCTACGGCAATGTGGATCTGAGGCAGGTCGAGCTGCCATTCAACGGCAGCGAGCGCATCGCCGCCGTTTTTGCGCAAGAGGGCGATCACGTCAAGAAGGGCCAGCTGCTGGCGCGGCTGGATACAAGCCGGCTGGCACCGCAGGTGGCGAAGGCGGAGGCGGACCTTGCCGCACAACAACAGGTGGTGGACCGGCTGCATCATGGCAATCGGCCGGAGGAAATCGCGCAGGCGCGCGCCAACGTGGATGCCGCCGCGGCCGATGCAAAAAATGCGCGCGAGCAATACGCTCGACTGGATACGCTGTCCGCCAGCTCCTCCGGTCGGGCGGTGAGCCGCCAGGACATGGATTCGGCCAAGGCGGCGCTCGACACCGCCGAAGCCCGCCTCGCGGTGAATCAAAAGGCGTTGACCCTCGAAGTCGCGGGCCCACGCAAGGAGGACGTCGCGCAGGGTGAGGCTCAGCTGCGCGCCGATCAAGCGCAACTCGCGCTACTCGAGCAGCAGTTCAAGGACGCGGATCTACTGGCGCCGCTCGATGCGGTGGTGCGTTCGCGCATCGTCGAGCCTGGGGAGATCTCCTCGCCCCAAAAATCCGCTTTTACGCTCGCGATCGTCGACCCCAAATGGGTGCGGGCGTACGTGGCCGAGCCGGATCTGGGCTCGGTGCGCGAGGGCATGGACGCGGCGGTGACGGTCGATGCATTTCACGATCGCCGATTTTCGGCCTGGGTTGGCTTCATATCGCCGGTCGCCGAGTTCACGCCGAAAACCGTGGAGACCACGGAGTTGCGCTCCAGCCTGGTGTACGAAATTCGCGTATTCGTCCGCGATGCCGGCGACGAACTGCGATTGGGAATGCCCGCCACCGTCCATCTGCCTCTGCGGGGCGATCACGGCGCCCAGCCGCGGAGCGCGAGTGTCTTGCGCGCCAAGCCTGGCGGCGCATGAGTGGCGCCGCGAACCGAACGCGTGCGGTGATTGCGCAAGGGCTGCGCAAGGTGTTCAAACGCGAAGAGGGGACACCGGTTTGCGCGCTCGATGCGGTCTCCCTCGAGGCCGAGCAGGGGGAACTCACCGCGGTGGTTGGTCCGGATGGAGCCGGCAAGACTACGTTGATGCGGCTGGCCGCGGGCTTATTGCGCCCGGACGGGGGATCTTTGCAGGTGCTCGGCGTCGACGTGGCCGCCGATCCGCAGCAGGTTCAGGATCGCATCAGCTACATGCCGCAGCGCTTCGGTCTTTACGAGGATCTGAGTGTTGCAGAGAATCTCGATCTATATGCCGATCTGCATGGCGTCACCCAGGCGCAGCGCGCGCAACGCTATCCGCGGCTCATGGAAATGACCGCGCTCGGACCCTTCAAGGCGCGTCTGGCCGGCCAATTATCGGGCGGAATGAAGCAGAAACTCGGGCTGGCATGCACTCTGGTTCGCTCCCCGGAGTTGCTGCTGCTCGATGAGCCCACGGTGGGCGTGGATCCCCTGTCGCGGCGTGAGCTCTGGGAGATCGTGTCGCATCTGGTGACCGAGGAGGGCCTGACGGTGCTGCTCAGCACCGCCTATCTCGATGAGGCGGAACGCTGCAGCCGCGCGATCATTTTGCATCAGGGCCGCATACTCTCGCAGGGCTCGCCCGCAGAGGTGTCGGCCCTGGCAGCGGGCCATAGTTTCGTGGCTATCCCGCCGCCGGGTCAATCGGCACGCAGCCTGCAGGCGCGCCTGCTTGATCAGCCGGACATCGTCGATGCCGTGCCGGACGGCGGGCGAGTCCGTTTGGTCCGAGGCGCCGGTCCGGCCGCAGGCCCCGCGCCCACCCAGGTCGCGCATGAACTCGATGATTTGCACGGCCTCACGATCGATCCTGTGCCGCCGAGGTTCGAAGACGGCTTCATGATGCTGCTCGCGGAGCGCTCCGACGCGGAGCGCACGCGGGCGATTACGATCGCGCATCCGTCCGAACACCAGGATCAAGAGGCGGTGGTCCGCGTGCACCAATTGCTGAAGAAATTCGGCGCCTTCATCGCGGTCGACTGCATCGATTTCGAAGTGCGACGCGGCCAGATCTTCGGCCTGCTCGGCCCGAACGGCGCCGGCAAGACTACGACCTTTCGGATGCTGTGCGGCTTGCTGGCGCCGAGCGGCGGCCAATTGAATGTGGCCGGTGCCGACGTGCGCAACGCGTCCGCATCGGCGCGCGCGCGGCTCGGTTACGTCGCGCAAAAGTTCTCCTTGTATGGCCCGTTGAGCGTATCGGAGAACTTGGAATTCTTCGCCAGTGCTTACGGATTGCGCGGCGAGCGAAGGCGCGAGCGCATCGGCTGGGCGATGGAGCAATTCGAGCTCGGGGGGCACGCGCGTGCGGCCAGCGCAGAGTTGCCCGGCGGCTACAAACAGCGCCTGGCCATGGCCGCCGCCTTGCTGCACGAGCCGCAGATACTGTTCCTCGATGAGCCCACCAGCGGCGCCGATCCACGGGCGCGCCGCGCATTCTGGCGGCGCATTACCGCAATGGCCGAGCAGGGCGTGACCATCATCGTCACGACGCATTTCATGCAGGAGGCGGAGTACTGCGACCGCATTGCGATCATGGATTCCGGCCGGATCTTGGCGCAGGGCTCACCGGCCGAGGTGCGCGGCCTTGCCCGAACGCCGGAGCGCGCAGAGCCGAGCATGGAGGATGCCTTCATTGCCGTGGTCGAGCGGGCACGTGAGCACGCATGACGGCGTCCGCGTCGACATCACGTACCAACGCCTGGCCATCGAAGCTGCGCCGGATCCGCGCATTGGTGTTGAAGGAATCGCGGCAAACCCTGCGTGATCCCTCGAGCCTCGCGATCGGCGTGGTTCTGCCGCTCATCCTCATATTGCTATTCGGCTATGGCCTGTCACTCGACGTGAAGAACGTGCCGATCGCGGTCGTCATCGAGTCCCCGACGCCCGAAGCGGTCGAGTTGGCGGCCGGCTTCAAGCTCTCGCCGTACTTTCATCCCGTGGTGACCCGATCGATGCCGCCCGCGCAGCGGCTGCTGCTCGAACACCGGGTCGACGGCATCGTGCTCATTCCCGCCGACTTCTCGAGCCGCTTCGCGGCCGGCGACGCCCAGGTCCAGCTCATCGTCCACGGCGGCGATGCGAACCGCGCTCGGATCACCGAGGGTTACGTGCAGGGTGTCGTCGGTGCGTGGGCGGCACGGCTGGCGGCGCAGGGCCAGGGGAGTCCAAACCAAGGGGTCAACGTGCAGCCGCGCCTGTGGTTCAACGAGGCGAACGACAGCAGCTATTTCTTGGTGCCCGGCTTGGTGGTGTTGGTAATGACGCTGATCGGCGGTTTGCTGACCGCCATGGTCATGGCGCGCGAATGGGAGCGCGGCACGCTCGAATCGCTCCTGGTTACCCCGGTGCGCACCGAAGAGATCCTGCTGGGCAAGACCTTGCCATACTTCGTGCTGGCCCTGTTCGGCTTCGGTCTCTGCGTGCTGTCCGCCAAGTTTCTATTCCACGTGCCGCTGCGCGGATCGGTGTGGGTGCTGCTCGGCGCCTCGATGCTTTACGTCCTCATCGCTCTGGGTATCGGACTGCTGATTTCCTCGTGGGTCAAGAACCAGTTGGTCGCCAGCCAGCTCACGATGCTCGTCACGTTCATGCCCGCTTTCATGCTATCGGGATTCCTGTTCGATCTGCGCAGCATGCCGACCGTGGTGCGGCTGATCACCTACGCGCTGCCCGCGCGCTATTACGTGGCTCTGCTGCAGAGCGTATTTCTGGCGGGCGATGTCTGGTCGGTCATCGTCCCGAACACGCTTGCCCTGGGCGCGATGGCCGCCGCGTTGGCGCTCGGCAGCCGCGCCGTCATGCGCAAGAGCTTGGCATGAACGCGTTCTTGGACTCCCTCTTGCGTATTCTGGCATTGACGCGCAAGGAGCTGCTCGCGGTACTGAAGGACCGGCGCAGTCGAATGAGCCTGCTCATCCCGCCGGTGGTGCAAGCGTTGATTTTTGGCTACGCCGCGACTTACGACTTGAATCATGTGACTTACGCGGTGCTCGATCAGGACCATACCGCGGCATCCCGCCAGCTGTTGGCGGGCCTCGATGGTTCGGGCGTGTTCGAGCGGGTCGCCGATTTGCAGCGCGCGAGCGATATCAAGTCGATGATCGACGCGCGCCGGGCGCTCCTGGTCGTGCAGATCGACCCGCAGTTCGAGCAACATCTCCTGTCCGGTCGGAGCGCCGCCGTGCAGCTCCTCGCCGATGGGCGCAATTCCACCACAGCCGGTACGGCGATGGGATACTTCTCCGACATCGTCGAGCAATTCAATTCCAACTGGGGTCGCGACCACGGGGTCGCGCCGGCGCCTGTGCAGCTCATCGCCCGTGCCTGGTATAACCCGAATCTGGAGACCCGCTGGTTCATGATTCCCGGCATGATCGGTACGTTGACGCTGCTCCAGACCATGATGCTCACGGCGATGTCGGTCGCGCGCGAACGCGAGCAGGGCACCTTCGATCAGCTGCTGGTGACGCCCTTTCGGCCATTTGAAATCATGGCCGGCAAGGCGCTGCCTTCCATGGTGGTCGGCACGATCCAGGCCGGCGGCGTGCTGCTCGTCGCGCAGCTGTGGTTTCGAATTCCCTTTGTCGGCTCGTACGGGACGCTCTCAGTGGGACTGCTGATGTTTTTGCTGGCCGCCGTGGGCATCGGATTGCTGCTCTCGGCGGTTGCCGCGACCATGCAACAGGCGATGCTCTATTCGATGTTGCTGATCATGCCGTTCTCGTTGCTCTCGGGGCTGACGACGCCGATCAGCAGCATGCCGCGCGCGGTGCAATACCTTACCGCCATCAATCCGCTGAGCTACGCAATTGATATCACCCGGCGCGTATATCTCGAGGGGGCGGGATTGGATCTGCTGCTTGCCGATTTGTGGCCGTTGGCGCTTATCGCCGCACTCACCCTGTCCGCCGCTTCCTGGATGTTCAGCCACCGCATGCAATGATGACCATGAACCGCCAATTCGTCGCAAAGGGAGTGTTGCCGGCCGCCGTGGCGGCAGCACTCCTTTCCGCCTGCACCGTCGGGCCTGACTTCGTACCTCCGAAGCCTGACACGCCGCCGCGGTGGTCTGCCTCCGCGACCGCAGCACCGGTGCCGCCGCAACCGTCTGCCGCGCGAGGCGCGGCGCCACAGCGGCCGGACACGGTTACCGAGCAGGTCGCGGTCCTGGGCGCCTGGTGGAAAGGCTTTGGCGATGCTGAGCTCGACTCGCTGGTCGAGCGCGCCGTGGACTCGAATCTCGACCTGCGCGCCGCCGTGCTGCGAGTCGACGAAGCGCGCGCGCAGCGGGCCATCTCGGCGGCGGCCTTCTGGCCCACGGTGTCGCTCGATGCCTCGTATACCCGCCAGCGCTTTAGCGAGACGACCCCCACCGGCTTGCTCTTCAGCTCGGTCGGCAGCATTCATTTGCCGGGCGGCGCGAGCATCAATATTCCCAACCCTTACAATCAGTATCAATTGAGTGCCGGCGCCACCTGGGAAATCGATCTATTCGGACGCATTCGCCGCTCCGTCGAAGCGGCGGATGCGGCCGGGCAGGTCTCGGTGGAGGACCGTCGGGCCGTGATGGTGTCCGTGCTCGCGGACGTCGCGCAGAGCTATATGGAGCTTCGGGGCGCGCAGGCGCGCTTGCGCGTTGCCCAGGAGAATCTCGCGACCATCAACGAGCTGTTGGACTTGACCCGTCAGCGCCTCGCGGCGGGCTTGACCACGCATATCGATGTGAGCAACGCGACCGCCCAAGCTACCGCCACGCGCGCCGAACTGCCGGCGATGGAGCTTCAGATCACCCAAAGCACCAACCAACTCAGCCAGTTGCTGGGCCAAGAGCCGGGCGCGCTGCGCACCGAATTGGAGAGCGATAGACCGCTTCCTTCGCCGCCTTCGGAAGTACCGATGGGCTTGCCTGCCGAGTTGGCGCGCCGCCGGCCGGATATCCGCGAAGCCGAGGCTAATCTGCACGCCGCCACCGCGCAGATCGGCGTAGCAGTGGCCGACTTGTTCCCCCGACTGACCCTTGCCGCCAGCGGAGGCTTGCAGTCCGAGACGACGGGAAAGCTGCTCGAGTGGGCGAGCCGCTTTGGATCGCTCGGTCCCACGCTCGATCTGCCCATTTTCGACCGCGGACGCTGGAAGACGGTGCAGCTGTACGGCGTGCGCGCACAGGAGGCTGCGCTCGCTTATCGGCGCACCGTGCTCGCAGCCTTGCACGAGGTCGAGAATGCGCTCGCAGCTTATACGGATGATCAGCAACGGAGCGGCTGGTGGGATGCCACGGTCGCCCAGAATCGCGATGCTCTGGCTCTGTCGCGGCAGCGCTATGAAAGCGGTGTGATCAGCTTCGTCGATGTGCTGGATGTCGAGCGCACGCTTCAGGAGAACGAGCTCTCGCTCAGCGACAGTGCGACCAGCGTCACCACCGATCTCGTGCGGTTGTATCGAGCGCTGGGCGGCGGATGGGAGGAGGAGCCGAAACGGGCGGCCGGCTTGAACTAAGCCCTTCGAGAGGCCCCTTCAGGCAGACGATCATTGCATGAACCAACCGTGACTGACGATGAGCGACTGTCCTGTCAATGCATTGGACTCGAACGACGCAAAGAAGAGCGCGGCGTCCGCAACATCCTTCAGGGTTGTGAATTCGCCATCCACGGTTTCCCTGAGCATGACATCGCGGATCACCGCCTCCTCGGGTATCCCGAGGGCCCGGGACTGTTCGGGGATTTGTTTTTCGACCAGGGGCGTGCGAACGAAGCCGGGACAGATGACGTTCGCCCGCACGCCGTATTTCGCGCCTTCCTTTGCAACCACCTTGGCAAGGCCGATGAGGCCGTGCTTGGCGGTTACATAGGGCGCCTTGAGGACCGAGGCTTCCTTCGAATGGACGGAGCCCAGGTAGATGATGCTGCCTCCCCGCTGCAGATACATCTGCCGCAAGGCGGCGCGTGTAGTGAGGAAAGCGCCGTCCAGGTGTACGGCGAGCAGGCGCTTCCAGTCGGCAAACGCCAGCTCCTCGAGCGGCGCGACGATCTGAATGCCCGCGTTGCTCACCAGAATATCGATCTGTCCGAAAGCCTCGACCACCGTGGCCATGGCGCGATCGACCTGCGTTTCATCGGTCACATCCATTGTTACGGAAATCGCCTGCGCCCCCTCGCGATTGAGTTCGGCCGCGGCGAGCCTGGCGCCTCCGTCGTCGAGATCGGCGATAGCGAGCTTGGCGCCGGCCTGTGCGAATGTGCGCGCGATCTGCCTGCCGATACCGCTCGCCGCGCCGGTGACAACGGCCACCTTGTCCTCGAGGCGGGGCGGCCCAGTTCTCATGCGGCACCTTCCCCGTGTTGTGCCACGAAGGCGTCGATCGCCGTCACACACTGGGGCTCGTTCAGCAACGGGGTGTGTCCGCGGTTGGCCACTTCGATATGCATGAGATCCGGCTTCTCGCGGGCCATGCGTGCGACCGTCGCAGCGCTCAAGATATCGGATAGCGCTCCTCGAATCACCAGCATGGGCACGCCCTTGATCTGCGCGTAGAGCGGCCACATGTCGGGGGCGGCCGCGGAGGTATTCTTGAATGCCTCGCTGATTTTAGGATCCACGTCGGGAACGGGAACCCCGTTCGCATTCTCATGATAACCGCAGCGCGCGTAACCCAGCCAGTCCGCATCGGTCAGACCGGGTAATGCAAGGCCATAAACGCTTTTCGCCTGCGCGGCGGCCTCGGCCCAGGACGACACCGGCGGCAGCTTGCCCGCGTATCCGGCGATGCGCCGCACGCCGGTCCGATCGATCTCCGGACCGGCGTCATTGAGCACGAGGCCGGCGATGTTGGCCGGCCTCGTTGCCGCCATGACCATGCCCATGAGCCCGCCGAGCGATGTTCCAACCACCACCACGCGGCTCATTCCACGCGAGTCCAGCAGCGACCAGATGTCTCGCACGTAGTTTGGCAATTGATAGCGAGAGGGATCGCTATCCCGGTCGGAGAGCCCGCGGCCGCGCAGATCAGCCGTCAAAACCTCGTGCCGCGGCTGCAGGTGCCTGGCAAGCGCAACGAAGTCGCGGCTGTTTCGAGTCAGGCCGGGCAGGCACAGTATCGGCGTCCCACCCGGCTGCTGCGCCGGATAGATGCGGCAGTACAGCTTGAGGCCATCGGCGCTCGGATAAAAGTAGTCGTTGGTTTCGTTGCTCATAGCGTCACCTGCGCACTCGCGAGCCCCGGTCGGTATTCTAGCCGAAGCTCACGCTTGAGGACTTTGCCGTTGGGGTTTCGTGGCAGGCTGTCACGACACACCACCCCGCTGATACGTTGCTGCTTACCCACACGGACATTCGTCCACTCGAGCAATTCGCTCGCCGCGGTCACCTGTCCGCGATGCAGCACCACCACGGCCACGGGGGTCTCTCCCCAGCGCTCGTTCGGCACCCCGATCACCGCCACTTCGGCAACAGCCGGATGCTCACGCAGGACGACCTCGATATCGGTCGGATAGATGTTTTGACCGCCCGAGATGATCATGTCCTTTTTCCGGTCGACGATGTAAAGAAACCCCTCATCATCGAGATGGCCGAGGTCGCCGGTGCGCAGCCATTGGCCGCCGCTTGGATCCACCCATGTCGTCTCCCGATTCGCATCCTCGCGCGCCTGATATCCGCTCATCATCAGCCGGCTGCGGCCGACGATTTCCCCGGTCTCGCCGGCGCCTGCCTCGCGGTCGTCCTCGCCGAGGATGCGAATATCCGCGCCAAACACCGGCTTGCCCACCGACCGCAGCTTGCGCTCGAGCTCCTCGGGCTCGAGGATGGTGAATAATCCTTCCGTGAGGCCATAGAGTTCGATCAGCCGGCAATCGAGCACGCGCGCCACGTTGCGCTTCACGTCAGCCGCAAGCGGCGACCCGCAGCACATCAGCGTCTCCAGAGTTCTCGTTTGAGCGCTGCGGCGCTCAGGGCAGGCGAGCAGCCGCTCGAGCTGCACCGGAACGAAAGACCCATGCGTGATGCGCTCGCCCTCCATGATGGCCAGCGTCGCGCGGGCGTCGACGTTGTGGGCCAGCACCAGCGTGCCGCCGACGAGCATCGTCGCCAGCATGCTGACCCAGCTGATGTTCGAGAATAACCCGAGCGTCAAGAGGGTGCGGCAACCGTTACGGTGGCGAAGCGCGAGAGCGGCGTCGTAGGCCCAATGCATGCGGCACGCGTGCGTGTGGATGATGCCCTTAGGCAACGCCGTGGTCCCGGAACTGTAGATCAAATTGCATTCATCGTTCGGGGCGATCGACACCGCGGGGGTGGTCGTTGACTGGTCGGCGATGAACGCCTGGAAGTGGTGCCAGCCCGGGTCCGGCGCGTCGCAGCCGATGAAATGCCGGGCCGCGAGCTCGCCCGAGGAACGCAACGCATCGATACGCGCGCACTGCGGCCCCGCGGCGAACACCGCAACGCAGCCAGCATCGGCGCACATCGCCGCCACGGCACTCTCATTCACCGAGACGTTGATCGGTACCGCGACGGCCCCGGCACGGACTATTCCGAACAGCGTGAGCACGGTCTCGGTACGGCTATCCATCAGCACGGCGACCCGCTGCTGCGGCCTGACGCCGAGCTGCCCGAGCCCGTTCGCGATACGTGCGGTGGCGGCCGCGAAATCCCGCCACGTCAAGGCGTCCGCCCCATCGATCAGTGCCGGCCGGTCCGCGAGCCACCGGCCGTTCTGTGCAATCAGATCCGGCACGAGGGGTGTGGGCGCTTGGAACCACGGCATGTTTGGCCCTTGGCGCACAGCGCCGGATCGCGCGCGACCCTCAGGTCAGCTCACCGCTCCGGCGCTGTGCACGCAGTTCAGAAATGGTAGGTCACCGTTCCGGAATACGTGCGCGGCGGGCCATAATAGCCGATCTGGCTGACACCGCCGATGTAGGAGTTGGCCGCCCCGATCGGCGGTCCCAGGAAGTCGTAGCCGGCGACGCGGTAGTACCGGTTGGTGAGGTTCTTGCCGTCGATCGAGAAGCGCCAGGACTTGCTCGTGGTGGTGAATGCGAGGCCGCCATTGAGCAGGCCATATGCCGGCTGATCGGTCGGGCTCTGGAACGTGGCCGCGACCTTGATGAAGCTGCGCCAATCGTAGCCGACGCGCGCAAGCAATGAGCCGGAGTCCAGATCCCAGGTGTAGGTCGCGTTCCCGGATGCGGTCCAGGCCGGCGCGTTGATCGGCCGATTCGCGTCGGCAACGTTCACCACCGAGACGCTGCCACCGCATCCCGGCGTGAGCGTGAATACGTTGCACGGAATCAAGAAATCCTTGTAGTAGGAATCCAGGTAGCCGACGTTGAGCCCCAACGTCAGCGGCTTGATCGGCCGCCACACGGATTCGATCTCGACGCCCTGGTTGATCTGCTTGCCGGCATTGAGCTCTGCGGTGAGATTCGTCGGCGCGCCTTGGTAGGTGACGAATTCCTGCACCGGGATCTGCGCATTTCGGTACGGATCATAGAACACGGTGAAATTGAACAGAAGCGTGTCGTCGAGCAGCGTGGTTTTGACGCCCGCCTCATAATTGTCCGCGGTCTCGGATTGGTAGCCGCCCTCGGTCTGCGGGTAGACCGCCGCGTTGCCGCGCATGTCGAACCCGCCGCTCTTGAACCCGCGGCTGTAGGTCACGTAGCCCATCACACGGTCGGTGAAGTGATAATCGACTCCGAGGCGCGGCGTGACGTTCACGAAGGCGCGGTTGCCGGTGTAATTGGTCACCACGTCAGGGAAGAATCCCGCCGGAACCGTCGCGGGGTTGAAGAGCTGCTGTCCCGGCAGCAACTGGGTCGGCGCGAAACTGGTGTAGTCGTTCTGATAGACCCGCGCGGTCTTGTCATCCTCGTTCCAGCGGATGCCTGCGTCGAGATCCAGCTTGTCGGTGAGCTTCCAGGAGGAGTCGCCGTAAACCGCGGAGCTCTTGGTGAGCACGCACCCTTCGACCAGTTCGGTGATGTATAGGCCGAGAGGCGGAGCGATCGTCGGCGGCAGGGTGCCGGAGAGGGTGCCGATGGACGCGTTGTAGGCGCCGCAGGCGGTGCTGTCCATGTAGAACACGCCGCCCACGGCGTTCACCACCTCGTTCTTGAAGGTGAGCTGCGCCTCCCCGGAGGACTGCTGATCGTGATACGAGCCGGGCACCTCGAACAGGTTCTCGTCGACCTCGGCGAAGTTGATGAACTGCTGGCTCCTGCCTTCGATGTAGGCACCGACCACCTTCAAACCGAGCTGATCGGTCAAGCTCTGGGTGTAGGTCGCCGACTCGCCGCTGCGGTGAGAGTAGTCTCGATTGACCGGCATGTCGTCATACATGTCGAACGGATTGCTCAACTGCGGCGCCAGATAGTCGTTGAGCCGCTGACCGCCCGAGGCGTTGGAGTTATCGAGCGTGTCGTCGGCGGTGATCCTGAGTTTCGAGCTCTCGCCCCACTTGATCGTGAGATTGGCGCGCCCCGCTTGCACGTCTTTGTTCGAGACATCCTGGCCGACGTAGGGGCTAGCAGGCACCACCCCCGGCTGGGCGACCACCTGGCCGTAACCGTTATGCTGCAGGTCGGCGAGCGCGATGCCAAAATAGACGTGGTCGTCGATCACCGGGGTCGAGAAGTACAGCTTTTCGTCGTGCTCCCCGTAATTGCCGCCGGTCGCCGATACGGTCAGCGTCGCGGGCCCGTCGACATCGCGAGTCACGTATTTGATCGCGCCGGCGATGGTATTCTTCCCGTAGAGAGTGCCCTGCGGACCGCGCAGGATTTCGAGGTCCTGGACATCGATCACATCGAGCAGTGCCGTCTGCGGGCGCGCGAGGTACACGTCATCGATGTACACCCCAACCCCCGGCTCATTGCCCCACAACGGGTCGCTTTGTCCTACACCGCGGATATAGACGTTGATGGTGCTGCTGGTCGCGCGGTCGGCCGATATCTTGAAGTTCGGCACGAAGCTGTTCAGGTCATCGAGGTTCGTGATGTCCTGCGTTTGTATGGTGGAGGCGCCGATCGCAGTGACCGCGATGGGAACCTTTTGCAGGTCTTCCGAGTAACGCCGCGCGGTGACCACCACCTCCTGGACGCCCACGTCCGATTCGGGAGCCGGGGTGGCGGCGGTATCGGCGTCGGCCGCCATTGCACCGCGCGCCAAAAAGGCACACATCCCTAATGCCGTACAGAAACTGCGAATCATGGCTTCTTCCCCCAATTAGTGTGAGTTCGTTGCTCACATGCCACTATTCAACGCCCGTTGGACTTTAGTACAACGATCGTTCAATATCAAGACCGCATCAGGGAGCACCACGCGCCGGGATCAGGGCGTTTGCTTCGGGCGCCAATGGCAGCCGCGGCCAAGCGCTGGCCGTCATGGGCGCCGATGTAGGCTAGAATTCCTGCTTTTCCACAGAGGTTTCGCATGCCCCGGCCCAAGCGCCCCACGAAGGAGAAGATCATGGATGCCGCTGAGCAGCTTTTTGCCCGGCGGGGATTCCATGGCACTTCGGTGCGCGACATCACCGGCGCGGCAGGAGTGGATCTGGCGCTCGTCAACTACCACTTCGGCAGCAAGAAGCAGCTGCTCGCGGCGGTCCTCGAGCGCCGTGGCCAGGTGTTGAACGAGGAGCGCTTGCAGCGTCTGGCGGCGGAACGGCTGCGCGCCGCACCCGACCCGCCGAGCACGGAGGCGGTGGTCGACGCATTCTTGGATCCGATACTCGAGCGCCTGTCGCAGGCGGGGGCGGGATGGCACAGCTACTTCGCGCTCATTGCCTATGTGAACAACTCGCCCGAATGGGGCCGCAAGTTGATGGGCACGACGTTCGATGAGGTGGTGCGGGAATTCATCAAGGCGGTGATGGCCTCTCTTCCTGATGCCGCGCCGGAGGATATTTTCTGGGGCTATAATTTTCTCACCGGTGCCCTCACGCTCTCTTTGGCGGAAACCGGCCGCCTCGATTCGCTCTCCGACGGCCTATGCCGTTCCGATGATGTGGCCGCCCTGAAGGCGCGGCTCGGGCCATACGTCGCGGCGGGCCTGCGCGGTCTCGCCCGTCCTCGGCGGACGGCGGCTACCCGCTAGGCTTGCATGGCAACGTCGCGGCGCGGCGATTCCTATGCGCGCTATGCGCTCGGGCTGCTGCTGCTCGTATACACCTTCAATTTCATCGACCGGGTGATACTGGGGATACTGGTGCCGCCCATCAAGGCGGAGCTGCATTTGACGGACACCGAGCTTGGCCTTCTCGGCGGTACGGCCTTCGCGCTTTTCTATACCGCCCTCGGGGTGCCGATTGGCTGGCTTGCCGACCGGTTCAACCGCGTCTGGATCATGACCATCGCGCTCGCCTTGTGGAGTGCTTTTTCCGGCGCCAGCGGTCTCGCACAGAACTTCTTCCAGCTATTTCTGGCGCGCCTCGGCGTCGGCATCGGCGAGGCCGGCGGCGTGGCTCCGGCATATTCTTTGATCAGCGACTACTTCCCATCGGCACGGCGCGCGCGCGCCCTGGCCATCTATTCATTCGGTATTCCCATCGGCAGTGCCGCTGGGCTCCTGTTCGGTGGTCTCGTTGCCTCCCGCGTGAACTGGCGGGCAGCCTTTCTCGTGGTGGGGGCTCTCGGTCTGATGTTGGCCCCCCTGTTTCGCTACGCGATGCATGAGCCGGTCCGCGGCGGATTGGACACCCCCGCAGCGGTCCGTCGTACGCCGAGCCTTCGCGACGTTGTCGGGGTACTGGCGCGGAAGACGTCATTCTGGTGTCTGTCTTTCGGAGGGGCGTCCAGCTCGATCATGGGCTACGGGACGCTGTTTTGGCTGCCGTCCTTCTATGTCCGCAGCTATCACTACACGCTGGTGCAAGTGTCCTGGTATCTCGGCGCGTTGATCCTGGGTGGTGGGGTTTCCGGCATCTGGCTGGGCGGGTGGCTCGCGGACCGCCTCGGCGCCCGCAGCCGCGCAGCGTACGCCTTGGTGCCCTCGATCGCCTTCCTGCTCTGCGTCCCATTGTACGCACTCGGCGTACTGGCCCCGCCCAGCCACTTGTCGCTCCTGATATTTCTGGTGCCTATTGCACTCTCGCTCGCCTGGCTGGGGCCCACCTTGAGCGCAATACAGCACCTGGTGCCGCCCGACATGAGGGCCTTGGCGTCCTCGCTGTTTCTGTTCATCAACAATCTCGTCGGCCTTGGCCTCGGCACGCTGGTGATCGGTCGCTTGTCGGATCACTTTATCGCACGCTATGGCAGCGAATCGCTGCGATATGCGATTTTGAGCGGGACGGGCTTCTATATGATCAGCGCGGTGCTGTTCGCCTTGGCCGCGCGCCGGTTGGCGCGCGAGTGGATCGTGACCGGACGCGCCGACATCGGCTATTGAGCGTTCGCGTCCGCAGGGTTATTCGGCTCGCGGACCTACGGCGCGTCGTAGGCCGCGTCGTCGAATATCGACCGCATGAAACCGTCGTCCAAAAGCGCCACAATATTGGCGTACAATCAATAACATACAACCGATACTTCCTGTATTGTCGCCGAGCCATATGCGGCTCGTCGTCGCGCGTTCCGTCACGCTGCGTCGCTCGGTTTAGAAGGGGCAGGGTGAACTGGATGGTCGCGCCGTGGGGTACATTGGGCGCAGCCCAGATGCGGCCCCCGTGAAGTTCGATGATTGAACGGCAGATTGAGAGTCCCATGCCCATGCCATTGGATTTGGTGGTGAAAAAGGTATTGAAGAGCCGATCCTCGCAGTCGGCGGAGAACCCAACACCGATGTCCGACACCGTGACTCGCACCTGCTGTGCGTCATGTTGTTCGGATCTGATCACCAGCTCCCGCGGTCGATCCCTGATCGGCTGCATGGCTTCGATGCCGTTGATCACCAGATTGACGATCACCTGCTGCAGCTGGCAGCCTGCAGTTCCGGATCGCTCATCAGCGGCAGATCGATCAGACTCTCGATCGGGCTCCCACTGAGGGTATGCCAGACCGTCTCGTATTCGGCCTGAACCTGCTCCCAGGTTGGCTGTGCCGGCAGTTCAAGGCCGAACCGGCGCAGGCACGTGAGCGCACTGTCGACGGCCTTCGGAAATTCGCCCTTCAATACGTGCAATTGGACTTTCAGGCATGCGGCGTCCGAAAACTCGACGTTTGAAACCGTGCGCTGTAGCAACTCCCCGATTACTTGCTCGGCTTTTTCGAGGTCACCGCTCAGAACCTCGCACTCCGCACGTTCGAGCCACAGGCTGAACGTCAACTCGTGCCGGCTCTCCCAATCTTCCTCATCCAGGAGCGCGATGCCCGAGGCGAAATACGCACGCGCCGACGCATAAGCGGCCGCCGCCTTCGCCCTTCGCCCTTCGCCCGGCCCGCAAGTTGAGCGCCGCGACGTCCGCCTTCTCGGAACGGTCGACCAACAGCGCGGCGCCCCGAGCGAACTGGTTGGCAACATCGAATAACTCTTCCGTGAGTTCATCCGCCGCTAGGCGCGCTCGCAGTAGGCGGCCAAGCCTCACGTGGACTTCGGCGCGGTGCGCTTCGGGAATCAGGGAATACGCAGCCTGCTGAATTCGATCGTGAAGGAATCTGAAGTCTGACATCTGTTCTCTCCCCTCCCGGCGGTATCATCGAGTCATATCGAGATATGCCGGAACCGCATACGCGCACCAGAGAGCGGCGATGGCGACCGCGGCCGCGACCAGCCCCTCGCCGGCGCTTAATTGCGCGCCGACGAGATAGCTCACGCAAAGCTGTTGTGGGGTGCTTTGATAGAGCAGGCCCACGGTCGCCGTCATCCACACCCAATTACCGACGAAGAACGCCTGCATCGCAAGCGGCGCCGCTTGGAACGAGGCGGGGAGCAGCATGCCGGCGGCCAGGAAGCTGGCGTACTTCGCCGCCGCGACTGGCCCGCTCGACAGCGCCTCGTCCAACGCGACCGGGATCATCCAGTATGCGGCGGTCAGCGACACGAACGTGAATCCCGCGAGGCCCAACTGGTTGAAGTGCATGATGAGTGCGACCGCCCGCTCCGGCAGGGCTTTTGCCATGGCCAGGCCGGCGACGAGCAGCAGCGGAAATTCGATGAGCATGTGCCGCGCCATGTCCACTTCCAGCCATCTCCGAAATAGCAGGACCGGCGCGCCGGCAATTACCGCCGCCAGCATCGCATGCCGACGGCCGAGAGTCAGCGTGATTCGCGCTGTGTTCGTGCCCACGCGAGGGCGGCCTCCGGTTGATTGAAGTCGAAGATCCGTACCAGCCGCCCGTCGGCCCGTACGACATGAATGGCTGCATTGTGCGCGAAGCCCCCGAAACCATCGTCGATCACGACGATGCCGGTTTGGCGCTCGACTCGGGCGAGATCGGCGCGGCTGTCAGGCACCGCGACGATCCATCGGTCCGGCTCCGCGTGATGTGCCGTCGCATAGCGCTGGAGTGCCTGCACATCGTCGTGCGCCGGATCGAACGAAATCGACAGCAGCCCGATCCCCGCATTGCGCGGGTCGGTCGTCAGCTGGCGCTGCAGTCGCTCGAACTCGATGCCGAGCACCGAGCAGACCGTGGGGCAGCGTGTGTACATGAACGTCATCAGCCAAATGCGCGGTTGGGTTTCTCGGCGGCCCCACGGTACCAGGGCGGTGCCGGTGGATGTGTCGAGGCGCAACGCCTGCAGTTGGGGTGGGTCGGCCGGCACGCGCAGGCGCCGGATTGCTTCCGCCGTCCAGCCGCGCAAGCCGAACGTCACGGACCAAAGCGCGGCCGCCGCGATACCGATCATCGCACACGAGGCGATCACCGTTCCCGGCCACGACGCGGCTGGAGCGGTGGGTGTGCCGGTCATGGGAGTTTTGACAGATCCGCGTCGCCCTGCCACGGTTCATTGTGTTGCGCGGTGGCCGCACGCTGGGCCGTCACCAGCTGCGCACTCACGTCGCCCGCCTTGTTGCCCCAATGGTTGCGCACATAGCTGAGAACTGCGGCGATATCGGCATCGCTCAACTGTGCGCCGAAGGTCGGCATGGTGCCGTTGTACTTGCCGCCGTTGACGGTGAGCGACCCTTGAACCCCGTGGAGCACGATCTGAATCACGGTGGTATCGTGGCCGTTGACCCAGTTCGAACCGGCCAAGGGCGGAAACACGCCGGGAAGGCCCGCCCCGGTCGCTTGGTGGCAAGCTGCGCAGCGGGCCGAGAAAATGGCGGCACCGTCGACCGCGGTGGCGCCGCCCGCCGCCTGCTTGGGCTGCGCCAGCAGATCGCTCACCGTACGTTGATCGCCGTACCCGGTGTCGGTGGAGGCGTTCACGCGCAGGATGTAGTAGGCGGACCCGAGCGCCAGTAGCCCTACGAGTCCCAGTAACCAGCGTGGAACGGGGTTCCCCGCTTCTTCCGGCTCAGGATTCTCGCGCGATGCCTGCGGGGTGATATCTTCGGGGGACATGGGTGCGCGCTCCTTAGTGGCCCGTATCGGATGCCGCTAGGGAATAAGTGTGGTCGAGCGACACGAGGTAGCTCACGAGATCAAGCGCTGCGGGCTTCGCAACCACGACGCCCTGCGCGGGAGCGAAGGACGGCGGCAGCGTCACGACTCGATCGCCCGGTTCGGCCTTGGGTTTGACTTCGAACAGGTAGGGGAAGGAGGGCATGATGCTGCCCGGCACGAACGCACGCGGTTGGTACAGATGCCCAAGATTCCAGTCAGCGCTCGGCTGCCGCGCGCCAATGTTGAACAGATCCGGTCCCGTACGCATGGTGCCGAGCTGGTGCGGCGAGTCATAGAAATAATCCGCGGCGACTGAGGCGCGGCCCCAACCACGCTCCGCGTCCGGTGCTTGATTGCGATCGCGCGGCTGTTGCGAATGGCAGTAGATGCACCCCTGGCGGATATATTCTTGCCGGCCGCGCAGTTGAGCACTGGTGTACGGATGCAGTCCGGCCGGCGGTTTCACGTCATGGAATTGGAAGTAAGGCAGCACGACCAGTACCGTGGACGCCGCCGCGATCATCACCAGGGCGCCGCCGAACAGATACGTTTCGCTACGCATTTTTTATCTCCGTGCCGAAGCGGAACAGCGCAGGGCGTGAGCGCTGCGGGCCGAGCACCAACACCATGGCGAGAAAGTGGGCCGCGAATACCAGGTGACCGAGCGTCATCAAAGCGCCGCCGAGGCTGCGCCCCTCGAGCCACGGAATCGTGACCTTGACGGAATCCATGAAGGGGCGGGCGGCATCGAGCATCGCAAGCCCCTGCAGCCAGCCGCCGATGCTCAAGGAAACGATGTACACGATCATCCCGATCAAGACCAGCCAGAAGTGCACGGCGATGAGGCGCGGATAAGGCCATTCGCGTTCCATCACCCGCGGCATGACGAAGTAGATGCCGCCGAAGAAGGTGATGGCCACGAAGGCGTACATGCCGAGATGGGCGTGCGCCACGGTGAAGTGCGTGAAGTGGGTGATGGTATTGACGCTGCGCAGCGCCTCGATCGATCCTTGCAGCGAAGCCAGCACGTACATGATGCTCCCGAGGGCAATGAAGCGCAGCGTCGGGGAGTACAGAAGCGCTCCCCAATACCCCTTGATCGTGGCGCTATAGTTGGCCACGAACGCGAGCACCGGGACGACCATCATGATGCTTTGAACGATCGACAGTGTGATGAGCCAGGTGGGGACCGGGCCGCCGATGAGATGGTGTCCGCCGACCTGGCCATAAAAGAACGCTTGAGTCCAGAATGCGAGCAGTGACAGCCCGTAGGATTGAATGGGTCGGCCGATCACCTTCGGCAGGAAGTAGTAGATCGACGCTTGTGCGAGGGGTGTGAAGAAATACCCAAGCACATTGTGGCCATACCACCAGTTCATCGTGGCCTGCTCCACGCCGAAGTGCACGCCGGGCATGTTGGCAACGAGGTAGAGAATCGGAAACCAGAAGAGCGCAGCGCCCATGTACCACACGGATACGTACAGATGATCGACGGTCCGGCGCGCCAGCGTGAGCAGCAGCGGAATACCTATCAAGGCGCCGCCCGCCACCAGCAGCAAACTGATCTGCCACGGAATTTCCAGCCACTCGAGGCCGCTGCTCATGCCGGCGGCGAGGCTGCCAATTCCGGCGATCAGGCCGGCGTTCCACAGCACCGCGCCGAGCAGCGCGAAGCGCGCTCCCTGCAATGGTGTCCTTAGCAGGCGCGGCAACATCCAGATCGACAGCCCGAGACCGGCCATCGAGGTCCACCCATAGGCGACGGCGTTAAGATGGATGGTGCGGATCCGCCCGAACGTCAGCCACGCATAGCCGGCGAGCCAGTCCGGATCGTGCAACTTGATCGAGGAGGTGAGGCCGGCGAAGGATCCCAATATGAGCCATCCGATGGCGCAACTCAGGAACACGAAGGTGACGGTTGCACTCGAGCGGTCCACGCGCACGCGCTGCTGCAGTTCGGCGTCGTCAATCGGCTCGCGCTGGCCCGTGTGCGCAGTGACGAGGCTCTGCAGCGCCGCGCGGGATTTGGACGGTGCGGCGGGTTCCTCGGCGTGTCCGACCTCGTGCTTGAGGAAAATGACTCGCGCGCCGGCGGAGTCGTAGCCGAACAGCCCGCGGTACATCGACCAGATGAAGACTGCCAGCGCGACCAGGGAGATCAGAAAGGCCGGGAGCAGAATGATGACCGGATTCATATTGCCGCCTCGTTGAGTGAGTTGTATTAGGTACGGGCTGGAAATGGACGGACGTTTGGCTCCCCGTTGGTCACCGTGCGACGGAACACATCAAGTCGCGCATGGCGGTCCGCTCTCCCTTCATCAATGGCCTCTGACGCAGTCAGAATCGGTAAATACGTGCAGCATGGCGTCGTTGAAGAGTCTCCGGCGTTCGGCATGCCCGCATCGGTGAAAGCTCGTGCCGGTGGTTTCAGCGCTCCATCTCACGTGGCCATCGCCCTCCAAGCCGGGTGTAACCAAGGCGGGAATCCAGGCGAATCCATCGATGGTCTGACGCTCGAGTACCGGTCCGGGCGGCCGGGCGTTCATGTCGTAGACAGTCACGACGATTTCGTCCCCGGTATCGTTGTACACCCTGATGTTCATCGTATCGTCGCCGAACGCGTCACGAGTCGCCAACAGAACCAGAGCGAGGCCGAGAATTCTCATGAATTTATTGCCATACGCAATCATGGAGCTTCCAAGCTATAGAGCGCCCCTCGCGAGCGCCGGCAAGGCGATCCTATGAAAATATGGTAGCAACGTGCAGGCGGGTGGGCTTGCCCGCGCTTGACCTGAATTGCGAGGGATTGCGTGGGTTGCCCTGGCGCGAGCCAGGGCTAAATGCGGCAATCGACGGTCAGTATCCGACCAGTGGGGGCCTCGCTTGATGGATCCACTGTTGAACCGTCGGGCGACGCCACTGCAGAGTGGCGTAATCCACGAGTCGTTTGGGTATTGGGTCGCCGAGGACGATTAGTCGCTGCAGCATCATCGCGAGATCGACATCAGCGATCGACCAGTCGCCAAAGAGGTGGTCGGTTCGGTTATCGAGCAACGCGAGTGCGGCGGAAAACAGTTTGTCGGCGGCTTCACTCGCTTGTGCGGAAAGGGCCGGGTTTTTGGCGCCGCAAAACACGACAAAGGTGGGGCGCTCGTCGCGAATCGGCATGAGGTCGCTGCGCAACCAGGCCTGCACCTGGCGTGCCCTCGCGCGGTCGCGGGGGTCCGTGGGGTAGAGGTGGGTGCCGGGAAAGGTATCCTCGAGATATTCGCAAATCGCCGACGATTCCGATAAGGCGAATCCGTCATGAACGAGCGTCGGAACGCGCCGGGTGATGGACGTCTTGGCGAAGTCCGGACTTTGATTCGCGCGAGCGACCAAATCCACAGTTTCGGTTTCAAATGATATTCTTTTCTCGAGCAGGCTAACGAAGGTGACCAGAGCATAGGGACTTGCGAAATTGGCGTCGACGTAAAGTAGCATTGCAGGTGCCTCGTGCGATCGTTGGAGTGGCTCATATCTACGGCGGTTCGAGGTCAGATTGTATTCATATCTGCCGGCGCGCGGTCGGCGAATGATTCAGATTTTCTAATCCATGGTTTAGATCGGCTGCTGTTGACGGTGCGCCGGAGTGGCGCATACTTTGCTGCCGAGCTACGAAAGGGTCAGTACCATGACAACGGCTATCGACGCAGTGCGCAATAGTCCTCTCGCGAGTGAGCTTTCGCCTTCGGAAGTACAGGTGCTCGCCGGCGTTTTGACGATCCGCGAGCTCAAGGACGGCGAAGTGCTGCTCCCGGAAGGATCTCGCGACAGCAATCTGCATGTCATCGTCTCAGGCCAGATCGAAGTCGTGCAGATATCGGAGGATCAAGGTCGGAGGCTGCTTTATCGGCTCGAGCCCGGCGATCTCGTGGGTGAGTTGTCGTTCATGGACGACGAGCCGCGCTTCGCTGCGCTTATCGCTTCCGGTCGAACGGAAGTGCTGGTGCTGGCGCGAGGCGATTTCGAAACCCTGATCGAGCCGTCGCCGCAGGTCGTTTACAAAGTCATGCGAGCGATCATGCGGGTCGCCCGCAGAGTGCAACGCCGTCTCAGCGTGCAAGTGCGAGAGATGGAGAACTATATCTATCGAACCGGCGCGAAATTCGTGGCGTAGGAGACTACGGCAACGCACTGGCGGACTACGGCGGACTTCGTCGCGAACTCAGCGCTCGCGCCAGGCTTCTATACGGTTTGGACGAGGTTTGGTGGAAATCAACGTGACATGGGGGCGAGCTGACCCTCGGCGAATAGATCCTGCAAGCTCATGAGAGCAAGCGCCTGCTGGTAACGCATCTCGATGATCTCCAGTCCCTCGTCGTCGCACTCGCTGGATTCCGTGAACACCAGCAGGGCGGAAATGTCGCGCGGTTGAATTGCCCGGTGGTCTTGCGCGGATTCTCGGCGCGCGTGTGGGTGCGTTTCCAGGCATCCCGGTAGCGTTTCCATCGTTGATCTCCTAAGTCGTTGCATGCGACCAGAGACAGTATCGGACTCCGAGGCATATTGATCGTACCGCGACGGTGTGACCGAACAATGACGGCGGTCAATACGCCGTTCATGGGGATTCTCCGTCAGACATCATTGCCTATGGAGCCGCCAGCGTCGCGCAAATTGGCCTGTGGCGCCAATCGTCGCCTACCGCCGACAAGGGAGAACACCGAAGAGCTCACGGCACTGAGCATCCCCAGATATATGAGCTGCTTGGTAAGTCCGGCGCCGCCTTAGCGACCATCTCAGGCGAGGCGCCCCGCATTAAGCCGTCCAGCCTCCCCCAAGTGCTTTGATCAGACTCAACACAGCTTGCACATAGGCCAATCGCGCCTGCGCCAAGGCGTCCTGCGCGTTGTACACCGCAGATTGACTCTGTAAAACGTCGAGTGTCGTGCCCGTACCGCCGTGCAGGCTCGTCAGCGCCATTCCGGCAGATTGCTGTGCCAGCGTAGCAGACTGCTGTTGCGCGGAAGCTTCCGCCCCCGCGGAACGCAGCGCGGAAAGCGCTGTCTCCACATCGCTGAAAGCAGACAATACGGCCTGACGATAAGTACCCACGAGCAGCTCCTGATAGCGAGCCTTGCTCTGATCGAGCTTGCCGCGGAGCGCTCCAGCTTGAAAGATCGGTTGCGTCACCGAGCCGAGCAGGGAGTACTCATCAATGGGAGGCACCGTCCCACCGACCACTCCCATGCTCTCTATGCCGGCCGAGAGCGGCAGGGTGAAGGATGGGAAGAATTGAGCGCGCGCGACGCGGATATTGGCATTAGCCGCAATGAGGTTCGCCTCGGCTTCCTGGATGTCCGGTCTGCGGGCGAGCAATCCCGACGGCACACCCACGTTGACTTCAGGCTGTGTGAGATCGGCCAATGATCGTCCACTCAGCTTCATCTCCTCGGGCAGAACTCCGACCAGGATCGCGAGTGCATTGCGAGTGGCGGCAAGCTGCTGTTGCAGGAAAGGCGCCACGGCCTCGAGGCTCGCCACGGCTGCCTGTTCCTGGATCACGGCCAGATGGGGCACGGTGCCTTGATGCTCCGCCAGCTCGAGGGCATCGAGGGCATGTTGCGCACGCGCCAGGTTGTCTTGTGCGATCTGGAGCCGATCGAGCAGGGCCAGATTCTGAAAGTACAGATTGGCGACGCCGGTGGAAGCCGTGAGCCAAACGACCTGCTGAGCGAATCGGGCCGCGTTCGCGGAAGCCTTGGCGGATTCGAGTGCGGACTTGTTCTTTCCCCAGAAATCAAATTCGTATTGGACGTTGATCAGCCCCTGATAGAGGACGTGACTGCGCTCTTGGCCGCGCAAGGTGAGTTGGCGCTCGGGACCGGCGGCAGCTGAAGCCTGCACCGAGGGCAGCAGGGGTGCACCGGCAATCGCGGCCTGTGCGTCGGCTTCACGCACCCGATACATGGAGGCTGCAACGTCGGGGTTGCCGGATCGCGCCTGGTCCATGAGGCGGCTCAACTCGGGATCTTTGAATGCCGCCCACCAATCGGGCGCCGGCCAGGAAGGGGAGCCGCTCGCCACTTCCGTCGCCCACTTTTCAGGTACGCGCGGGTGCTGCGCTTGATAAGGCGGACCCACCTGACACGCGCTGGTCACGGCGATGAGGCCAACGGCGAATGAGGCTGCAACCCACGGAGCGCACCGCCCGGAAACTGAAAGCCTCATGCTGCGGCCATCGCGGTGCCTTGACTCGCCGGCGCCCGGGCATCACGGCGGATCAGGCGGGCAAGCTTGTCGATGTAGATGTAGACGATAGGGGTCGTGAACAGTGTCAGAACCTGTGATACCGCCAGGCCGCCGACGATCGTGAACCCCAGCGGTTGGCGAATCTGCGAGCCGATGCCGCTCGCGAGCATGAGGGGCACGCCGCCGAGCAGGGCGCAGATCGTGGTCATGAGGATCGGCCGGAACCGCAGGCGACACGCCGCATGGATCGCCTCCGTCGCCGATTTGCCGGCTTTCTCCTCCTGAATGGCGAAGTCCACCATCATGATGCCGTTCTTTTTGACGATCCCGAGCAGCAGGATGATGCCGATGATACCGATGACGTCGAGCGGCATGCCCGCGAGCATCAGCGCGAGCAGCGCGCCGAGGCCGGCCGAGGGCAGGGTCGAGATGATGGTGATGGGGTGCGACCAGCTCTCGTAGAGCATGCCGAGGATCAGGTAGATAGCCACCAACGCAGCCCCGATCAGCGGCACCTGCCCATGAAGGGCCGTCGTGTAGGCGTTCGCGGTGCCCTGGAAGGATCCCCGGAGCGTCAATGGGAAGTGGAGCGCCGCTTGAGCGTTCTGCACCGCGCTGACGGCCGACCCGATCGAAACACCCGGCTTGAGATTGAATGAGAGGGTCACCGACGGCATCTGGTTCTGGTGGTTGATGACGATCGGCCCCGTGCGGGTGGTCGCGTGTGCCACCGAGCTCAACGGGACCATGCCTCCGCGTGGGCCGTGCAGATACAACTGATTGAGGGCATTAGGGCCGTTGCGGAAGGCTTGCGCGGCTTCCACGATGACGAAATACTGCCCAAACGCGCCATAGACCTTCGTCGCCTGGCGGCTGCCGAAGGAGTCGTTGAGCGCCTCATCGATCGTTTGCGCGTCGAGACCGTACTGGGCGGCGGCAGCCCGGTCGATATCGAGCACCACGAACGGACCGCCTGCCTCCTGGTCGGAAGTCACACCGGTGAGGCCGTCCACGTGTTTGAGCTGCTCGACCATGCGCGAGGCGTAATGGTTCAGCTCCGATTGGTCGGTGTCCTCGAGCGTGTATTGATACATCGACTTGGCGGCACGTGCGCCGATGGTCAGGTCCTGAGCCGGCTGCATGAAGAGGTGGATACCGGATACCGACTGGAGCTGCCGGGAAAGACGCGCAATCACTTGCGGGGCGGCGCCATCAGGGCCGCGCTTCGACAGGGGTTTGAGCGTGATGAACATGCGCCCCTGGTTGGGCGCGGCGTTGGAGGGCCCAGGTCCGATATAGCTGGCCACGCTTTCCACGGCCGGGTCTTTGAGGATGATATCGGTGACCGCCGTCTGCCGCTGACCCAGACCCGCGACGGAAACATCCTGGGAGGCCTCGGAGATGGCGGTAATCAGCCCGGTGTCCTGCTGGGGAAAGAAGCCCTTGGGGATGTGCACGTAGAGCACCGCCGTGAGCGCGACCGTTGCGAGCATGACCATCAACGTCAGGAACTGATGGCGCAGCACGACCGTCAGCAGCTGGTCGTATCGAGCCTGCAGCCGCTCGAACATATGCTCGGCCATGAGATACAGCCGTCCATGCTTCTGGTCCTTCGACTCTGCCTTCAGGAACAAAGCGCAGAGAACGGGCGTCAATGAGAGCGACACGAAGGCCGAGACCAGGATGGCTACCCCGACAGTCACGGCAAACTCCCGAAGCATCTTGCCGACCACGCCGGCCATCATAAAGAGCGGGATGAACACCGCGATCAGCGAGATGGAGATGGACATGATGGTGAAACCAATCTCCCCCGCCCCCTGCAGGGCGGCCTGAAGGGGGCGTTTGCCGTCCTCCAGATGCCGCGAGATATTCTCGATCATGACAATCGCATCGTCGACGACGAAGCCGACCGCGATCGAGAGAGCCATGAGCGAAAGATTGTCGAGGCTGAAGCCAAGGGCGTACATGACCGCCGCTGTGCCGATCAGCGAGATCACCATCGCAACGCCGGGGATGAGCGTGGCCCAGAGCGTGCGCAGAAACACGAAGATGGTGATCACGACCAGGACGACGGTCAGCAGGAGTGTCTTCTCGACGTCCTTCACCGACGCGCGGATGGTCTTGGTCCGATCGGACACCACCGAGAGCGTGATCCCTTTGGGCAGCGACGCCCGCAAGCTCGGAAGCTGCTTCGTGATCGCATCGACGGTCTCGATGGCGTTTGCTCCGTTCGTGAGCAGCACGTTCAGGACGATGGCCTGCTTGTGGTTGAACCAACCTTTCAGAAGGGCGTTGGCCGGCCCAATCTCCGCATGGCCCACGTCACGGACGTGCACCGGCGCGCCGTTGCGGTACGCGATCACCACCTGGTCAAAGTCGCCGACCTTGGCAATCTGGTCGTTTGCCTGAAGCGCGACGGATTTCTCGGGCCCTTCGAGCACTCCCTTGGAGGCAATCGTGGTTCCTTTCAGGATGGCCGTCCGGGCATCCCCGAGCGTCAGACCGATGTTGGCAAGTTTGATCGGGTCGAGCTCGATACGCATGGCGGGCTGCTGTTGCCCTCCGATCGTGACCAGGCCGACGCCCTCCACCTGCGAGATCCTCTGCAGCAGGATGTTTTCCGCGTAATCGTCCACTGTGGTGAGCGGAAGGGTGTCGGAGGTCAGTGCGAGAATGATCACCGGCGTGTCCGCCGGGTTGGTCTTGCGGTAGATCGGCGGCTGCGCCATCTGTGTCGGCAGATACGCCTGTGCGGACGTGATGGCGGCCTGGACGTCCCCTGCCGCGCTGTCCACGCTGCGATTGAAGCCGAACTGCAGCGTCATCTGCGCATAGCTGTTGGCGCTCGCCGACGTCAGCCCCGTCAGACCGGCTATTTGGCCAAATTGCTTTTCGAGCGGATTGGTCACCGCGAAGGCGTTGGTCTCCGGGTCGGCGCCCGCCATTTCGGCGGTCACCAGAATGGTGGCGACATCCACTGTCGGCAATGGAGCGACCGGCAGAGAAAAGTAGGCGAGGGTGCCCACGAGCACGATGCCGGACATCAGCATGATGGTCGCGATCGGACGGCGAATGAAGAGGCCTGAGAAGCCTCCGCCTGCATCTGCTTGCTCCCCGCTGCTGTCCGTACCGTCGTCCGTTCGGCCTTGGTCCAAGTCCGTCACGGGGAGATTCCTAGTTGGTCGGGCGGATTCGTGCGCAGCGCGGGCGTGCCTCCCGCTTCCGCCGCTGCCAGCTTCGAAGCCGCTTCGACGCTGACGTGCGCACCGCGGGTGAGTTCGTACTGACCGTCCGTTACCACTTGCTCGCCAGCCTTCAAACCCGAAGACACGAGCACCTGGCCGCGCAACTGCTGGCGTATCCCCACTGGCGATATCGCGGCCGTGCCGTCGGCCCCTATTGTCCAGCAGAACGTGCCCTCGGGACCCTGATTCACCGCGGCCGCGGGCACGGTCAATCCGTCATGTTGGACGTCGAGCACCAATCTCGCCGCTACGGAAGCACCGGGCCACAGCAGCCGGTTGGGATTGGGGAAGGTCGCTTTGAGCACGACGGTGCCGGTGGCGGTATCGACTTCGTTACTGAGAGCTGATAGGACTCCCTCGTCCAGTTCGCGAGTTCCGTCTTGCGACCATGCCTGGACGACCAGACCCGTCTTGCTTGCCGTCTGGCGCTCCTGAATCTCAGTGAGGCTGGCCTGCGGCACCGGAAACACCACCGTGATCGGTTGAATTTGCGTCAACACGACGATCCCTGCCGGGGTTGCCGGGTTCAGCGTGTTGCCGACGTCAATCATCCTGAGACCCAGGACGCCGGCAAGCGGCGCGGTAATCGATGTGTAGCCGAGTTGGATCTGTGCACCATCCAGCGCTGCCTGATCGGCGGCCACCGTGGCTTGCAGCTGGCCAACCAAGGCGCGCTGATCACTCACTTGCTGAGCGGAAACGATGCCCTCCTTGAGTAACGGAAGGTAGCGCCCAAGATCTGTCTGCGCGCTGGCGAGGTTCGCTCGATCCCGCAGCAGCGTCGCGTTGTCCTGATCCACCACCGCCTGCAGCGGCCGTGGATCGATCTGCACCAACACATCGCCTTGCTTGACGAGTTGTCCGTCCTTGAATCGGATCGCCGTGACCTGTCCACCCACCTGCGGCCGGATCGTCACGGTATTGAACGCCATCACCTGACCCAGGGTGTCCTGCTCGATCGGCACGTCGCCGGATGCGACAGAAACCGTTGCGACGCGGACAACGGCCACGGAAGGTGTCTGCCTCGAGCTGAATCTGGATCGCAGGAGCAACGCTGTGACTGCTACAGCAGCACCCAATGCAATCAGCCAATACCGACGAGAATTCATCGTGGTCGACCTCGGCAGTGGTTGGTTGCTTGATCGGTCGATCGTGACGCGGTTTCGCTGGGTCTCAAAAATCAGGGCGTCGTGTGCGTTCCCTACCCAGACCCTGAAGTGCGGCTCGCCCCTAATCTCTCAGACGCGGGTAACGAGTCTCTCAGACGCGGGTAACGAGCCGATTTCGCTCGCCAGCCTGATTGTTTCAGGCGTAACGACCGCCTCCCGGAGCGCCAAGGTGCTGATCGACCTGCACGCCTCACACACGTGAACGCGGAGAGAAGCCCCAGGGCCGGCCTCGCAAGCCGGCTGCGACGATCCACGCGGCGGCGGCCAAAAAAAGGTTCACCTCCAGCTCGGACCATTCATTTTGGAGGGGCGTTGCCCATGAGGGCTTCGGATGCGCGAAGAAGCTCGGCACCCAGACCAAAAGGCCGAACAAGCTCATCATGATCGCAACGAGGGTGGCCGCCAAGCGCGGCAGAATCCCAAGAACGATGCCGATTCCGGCGGCTATGTAGCTCAGTCCCGTGAAATAGGCGAATCCCAATCGACTGGGTAGCCAGCTAGGCACCATGCTGGCGGTGTAATCGGCGTAGGTGAAGTGCGAGCTTCCGTAGAAAATACAGGTGAGGCCAAATAAAACTCGTGCCGCGCGCACGGCGCGCTCGCCGGCGAGCGGCATCTGAGATCCTCGCGACTGCCACCGTAACGCGGCGTAAAGGATCCAGGTGCCGGCAACCGAGGTCAGCGCTTCGCAAAGCCCATACCAGGCGCCAACGCTGAGCGGTTCGGAGAGGATGGGAGGCACACCGGTCAGGGCCCAGACCGCCTGGTACGCGCCGATCGTCAGCGTGCTCGGCAAGGCCGTGCGCGGGAAGCAAAGACCGACGCTGGCGGCCAGGAGAAGTAGTGCGCACCCGTACTCCCAAGCTTCCCGCCAGGGACTCCCGGCGGGGATGGACTGCCACATCGGTGCGAAGTCGTGGAAAGTGAACATCAAGATAGCGAGGCTCGCTACTGCGATAGCGAACAAGCCATGGCCGAGTCCAACAACGCGCATAAGTACCTGAAGCTGGAAGGGCGAGCGTTCACGCCTTGCCAATTCCTGGAGCCAATTGCCGACCAACGAGGCAGGCCGCACCGAGAAATTGGTTCAACTAAAACTTCTAATAATATTCAATAACTAATTGAATTATAAACACTAATATGCATTATGCTCTGATAGCCACTGCCCACGAATTGACCGAAATAGAGGTAACCCACAGGGGATCGGTGAGGATGAGAATCGCGATATCCCAATTCATAGTCGGGTAATCTACTCCCTCTGCTCCTCCTACCCGTGCGAAAGCGCGGCGGTTATTGCGAGGTTGCTGCGATGGTGCGCTGGCTGTGTCTTTGTGGGGTGCTCGTCCATTGCGCGATACCTGCCCGTGCGGCCCTGGCCGCTGCGATTACGACGGGCGAGCGGACCGCCGTGGTGGCGCAGTTGACGCTCGACGGGCCGATCGGCCCGGCGGCGGCCGAGTATTTCGACGACGCCTCGAATCGCGCCGTAGCAAACGGAGCCGCGGCCATCGTGCTGCGACTGGATACCCCGGGCGGCCTCGCCGAGTCGATGCGGCAGATCATCACTCGGATGCTGGCCTGCCCGATACCGATCCTGGTCTATGTGGCACCCGAGGGTGCACGGGCGGCTTCAGCCGGCGCATATATCCTGTACGCCGGACAGATTGCCGCGATGGCGCCGGCAACGCACGTCGGCGCCGCTACACCGGTAAGTCTGCAGGGCAGCACTCCGGCGCCCGTCCCGAAGGACGATCAACCGGCCGCGAGCGCGGCGACGCATGCCACCGAGCAGCGTGATGCCGAGTCGCAGAAGGTGCTGAACGATTCGGTCGCCTACATCCGCTCGCTCGCGCAACTGCGGGGGCGAGACGCCCAGTGGGCGGAGCAGGCCGTGCGCGGCGCAGCGACGCTTACCGCGAACGAAGCGGCGCAGCAGCACGTGATCGATTTCGTCGCGACCAGCTTGTCGGATTTGCTGGCGAAAGCGAGCGGCCGCAAGGTGCAGGTGGGCGATCGCACCGTCACCTTACAACTCGAGGGAGCGTCGATACGCGATTACCCCCCGAGCGCGCGTTCCCAATTCCTCGGGATTATCACCAACCCCGCCATCGCCTATGTGCTCTTACTGGTCGGCGTCACGGGACTGTTCCTGGAGGTGACCCATCCTGGGGTGTTCCTGCCGGGCATCGCCGGCGGCATCTGTCTGCTGGTCGGCCTGTACGCGCTGCAGTTGCTGCCCGTGAGTTACGCGGGGCTCGCGCTGATGGCCCTCGGCATCGGCCTGCTGGCCGCCGAAGCGGTCTTGCCGACAGTCGGCGCGCTCGGCATCGGCGGCGTGATCGCATTCGTCGTGGGCTCTGTGATGCTGATGAAGAGCGGCGTGCCAGGCTACGGCATCAATGTGGGCATCATCGCCGCCATCACCGTGTGTGCCGTGGGGTCGCTGGCCTTGATCGTGCGGGCGGTGTTCCGTGCGCGGCGCTCGCGCCAATTCATCGGCGATGAGGCGCTGCTCAACGAGCGGGTGGAGGTACTGGAGCCGATCGCCGCCGGCAGCGAAGGCTGGGCCAGCGTACGCGGCGAGCGCTGGCGCGTCCGAAGCGAGTGCGCGCTGCCCGCCGGCGCGCGAGTCCATATCACGCAACGGCAGGGACTGGTACTGTGGGTGGCGCCGACCGAGCGCCGAGATTTGAAGGGATAGCGGGGAGTTCAGTCATGTTCACATTTATCGGGGTGCTGGTGGTCGCCGGGGTACTGCTGCTGTTCGCATCGGTCCAGGTGTTGCCGGAATATCAACGCGGTGTGGTCCTCACCGTGGGCCGTTACACCGGGACCAAGGGACCGGGGCTCGTGCTGCTGATTCCCGTGGTGCAGCGGATGGTGCGTGTGGACCTGCGGATCACCGTGATGGACGTGCCGCCGCAAGATGTGATCTCGCGCGATAACGTATCGGTGCGGGTCAATGCAGTCGTGTATTTCCGCGTGGTGCAGCCGGACAAATCAGTGCTTCAGGTGGTTAATTTCCTGCAGGCGACGAGTCAGCTGGCACAGACGCGACTGCGCTCGGTGCTCGGGCAGCACGAGCTGGACGAGATCCTGTCGCAGCGCGAATCGATCAACCGCACGCTGCAGACGATCCTCGACGAGGCGACCGATGCGTGGGGCATCAAGGTCGCCAATGTCGAGATCAAGGACGTGGACCTCAATGAGACCATGGTGCGGGCGATAGCGCGCCAAGCCGAGGCGGAGCGCGAACGGCGCGCGAAGGTGATCCATGCCGACGGCGAGCTGCAAGCCGCGGAGAAGCTGCGCGATGCGGCCGCAATGCTGTCGCAGCAGCCGCAGGCGCTGCAGTTGCGCTACCTGCAGACGCTCGCCGATATGTCGAGCAACGGCAAATCATCGACCATCGTGTTTCCTCTGCCGCTCGATCTGATCAAGCCGCTGCTCGACGTGCTGCCGTCGAAGCCGGCCGTGTAGCGGCGGGCGGCGCAAGAGGGGCACAGAGACTTTAATTGAGGCAACGCGATGACACCGTCCGTGGGGTCCATTAGGTCCCCTGTACGGTCCGGGCATTGGCGGCTGGTAGGCCCGCAAGGATCAAGATCGCACCGATATCCGGCACGTGGTCCGCAGGTGGCTACCAGCCGACCGGTCCATAGGCGAGCCCGAATCCCGGTGGTCCCCAGGGACCCCACGCCCCCCAGTTCCACGTCGCGTCCGAGTAACTCTGAGCCGTCATGAGCTGCTCGTCAGCCAGATTCTGCTGCAGCTGGTGGAGCTTGTATTGATTGTAGGCTTGCTGCGTACCCACATAGAGACAGCCGCAAACCAGGGGGTCCGCGTAGACGTAGTGCACCGCGTCGCCATTGACGCGCTGGACGAACTGGTGAGGAGGAAGCCGGTTGAGCATCGCGATGCGCTCGGGAGTATTGGCCGGCCGCACCAAGAATCCGGCGGCGGCGAGGTTATCCTCATTCTGAGTGACGAGGGCGCTTTGCGATTGACACGCCGCAATGGCGAACATACCGATCAATGCAATTCCAATTCGACTGCACTTCATCCGATTCTCCTTTTTCGGCAATCTCCAACAGTGTTGATCGTGCGCCTTCCAGAGTGGACTCTATCGCCAGACGAGTTTATAGCAAATCGTGGTAGAACGGCTTCATGCGCGCCGCGGTCATGCGCCGCGAACAAGGTGCCTCAGTAGATTCCCCTATGTCACCTTCCGAGGTATCGTCGCCCGTGATCTACCGTCGGGTGCATCGTGCCGCGGGTTACGGGCGGATTGCGTACGTGTATCTGCGTACAGCCATCCTGCTCGCCGGTGCTACCGTGAAAAAAAGCGGGTCAACCTACTTGGACTCAATCTCGCGCTCGATCGAATGCGTTGAGTCGAGCAGATCCAGTGAAGGGGAGGGTCGATGAAAACGAAATACTGTTCAACCATGCTGCTGACCGCCATGCTGACGGTGCCGCCCGTGCTGCCTGCGCTGGGGGCGGAATCCCCGGGGGTGGTGGGCAAGGTTGCATTCGGAGCCATCGTAGGGATCGTAACCAACGCGGCCAAGCTGCCGGTGGCGGGAGCGACCGTGACCGCGGTGCGAGTGGATGGATCCTCCATTCGGGCGACGGTGTCGGGCAGCGACGGGGTCTACTCCTTCGCCGATCTTTCGCCGGGCGCGTGGTCCATCACCGCAGAGCGTGAAGGAGCTGCGGAGGTGGTCGTGCCGTCGGTCGAAGTGGTGGCGGGCAAGGCCTCTCGAAATGACCTCGTGATGACGACGGCCCCGGCGGCTTCACCGCCGAGTCCCGCTGTTGTGCCGGCGGCGCCGATGGTTGCGCAACAACCGGCAGCGGCGCAACAACCGGCAGCGGCGCAACAACCGGCAGCGG